>Ga0265780_10003786_pt1 | contig 19734 bp, 17 predicted proteins | sample P1T30metagenome_FD_192432 | JGI IMG/M metagenome (GOLD analysis project Ga0265780, IMG submission 192432) | Plant litter microbial communities from East Loma Ridge, Irvine, California - P1 T30 | ecosystem: Environmental > Terrestrial > Plant litter > Unclassified | place: USA: California...
GCGCTTTTACCGGGTAGACGCCTCGCGCAGCCGTGAACATGGCGGCGCCGGACTCGGCCTGGCCCTGTGCCGGCGCCTGCTGGAAGCGCAGGACGGCGCCCTCGCCTTCGCCCACTCACCGCTGGGCGGCCTGCGCGTGACCATATCGATGCCATTGGCTGGAAAGGAAACCGCATGAGCGTCGCCATCACGATCGTCGAGGACGAACCCGAGCTGGCATCCGTCATCGCCGACTACGCGCAGGCCGCGGGCTATGCGCCGGCCGTGTTCGGCGACGGTGCGCAGGCGCTGGCCGCGATCCGGCGCGCACCGCCCGCCCTGGTCGTACTCGACCTGATGCTGCCGGGAATGGACGGCCTGGCGCTGTGCCGCGCGATACGCGCTTTCTCCAGCGTGCCGATCGTGATGGTGACGGCGCGGGTGGAAGAAGTCGACCGCCTGCTGGGCCTGGAAACGGGCGCCGACGATTACCTGTGCAAGCCCTTCAGCCCGCGCGAGCTGATGGCGCGCATCAAGGCCATCCTGCGCCGCAGCGGCACGCCGGCGGCGGCGCCTGCGCTGGTCCTGGACGAAGCCGCGCGCCGCATCGCGCTCCATGGCCAGGCGCTCGAGCTGACGCCGAGCGAATACGCGATCCTGGCCGCCCTGGCGCGCCGTCCCGGCCAGGTGCTGTCGCGCGCCCAGTTGCTCGACGCGGCAAGGGCCGACAACCTCGACGCCACCGACCGCGCCATCGACAGCCACGTCAAGAACCTGCGGCGCAAGATGGACGCCGTGGCGCCGGGCCTGGAACCGATCCGCTCGATCTACGGACTCGGTTATCGCTGCGATTGTTGACGGCCTCCACGTTTTCTCCACATTCGGCTGGCAGGATGGCCTTCATCGACAACGAGGAAACAGCCATGAAGAACACCGTCCCCCTGATCCTGATTGCCATGCTTGCGCTCGGCGCCAATGCCGCCGAGGCAGCGATCCATATCGAGTGCACCGCCATGCGCGGCAAGTGCCCGGCGCCGCCGGCGCCGCCAGCGCCACCGCAGCCGCCCGCGCCCCCGGCGCCGCCTGCAGGCCATGCCGTTCCCGCCCTTCCCGCGCTACCGGCTCCACCGGCGCCGCCCGCACTCGTCCTCCCCGCGATCCCCGACGCCATGCACGAGGCCTGTGCCGACAAGAACGATGGCAGCAGGCTGAGCATGACGCTGCGCCCCGGTGAAACGATGGCCGGCGTCTGCGAACGCGAAGACGGCAGGATGGTGTTTCAGTTGCGCAGCTATCGCCTCGACGACTGAACGGCGCCTGGCGCAGGCGATGTCGTGCTTGCGGTAGCATGTTCACCATGACACAGCCCATGCCAGACCATCAACCGTTCTTCGTCGACCTTCGCTGGCGCGACCAGCGCATCCAGCTGGAAGCGCAGTGGGTCGGCGCCCCCGCGTCGCCAGCCCCGACCGTCGTGTTCCTGCACGAAGGTCTCGGATCCGTCTCACAGTGGAAGAACTTTCCCGATGAATTTTGCCGCGCACACGGGTTGCGCGGACTCGTGTTCTCGCGCTTCGGCTACGGCCGCTCGAGCGCCCGCACCGCCGCCCTGACGCCGGACTACCTGCACCAGCAGGCGCATGAAGTCCTGCCCGCGCTATTCGCAAAGCTGGGCATCGTAAAACCCTGGCTCTTCGGCCACAGCGACGGCGCCTCGATCGCCCTGCTGTACGCGGCGCGCCACAGCGCCGAGCTGAGCGGGCTGATCGTCGCCGCGCCCCACCTGTACGTCGAGGATTGCGCGCTGGAAGCGATCGCAGCGGCGCGCGACGCCTACCGCGACGGTTCGCTGCGCGCGCGGCTGGCGCCCTATCATGCCGACGTCGATGCGGCGTTCCGCGGGTGGAACGACATCTGGCTCGACCCTGCCTTCCGCGACTGGGACATCCGTGCGGACGTGGCTGCGATCACGGCCCCGCTGATGGCGATCCAGGGCGAGGACGACCCCTACGGCACGCTCGATCAGGTCTACACGATCGCGCGCCTCGTTCCGGATACGCGCCTGCTGGTCTTGCCCGGCTGCGGGCATTCCCTCCACCGCGAGCGCAGCGCGGAGGTCATTGCTGCCGGCGGCCGGTTCATTTTCGGCGCCGGCACGACCGAGAACTTGAACACGGAACTATCATAAAGTTTGATATTACGGATCATTAAACATTATTAGAATAGATAAAGATTCCACGTTAATCTTCTTGCATACAAGTAGCAACACGACGAACACCGGCGATGTTGCACAGCAAGGAGACATGTGTGAGCAAGGCAAGTGAACACTATGATTACCTGATCGTCGGCGGCGGCTCTGCCGGTTGCGTGCTGGCCAACCGCCTGTCCGAAGACCCCGCAGTGCGGGTCGCTCTGATCGAGGCCGGCAGCGACACCCCACCAGGCGCCGAGCCTGCCGAGATCCTCGACAGCTACCCGATGCCGCTGTTCTGCGGCGACCGCTTCATCTGGCCCGACCTCAAGGCGCGCGCCACCCCGAGCTCGCCACTGAAGACCTACGAACAGGGCCGCGTGATGGGCGGCGGCTCCAGCATCAATGTGCAGGCGGCCAACCGCGGCCTGCCGCGCGACTACGACGGCTGGGTCGGCCAGGGCGCCGCCGGCTGGAGCTGGAACGAGGTGCTGCCTTACTTCCGCAAGCTCGAACGCGATCTCGATTTTGGCGCCGCGCCGCTGCACGGCGACCGCGGTCCGATCCCGATCCGCCGCATCGCCCGCGCCGACTGGCCGCGCTTCTGCCACGCGTTCGCCGGCGGCCTGCAAGCCAACGGCCTGGCCTACATGGACGACCAGAACGCAGACTTTCGCGATGGGATGTTTCCGGCCGCGTTCTCGAACATCGACGACCGCCGCGTGTCGAGCGCCGCCGGCTATCTGGACGCGGCGACACGGGCGCGGCCGAACCTGCGCATCCATGCGGGGCTGCGGGTCGAGCGCATCATCATGGCGGGCCGCAGCGCACGCGGCGTAGAGGCGCGCGACGGCGACGGGCATCCATTACATATCGACGCCCGCGAAGTGATCCTGTGCGCGGGGGCCCTGCAGTCGCCAGCCCTGCTGCTGCATGCCGGCATCGGCGACGCCGCCGCCCTCGGCCGGCTGGGCATCGCGGTCGTGGCCGACCGTCCCGGCGTCGGCCGCAACCTGCAAGACCATCCTGCGCTCACCTTCTGCCATTTCCTGGCGCCCGAGTTCCGCATGCCGCTGGCGCGCCGCCGCGCCAGCATGACGGCGGCGCGCTTCTCTTCCGGGCTGGCCGGCTGCGACGCATCCGATATGTATATGTCGAGCTCGACCCGCGCCGCCTGGCATGCGCTCGGCAACCGCCTCGGCCTGTTCTTCCTGTGGTGTAACCGGCCGTTCTCGCGCGGCCAGGTGCGCATCGCCTCGCCCGATCCGCTCGCGCCGCCGGAGGTCGACCTCAACCTGCTGAGCGACGAACGCGACCTGCTGCGCGTGGCGATCGGGGTGCGCAAACTGGCCGCGGTGGTCATGCACAGCGAACTGCACCGCCACGCCGGCGACTTCTTCCCGGCCTCGTTCTCGCCGCGCGTCAAGGCGCTGAGCCGCGTGACGCCGGCCAATGCGCTGCTGACGCAGGCGCTCGGACTGGCGCTCGACACCCCGGCGCCGCTGCGGCGCTGGATCATCGAGCGTTTCGTGACCGGCGGCCAGCGCATGAGCGCGCTTCTGGCCGACGACGCGGCGCTGCATGCCTTCATCCGCAAGGCCGTGTTCGGCGTCTGGCACGCCAGCGGCACCTGCCGCATGGGCAGCGCCGACGACCCGGCCGCGGTGACCGACGCCGAGGGCCGCGTGCACGACGTGGCCGGCCTGCGCGTGGTCGACGCTTCACTGATGCCGAGCCTGCCTTCGGCGAACACCAATATCCCCACGATCATGATGGCCGAAAAAATCGCCGACGCCATTCGCGCACGAGCCTGCAACGGCGGCGTGCCGCGCGAACCGGCCCTGGCGGAGGATTACTGAGGCCCGCAAGACGGCACGCACGCAGTCGAGACCACCACCACGGCGCCCCGAGGCGCCGGGACCATAACCATTCAACAGGAGACAACCATGGCGCTGGCATCACCCGATACCGTAATGACCGCAAAGGAGAACGACCGCAACACGTTCAGGGCCGTGGTGGCCTCGTGCGTCGGCTGGTCGCTCGACCTGTACGACCTGTTCATCCTGCTGTACGTGGCGCCGATCATCGGCCGCCTGTTCTTTCCTTCCGAGCACGCGATGCTGTCGCTGGCGGCGGTGTACGCCTCGTTCGGCGTCACCCTGCTGATGCGCCCGCTAGGCTCGGCGCTGTTCGGCTCCTACGCCGACCGCAAGGGCCGCAAGGCCGCCATGATCACCTCGATGATCGGCGTCGGCGTGTCCACCGCCGCCTTCGGCCTGCTGCCGACGGTGGCCAGCATCGGCGTCATGGCGCCGGTGTTGTTCATCATCCTGCGCCTGATCCAGGGCGTCTTCGTGGGCGGCGTGGTCGCATCGACCCACACCATCGGCACCGAATCGGTGTCGCCGCGCTGGCGTGGGGCCGTCTCGGGCCTGATCGGCGGCGGCGGCGCCGGCCTGGGCGCCCTGTTCGCGTCATTCACGTTCTGGGTCCTGTCCTCGATCTTCCCGGGCGAGCAGTTCGACGAATGGGGCTGGCGCTGGATGTTCTTCACCGGCATCATCAGCGCGGTGCTCGGCATCACCATCTTCGGCAAGCTCGAGGAGTCGCCGATGTTCAAGAAGCTGCAGGCGGAAAAGGCGCGCAACAAGGCCACCGCCGCGCCGACCGCCAACCCGATCCGCACCCTGTTCACCGGCAAATACCGTAACATCCTGCTGGTCAACCTGCTGCTGACCCTGGGCGGCGGCGCCGGTTACTACCTGACCTCGGGCTTCCTGCCGACCTTCCTGAAAGTGGTCAACGGCACGCCTTCCGAGACCGCCGGCTTCATCCTGATGCTGGCGAGCATCGGCGTCATCGTCGCCTCGATCGCCACCGGCCACATCAGTACATTCATCGGCCGCAAGAAGACCTTCGTTGGGGTGGGCGTGCTGCGCCTGATCATGTTGCCCGCCATCGCGCTGCTGATGCCCGGTGTGACCGACACCTTCACGCTGGCCGTCTACGTCATCGTGTTCAGCATGCTCGGCAGCATGGGCTATGCGCCGATCCTGATCTTCCTGAACGAACGCTTCCCGACCGAGATCCGCGCCACCGGCACCGGCCTGTCGTGGAATATCGGCTTCGCCATCGGCGGCGTGCTGCCGACCTTCGTGTCGCTGGCCTCGCCCATGCCGTCCGACGTGCCGATGTCGCTGGCGCTGTTCCTCGCGGGTATCAGCGTGATCTTCCTGATCGGCGCCCTGATCGTGCCCGAAACCATCGGCAAGCTCGACGAACCTGCCGCCCCTGGAGCCTGACAGCATGCACACCACAAGCCCTCGTTCCCTCGAGCGGCAAGCGCCGGCGCCCTTCGTCGGGCGTTCGCTGCAACGCATCGAAGACGTGTCGCTGCTGACCGGCCGCGGCCAGTTCGGCGACGACGTCGGCGTCAAGCCCGGCACGCTGCACGCGGCGATCGTCCGGGCGCCGCACGCCCACGCCCTCATCAACGGCATCGACAGCACGCGGGCCGAGCAGGCGCCGGGCGTGCGCGCGGTGCTGACCGGGGACGACCTGGCCGACTGGTCGAAACCGTTCGTCGTCGGCGTCAAGGCATCGATGGAAATGTGGGCGCTGGCGCGCGAACGGGTGCGCTATGCCGGCGAGCCGGTGGCGGTGGTCGTCGCCGACACCCGCTACCTCGCCGAGGACGCGGCCGACCTGCTGGTGGTCGACTACACCCGGCTCGAGCCGGTCACCTCTATCGACGCCGCCATCGCGCCGGACGCGCCGGTGCTGCACGATGACGTCGGCAGCAATATCGCGAGCGACCGCACTTTCCGCTACGGCGACCCGGAGGCGGCATTCGCCCGCGCCGCGCACACGGTCGAACTGAGCGTGCGCTACCCCCGCAACTCGTGCACCCCGATCGAGTGCGCGGTGGTGGTCGCCGACTACCTGTCGCCCGAGGAAGGCTATGACGTCGCCTCGAACTTCATGGGTCCGTTCTCGCTGCACACGGTGATGGCGCTGGCGCTGAGGGTGCCGGGCCACAAGCTGCGCCATCGCACCTTCCGCGATTCGGGCGGCAGCTTCGGCGTCAAGCACGCGGTGTTCCAGTATGCGGTGCTGATGTGCCTGGCGTCGCGCAAGGCCGGGGCGCCGGTGAAATGGGTCGAAGACCGCCTCGAGCACCTGGGAGGCCTGACCTCGGCCACCAGCCGCCAGTCCACCATCCGCGCCGCGGTCGAGGCGGACGGGCGCATCACGGCGCTCGACTACGACCAGTTCGACGACGTCGGCGGCTACCTGCGCGCACCGGAGCCGGCGACCTTCTACCGCATGCACGGTTGCCTGACCGGCGCCTATGCGATCCCGAACCTGGCGGTGCGCAACCGCGTGGTGCTGACCAACAAGACGCCCGCCGGCCTGGTGCGCGGCTTCGGCGGCCCGCAGGTGTACTTCGCGCTGGAACGCCTGATGCAGCGCATCTCGGTCGAACTGGGGATCGACCCGGTCGACCTGTACCGCCGCAACTTCATCCCGGCCGACGCCTTCCCCTACCAGGCCGCGGCCGGCGCCCTGATCGACTCGGGCAACTACCAGCGGGCGCTGGAGCTGGTCGCCGACGAAGGCGGCCTGGCCGCGCTGTATGCGAAACGCGAACGGGCGCGCGCCGAGGGCCGGCTGTACGGCATCGGCTTCGCCGCCATCATCGAGCCGTCGATCTCGAACATGGGCTACATCACCACCGTGCTGCCGAAGGAAACGCGCGCCAAGGTGGGGCCGAAGAACGGCGCGATCGCCTCGGCCACCGTGGCCATCGATCCGCTGGGCGGCGTCAACGTGACGATCGCGTCGGCGCCGGCCGGCCAGGGCCATCGCACGGTGTGCGCCCAGGTGGTGGCCGACGTGCTGGGCGTGGAACCCGACCAGGTCGCGGTGAACGTCGAATTCGACACCCAGAAGGATGCCTGGTCGGTCGCCGCCGGCAATTATTCGAGCCGCTTCGCCGGCGCGGTGGCCGGCACCGTGCACCTGGCCGCCATGCGCATCCGCGACAAGCTGGCCGCCATCGCCGCGCCGCAGCTGGGGGTCGACGCCGCCGACATCGTGTTCGCCGGCGGCGCCGTGCACGTCAAGGACGATCCGGCGCGCGCCCTGCCCTTCCCGCGCATGGCGGCCAGCCCGCACTGGGCGCCGGCGCTGCTGCCCGAGGGCGTCGGGCTGGGCCTGCGCGAAACCGCGTTCTGGAGCGCGCCGCAACTGGGCGCGCCCGACGACGACGACCGCGTCAACACCTCGGCCGCCTACGGTTTCGCCTTCGACGTGTGCGGGGTCGAGATCGACCGCCACACCGGCCGCGTCACGATCGACAAGTACGTGACCACCCACGACGCCGGCAAGATCCTGAATCCGGCGCTGGCCGACGGCCAGATCCGCGGCGCCTTCGCCCAGGGGCTGGGCGCGGCGCTGATGGAAGAATTCCGCTACGGCGAAGACGGCAGCTTCCAGTCCGGCACCTTCGCCGACTACCTGGTGCCGACCACCTGCGAGGTGCCCGAGCCGCACATCATCCACCTCGAGACGCCGTCGCCGTTCACGCCGCTGGGCGCGAAAGGCCTCGGCGAAGGCAACAACATGAGCACCCCGCCCTGCATCGGCAATGCGGTCGCCGACGCGCTCGGCGTGACCGACATCGTGCTCCCGCTGACGCCATCGAAAGTCATGGCGCTGATCGGCGCCGACGAACCGCCGCCATCCGCGGCGGTGCGCCAGGCGATGCCGGCGCCCGCGCCTGCCGCTGCCGGCAAGGGCGGCAAGGCGCTGTCCGCGCGCGGCGAAGTACTGCTGGCGGCGCCGCCGGAGGCCGTGTTCCGGGTCTTGCTCGACCCGGTCGCGCTGGCCAAGGTCATCCCCGGCTGCAACGCGCTGGAACCGGCCGGCGAACACCGCTACCACGCCGATGTGAGCGTCGGCGTGGGCATGATCAAGGCGCGCTACGCGGCCGAAGTGGCGCTGTCCGAACTCGACCCGCCACGCAGCCTGCGCCTGGCCGGCTCCGGCCTGTCGGCGGTCGGCAGCGCCAGCGGCAGCGGCCTGGTGACGCTCGAACCCGCGGACGGCGGCACCCGCCTGCGCTACGACTATTCGGCCGAAGTGTCCGGCAAGGTCGCCGCGGTGGGCAGCCGCATGCTCGAAGGCGCGGCGAAGATCGTCCTGGGCCAGCTGTTCGAACAGCTCGGCCGCGAAGCCGGCGGCCAGGGCGCGCTGCCGCAGGCGCGCGCCGGCGAAGAGCGCGGCCTGTGGCGGCGCCTGCTGGCCCTGTTTGGAGTAACACGATGAAACCACAAGCATTCGACTACGCACGTCCCGACAGCGCCGACGAGGCGGTGGCGCTGCTGGCCGAGGCCGGCGACGAGGCCCGCATCCTGGCCGGCGGCCAGTCGCTGATGGCGGTGCTGAACCTGCGCCTGGCCCAGCCCGCCATCCTGATCGACATCTCGCGGGTCCCCGACCTGAACTATGTACGCGCCGGCGCCACCCATCTCGCGATCGGCGCCGCGACCACCCAGGGCGCGGTCGAGTGGCGCGCGCAACTGGCCACCGAGGTGCCGCTGCTGGCGCAGGCTTTCCCGCACATCTCGCACTTCCAGATCCGCAACCGCGGCACCGTGTGCGGCTCGATCGCGCATGCCGATCCGAGCGCCGAGCTGCCGCTGGCGCTGCTGGCCCTGCAGGGCGAGGTGGTGCTGCGCAGCCGGCGCGGACGGCGCGTCGTCGCCGCCGCCGATTTCTTCCAGGGCATGCTGATGACGGCGCGCAGCGCCGACGAACTGGTGGAGGAAGCGCGCTACCCGCTCGCACGTGCCGGCGAGCGCTACGCGTTCGAGGAATTTTCTAGCCGCCACGGCGACTTCGCCGTGTGCGCGGTGGCGGCCGTGGTCGGCCCCGACGGCATCCGGCTGGCGGTCGGCGGCGTGTCCGACCGCCCGCGCGTGAAGACCTGGCCGCGGCTGGCCGGCGCCGACCTGGAGCACGCCATCAACGACTTCGCCTGGGAACTGGAGGCGAAGGACGACCATCACGCCTCGGCCAAGTTCAGGCGTCAACTGGTGCGCCACCTCGGCGCCACCGCGATCCAGAGAGCATCCACATGAAGACCTACCGCAAGAACGACGTCGTGCGCATCGCGCTGGTGCTCAACGGCCAGCCGCGCAGCGGCACCTGCGAACCGCGCACCCTGCTGTCGGATTTCCTGCGCCAGGAACTGGGCGCCACCGGCACCCACGTCGGCTGCGAACACGGCGTCTGCGGGGCCTGCACGGTCACCATCGACGGCGTCGCCGGGCGTTCGTGCATGACGCTGGCAGTGCAGGCCGAAGGCTGCAGCGTCGACACGGTGGAAGGCCTCGACCGCGCGCGCAAGGCCGCGAGCGAAGACGGGCTGTCCGACCTGCAGGAAGCGTTCCGCCGCAATCACGCGCTGCAGTGCGGCTTCTGCACCGCCGGGATCATGATGTCGTGCAGCGACTACCTGCGCCGCAATCCCGATCCGAGCGAGGACGAGGTGCGCGCGATGCTGTCGGGCCACCTGTGCCGCTGCACCGGCTACACGAATATCGTGCGCGCCGTGCTGGAGACCGCCGCCGACCGGCTGGGCAAGCCGCGCGCGCCCGGCGCCCGGCCGGATGAGCCAGGCCACGCCGCCATCGGCGCGGCCGAGCAGGCGCGCCTGGTCGACGCCTGACGCCGACACCCCTATCACAACAACGACAAGGAGAACATCGTGCTCGATCTTGGACGCACATTCCTGCAAAGCGTCGAACGCAGCCCCCATGCGCTGGCGGTCGTCGACGGCGCGCAGCGCCTGACCTATGCCGAATGGCATGAACGGATACAGCGCGTCGCCAACGGCCTGTCGGCGCTCGGCCTGCGGCGCGGCGACCACCTGCTGCTGGTGCTGCAGAACCGCATCGAGATGGCGACGCTGCACTGGGCCTGTCAGTTCCTGGGCGTGATCGCCACGCCGCTCAACTGGCGCGCCAAGCCCGACGAAGTCGAGTACTGCGCCGTCGACTCGGGCGCGAAGGCGGTCGCGTTCGAACCCGTCAGCGCGCCGGCGGTGGCGGACAGCCTGTCGGCCAGCGCACTGCCGCGCATCGCCGTCGGCGGCGCCGAAGGCGGCACGCTGGCCTTCGACGACCTGCTGGCCGAGGCGCCCGCCGCGCCGATCCTGCAGGCCGGCAGCGACGACATATCGCTGATGCTGTACACCTCGGGCACGACCGGAAAGCCCAAGGGCGTGCCGCGCCGTCACCGCGCCGAACGCGCCGCCGCGCTCGGCCATGTGGCGCAGAACATGTACCGGCGCGGCGAGTGCACGCTCGGCGTCATGCCGCTCTATCACACGATGGGCGTGCGTTCGCTGCTGGCGATGGCGCTGGTCGACGGCCGCTTCGTGTGCGTTCCAAAATTCGACTGCGCCGCCGCGTTCCGTTCGATCGAGCAGGAACGCGTCAGCAACCTGTACCTGGTGCCGACGCTGTACCACGACATGCTGGCCTGGCGCGAGAAGCATGGCGCGGACATCTCGTCGGTGACCAAGCTGGGCTTCGCCGGCGCGCCGATGCCGGACGGGCTGCTCAAGCGCCTCACCGAGACCTTCCGGCCCGAGCTGTTCGTCAACCACTACGGCTCGTCCGAGGTCTACACCTTCGCGATCGACCAGGACGCCACCCGCAAGGCCGGCAGCGCCGGGCGCGCCGGCATCAACACGCGCCTGCGCGTGGTGCCGCTCAGCGCCGAGGGGCCGGACAGCCTGGCCGCGCCCGGCGAGGAGGGCCAGATCATCTGCGACCTGCAGGGCGACGAATCCTTCGACGGCTACTGGAACCGGCCCGACGCCGACGCCAAGTCGATCCGCGCGGGCTGGTACTTCACCGGCGACACCGGCTACATCGACGCCGACGGCGACCTGTTCGTCACCGGCCGCATGGACGACATGATCATCAGCGGCGGCGAGAACATCTCGCCGGTCGACATCGAATCGGTGCTGTCGCTGCATCCGTCGATCGACGAAGTCGCCGTGGCGGGCCTCCGCGACGAGCGCTGGGGCCAGAAGGTGGTGGCCTTCGTCAAGGCGCACGGTGAAGTCAGTGCCGACGCATTGAACGAGTACTGCCGCAATTCCGACCTGCTCAACTTCAAGCGCCCGCGCGAATACGTGTTCGTGCGTGACATCCCGAAATCACCGGTCGGCAAGATCCTGCGCCGCAAGCTGGTCGCCGGCGAATACGACGCGGTGGCGGCGCCGGGCGCCAACGCACATGGAGACACCAAACAATGAACAACGCCGAGCTCCCGAACCACAAGGCGCGCGACCTGCGCCATTGGCTGGCCCACCTCGAAGCGACCGGGCGCCTGGCCGTGATCCGCGAAGGCGTGCCGCTCAAGCACACGCTGGCGGCGATCGCCAAGCGCCTCGACGGCAGGCAGGCTGCCTTCTTCCCGCACCCCGACGGCCATGACATCCCCGTCGTGTCCGGTTTCGTGGCGCGCCGCGCCTGGATCGCCGAGGCCATGGGCGTCGAGCAGGCGGGCCTGCTCGGCGCGTTCCGCCGCGCGGTCGACCATCCGCTGCCGTGGCGCGAGGTCGACGCCGCCGACGCGCCCTGCCAGCAGGTGGTGCACGACTTCGGCGGCGCGACGGCCGGCGACCTGCATGCCCTGTTGCCGATCCCGACCCACAGCGAACATGACAACGGCCCCTACATCACCGCCGGCCTGGTGATCGCGCGCAACCCCGTCACCGGCGTGCAGAACGTCTCGATCAACCGCATCCAGGTGCACGGCCCCGACCGCATGGCGATCCTGATGCTGCCGCGCCACCTGCTGGCGTTCTACAAGGCGGCCGAGGAACAGGGCCAGGCGCTGGACGTGGCGGTGGTCATCGGCGCCGATCCGCTCACCCTGCTCGCCTCGCAGGCCATCACGCCGATCGATTTCGACGAACTGGAGATCGCCGGCGCCCTGCACGGCGCGCCGCTGCCGGTCGTCAAGTGCCGCAGCAGCGAGATCCGCGTCCCGGCCAATGCCGAAATCGTCATCGAGGGCAAGCTGCTGCCGAAGGTGCGCGAACCCGAAGGCCCGTTCGGCGAATTCCCCAAGTACTACAGCGCGCGCGAGAACCGCGAAGTGATCGCGGTCGACGCCGTGACCCATCGCCGCCAGCCGATCTTCCATACCATCGTGCCGGCCGAGATGGAACACCTGCTGCTCGGCTCCATCCCGCGCGAGGCGACCATGCTGGCGCACCTGCAACGCAGCTTCCCGAACGTGCTGGACGTGCACCTGTCGGTCGGCGGCGTCGGCCGCTACCACCTGTTCGTCAAGTTCCGCAAGCAGCGCGAGGGCGAGCCGCGCAACGTGATCCTCGGCGCCTTCGGCGCCCACTACGACATCAAGCAGGTCACGATCGTCGACGAGGATGTCGACGTGCACGACCCGCAGCAGGTCGAATGGGCGGTGGCCACGCGCTTCCAGGCCGACCGCGACCTGATCGTCATCGCCGGCGCCCAGGGCTCGGCGCTGGATCCCTCGACCACGGTCGGCCAGATGCAGGACGGCGAAGCCGCGCCGCCGCACCTGCAGGGAATCAGCGCCAAGATGGGACTGGACGCGACCAAGCCGGTGGCCTACCACGGCCACGTCTTCACCAAGGTCAGCATTCCCGGCGAGCGCGAGATCGACCTCGACCGGGAAATCGTGCGCGGCGCCACGATCGACTGGAACGACGCGGCGGTGCGCGCATGAACCGACCGCGCCTGATCGTCGCGATCACCGGCGCCAGCGGCGCGGTGTACGGCGTGCGCCTGCTGCAGCATCTGCGCGCGTCCGGCGTCGCCGAGACCCACCTGGTGATGTCGGCATCCGGCGTGATGACCGCGCAGCAGGAACTCGACCTGCGCCGCGCCGATATCGAGGCGCTGGCCGACGTGGTGCACAACGTGAAGGACATCGGCGCCACCATCGCCAGCGGCTCGTTCCGCTCGGCCGGCATGGTGGTGGCGCCGTGTTCGATGAAGACGCTGGCCGGCATCGCCCACGGCCTGGCCGACAACCTGGTCACGCGCGCCGCCGACGTGGTGCTGAAGGAGCGCCGCAAGCTGGTGCTGGTGGCGCGCGAGACGCCGCTCAACCTCGCGCACCTGCGCAACATGACGGCCGTGACCGAGATGGGCGGCATCGTGTTCCCGCCGGTGCCGGCCTTCTATACCCGGCCAGCCTCGCTCGACGAGCTGGTCGACCACACCGTCGGGCGCCTGCTCGACCTGTTCGACCTGCCCCACCAGGGCCTCGTGAAGCGCTGGGAAGGCATGGGCAGGGCCGGCGCCGTGGCGCCGCACGAACCGACCAATCTTGACCATACAAACCGATAACACCAGGAGAACCGCATGAACCAACTGAACCATCCCGCCCACAGCCTGCTGGCCAATCTCGAAGGCTTCCGGGTCGAGATCGACGCCGGGCGCCAGCGCGCCGACATCGTCCTGTCCAACGGCCCGTTCAACATCATCTCGATGACCCAGCGCGAGCAGCTGCGCCTGGTATTCGAGTCGCTCGACGCCGACGAGCGCGTGCGCGTGATCGTGCTGCGCGCCGACGGCCAGCACTTCTCGAGCGGCGGCGACATCCGCGGCTTCCTGGAGGCCAGCCCCGAGCATGTGTCGAAGCTGGCCTGGAACGTCGCCGCCCCGACCCGCTGCAGCAAGCCGGTGATCGCAGCCAACCGCGGCTTCTGCTTCGGCGTCGGCTTCGAGATCTCGCTGGCCTGCGACTTCCGCCTGGTCACCGACACCACCTTCTACGCGCTGCCGGAGCAGAAGCTGGGCCAGATTCCCGGCTCGGGCGGTTCGGCGCGCCTGCAGAAGATGGTCGGCATCACCCGCACCAAGGACATCGTGATGCGCTCGCGCCGCATCCCGGGCCAGCAGGCCTACGACTGGGGCGTGGCCACCGAATGCGTGCCGGACGCCGAGCTGGAAGCGGCCACCGACCGCCTGGTCGACGAACTGCGCGCGTTCTCGCCGATCGCCCAGCGCACCGCCAAGAAGCTGCTGAACGACACCGAGGATTCGCCGCTGTCGATCGCCATCGAGCTGGAAGGCCACTGCTACAGCCGCCTGCGTTCGTCGAACGACTTCCGCGAGGGCGTCGAGGCGTTCCACGCCAAGCGCCCTCCGGTCTTCGACGGCTCCTGAGGCAGAGCGCCGACATGAGCGATCTGCACGCACAGAACTACATCGATGGCGAGTGGCGGGAGGCAGCTTCGGGCGCCACCGGCGCCAGCCACGATCCGGCCAGCGGCGCCGCCATCGGCCGCTTCGCCGCCAGCGCCGGGGAGGATGCCCGGGGCGCCATCGCCAGCGCGCGCCGGGCCTTCGACGAGTCGCACTGGGCCCACGATGCGCGCCGGCGCCAGATGGTGCTGCTGCAATGGGCCGACCGCCTGGAGCGCAACACCGGGCTCGCTTCCCTGCTCACTCGGGAAAATGGCAAGGTGCTGCCCCAGGCGCACGGCGAGATGGCGGCGGCCATCTCGGAGATCCGTTACTACGCGGGCCTCGCGCGCCACATTCCCGGCCATTTCATGGAAGTCGAGCCGGGCGCCTATTCGGCGACGCTGCGCGAGGCGGCCGGCGTGGCGGGCTTGATCATCCCGTGGAACGCGCCGGTCGTGCTGCTGATCCGGTCGCTCGCGCCGGCGCTGGCGGCCGGCTGCACGGTCGTGGTCAAGCCCGCACACCAGAGCGCGCAGATCAGCGCCGCCGTGCTGCGCGAACTGGCCGCCGTCGAGACGCTGCCGCGCGGCGTGCTGAACCTGGTGCTGGAACAGGGCAGCGAGGCCGCCAAGGAACTGGCCACCTCGGCCGACGTCGACGTGCTGAGCTTCACCGGCTCGAACCTGACCGGCCAGCGCATCATGGCCGCGGCCGCGCCGACCATGAAGAAGCTGTCGCTGGAACTCGGCGGCAAGTCGAGCTGCCTGGTGTTTCCCGATGCCGACGTCGCCGCGGTCGCGCGGCGCCTGGCCACGGCGGCGACGATCATCTCGGGCCAGCAGTGCACCGCGGCCCGGCGCGTGCTGGTGCACGCGGCCTGCTACGACGCCATGAAGGAAGCGCTCAAGGGCGCGCTTGCGGCGATCGTGGTCGCGCCGGGAACCACCCCGGGCGCCGGCATGGGACCGCTGATCGACGCCGACGCGCATCGGCGCGTGTCGGCCGACGTGGCGCGCGCGCTGGACCTGTGCGACGAGGTCGTACTGCGCGGCGGCCGGCCCGACGGCGCGCCGCCGGGCGGGCATTTCATGACGCCGACGCTGGTGGCGCATGCCGACGCCTCGGCCTTCTTCACGCAGGAAGAAATCTTCGGACCGTTCGTGGTGCTGGAACGTTTCGAGGACGAACGGCAAGCGGTGGCCCGTGCCAACGACACCGTATTCGGCCTGTCGGCCAGCGTCTGGACCGCCGACGGCGACCGAGGAATGCGCCTGGCCCGCGCGCTGCGCAACGGCACGGTCTGGATCAACGACCATAATCGCCTGTTCGCGGAAGCCGAAACCGGAGGATACCGGCGCAGCGGCATCGGCCGCCTGCATGGCTACGAGGGACTGGCGGACTTCCTGGAGACCAAGCACATCTTCCGCGACGCGGGCCTGCTCTGATCAGCGCCCGGTAAAAAACTACAACGACTGGAGACACCATGAACCACCTCACCAGAGGCGCGCTCGCGCTCGCCTGCGGCATCGCCACGTCCAGCGCCAGCGCGCAAACCTCGGTCCAGATCTACGGCATCGTCGACAGCGGCGTGGTCCACACCACGAATGCCGACGCCGAGGGCGACTCGATCACCAAGGTGCCGTCGCTGACCGGCTCCTTCCCGTCGCGCATCGGCTTTCGCGGCGCCGAGGACCTGGGCCGCGGCCTGCAGGCGTTCTTCGTGCTGGAAAGCGGCATCGCCATGGACAGCGGCGCGCTCGGCCAGGGCAACCGCCTGTTCGGCCGCGCCGCCCATGTCGGCCTGAAAGGCGACTGGGGCACGCTGACGGTCGGGCGCCAGGTGAACATGACGTATATCGCGACCATCAAGACCGACGTGATGGGGCCGAACCTGTTCGCGATCAGCAGCATCGACGGCTACCTGCCGAACGCGCGCTCGGACAATGCGATCGGCTACATGGGCAATATTGGCAGCCTGGTGGTGGGCGCCACCTGGAGTTTCGGACGCGACGCCTCCAGCGCCGGCGGGCCGGCCGCCACCAACTGCGCCGGCGAGGTGGCGGGCGACGCGAAGGCCTGCCGCCAGTACACGGCCCTAGTGGGCTGGGAAACCAAGCAATGGGGCGTGATCGGCTCGTACGACAAACTGCATGGCAACGGCGGCGCCGCCTTCGGCCTGACCAGCAGCGCGCACACCGATGTGCGCACGACCCTGAACGGTTACCTGATGCTGGGAACGACCCGCCTCGGCGCCGGCGTCATCCACCGCGACACCAATGCCGAGACCGGCCAGGCGCTGTCGAACCTGTGGTACGTCGGCGCCAGCCACCCCATGGGACCGTTCACGCTCGACGCCCAGTGGGCCAGGCGCGACCTCAAGGATTCGCCGTCCGACGTGTCGATGCTGGTGGCGCGGCTGACCTATTCCTTGTCCAAGCGCAGCCACGTCTACGCCGCGGCGGGCCGCATGGACAACGACGGCGCGTCGGCGGTGCCGCTGGACGCGGGCGGCACGGTCGGCGTCGGCATGGCGCAGAACGGCGTCATGGTGGGCCTGCGTCACCATTTCTGAGCAGGGCGCCGGCTAGTCCGCGGCTTCGGGCGCGTCGGTGGAGGCGCCCGGGGCGCGCAGGCGCAGGTTCGCCGCCAGCATCGAAATGAACAGTTTCGTGGCGGGACTGAGCGGCCGCCGGGGATTGGACACGCTCACCACGCGCCGCACCAGGCGCGGCGACACGATGCCGTGGGCGCGCAGGCTGCCGTCATACAGTTGCCGATGCACCGCCACGCGCGGCACGATGGTCGCCATCCGGGTTTGCTCCACCAGCTTGATCGTCGCGACCAGCGAATCGATCTCGAACTTGGGCGCCAGCTCGATGTTCTCGCTCTCGAAGAAGCTGTCGATATTCGCCCGCAGGCCGTGGCCGCGGGTGGGCAGCACCAGGTCGAGCCCGATCCCCGCCATCTGGCGCAGCGTCATGCTGGGCGCGAGGCTGCCTTCGAACCTGTGGCCGACGACCAGCACCATCTCTTCGTCGATGATGTGTTCGACGTCGAGCGCCAGCGGACGACGCGGCTTGTTGACGATCGCGGCATCGAGGCGCCCTTCCGCGACCCGGTCCGCCAGCACGCTGGTGTAGCCGTCGCTGACCGACACGTCGACCCCGGGATACTGGCGCGAAAACGCGCCCAGCGTCTCGACCAGCACGCCTTGCGTGATGGAGGCGATCAGGCCGATATTGACATGACCGCGGATCTCTCCTTCGCTGCTCAGCATCTGCGCCTCGGCATTCGAGAAGTCGCGCATGATCGGCAGGAACAGCCGGTACATCTGGCGCGCCGCGTCGGTCGGCACCATGCCATGCTTGGTGCGCTCGAACAGCTTCTGGCCGAGATGCTCTTCGAGCCGGCCGATCTGCATGCTCAACGCCGGCTGGACAATGTGAAGACGGTGCGCCGCGCGGGTGACCGTGCCCTCCTCGTACAGGGAAATGAAATAATGAATCTGACGGAAGTCCATGGGCGAAAGAGTACGCGCCGGAGCTGACTGAAAGGAACATCATACCTTAGCAAGAACCGCTGGCCGGAGGGACGCGCACGCTTGACCAGAAAATTGTTAACAAAGTGCTTACAATTGACTGAACAGACTCATGCTTGCGGAGGCCATATGTTCGAGCTCGATCTTGATTGGTGGGAACTAGTCGCGCGCGGCGCGATCGTCTACTGCGCGCTGCTCCTGATGATGCGCCTGTCCGGCCGGCGCACGGTCGGTCAATTCACGCCCTTCGACCTGCTGGTCGTGATGCTGCTGTCCGAGGCGGTCTCGAACTCGCTGACGGGCGGCGACGATTCGCTGTTCGGCGGCCTGATCATCGCAGCCACGCTGGTGGCCCTGACCGTGCTGTTCGCCTTCCTCACCTCGCGCAGCAAGAAGATCGAACGCCTGATCGAAGGCAGCCCGGTGCTGATCGGACGCGACGGGGTATTCTTCGACAACGTGATGAAAGGCTGCCGCCTGTCGCAAAGCGATATCGAGGAAGCCCTGCGCGAGGCCGATTGCCCGCGGCCCGAGATGAAATGCGCCTTCCTCGAAGCCGACGGCCGGATCAGCATCCTGCGCAATCCCCAGTGAACGGGCGGCGATTTGCCGCGCCGCTCTTGTCTGAACTGCCGAGATTTCTCGGCGGCCTTTGACCACCCGTACGGTGTGGGCTGGCTACGCTTCCTGTGCTAATTTTTTGGGCACCGCCGCCAATCCGGCGGCGCGATTGGTTTCTTTCCTGATCAGGAGGTCTACCATGAAACGAGCCCTCACCGTATTCGCGCTGGCCGCATCGACCCTGGTCGCCGCCACCAGCCAGGCCGCGCCGGTCTACTACCGCGCGGTTGCCAGCGGTCCCGCCGAAGACATTCCCAACGGTTCGCCCGGGTCGAGCGTGTCAAGCTTCGAGATCGACGACCTCACCCTGCTCGCCGAGGTGCCGTTCCGCGACCTGTCCAGCCCCACCATCAGCGCCCACATCCATTGCTGCACGGTGGACGCCTTCCGCGGCGTCGCGCCGGTGGCGATTCCCTTCCTGGACTTCCCCTTGCAGGTCACGGCCGGCGTGTATTCGGCCGCCTTCGACCTGGGCGACCCGGCCGTCTACGATCCAGACTTCCTGGCGGCCAACGGCGGCACGCCGCAGCTGGCCAGCGGCGAGCTCATCAATGCGTTCAACGGCAACCAGGCTTACGTCAACATCCACAGCACCGCTTATCCAGGCGGCGAAATTCGCGGCTTCGCGGTCGCGGCCCCGATTCCGGAGCCGGCCACCTGGGCGATGATGGGACTGGGACTGGGCATGCTGGCGCTGCTGGCGCAGCGCCGTTTTACTCCGCGTCCGCGTCTGGCGAAATAGTTGCCGCGGCGGCGCGGCGCGCCAGCACGCGGCCCCAGGCGGGAATTGCCGCCTGCCAGAAGGCCTGGCGCGAGCGCGGCGGCGCCAGCGCGAAGTCGAGCTCCAGGTCGAGGAATCGCGCCGCCTGCAACAGCGCGGCGACGGCGGCGGGTTCGTCCCCCGCCGTCACCGCCAGCGCACCGGTCTGCTTCGACAATTTCTCGCCGTTCTCGTTGCGCACCACCGGCACATGCAGGTAGCGCGGCGTCGGCACGCCCAGCAGGCGCTGCAGGAAGATCTGGCGCGGCGTCGAATCGAGCAGGTCGGCGCCGCGCACGACGTCGGTCACGCCCTGCTCGGCATCGTCCACCACCACCGCCAGCTGATAGGCCCAGAAGCCGTCGGCGCGCTTCAG
>Ga0265780_10003787_pt1 | contig 19730 bp, 18 predicted proteins | sample P1T30metagenome_FD_192432 | JGI IMG/M metagenome (GOLD analysis project Ga0265780, IMG submission 192432) | Plant litter microbial communities from East Loma Ridge, Irvine, California - P1 T30 | ecosystem: Environmental > Terrestrial > Plant litter > Unclassified | place: USA: California...
CGATCAGGTGCTCGCCGGCTCGGTCAACCAGTCGCTGCAACCGCACGACACGCTGATCGTCACCGAAAGCGCGACCTTCTACATCTCAGGCGAGGTGCAACGGCCGGGGTCATTCCCGCTCGAACCCGGCCTGACGATGGAGCGTGCGATCGCGCTGGCGGGTGGCGTGACCATCCGTGGCGCACGCAGCCGCCTCAAGGTCAGTCGTCACGTCGGCGCCGCGGACGAAGTGATCCGCGCGAAGCCGCAGGACCCGGTCAAACCGCGTGACCTCATCACGGTCGGCGCGCGACTCTTCTAGGCAGGCGAAGCAATGACCCCCAAGCATCTCGGCAAGGTCCTCCTCGAAAAGTGGCGGATCGTCGCGCTCACCACCGTGCTGGGGCTGGCACTGGCGGTGCTAAGTCTCGTCATCACCACGCCGATCTACAAATCCACCGCCACCGTGGTCGCGGGCGTACGCGCGCCAGAGACGATCGGCCCCCAGTCGGTCGCCGAACAGCTCTCCGCCGATTATCTGCTGACCCAAGAGGATATCCTCAAGAGCGACCGTGTCGCCCGGCAGGTGGTGACCGATACCGGCCTCGCCAACGCGCCTGGCGCGATCCAGCAATATGGCTGGACGCCGAGCGACGGCGCGTTGCCGGATTTCATCGCCAGCAAGCTACGCCTGGGATTGGTAGTCGGCTCCAGCGTGACCAACTCGCGCGTGATGGATATCAGCTTCCTCAGCGGCAATCCGCAGTTTGCCGCCGCAATGGCCAATGCGTTCGCCAACGCCTTCATCGACGTCAACGTGCAGTTGCAGGCTGATCCGGCGCGGCGCACGGTCGCGTCGTACACGCATCAGCTCGAAGAACTGAGCCGCACGCTGCATCGTATGCAGGCGGCACTGGTCGCCAAGGAAGGCACGCTCGATATCGTCGCCGGCAAGGGTGAGGCGGACCCCGATAGCGCGCGCCTAAATGCGTTGTCGGCGCAACTCGCCGCCGCGCAGGCGCAAAGCGCGTCGGCATCGTCGCGCGCTGGCGCCGGCGCCTTGCCCGACACGATGTCGAGCGGTGTGGTGCAGGGTCTCCAAACCGAGATCGCCCGGCTGGAGGCGCAGCGCAGCCAGTTGAGCGCCACTGCCGGGCCGAACAATCCTGATTACCGCCAGCTCGTCGCGCAGATCGCCGGCTTGCGCGGGCAATTGTCCAGCCAGGAAGCGTTGATCCGCAAGTCGGCAGCCGCGACAGCGGCGCAGGCGCGGATGGTGCAGTCCGGCCTGAACGGTGCGGTGACCGAACAGCGCGGTCGCGTTACCAGGGTCCGTGCTGCGCAGAGCGAAGTGTCTGTGATGCAGCAGGACATCGCCAATCTTCAGGCCTCTTATGACCAGATCGCGCAGCGGCGCGCGCAGCTTCAGGTGCTCGACAACACCGGGCAGACCAACATCACGCTGCTTTCGCCGGCAACGCCGGGCGACAAGCCGGTGTTGCCGCGACGGCTGACGACGCTGCTGATCGCGCTGGTCGGCGGTTTCGCGGCCGGGGTGTTGCTCGCAATCGCCAGCGAGTTCTTCGACCGGCGCATTCGCTACAGCAACGAAATCGAGACCTGGCTCGGCATTCCGGATCTCGGCACGATCCGGATCAGTCCGCCGCAACCGATGAGCCTGCCGCGCATGGTCGCCGGGCTGTTGCCAAATATGAGGGTGGAATGATGGAGCATAACAGCCGCGAACGCGATACCCTTTCGGTTCGCGTCGCCGATCTGCTCGCTGCCGAGGGGCGACCCACCGAAGATGCGTCCGCTGACGCGGCGACGGTGCAAAAAGATCGCGAGCTGCTGCTTCGTCGCACCGCCGCGCTGTTGGGCGATGCTCCGGCCGCACGCGATGCAGCGTCCAGGAACGGCCCGGCGCTTGCGACCAGCCTTGGCGTGGCGGACGATCTGTTCGTCCTCAAAAGCCCGCATTCGCCACGCGTTGCCGATCTGCGACGGGTGGCGCAGGCGCTGGCGATGCGCTGGTTCCTCGGCGAGCCGAAACGCCCGGCCTTGTCGATCATCAGCGCGGACCGTCGCGAGGGGCGTACCGCCGTCGCGAGCAATCTCGCCTGCATTTTCGCCCAGTCGGGGGTTCGTACCCTGTTGATCGACGCCGATCTGCAAAACCCGGCGATCCACACCAAGTTCGGTCTGGCCGAGCCGGGTCCGGCCACGATCTGCCAGTCGGTGGAGGGGGTCGAGAATCTGGCGGTGATCCCCGCCTCCGCACTTGTCGAACTCAATTCGGATCGCTTCATGCGTTCGGCCTTGCAGACCGTGATCGAGACGATGCGCAGCGAATACGAGGTGATCTTCGTCGATACACCTGCCGCCGCGACCTCGAACGATTATCAGATCGCCGGGCTCGCCACCGCGGGCGCCTTGTGCGTCACGCGCGAAGGCGTCACCCGCGCGCGCCGGTCGTCGCGGGTGCTCGACCTGTGCGAGGATGCCGGCATCGCCATTGTCGGCGGGGTGATGTTGCGACCGTGACGACGCAGCGCGCCACTATCAACCTGCCGAACGCAGCCGCACCCGTTCGTGCGCGCGACGGGCAGGCGTTTAGCCGTCGCGAGGGGTGGGCGCTCGGGTTGATCCTGCTCGGTCTGGTCGCGCTTTATGCGCCGGTGCTGATCGAATACGGCGCGCTGTTCCTCTGGAGCGAGGATGACAACCATAGCGGCTTGCTGCTCGGCTTGGTGCTGTTCGGCTATTGGCAGGACCGCAAGGCGTTCGCCTGGACGTCGACCTCGCGCGAAGTGACCTGGGGTGGCGTCGCGATCGTCGTTGCGCTGGCGCTGTATTTCGTCGGCCGCATTGCCGATTCAGTGCAGATGCAGGGCGTGTCGCTGCCGGTGATGATGACCGGGCTGGCGATGGCCACCGGCGGCGTCGCACTGGCGCGACGCTGGCTGCTGCTCAGCACGCTGCTGATCTTCATTGTGCCGTGGTTCGGGCCGATCGCCGACGCGTTGCTCGTGCCGCTGCGGTTGGGGCTGACGCATTCGGCGGCGCGGCTCGCGGCGCTGATCGGTTTTCCGGTGAGCACGTCGGGTGTGTTCATTTTCGTCGGCTTCGTCGAACTCAACGTCGCCGGAGCGTGCGTCGGCCTGCGCGCAATGGTGTCGATGACGGCGATCGGCTTTCTGTTCCTGCACTTCTTTCCGGCACGCTCGCTAGGCGCCGGGCTGCTGTTCGTAGTGTTGATGCCGCTGATCGCGCTTGCGGTGAACTTCCTGCGCGTGTTCGGCCTGATCGTGGTAGCCGCGACGGCAGGCGTGTCGGGCGAGGCGTTCGTCCACGATCTCGCCGCCTATCTCGAAGTCGGCATCGTGCTCGCTGCGTTCACCGTTCTTGGCAAGGCGCTCGGCCCGAAGGAGGGGCGGGCATGATCCGCCGTCGCGATCTGATCGGCGCGGGTGCGTTCGCCGGGCTTGCGGCGATGACGTCGGGCGGCGCGATCGCGTTCCGCCATGCGCAGCAGAGCGCGCCGCCGGGCCGCGACGGCGTTCTGACCCAGCTTCCGCCGCACCTCGGCGCGTGGCGCTTGCAAGCGGCGCGTGCGGACATGGTCGATCCGGTGGTGGTGGACATCGCCTTTTCGCAAGCGCTCGAAATGTACGATCGCGTGATCGAACGCGATTATGTTGGCGCTTCGCTGCCGCGCATCATGCTCAACATCGCCTACAAGCGCGAAGTCCGGCAGGAGGAGCGGTTCCACTGGCCGGAGTTTTGCTACGCTACTCAGGGCTTCGGCGTCCAGCGGCAGCCGCCGATCGCGCTTGGCGCTGGTAGTGACGGCGTGACGCTGACCCATTTCGTCGGGCAGCGTGGCATGCGACGCGAGCAGGTCGGCTATTTCATGCGGATCGGCGATGCCTTGCCGAGTGGATCGCTCGCGGTACGCACCGCGCTGTTCCGCCAAAGTCTGGCGATGCGGTTGCCTGATGGCGTGATGGTGCGCGCTTCGTTCCTGGAAGATGAGCTTCCGCCGACCGGCGGCGTTACAGCGCCTGACATGCTCGCCACCTTTTTCCGGGCGCTGCTGACGAATGCGAGCGCTCCGCTTCAGGCAATGCTTGTGCACAATACTCCAAAGTCGATCTAATTGTCATGAGTGTCGATCTGATTGTTCATTCTCAAATACGCAAATGATGATAGTTCGCTTCTATAGATTAACATTGTCCGACCGGCATCAGCCAAAGGACGACGACAGTATCACCTTCGTCGAGGTGCGGTTTATCGTCCGCGCTGGTCGTCAGTGTGCGTGATTTGAGGAATCCTTGATGGGGCAACTTTCACATGGCCGGTTTGGCGAGCCCGCGCGGTTGCAGCGCCCGCTCGTCATTGCCCACGTGCAGACGCGGATGAACCGGTCCGGCGGGGCGGAGGAGAACACTTGGGCGTCGTGCGTGCATCAGGCTGAGTCCGGGCATATCGTTCACCTGTTCTGCGGCCGGTCTTCGGATGTGGAGGTCTATGCCGCTCGCGGTACGCCGGTGCGCGTCCATCTCGTCGGCGAACTGGTGCGCGAGGTTGCCGCCAGGGATGATGTCGCCGCCTATCGCAAGCTGTCGATGCTGTTCAGCGAAGTGCGCGCCGATATCGTCCACACGCACACCAGCAAGGCAGGCATCGTCGGCCGCCTCGCCGCGAGCAACGCCAAGGTGCCGGCGATCATCCACGGAGTTCATATCCTGCCGTTCAGCAACGTCGGCATTGCGGAGAAGCTGGTCTACCTCACCGCCGAACATATCGTCGCACCGATGACCGACCATTTCATCCATGTAAGCCACGGCACGCGGAAGGCCTACGGGCTGGCGCGGCTCGGCGGCAACCGGCTTCATTCGGTGGTGCGCTCGGGTATGGATATCGAGAAGTTCCAGACCGCGATGTGGCCGGAAGATTGGCGCACACTGCTGGGCATCGGCCGCGACGCCGACAAACCGCGCACCATCCTGATGATGGCGGTGCTGGAGGCGCGCAAACGCCAGACCGAGTTCATCACCGGTTTTGCGCAGGCGACGCGGCCGGGTGAGAACATCCGGCTGTTGCTCGCGGGAGACGGTCCGGATCATGACAAGCTGACCGCACTGATCCAGTCGCTCGGCGTGGCGGATCGGGTGAAGCTGCTTGGCCACCGGTCCGATCCGGAGCGATTGGTCGCGTTGGCGGATCTCTCGACACTGGCGTCGCTGCGGGAAGGCTTGCCGCGCACGATCGTGCAGAGCCTCGCGGGCGGCAAGCCGGCGGTGGTGAGTCCGCTGCGTGGCATCGAGGAAATCATCGACAGCGGCCGCAACGGCATCGTCGTCAAGAGCAACGATGCGGAGACGGTCGCGCGCGAGGCGGTCTCGCTGGTACGCGACACGCTGCGTCTCGCCCGGATGACCGAGGCGGCCGCCGCCGTATCGGTCGAGGATTGGAAGTTCCCGTCGATGTTCGCGCAACTCGACGAGGCGTATCGCGAAACTCTGGCGCTGCCGCACGTCGCAGCGCGCATGGAGGCGCGAGACGCGGAACGTGCACAACAGAAAATGTACGGCGTCGCCTGAGCGGCGGCGAGGGATTTGGGAGGATGCCGATTGGCAATAGCCACGGTCCAAAGGTTTCGCGTCAGAAGTCGGTATAATGACGTTCGTAATGTAGAGTCCACTTGCAACAAATAGCGCGATGTTCGAAGAATTGATGTCCAAAAACCCTCTATATAATCTTGAGAGGCTGAAGCGATCGGCAAATGGTGTCTATCAGATTCACCTTGCAGGAGACATTGACATGCTGAACATTATCAAACGTACCGGTATCGCCAGTGCAGCGTGCGCGCTGGCATTATGGCCCTGCGCGGCCTTCGCTGACAATGCCTGGAGCGAGACGACGCGCGGTTCTGCGCTCGATCTCAGCAAATCAAAGCTGGTTTATCAGGATCGGCTCAGCACGCCGCACACCTATAACGGCCCGGTGCTCTGGGCCAAGCAGCACGCCGATGTCGGCCTTGAGACGTTCGACGCCGCCTCCGGCCGTGCCTACCTCACGCAGAGCACCGGGCTTGCGTTGCAGGCGTATCAGGACCAGGCGGGCATCCACAGCGGACACGTCCAGTCGACCAACAGCAATCAGGCGTATCAGGGCGCGGCGATCGTGCCGGGCGTGAACGGCTTCACCTGCACGGGCTGCTATTTCGAGACACGCGCGCGCTTCCCCAATGCGCGCGGCACCTGGGGCGCGTTCTGGCTGCTCACGCCGGATCTGCCGTCGAAGCGGGGCCACCTCGAAGTCGATGCGATCGAATATTATGGTTCGGCCGACAGGCGCGGTCACCATCACGCGATCCATCGCTGGGGCCCGGCCGAGCGGAAAAGCCATACGCAGCAAAACGATTATACCGGCATGGACGCGATCGGCGACTATGGCTGGCACACATACGGCGCCGACCTGCGCGGCACCGCGACGTTCGGCGGTAAGCCTGCCGTGGTCATCTATATGGACGGCAAGGAAGTCGGCCGGATCGCGGCGGATGCGGATTTCTTCACCCGCCCGTTCTACTTCAACATGACGCTGTCGATCAATCCGAAGGACAAGCCGGCGACTTTGCCGCAGGCGGTGTCGTTCGATTACGTCAAGGTTTGGAAATGACGCGCAGCGGCGAAGCTGCGTCAAGGCAGGCGGCGTGACGCACGAGCGATCGTTGATCCTCGTCGTCGCGGCGTACTTTCCGGATAGCTATGGCGGGGCTGAGCGGCAGGCGCTCATCCTCGCCGAAGCGCTCGGGCGGCTTGGCGTATCGGTGACGTTGGTCGCGCCAACGGTGGCGCGCGACCTGCCGCCTGTGGAGGAGACGGCGTTCGGCCGCATCCTCCGCAAGCGGCTGCCGGCTTATCCCAATCTCGGCGGCCGCAACATGCTGGCGTTTCTCGCCTGGAGCGTTTGGGTGCCGTGGCGGCTGCGCGATGCTGGCTGGCGCGGCGTGCCGGTCTATGTCTTCCACGCGCGGTTGCATGCACTTGGCCCGGCGCTGGCGGCAATGCGGCAGCGTGCGCCGCTGCTCATCAAGCTCGGCGGGGGTGGCGAAGCGTCCGAATTCGCGGCGCTGCGGGCGAAGAAATATCTCTATGGCCGGTGGACCGAGCGGTTGCTGCGGCGCCGCGTCGATCTGTTCGTCGCCAACAGTGCCCAAATCGCCACCGAGCTGCGCAAGCTCGGCATCCCGCGCGATCGCGTCGCCGAATTTCCCAACGGCGTCGCGCTGCCGCCGGTCGAGGTGCTGAACGCGACCATCGCCAAGCGCACCGGACGCCGCTTCGTCTATGCCGCACGGCTGCTTCCCGACAAGAATGTCGACGTGCTGTACCAGGCGACGATGCGATTGGCGGCGGAAGGGGCGGGGCTTCACCTGCGTCTTGTCGGCGATGGGCCGGAGAAGGACCGGCTCGCGCCGCTGGTCGCCGCATCGCCGTCCCCGTCGGCGGTGTCGTTCGCCGGGTTCGTCACTGACGTCTATCCCGAGTTGCAGGCCAGCGATTTCTTTGTCTGTGCCTCGACGCGGGAAGGGCAGTCCAACGCGCTGCTCGAAGCGATGTCTGCGGGCGTGATCCCGATCGTGTTCAAGGCGAGCGGCGTCGAGGAAGTCGTTTCGGACGGCTGGAACGGCTTCATCGTCGAGGAAGCGACCCCGCAGGCGTTTGTCGCGGCGATGCGTCGCGCACTGGACCTGAGCGTGGCGGCCCGGCGCGAAATGTCGCTTGCCGCGCGCGGTTTCGCGCAGGACAATATCGGCATCGACGCGATCGCGCAGCGCACCTTAGCGGCGATCGACTCGATCGGCGGCGCGCGATCCTCGCCGGTCGTGTCAGCGCGCGCCGGCGACCTGATCGGCGAGCGCGGCGCATGAGGTTCCACGCGCTCGACTCCTGGCGTGGTATTGCGGCGTTGCTGGTGGTGTTAGTGCACCTCTCGGCCAACGGCGCGTTCTACGAGTTCCCGCCGGTGCGTCATGGCGGCTTGTCGGTACCGTTTTTCTTTGTCCTGTCCGGTTTCGTCATCAGCCATGCTTACGGCGCGCGGCTGCGCAACAGCGCGGAGGTTGGGCAATTCGTCCTACGGCGGGTCGGGCGGCTCTATCCATTGCATATCGTTATGTTGGGCGTGCTGGTCCTGCTCGAACTCGTCAAATGGGTGTTGGTGCGCCATGGCGCGCCGAGCGGGCAGGCGCCATTCGCCGGCGCGAACGATCTGCCTTCACTGATCGCCAACGTGTTCTTGTTGCAGGCAATCGTGCCGCTGCCGGACTATAGCTGGAACGTCCCAAGCTGGTCGATCAGCGTTGAATTCTACACCTACTTGATCTTCTGCATGGTCGCCGTCCGGGCACGGTCGATCGCTCCGGCACTGCTGATTGTGCTGCTGTCGGGCGCGGTGCTGCTGGTCCTCGAGATCGCCGAGCCGACACTGAAAGAAACCCAGTTCCGCGGGTTGGCGAGCTGCGTCTGCGGCTTCTTTGCCGGTCATCTCGTATACCATGCCTTTAGGCAGCTGCGCCGTCCCGCGCCTGCGCTTGCAACATTGTTTGAAGTGTTGGCGGTGATGGTGCTGATCGGCTTGTACTGGTTCCGCCCGCTCGAAGCGACATCCTCGATCCTGGTTTTCGCCGGCGTGGTGTTGGTGTTCGCCTTCGATGGCGGCGCGGTGTCGCGCCTGCTGCGCGGCAGGCCGTGGGCGTTTCTCGGCAAGATATCGTACTCGATCTACATGGTGCATTTCGTGCTGCTGTCGCTGCTCGGCGGCATCATCCGCGGTGCGCAGGCGCTGCTGCATCGCAAGTTGTACCACGACATAGCGGGCACGCCGATGATCGACTTCGGGCCGACCGGAACGATGGACGCGCTCGCTTTGCTATACGTGCTTGTCGTCGTCGGGGTGGCGACACTCACCTATCGGTGGGTCGAAATGCCGGGGCAGGGGCTGTTCCATCAACTCGGCCGCCGCTGGAGCAACGCCGCGTCACGCGCCGCTTCAGCCACGCAGTCCTGATCGGTGTCCGTATCCGCCCTCGTTTCCCAAACGCTTTGTCATGCCCGCTGGTGGAGGATATCGCCATGTCGTTGAGCGTCGCCGTCATCATGACTTGCTATAACGAAGGGCCGTATATCGGCGCTGCAGTGCGCAGTGTACTCGACCAGAGCCGCGCCGAGCTGATCGAGGCGATCGTCATCACCGACGACGGTTCCGATCCGGCAACGATCGCGGTGTTGCGCGACATCGAAGGCTGGGACGCGCGCATTCGCATCCTGTACGGATCGGGCGGCCTCGGGCCGTCCGGCCAGCGCCGCCGCGCCATTGCCGAGACGACCGCGCCCGTGCTGGCGATCCTCGACGGCGACGATCTGTGGACGCACGACAAGCTCGAACGGCAGATGCCGGCGCTCGCGGCAGACGAGGGCATCGGGTTGCTTTACTCGGACTTCTTCATCTTTCCGGACCGCGATCTCGATGCCGCCCGCCGCGCCGGCGTTCTCGATATCACGCGCAACACCGGGCTGCTGCGCACCTATTTCCTCAACGATCCGCCGATCATCCCGTCGACCACGCTGTTGCGCCGCAGCGCCTATGATGCGGCGGGCGGTTTCGATCCGGCGCTGCACGTATTCGAGGATACCGACATCTTCCTGCGTCTCGCCGCGGTGACGCGCTTCGCGCTGGTCGACGTGCCCGTCCTCTACAAGCGGCAGCGCGGCAGCAGCATCACCGGCGGCCGCAAGGATCTGATGGCGCACCACGCGTTCGTCGCATTGCGCGCGGCCGCACAGGCTCCTGCGCTGTTGCCGCTGGTGCCACGCCGGTTGGCCGAGCGTGCGCGCAAACTGGGCAACCAGCGCTTCCTGCTCGACGATCGTCACGGTGCGGTGGCGTTGTTGCGGCTGGCGGTGCGGCTTGATCCGTTCAACCGCCGCGCGTGGCAATCGCTGGTGGCGGCGGGGCTGTTTCCCGGCCTCGCGCTGCGGCTGCTCGGTGCGAGCGGGCGGGCGCGTCAGGCGGCGGTGAAGCTCGCATGATGCTGGATCGTCCGCAGCGCCCGGTGGTGATCGTCACCTGCGAATACGCGCCGTTTCCGGGCGGGATTGGCACCTATTCGGCCGAACTCGCCATCGCTCTGGTTGCGAGCGGCGATTGTGTGATCGTCGTCGCACCGGCCTACAAGGGTGAGGCCACGCTGCCGGCAGGCGTCGAGCATCACCTCATCCTTGGTCATCACAAGATTCCGCTCGGTGCGGCGCCGAAGCTGCTCGCCATCCTGCGCGGGTTGCCGGCGGATGCGATCGTGCTCGCCGCCGATATCCGCACCCTGTTGTTGCTGCGCGTGCTTCAGCCGTTCCACCGGCGGCGCTACCGCGTGATGGTCCACGGCAGCGAGGCGAGCAAGTTCCGCCGTGGCAGCGCGATGTTCGCGGTCGCGCGCCGCGCCTATCTCGCGGCGGACCTCGTCGCCTATAACTCGCAGGCCACGCGCGACATCTTCCGCGCGCAGCTCGGCCAGCCCGCGCGGGAGGCGATCACCTATCTCGGCGTCGGCCGCGAGTGGTTCGATGCGCCCGCGCTCGGCGGGTTCGAATCCGCCACGCTCGCCGCTTTGCCGGACGGACCGCTGTTCTGCAGCGTTGGCCGGCTCGAACCGCGCAAGGGCCATCTCGATACCGTGCGCGCGCTCGCCCGCGCCCGCGACGCCTTCGGCATGGCCGACCCAGTCTATGTCGTGGTCGGCCGCGCCGAGGAACGCAGCTACGGCCAGGCGATTGTCGAGGCGGGGGCTGCACATGGCGTGCGCACGATCCTGCCGGGCCGGCTCTCGGTGAACGACATCAAGCGGCTGTATCGTCGGGCGGCGGCCAACCTGCTGTTCGCGCGCGCTTTGCCGGGCAAGCTCGAAGGGTTCGGGCTGGTGCTGGTCGAGGCGGCGGCGCAGGCCTGCCCCTCGATCGCGGCGGCGGTCGGCGGCATTCCCGAAGTGCTGGGCGATACCGGCGCGCTGGTCGGCCCCGACGATCTCGACGGGTTCGCCGCGCAGATCGCCCGCTTCGCCAGCGACGCCGACTTGCGCGCCCGTCAGGGTGCGGCGGCGCGTGCCCGTGCCGAGCGGTTCAGCTGGGCGCATTGCGCGCAGGCGACCTTCCCCGAACTGTTCGCGAGCGTCGCGGCGTGACCGGGGCGATGCGTCAGCCCGCGCCCCGCCACCGCCGCGCGCTCGCGCTGCTGGGCGGGGCGGCGGCACTGGTCGGCGCCAACGCCGCCACCGCGCAGAGCTACCGCATCACGCCGTCCGCCTCGGTCTCGTATGACGACAATCTGTTCCGGCTCCCGCCCGCCATCCGCGAGCGGTTGCCCGATCTCGGCGAGGATGTGGTGACCTACCTGTCCGTCAACGGCGATGCGCAGACGCGGGTCGGCGTCGTTGCGGTGGACGTGCAAGCCTCCGCGGGCAAAAGCCTCCACGTCAACAATCCCGGCGTCGATACGTTCAGCTATGCCGGAAGCGTCGCGGCGAACTACAGGACCGGGCAGGCGACGGTGGACGGTGCGGCATCGTTCCTGCGCGCGCCGGTGTCGTTTGCCGATTCGAACAGCACGCGGCAAGTACTGCGCGACACCACCGATCTCACCTTGAACGCATCGCACGATCTGCTCGGCAATTTTCGACTGGTCGGCCGGTTCGAGTATTTCAATCTCGGCCTGTCAGGCAGCGGCCTCTCCGCCTACAATACCCACCGTGTGACTGGCAGCGGCGGCTTCGGCTATTACTCGCCCAGCGGCAACAGCATCACGCTCGAATACACGCAGACGCAGGCGCGCGGCGACTCAACGCGTCCGGTCGCGATCGGCGACACGATCCAGACCTATCGCGGAAATTCGCGTGACAGCTCGATCATTTCGCACATCGATTATCAGATTACCGGTATCACCAGCCTCAACGGCACGCTCGGCTATACCCGGCACGACGATCGCTCGGTGCTCAACGCCGATACGTCGGGGCTGGTCGGCAACATCGCGCTACGCTGGTCGCCCTTGCCCGGCCTGATCGTCAAGCCGGCCCTTCGCCGTGATTTCTCGTCGGAAACGTTGCTGTTCTCGAACGGCGTGATCTCGACCCGCTACAGCCTGTCGGTCAGCGAGAAGCTGTTCGGGCGGCTCGGCCTTAATCTCGGCATCAGCCGGGAGGATCGCCGCTTCCGCTACGATCTGCGCGCTACCGATCCCGCCGCGCTCAACCGTGTCGAACGGATAACTCACGCCAATGCGGGTCTATCTTACGATACGGGCCTGAAATTCGCGCTCGCTCTCGATTATGAGCACAACCAGCGCGATTCGACGCAAGTCGATTTCCCTTATGCTGCCGATACCGTCACGTTCACGATTTCGCGGGCCTTTGGGTCGTAAGCGCCAACACCAGACGAACCACTCAAAGGGGCTCATCACATGAAAGTCACGATGATCGGATCAGGCTATGTCGGCCTGGTATCCGGGGCATGTTTTGCGGACTTCGGCCATGACGTAACCTGCGTCGACAAGGACGAACGCAAGATCGAGGCGCTGAAGGCGGGCAAGATCCCGATCTTCGAACCCGGCCTCGACCATCTCGTCTCCAGCAACGTAGCGGCGGGGCGGCTGTCCTTCACCACCGACGTTAAGGCCGGCGTGGCGGGTGCGGATGCGGTGTTCATCGCGGTCGGCACGCCTTCACGGCGCGGCGATGGCCACGCTGATCTGTCCTACGTCTATGCCGCCGCCGCCGAGATCGCGCAGGCGATCACCGGCTTCACCGTCATCGTCGACAAATCGACCGTGCCGGTCGGGACCGGCGACGAGGTCGAGCGGATCATGCGTGAGGCCAATCCGGACGCCGAGTTCGCGGTGATTTCCAACCCCGAGTTCCTGCGCGAAGGCGCGGCGATCGACGATTTCAAGCGACCCGACCGCATCGTTATCGGCGGCGACGATCCGCGTGCGATGGAAGTGATGCGGCAGGTGTACCGCCCGCTGTACATCAACAAATCGCCGATCGTGGAGATGGACCGGCGCGGCGCCGAGCTGACGAAGTACGCCGCCAACGCCTTCCTTGCGGTGAAGATCACCTTCATCAACGAAATCGCCGATCTGTGCGAGAAGGTCGGCGCGAACGTACAGGATGTCGCGCGCGGCATCGGGCTGGACAATCGCATCGGCTCCAAGTTCCTCCACGCCGGCCCCGGTTACGGCGGCTCGTGTTTCCCCAAGGATACGCTTGCGCTGCTCAAGACCAGCCAGGATTTCGACGCGCCGCAGCGCATCGTCGAGGCGGTCGTCAACGTCAACGATCAGCGCAAGCGCGCGATGGGCCGCAAGGTCATCACCGCGATGGGCGGCGACGTGCGCGGCAAAACGGTCGCGGTGCTCGGCCTCACCTTCAAGCCCAACACCGATGACATGCGTGACAGCCCCGCGATCGCGGTGATCCAGACCTTGCAGGACGCCGGCGCGACGGTGCGCGCCTATGATCCCGAGGGGATGGAGCAGGCCGAACTGGTGCTGAAGGAGGTGGCCTATTGCAGCAACGCCTATGAGACGATGGAGGGCGCCGACGCGCTTGTCCTCGTCACCGAATGGGATGCGTTCCGCGCGCTCGATCTGCCGCGCGTGAAAAGCCTACTGTCGCAGCCGATCCTGGTCGATCTGCGCAACGTCTACCCGCGCGATGCGGTCGAGGCGGCTGGCTTCACCTACACGGCGGTGGGCCGGTGAGCGGCGGCGTGCAACGGGCCGATCCCGTCCTCGTCACCGGCGCCGCCGGCTTCGTCGGCCACGCCACCGCGCACGCCCTGCTGGCGCGCGGGGAACGGGTGATCGGCGTCGATATCGTCAACGACTATTACGATCCGGCGCTGAAAGCCGCACGGCTGGCGACGTTCGAGGGGGTGGAGGGTTTCACCTTCCACAAGCTCGACATCGCCGACGCGCCCGCCATCGTCGCGTTGGTGCGAGAGAATGGCGTGAAGCGCATCATCCATCTCGCCGCACAGGCGGGGGTACGCTACAGCCTCGAAAACCCGTTCGCCTATGAACGCTCGAACCTCGCCGGGCATTTGTCGCTGCTCGAAGCGAGCCGGCACGCACCTGATTTCGAGCATCTCGTCTATGCTTCGTCCTCGTCGGTGTACGGCGACAAGCCGATGGGCGGGGCAGGCTTTACCGAGGATGAGCCGGCGACCAGCCCGGTGTCGCTCTACGCCGCGACCAAACGCGCGTGCGAGTTGATGAGCCACAGCTACTCCAAGCTGTACGGCTTCCCGCAGACGGGCCTGCGCTTCTTCACCGTCTACGGCCCGTGGGGTCGCCCCGACATGGCCTATTTCGGCTTCACCCAGAAGATCCTGCGCGGCGACCCGATCGAGGTCTACGGCGAGGGCAAGATGGCGCGCGACTTCACCTATATCGACGATATCGTCGATGGCATCATCGGCTCGCTCGATCATCCGCCCGAGTGTAGCGAACACCGCGTCCTCAACATCGGCGACAGCCGTCCGGTCGGCCTGATGGAGATGATCGAGGCGCTCGAGTCCGCACTCGGTAAGACCGCCGAGAAGATCATGCGGCCGATGCAACCGGGTGACGTCACTGCCACCTATGCCGACGTGTCGAAGCTGCGCGCCATCACCGGCTATCACCCCGAGGTGATGCTGGAGGATGGCCTCAAGCGCTTTGCCGTGTGGTATCGCGATTTCTACAAGGTGCCGGCATGAAGATCCGCAAGGCCGTCTTCCCGGTCGCCGGGCTCGGCACGCGTTTCCTCCCCGCCACCAAGGCGGTGCCCAAGGAGATGCTGCCGGTCGTCGACCGCCCGCTCATCCAATATGCCGTCGACGAGGCGATCGAGGCGGGCATCGAGACGATGGTGTTCGTCAACGGTCGCGGCAAGGCGGCGATCGAAGACCATTTCGACATGGCCTATGAACTCGAACGCACCCAGGCCGACCGCGGCAAGTCGGTCGCCGCGCTGCAAGGCTCGCGGCTCACTCCCGGTGACGCGGTGTTCGTCCGCCAGCAGGAACCGCGCGGGCTTGGCCATGCGATCTGGTGCGCCCGCCACGTCATCGGCGACGAACCGTTCGCGATCATCCTGCCCGACGAGTTCATGGTCGGCAGCCCGGGTTGCCTCAAGCAGATGGTCGATGCCTACGACCGGGTCGGCGGCAATCTGATCTGCGCGCTGGAAGTGCCGATGGAAGAGACGCCGAGCTACGGCGTGCTCGATCCCGGCGCGCGTGACGGTGCGCTCACCGAAGTGCGCGGGCTGGTCGAAAAGCCCAAGGCGGGCACCGCGCCCTCCAACCTGATCGTTGCCGGCCGCTATATCCTCCAGCCCGAGGTGATGGACCTGCTCGCCACACAGGAAGCCGGGGCGGGGGGCGAAGTGCAACTTACCGATTCAATGGCGAAGCTGATCGGCAGCCAGCCGTTTCACGGCGTAACCTTTGCCGGCGAACGCTACGATTGCGGCTCCAAACTCGGCTTCGCGCAGGCCAATTTCGCTTTGGCCTGCCGCGATGCCGCGATGGGCGCAGACCTCAAGGCGTGGGCCAAAACGATCCTCTAGGCGCCCGTCCTCGCGAGACTGCGGCCCGCGTGCTTCCGGCACGCGGGCCGTTTGCGTCTGGCGGCTATGGCTTTCGCTAACTCCGTGGCATACATCCGGAACGGATGCAGCAAGCGGCTGCGCGTTAACACAAGCTTCAATGGGTCGGGACTTATAGGATGGCGAAGTCGCGGAGAAAGCCCATGTCGCAAATCGAGTCCCCCGTCGCCCCAGCTTCGCCTCGCATCCGCCCGCGTGGCGATGCCGCATCGAATCTGCGCCCGGTCAGTTTCAGCCCGGCCCCGCCGCGGACGCCGGGCTTCTCGCTCCGTGGCACGCTGCTGTACCCCGCGATCCTGACCGCGCTGTCGCTAGCCACGCGTCTGGTCGGCGGCAAGAACGACGGGTTGCGCTAAGCACGCACGTAGCAGGCCGGTTGCCGCGTCGCGTTGCGCGGCACCAGCCTCGTCACGAAGCAGCGTTGCCGCGCGTAGCCTATCCAATTCGCGCATGTTGCACGGCGATGCGGGTGTCTTCATTTCGTCACAGCTTGCGCCGATTGGGGCTTGGTCCGCAATCGAAAGCATCGCTCCGTGATCCTCCCCAACCGTCGCGATTTGCTCAAGGCTTCCGCACTCGCCGCGCCGGCGATCCTGACGATGCCGTCGCGCGTGCTCGGCGCGGGCGGGGCGGCGACGGCGTTCACGCTCGGCATCGCCTCGGGCGAGCCCTGGCCCGACGGCATGGTGTTGTGGACCCGCCTCGCGCCACAACCGCTTCAGGAGGATGGCGGCATGTCCGCCGCGCCGGTGCCGGTGACGTGGCAAGTCGCTGAAGACGAAGCCTTTACCCGCATCGCACGCACCGGCAGGGCGGTCGCCGATCCGGCGGCAGCGCACAGCGTCCATGTCGAGGTGTCAGGGCTGCGGCCTGCCCGCGCATATTTCTACCGCTTCGTCGCCGGCGGGCAGGCGAGCCCGGTTGGCCGCACCCGCACCGCGCCCGCCAAGGGCGCGCCGGTCGAGCGTTTCCGCTTCTGCTTCGGCTCGTGCCAGCGCTACGATGTCGGCCACTATGCCGCATGGCGCCACGTCGTCGCCGAAGACCCGGACCTGATCGTCTTCCTCGGCGATTACATCTACGAAAACGCACCGGTTAAAAGCGCGGTCCGTCAACACCTTAACCCCGAACCGCACGACCTGCCGGGTTATCGCATCCGCTACGCCACCTACAAGAGCGACCCGCTGCTCCAGGCCGCGCACGCCGCCGCGCCGTGGATCGCGACCTGGGACGATCACGAGGTCGGCAACGATTATGCTGGCGCGCTCGATGAGAAGAACGGCGATCCGGTGGCGTTCCTCGCCCGGCGCGCGGCGGCGTATCAGGCCTATTGGGAGCATATGCCGCTGCGCCGTGCCGCCCATCCGCACGGCCCGGACGCGCACCTCTGTCGCACGCTCGACTGGGGCCGGCTCGCGCAATTCCAGATCATCGACGACCGTCAGTATCGCGGGCCCCGCGCGTGCCAGCCGCCGGAATTGCTGGCGGCGCACCAGCAATACCGCGTCTATGTGCCCGATTGCCCGGACCGGCACGACCCCGCCCGCAATATGCTCGGCACCAAGCAGGAAGCATGGCTGATGGCCGCGCTCGGCAGCACCCGCGCGCAGTGGAACCTGCTCGCCCAGCAGACGCTGATGGCGCCGTTCGCGACGATCGACGGCAAGCATCCCGAGGCCGGCGCGACGCTCCACCCCGCCGACCGCTGGGAGGGCTATACCGCCACGCGCGACGCGATCTTCCGCCGCTGGGGTGAGGCGCGCACGCCCAACCCGGTGGTGTTGAGCGGCGATATCCACGCCTTCACCGCCGCCGATATCCACCATCCCGACCGGCCCGCCGGCGCCCCGGTCGCCGCCGAGTTCGTTGGCGGATCGATCACCTCCACCGTGAACGATCCGCACTGGCGCGAGGAAGCACGGCTCAACCCCGGCATCCGCTTCGCCGAATATGAGAAGCGCGGCTACGGCCGTGTCGATCTTACCGCGAAGGGCGCCGACGTCAGGTTCGTGGGCCTCGCGGATGCGACCGACGTGGCATCATCGGCGGCGACGATCGCCAGCTTCCACGTGGAGGAAGGGCGCGCCGGCATCGCCAGCGCGACCTAATCGCCCGCCGGACCCGTCACCGAAGCGCGCCGGATCAGCGTCGAGCGGAACAGCGAAGGCTCGCGCACCTGATCGCCGGGATCATGGTCGTTCACGCCGGCGATCAGCTTCAGCGCGGCCGAGCGCGCCATCGTCGCGATCGGCCAGCGCACCGTGGTCAGCGGTGGCCACATGTGCGCGGCGATCGGCGTGTCGTCGAACCCGATCACCGACAGGTCGCGCGGCACGGTGAGGCCGCGCTGGCAGGCGGCATGGATCACCCCCGCCGCCATCTCGTCGTTGCAGGAGAAGATCGCGGTCGGGCGCGGCACCAGATCGAGCAGCCGCTCGGCCGCGATCAGCCCCGAATCGAACCGGTAATTGCCGTCCGCGATCATGCTGCGCGGCAAGGCGATACCGGCGTCGCGCAGCGCATCCTCGAAGCCCAGCCGTCGTTCGTGCGCGGAGCGGAAGCCGTGCGGCCCCGCGATCAGCCCGATACGGCGGTGGCCCTCGGCGATCAGGTATTTGGTCGCCTCGCGCACCGCATCGCGGTCGTTGGAGGCGACCATGTGATCGTCGCTGTCCAGTTCGGCCGAACCCATCCGCACGTAGCGGCAGCCGAGATCGTCGCACAATCTGGCGATCGCGTCGTTCTCGCTGATCGGCGGCATCAGCAGCACCCCGAACAAGCGTTGCCGTTCGAGGAAGTGGCGCAGATCCGCCAGCATCGTCGCCGAACCGCGGTTGAGCGGGCGCACCACCATCTCGAACTCGGTATCGTACAGCGCCTCGAGCATACCCTGCTGCACGTTCATCACGGTCTGCGCGTTGGGATTGTCGTGGACGAGGCCGATGAGGAAATTCCGCCCCAGCGCCAGCGCGCGCGCCTGCGGATTGGGAACATAGCCGAGATCGCCGATCACTTTCTCGACCCGCTTGCGCGTATCCTCGTTCAACAGCGGCGATCGGTTGATGACGCGGCTGACGGTTTTCTTGGAAACGCCGGCGATCCGCGCGACGTCGTTGATCGTAGGCTGTCCGGTCTTCTCCATGGCCTTGCATAGTCGCTGGGACGGGCACGAACCAGCCTCCGCCGCATGCTTGTTCGTGACACCGGTTTCCGATACTGCCCCGGCACGAACGTTCATCGAAAGGGCTAAAGTGTCGCCGGAATCGAATGCGGAAATGATCGCCCGGTCCTTTACCGACGCGCGGCGCGCCGGTCAGGCGCTTCCCGATTTCCCCGGCCGCATCCCCGATACGCTGGGGCAGGCTTACGGCGTACAGGATCGCGCGATCATCCTGTCCGATACGCGCATCGCCGGCTGGAAGGTCGGCAAGATCAGTCCGCCGTTCGACGGGATCGACCGGCTCGCCGGGCCGATCTTCGCCAACCACGTCGTCGATGCGTCGGATGGCCTCGCCATGCCGGTCTTCGCCGACGGTTTCGGCGCGGCCGAGGCGGAATTCCTGGCGCGGGTCGGCACCACGCCCGATCCCACCAAGACCAGCTACACCAACGCGGAAGCGGCCGCGCTGATCGACGCGGTCCATGTCGGCATCGAGATCGCCAGCTCGCCGTTTCCCGGCATCAACGATCATGGCCCGACCGTTACCGTGTCGGACTTCGGCAACAACAACGGCCTGATCGTCGGTGCGGCGGTCGCGGGCTGGCGCGATCTCGATCTCGATACATTGCCGGTCGAACTGTGGATCAACGATACGCTGATCGGCAGCGCCACCACCGCGACGATGCTCGACGGTCCGTTCGGCGCGGCGCGCTTCCTGTTCGAACTGCTCGCCGCACGCGGAATCGCGGTCGAGGCAGGCCAGTGGATCTCGACCGGCGCCGTCACCGGCGTCCACCCGGTCGCCGTGGGGGACCGCGTGGTGGCGCGCTTCGACGGGCGGCTCGACGTGGCGTGCGGCATCACCGCGCTCTGAACGGGTTT
>Ga0265780_10003789_pt1 | contig 19727 bp, 15 predicted proteins | sample P1T30metagenome_FD_192432 | JGI IMG/M metagenome (GOLD analysis project Ga0265780, IMG submission 192432) | Plant litter microbial communities from East Loma Ridge, Irvine, California - P1 T30 | ecosystem: Environmental > Terrestrial > Plant litter > Unclassified | place: USA: California...
CCATCCCCGCAGCTGATGCCGCCGCTGAGACCAAGCGCTGTGTTGAGTCTATACAGCTTATCTCCAAAACTATCGACGGCCACATCTCCACTTGCATGTTGGTCGAGGAGCAATATTGCGAGGCAGGCATCTCGTACCACACATCCCAGCTATCCGCGCGCCAACCCCATGTTTTCCTTCAGTCGCAGCTCTCTGACCGAGCCCAAATGTTCGAGACATCGAGCGTCACCGAGCACAAAGCGCTCTTCGCTGGTCTCCATGCATCAGTCGCCCAACTCACTGATATCTGCAGTCGCTACGCCCGCATACACGGCACAGTAGACCAGCTCTACCACCGCCTCTTCAAAGAGCTCGAGCCACGCTGGCAAGAAGCATACGAGGCATTCCAAGCCCACGTCGACAAGTTCCAGGAGTGCTTCGGCGCTGCTGAGCGCTTGCGCGAAGTCAGCCGTGCTATCTACGAAACGGACGATAATGGCTTTCGCTGCGCGTGGCACGATGCTTCTGGTCCGGATCCGCTGAATCATCCTATTCCGACGCGGTTAGGCGAGGAGTGGGTGAAATATCGTGCATGGATGTAGAGTTTACCAGAGACGCAGCGTATGGTTCAGCTGGGGCGTACGCTGGATCACGTTGCTTTTGGTGAGTTGTGGCGCGAAGAGGAGGCTTTTGTGTAGGTGCGGATGCATTCTCAGCGCCATAAGTACACTCTTCCTTGGTTCCAGGGGCGTAAGTATTGAAAGCATAATAATCTGTTTGGTGTGTCGCCAGTAAATCCTAAGTCTTGAGATCAATTGAGACCATTTGCATTAAGAAAGAATATCACTGCGAGATCAGTTAAGAACGTTCGCATTAAGAAAGAATATCACTGCCATAATCATCTTCTTCACAAACGGTAAGCGTGAAACAAAAAGTAAAGTTTAAATACATCCATCCTGTTAAGCTACCATACCCAAACGATGAAACAATATTGTGGTATTCAACAACGTCAATCTCAGAGCACTTGGTTCGAGCTACTGTAGGCGTACTGGTACCGAGCTGCAGCGAGTGCAGCTTCCGATCGAAGGCTGCACCCAATTGGCTCCACTTCGAGATTTGCCAGGATGAGTCGAATTGCTGTTTGAACCATCTTTGATATTGCATGCTCCACTTAACCTGGGGCATATTTACCGCGTATTTGCTCCAATGCGGTCGTGTATTCTCCCAAAGTATTGGCTGCCGGAGGGTTGGAGCAAGGGTCACGTGGCGGTACTGGTCGAGGCACACATAGATAACCGCTACCAAGTTTGCATTCGGGACTTATCGAGTCAGCGAACTGGAAAGCTATGCGGCTCTTCGGACTTACCAAATTGAGTGCACCCATATTAGACCAATTCGCACCTGACCTGGTGCAGCATCGCTAGTGACCTGCATGCATGTTGCCATCACACGGGCTGGGGCTTAGCGTCAACCGACCTTGCATCCAATCGCTTCCGATATGGCGCAACCGGTGAGCCCAATGGAGCGAAGACGCGTCGTGCAAGGCAAAGAACCGTTTGTACGAGTCTTTCATGTGTTGACCAATGCTGATTGGGTCAGTGTGAAGGTTCCTGGACCTCGCAGTTGTTGCTGCAATGCATCTATCAGTCGATTTACGCCATAGAATCCGGAGGGATGTTGCTCTTCGTCACTCAGAGGGTCAGTCATGACTATGTTGTGTATCTCGCTTACTGTTCGAGCAGCAGCAATCCTGGAGAGTAGGCCAGCGGCCTCGTCCCCAGCTGCTGATACGGCAAGCGGATCGAAGTCCGTATAGGGGCGTATGGGTTGTTGAACAACTTCCTGAAAGTCACTATCGCCGTCCACTGAACCATAGTGATATAATTCTCCGTACCCAAGTCCATCGTAAGACCACTGACTCAAAGCCAGCGTGGCCCAGTCAGGTACGCCTGAAGCGTGATCTATGACTTGTCTTTGAAGAGCATGAATTGCACGGTGCGATACGCGTAGGTGATGTAGCATCCATTGATTGACCCTGTCGCGTGTGCTTTCGAACGTCAACAAATAGTCGCTTAGTCGTGATCTTGTGTCGCTAGTCTCGTCCAACAGCAAGAGTGTGTCACCCCCGTGTAGATCAACACCGCCAGGTAACTCTTCTGGAAATGGTCCTGGATCACTAATTGTGTGGAAGAGGTTTTCAGAAGCAAGGCCTTGTAATGCTCGGGACAGTCTGCGATCTCGTGCCTCGATCTCAATCGTGCCCGTGACCTCATCGTCTTCAGCGCCAACGATACCTAATAAAGCCTCAGCTCCGGTAATCCCAACTAGATCAGCCAAGATCTCATCGTGAGCCTTTTCTTCAGCGGCAGCACTACTGGGTGCATGTTCGGAATGATCATGCATATCTGATGACATTGTGAGTCTTCCCACTCTTCGTACTCCTCCTTGACCAAGCTGTATCGTCTCGGTGGGCGAGCTTTCGACCGGTATAGGCACCTGTCCAATTGCGACTTGTTCGCCAATGTATGCTCCATGAAAGGGTGCCGAATCCCTGGGTTCTGGTAGCTGCTTTTCTACATTGTTGGACAAAGACGAGTCGGACGACGAGCTCTCATAAAGGATATTCGTTGGCACTTCCTGGTCTGGGATTGCACTGAGCTTGAAGAATTGCTCGAAACGAGTTTCAAGGTCCGCGTATTTCTCTGCTAATCGGTGCTCTGCTGCTCCAAGAGACAATTCCAATGGCTCATATTCGGCTTCAGATGGTCCAACGAGATCTCGTGCGCTCTGCGTAGCTTCAAATAGGCCGATCAATTCGGCACTGTGTAGAGGCGCATCACTTGCCATAGCATTGCGGACATGATCAATGAATGCCATGTCAGATTCGGAAACTTCCTCGCGCAGTTGCCTCAGTTTGACGCGTTTCTCTTGCACTGCAAGACGTAGCGTGACTACTTCCGCTTGCTGGTCAACAAAGTCTGAGAGCCCATCAAAGAAATAGGTGTATAGCTTGAAGGCAGATAAGCTCAGATATTCGTCAGCTTCAATTGACTTCTTGAACAGACTCGGTGGACGAGGGGCAGCACCCGGGGGAGGGGCCTGTGGAGGCGGAGGTGGAGGTGGAGGATGTGCTGTTGTTTGCATCATGATCGTCATTGGCGATACAGTGTTGTACAACTGTTCATTGTTCGTGCCATTAGGAGGTGGTGGCGGCGGCGGCGGCGGTAGAGTTGGTTTGGCATAGTAGGATCGAGGCCTGAATTCGAAGTCTATAGCTGAGCCATCGTCCTCAAGAAAGTGCACCCTGGGGACCTTGAGGATACCCTTGAGTTTGCTCTTGGTTTGAACATCTGATAGAGAAGGTGTACGCGTGGCCGATCCGAGATTCGAGAGCTCGTGCTGATGTCTTTTCTGCTTCCGTGCAGGACTACGCGACGTACTATTTATCACTGGAGGTATCTGAATGAGCAAATCAGTACTAATTAATACGTTAATGGGGCGGCAAAACGATTACTGCAGCGTCTTCAGGTAGTGCTAATGGCGCGGACATGTTTTCTCCAAGACTAATCGTGGGGGATTCCGGATCAGATGGGTTTACTGATATGCATGGTGGTAGTCGGCGCCAACTCCAGTGATTTGGAGGGTCTGCCCCAGAGATAAGAAGATGGCCGTTGGACCATGACCCAGCTAAAAAGGCTGAAGACACGATCGCGTTTGGCCTGCAAGCGAGCCGTGCGTGCAGCTTTGGTCCCGCTAGCACGCCCCACTCCAGCAACGTGCAGCACATCCCTTAGGAATGCGTTCTCTTATCAGCCTAGGCCCATCAATTCATGCATGGGCTTATTAGTCCGCTTGTGGCTTTCATATGCCAGACAGGCAAGCATACCCCGCGGCCTGACCGACGCGCCAACCATGTGGAGGCTCAATCAATCATATACCAACGCTTCCCATGCGCTTTTGACACTGCCATGCCACTTGTTCCCTTACCCGCTTGCAACAAACAGGGCTCAGCTATGTAGCCATGCCGCCAACCTGGACGCCCTGGACGTGGTCCCAACCCCATGAGCGGCATTACAGTTACTTGCTAGCAGAAGATGGCACCATTCTGGAAACAGTGTGGTCAGGGCCTTCAGATGCAGGTCCCTCGAACGCGGGCCCACAGCCAGCCACTCTCAATAATCAGTAAGTCCGATCTTTTCTTCCCCTGGATTTATAGCTCTGCGTGCACATGAGTAGTAACCATGCATTAGAGAGCCACGTCATCCATCGTTAATGCGTGGGCAGCAAGATGTTCAAGAAGAAGACGTGGAGGATGAAGAGGAAGAAGACGAGGATGAAGAAGAAGATGAAGATGACGAGCATGAGCTTAGGGGTGACACTCGCAGGGAACGCGACTCAGGCATCGGCCTCGCGGAGTCGCTTCAGAGGGTACACATCACAGGTCCTAGCTCTTCGACATCAAGAACTCTCGCTGTCAACCAAACGCAACATCCCCAACACAGCTATACTGCATCGCTACCATCACAACCAGCTCATTCGCAACGGGATGCGAGTAGATCCACCGTCGCGTCTTTACCTGTTGACATCCAGGCACAGCTCAGGAATCTAGAGCGGCGCTTCATCAAGACAGAATCTACCCCGATTGAGACAGAGAGGCTTGATATTCGTGAGTAGAGGACTGTGTGGAGGAGGTGTATCATGCTCACTTCCTCGCAGGTTATCGTCGCGTAGCTGTGCAGCATCATCCTTTCTATTTCGTGCCTGGACGGGTCAGTTACACCATGAGTAGATGTCGATTATCTCTGACCAACTTAAAGGTCTTCAAAATGCTATGGAGCGAGCCTGCTGGCAACGCCAATCCCGGTCGGACACGCAATTCGACCCATTTTAGCACAGTCTGGCTTGGCGAACAAGCTTTCAGCGAGATCCGGCACTTTGTTGTTGTCCGAAACAAGGGCACCTTTAGCCAGTGCATGTAAGTGCGCTTAACATCCACCACTGAATATGTCACGTTGATGGTCCGCTAGACCCATACAAACTTACGGCGGCAAAGGTGCCGCAAAAGCAGGCTTGATCCAGAAAGATCACGGCCTAATTCATACTACTCAGCATGCTCCTCATCAGCTAGCTGGAGAAGCTCTCACGAAGTATTCTATCCGTGTAGAGCGCACTGGACCTGAAAAGCTCCTGGCTGCAAGTCGCGTCAACTACGGAAAAGCATACGCGGTCGAGCACAACGTGAAGCTTTTAGATATCGGCATGGTCACTGAGAATCATCGCTATCTTTTGGCTGCCTATTTCGACGCCGCCATGAGGGGCGAGTGACTCTAATTTAGGTTCTGCAACATACGCAGGCCTTTTTCTTACTACGACATCTGGATGATCTCATTGTCTCCTTGAGTAGCATCTATCACTGGCTGCGTTAGTGTCGCAGTTTCGGTCTGTATCGGATTTGGTCCGAAATTTCGAGCTCCCAGCAGCTTCTGTAATGTTGTTCGACATGTGCATGGTTATCAGCATGTAAACATTGATTCGCGGCTGTCTTTGTCTTCATTTTGGCGCAGCCTAACGCAACATACGCGTTAGCTTTCCTATCCTTATTGCTTATGACACTGGGCGACATGGCTCGAGGCGCGCTCCCACATGACCGCCTTGGCCATATGTATTTCTCTAGTAGTAGTTTCACGCAAGACCGGTAGCACTTACAGCATGCATACATGGCATCAGTTTTGTGCTTTACCATTCCGGCGCTGCGATAACGTACTGTTCAGCTCCACCAGCGATGGTACATGAGCGTGGAGCTTACCCACACCTCTTACCCCATAGCGACGAAGGCGGAAGATTGTCCCGTAAAATATGACTCATATCTCGTACAGGTATGTACGACGTACGGTCAAATGCCGATGGCCACATCGCGGCCGAGGCGTGCAGCTGTCAGTCACAGAACAGCGCGGCGAGCTTTTCATGTCAGCGACGATCCCTCCAATCACAGAATCGAGCAGAATCGAGCTCAAAACACACTGAACCGCCTGCTATTACAATTTCATGTACGCAGTGGTGTTGCGCATGCGACGGGAGATGATCAGCGCTTGACTTTCCATCAAGCACATCAGGCAAAAGTGCAAGTCTATTCGTCCATTCAATGTGGGAATGCGGCTCTTGCCCACCAATTACAGCCAGAACCCAAAAAACCGCACCCTTGTACAGCCATTCATATATTGGCGGATGAATGAACCGGACATGACCTCGATCGGGACAAAAATCTTGATTGGTGTACCCAAGCCGAAAAGCTACACGAGCTCGGGGCTGGGATACCAGTCACGACGGTTCCCGAACGCTCAATCTCATCCGATCACAGATGATTGTATGTCGCGGCCTGCCGTAAGTTCGCTGCGGGACATTTTCGGGGACTTGATCAAGCCGCTTTTGTATATCTTGCGATGAAAACGTGGCGTTCATTCCCTCATACAATGTGAATAAATTTCTAATTCGGTAGCCTATGTTGCGTAAAGCAATACTTCTTGAAATGAGAATCATATAAGCACGGCTCATTCGATTCTCGCAACTGCTGCTGTGTTAAGCATCGAGCCCCGCCGTCATGCCCCTCGCATCTACAATGTCTTGTTACTATTGAGGAACAAAAGCAGGCGACCTCGCCTCACAGAAGCGCTCAAAAGCCATTAGCAAGAGCTTGCCCTCCGAATTGATCGTCCAGCTTCTGGGACGGATATCAATGGCTCGAAGCTTGGTCTCCGCTTCCGTCCATTGTGGATACTCGACGAGAGCTTGCAGCCTCCTTGAATGCTGTCCGATCCATATTTATCGCGCATTGGAAGAACTGACAGCAAATCTTCTTCCTGATTCTGTGCAGCATTGCCATTTTGTTCAGCACTTGGTTGTCGGGCCGTTTGGTTGTGTTGGCCATGTTGATCAAAAACAGGGTTGTTTATTTGTGTCGAATGACCCTCACTCTTCACTTCCATGATATTGTTGACATCTTCTAAGCCATGCGCACTATCACATCGCTTCATCTTGTGGCTTCCAGTGTCGAAGTCACTGACCTTGAGCGATGTAGCTATCGACATGGCCTGCTGGCTGCCCTGGACCGTCATCTCGGTTTCCATCCTGGGCACATTTTCAAGGGCGTCTTGGTGGGCATTGGTAATGCCTGATAATTGATGTCCTGTCGCCCCAGCTGGCGAACAAGCTTCTCTCCCTGGAGCCACATCGAAGTATATTAAAGGGACATCAAGCTCTGGAAAGACGGATGCGGTTGACGTGAAAGAGGAAGGTGCGTTCATATTGAGTGTTGTACGACTCGAAAGCGATTCTGAGGCTGATCGACCCGCGGAGATGCTTTCTCCGCATTTTTGGACTTGTTGCACATCCGACCGCGTAGGGAAGTCGATATCGAACGCGTTGATTGATCCGTCGAGCTCTGGCAGTCGAAGTCGACCAGAATGATCCGAGAACCATGTTCTCGAGATCTCGTGCTTCCATTCCTCAAAGTTCATTACTTGCGCTTCGTGCACGTTGAGTTCGTGGCGCAAAATGTTAATGTAAAGCAACCTTTCCAACGCACTACTCGCCAGAGCACGCAGAGACCAGCGTTCGAAGAGTTCTTCAAACAGTCCCTGGACATAAACAGATGGTGCTACCCCTTCAGAACATGCGCGTGACACGGTTTCCACTTGGTCGGATAGCAAGTCGTGTTCCATGTCCGGCTGGGAAAGCTGTCGAGGTCTGCACGACACATTTGCTTGAAATGGATTCAAATCGGGTTCAAGTTGTTGCATTCTTGTCTCACAGGCTCCAATCATATCCAAAAGATCGCTAGCCAGTTTCGACGTCTCGTCGTCGACATCCATGATATCGGAGAAACCGGAACCACTTTCTTTGTTGATTTGGCCAAACAGATTCAGAGAAAGTCCTTGTGTCCGCCGGAGAGCCTCAAAGCGAGTCACCAGTCGGCTATGCTTGGAAACCAGTGTGTGATACTCCACGGGTGGTGTAGGGAGTATTAATTCCCCTTTCGCTTGTGTGATGGTTTCTCCCTCGGTGTGCTCGGCGCTAGAATCGTTGTTGGCTTTCGAAAGCGGCCCAGGGACGAAAGTCTGGTAGAAATCGTTCTCAAGATCCATGAAGTCCCATTCTGATGCTCCTAGATCATCCTCAGCTTCGAAAGATTCTTCTTCCAATGCCCGCAGAGCTTGGTGCTCGATTTCAGCTGTCTTGTATGCGGAAAGAAGACTTGGAGGCACGGGAAGGGCAATTTGCACGAAGACCCGACGGAAAGCATTCATGAGTTCGATCTCCGCGTCTCCAGTTTGAATTCTCCTCTTCCGAAGCTCTTTCCTCTGTGCTAGCACTTCTTCTCGGTCTATCAACAACTGCTCCCTTGCATCCGCCAAGTTTTCTTGCTGAGCTGATAGCGCTACCGAGTGCTCTTGTTGGCCTGCAGTCGATCTGCTATACGAGAAGGACCCCTGCGCTTCCGACTGGTTGATCTCGACAAAGCTGGTAGCTCTGGTGCGATATTCTCGAGACATGGAGCGTTGAATCGCTTCCAGCGATGATACAGACTTTCGTCATATGACGGGTAATTTGGCCTATGCTGTGTATGGTAGGTGGATATCGAATGATTTGCGATGCATTGAAAGTGTCAAAAACACTCTCTGATCAATATTTTCCTGGTCAACCTTGGAACAAGAAATCCCCTGAAGAACGATGTGAATGAAATCATCCGTGGAAAGGCGTAGGGCCCGATCGCCAGCTGAGGTCCAGCGTCGTAGCAGGCGTCACCAGATATTGAAGGGTCTGTGCGGATAACTGCCACGGATGATAACCTTTGAAACACTCGAATCCTGTCGATATGCAAGCCCACGCCAAGCTGAGCGCAGCGCAAACAAATGAAATTGCGGGTTGGTGCTCACAAGCCAGCCTTGGGTTGCGATCGGTCGCGTTTGGGCCCTGCCGTCCCGACGAAATGGTGCGTGCTGCGGTGCATCATCATCATCCGCCTTCACGTTTCGGGCATGGCGTCTTAAGTTGGACCAATCGCTTTTGGTTCACCCCACGCCCCTCTAATGATATCTCCCTAGACTCCTTTGGCTATATGCATATACATATGCATGGTATGATCGTTGGAGGTGCGCCTGCAGTCACAACAGGTGCGGTTGCTGCGAGAGATGGATGTATGCATTGGACACCTGACAGAGCTGGCACGTTCAAGCTCAGTAGGATTACGGAGCCGCATGCTTGGTGAAGCATATATTGGCCGAGCTACCAGTTCGTCGCAATGGTAATTTATGCATCGTGCACTACTTCAGCGCCATGGATGCTAACAATAGTGATGTCAATGTATGGATTTGGAGTCACGATTATGGGAATTACTTCCGCTGGACGATCGATGGAAGTGGTAAGCTAATTCTGTCATCTCGAATTGATGATAGCATAAGACTCTCACAGGTAATTAACAACTTAGGTCAACGTGTCTGTGAATGGGACAACCAGACCGCTGGAGTTTCTGGAATGCAACAGAGCAACTATTCCAACTACGCCACGGCAGGTCAGGGCACCTTCCAGTAGTAAGTATACGAATCGTTCATATTTGTGCAGTGCAATTAACATTAAGTTACAACAGTGGAGTAATTCGCGAGCGTGCTGACTCAGGGTCGAACTACGACGCGAACATGGCGCCAGCAGGTATGAGGCTCGCACAAATGTTGTCCAACGCTGATCGTATTAACAGCGCCGGTGGAGAGCAGAAGCGCAGTCAGATTCAGGGGTACTCCTGACCGTGGATGGTATGAGAGCCTGGACCCGAGTACGACAACATGTCTTAGACATTCACCGAACATACTGCTAACACTGATCTAGGCTACTGTATGAGAACCAAAGGAACTGCCCATAGCTTCTTTATCAAGGGGCGTGTGTTCTCGATGTTGTGGTCCGAGACAGCAAGCGCAACGATGCAAGTAGCACGAGCGGGGACAGAGAACTCTGCCATTACAGTCGGTCGTTTCGGGCAAGGCATTTACTCGCAAATTCGGCGTTTCATCGTAATGAAGGTCAACAGGGAGCGTCACTTCGTATATGCGTGGTCAGTATACCGTGCCATCCTCAAACTCACACGCATCTGATACGGACAGTGCTATATCCACATATGGGAATAAAGGTGCCATGAAGAGAGGCTGTGCCGCAAGCGAGCATACCATTGTTCATCTTACCGGCTCCCAACCTACCTACCTGCCTGGTGAGTGGGAGAGGGGTATGAAAAAAGATCCAATTGAGATCGAGCCAACGCTAGCTTCAGAGACCATGGAGCCCGCTTCACGACTGCGTTTTGGCAAGATTCACTCAATTGAGTGGAACGTGAAAGTCCGGGATATCGGTTTAGTTTCTCGAAAGCACATGTCACGACTGATGAGATACTACAAGCAAGAAGAGGAAAATGGATTCGACAACGACGATGAGTACTCGTCAGAAGATGAAGGCAGCAGGCCAACACCCACACAACCAAGCTACATGCAAGAACCACCAGGCGGCTTTTCTTCCAACCAGTACCAATACGCGTAGCTCTTACATTGCTTATACGTTCCAGGATCATGTTGATCGTTGAAACATTTTTCATGTCGCTCCGGTGGTTTTGCGAATCATGAGTTCCATGAGTGTTACCATCGCCAAATACGTTACAGCTAGGCAGATCAATTGAACAATTTATACTCATGAGATATTCCCGTAGTATGACTGCTCCAACCTCAAGTTGAATCACAAGTACATAAGTTTGGAGCTTGAGTCCATGGCCCGTGTTCGGCCCAATGAGCACATAACAGCTGACAGCCGAGTGAGATGACCGCCCAAGCGGTACGAACAAGCAAGCCGATAGCGTACTCCACGCGGGAGGTATGGCTTACATGAGACATAACGAATTACATCACACCAATATTATATGGAAAGGGTGGAAGGAGGTACGGTGCGCAGCTAGATCTGCACGACTGGAGTCGTCGGGTTGCAGATCCGGGGCGTCTCGTTTCCCAAATTAACATCACAAAGTGCAACATCAAAGGGAGCCACAGGTAATGTACGCGTGGTGAAGTAAATGATTCGCCTTGCGAGTAACTCATATTGCAGACCAGGACGAAGGCAAAAAAGGGATCGAAGGATGTTTCTGGTCATGTAATGAGAGCGTACGAAACGTACGAAGTGGCACACGGGGCATCACTCCTAGTCAGCCATGTAACGCCATTGTGCAATCACAATGAGGAAGCCATGGTTGTGTTGATTGTGTTTGCCTGCACTTCAGCTCAGCCTGCTGGAGTAGACGATTTCTTATCAGTCCAATAGCACTGCGAGCCGACAAGCCATGTGGTCGGCCTTCGGACTGGCCCCGTAAAAGGGTTGGCCCGAACCGTTAGCAAGGGTGATGCACGGCTGCCGATGCTCCTCGAGTGGGGCGTAAATCCCCCGCGCACCCGCCCTACGAAGTCCTTCGCGCCTACGACAAAAAGGATAAGACGATCATATCCAAACTGTATCTAGCGCAACGTTCAAAGGTTGACCTTGATGTGAAGTTTTAAACTACGTCCGTTCAATCTCTTTCAAGCTGTGCAAATGTCGCGACACAGTGGAAATGATGTGTCACACTACTTCGTCCACGGCCGGCAAGCTGCACCACTCTCCTTGAAGCGGCAAAACAAACCAAAACCAGGCTTTCTGACTGTCCCACCCTGTCCCGTGCCACATTTGTTACAGTCCACCCCGAGGTGCTTACCTCCGCGACCCATGTTCGAGGTGGTCACTCATTGCCCGGATGAATGGCTCCCCAATGCTGGTATTGCGTTGCCCCTGTCTCTACCAAAACCTTGAGGCCCATGTCTCACCAATACGATACTCAGTCCAAACTGCAAATGTGGCAGCCAAAGCGGGGAAGCTCAGTGACTTGTCGCTGCAGATGAGCAACTCGGCAAAAGATGCAACACGTAGACGATATGCGAGGACGAGACATGTCTTCCGTTGCCTTCTCCAATAGCGCAGGCTTCGTGGCTTCATAAGGCGTATTGTTGCGCAACAAATCTCGCAGCGACATGCGGCACGTGGCGGTTGGAGCTCGCCGATGAAGCGAATGTTCTCGGGCGGCTACATTTTACGTGCGATGAGAGTGTCATTGATAAAGCACATACCCGATGTGAAGTAGCCTACACGGAAATTAGCTCAAGAAATCATCATAATCTGGGATGAATGAGGCGTGCCCGACCCGTCGCAAACTGGTTTGCAGCCAAAGCTTCATAGACTGGTCGGACGTTGTGTTATTGGCAGTTTATCTTAATTATGCTTTGCCACAGAGCTGTGATTGGTGCTTTCGGCACAAAGTTTCGGCAGCGTTTCCCAAAGCTTCCTGATGGCGGGCTTGAGCGTTGATATTGCCAACGTCCTAAGAAAAGAATACTTGAGCGTACCGAATCCGGAACCGTTTTGACTATACACTACCATGAGTGAGCTTCTGTAGTTCCAAGCTGTTAAGTCTAGACTGACAGGGAGTCGAAGACCACAATGGGTCTCCTGCGCCATGAGCAGTCTTTCGCTTCCAAACCAGGTACGTAAATCCAAGGAGTTATGGTATGAAGAAAAAAGAATACTCAAGTGTTTCAGTAGTCAAGCTGCCAGTGTGATCAGGCAATGATGGCCTGAAAAAGGGAGAATTCTTCCAACTTCCCTCCTAAGCACAAAAGAAATCTCTTCAGCAGACCGGATAGGCTGTGATAATGCAATTCAGGCACAGGAAATGCAAGGTAAGCAGCTAGTAATACATCGATTATGAAAGTAAAGGTCCAGGCAATCGCAAAGGGGTATCAGATATTGTAACAAACGGGATGTTTTCGAGGTCGCTAGTATATAGCTGGGAAGGGGGGTCAATAAATGGGTTTGGAAGTGGTGTCAAATGTAGCAATGGCAAATTCCAAGGCTGAGGGCTTCTTACTCGGATGAAAGGCGCGTATGGGTACCGCGTATGAGACGTTGCTCGTTGAGGACCATTGATAGGTCGGTGACCAAGGTCTTTCTCGAAACCCAGGCGCTCGTAAGAAAGTAATTCGGCGGAGTGCTGGTTGTTGTCGGTGCAGCGCGGATCAGCCGGAAGATGGTTTTGTCTTATATCGCTTAGCACACGTTGAGCAGGGTGTCCCGGGCTTGCGATTGCATGTTGAGCCTCCGAGATTTGTTCAAGATGCAGCGATGTATGTAATTGCCCGTTCTTGATGTCGTGCTTCGTAGGTAGGTGTGATGCTGATGGTTGAAAAGCCTCGGCTATGGGGCTTTGTAGTGTAGATATTGACTCAATGCTCACAGACCGACCGATAGCAAGTAAGCTCGAAGTGTGGGACATGACCGTTGGGTGCGTCGATAAAGATTCGGTGTTTGAGGTGTGCTCTAAATCGGAAGACGGAGAACCTCGAGGCATGATTGTAGGCTGTGTTGAGACGGAGTCCGAGCGAGAAGAAGCGACCTGAAAGGCGACATGTCGAGGAGTGTCTGCGAGATCGCTACGCTTGATTTGAGCAGGATTGTTGAAAGTCGAGACATCAGCCAGCCGGTCGTCAGGAAAAGGAGGATTGACAGACGATGGCCGAGTGTCGTAGCCGCTGATCTTGGAGTCACTTGGGCTCAGTCGATCGAAACTCGACGAGACTGCTTGACTGGCAGCCGTGCCTGATATTGTGGTATCGCCAGTATGGAATTCCGTGACCTCTGGAGTTGTTGAATACCAGAAGCGAAGTGCAAGATGCAATAAAGCTTCGTCACTCAGCTCTGTATTGGGCACCAAGCTTGCCAGTAATCTTTGCTGGATCGCAGAAGCCTGCAATGCATCGAGCATCCAGTCGTCAATGCCTTTCAATGTCTCGGCCCACCTGACACGATCATGATTCAGGGTAGTGTCACTCGCTACACGTTCAGTCGCCCGCGCATGAAGACTAGGCGCCGCTTTTCGAGGGCTTGTCGATCCGGACCGTCTTGCTGGCGCTTCTGTTGCGACCGCTTCCGTAGCAACTGCTCTAGACTCTATTGCTTTGCTCTGGTCCACAGATCTAGGGCTATGTTGCACGGCTTTGATGTCCGGGGCGGATAATGAAGATTCAGTAGAGGTGTCACGAGTGATGTCGTTGTCCGGGTGCTCAAATGACAATATGTCCAGATCCGGTATCACACTAGCTTCCGGCGCGTCGTTGTGAGGACTAGAGATTGTGGCATCTTGAGACAAGCCATCTACAAATTGCTTCTCCTTCTCGGTGTATCGCCATTCTTCTTTGTTGTAATTCTCTTCCGCTTGTTCGTATGCGATCTCTAACTCCCCTAGTGTGTCTCGTGTCGCCTCTACTTTGGTCCAAGCCGACCTCATTTCGTCTGGTAAGTTGAGACCATTCACCAAAAAATGTCGCCGCATAAGCTCGAAGGTCTCGCCGACCTGACCAGCTGCTTGTTCGCGAGCTGCTTGCAGCTGTCTACGTTTTGTCCGAAGTCTAAATCGTGAACCGACAAGGCTGTCGCGAACATCTCGCAAACCCTCTTGCTGGACTTCGATTCGACTCAGTAAGTCTTCATAGCGGTCCGTGTCGGCTGAAGACTCAGAACGTTCAGAAAGATGTCTTGGAACAAAGGCAGGTTGCAAGGCTTGAGAAGGCGGAGGAGTATAAAGCTGGTAAGAGAGACTCGCAGTCGGCGCAACAAAAGAGCTCATTGCATACGGAAGGACAACATCTGGGGCAGTACTGCTATTCACAATCCTCTGGAGCTCCGTGCTAGGCACAAATTCTTGCGCGTGCACGTCTAGAGGCTTCGTTGCAGTCCAAGGCATTGAGAGAGGTATACTCGCATTCCGTGATTGTGCTGCGTCCTCTGCGTCAGCTAACGGGGCAAGCTCAAAGCCTGGAGACGATCACATACTAGACGGCGCGAACGATCGCGACCTCCTCTCGACGGTGGTCCCATGGAAGACAGGGGCTTTGGTCTGCACGCGGGACATCGGATACCGATGCCCATAGCCGATGGGAATTAGTGCTGCAAGTGCTGATCGAAATGAGGATGGAGAAGGCTTCTCGGGGCATACGAGGCCGCCTGCGCAGGTAAGTAAGAGCCAGCCTCAATGACAGCAAAAGTGCCGCCCTGGGCCCCTGGAGGCACCAACACGACTAGTGGGCCCCTAGAGCACTTGAGAACATGAGCGGTCCGTGCTTCTGCGCTAGGTAAGCGATGGCCGTGCAGGAGAGATAACCGGACCAGCAGCCAACAACACCGCGACCCCACCAACCATTACCACGTCACGCTCGCACAACGAGCACATGCGAATTGATACTTCTATATGATACTGCATACTCCGCACTATGCGCTGGCTGCTTAAGACTCAAAGGCCGCAGAGCCGCATGCCCGACTAGGGTTACTCCATGGAGTTGTCCGAGGTTAAATAGCCGGGTGTCGCACTCGACGTGGCATATGACTGCTGCAACGACACGCTGCTGAGCCATGCTGTTACACGGCATGCCCTGCGACCATGCCCGAGCCTTTCTTTGACCAAGCTTCACAGCGTTGGTACTGCCACAATCACAATCACGCGACTGGTCCGTTACACAGGCCACGTGCTCATTGAGTCGAGCTGACACGAGACAGGAGTTTGGGAGTCAGCATGGATGCCACTTGGATGGAACCCCGCGCAAACGGCACCAATAACTCCACAACAGAATCGTTACCCTTCAAATCATGGCTACGCAACAGGCAGTCCTGGATTTGCGTCACCAGCAGGCCCGGCTTTTGGTCAGCCCTTGGCCTCGCCTCCTTACTATAACCAGCAACCCATCAATCCTCCTCCCAGGGGACTTCCCAGGGGTAGAGGATCTAGGATAAAGGGATCGTGGACCGCTCCAGGAACAGGAACTGATCATTATGAAGCAGTGGACTCGTCTTTCTTTGTGCGACCAAAATCCTTCTTCGCTGAAGGAAGAGTGCTGGCCATGGTCGTTACTGAGGCTGCTGGGGAAAACAGACGACCTACAGACTACAACTCGGCATGGTCCAATGACCGCAACATCAGTACGGTCAAGTATACGGACCACAAAGTCTTCACACAAACGCGCCGCTTCGTGGTCGTCAGGCAGAGAAGAGAGTTTGCATTTGCTTGCCCCATCTTCACGTACAACGGAAGAGCCACGACGAAGCCAGGCGTAAAAGCAGAGGAGCATGGTATTGCTTTCTCTTGGGGTCGTGAGCCTCAAACCTTATCCGGCGAATCAGGCATTACTAAAGCCCCTATCGGCGTGGTTATGACTGATGAAAATTCGCCTTTGGACATTGCATCGCGAATATACTTTGGGATACATCACCCTATCCAGTATAATGTGAAGGTCAAAGACATCGGCTTCGTGCATCAGGAGCACATGCACATTCTTATAGGTAATTGGAAAGAGGAAGATAGGAAACCGGAAGATAGCGACAGGCCTCGCTTCGACGCTGAATCTGACGACGACGATGACGATGACGATGACGATACATCGGACAAAGAGGTAGTGGCCAAAGATCGCAAAGGCAAGAAACCACAAACTTCAAAATCCAAAACGAAGACCTCGAAGAGCCCAAGTACGGCACCCGACCTTTACCTATATGATGCGGAGAAGAATCCTTACGGATACGACACTAACTTCAATCCGCACGTGTATCACCCCACGCACAATTCGTATGGCTATCATCCGGATTACAACAAGTTCGGGTATCACCCCTCCAGTAGTCCTCACATGTACCATCCGCAGTACAATACGTACGGGTATCATCCCAAAGAAAAGCCAAAGTACTACCACCCTGTTGAGAACCCACACACGTACCATCCAACCAGCAATCCCCATGGCTACTCGGCCAAGCACAATGAGAATGGGTACCATCCCAAGCGGAATGAGTTTGGATATCATCCAGAGACTCATCCGGACATGTTTCATCCAACACATAATCCTAGAGGTTACCATCCAGAGACAAGTCCACACAGCTATCACCCCGAGCAAAACCCTTATGGCTATCACTACGAGACGGCGCCTTACTGCTATCATCCTCATTTCAGTCCATATGGATACCACTCGACAGCGAGTCCAAGTGGCTTCCATCCGCATACTATGCCATATAATTATCATCCGCAAGGTAATCCTCATGGCTACCACGCGAAAATCAATCCCACGGCATATCATCCCTCCCAGAACCCCTCGGGCTACCAAACCCAATACAATAACCAGAGGCAATCTCAAGGACATTCAACGGCTGGGCACGAGCTCCTTGGTGAGGACAGCGATGGGGACGAGGAAGAGGATGAGGATGAAGAAGATAATGGAGAAGACAACAGCGACTTGTACGAGGCGGCGTAATTTCTTGTGTCTCCATTTTCCTACACTGCGCAGCCTTACTCATCTACTTTTTTTTACATACCAGTTACGCTTTTTCTCGTTACTTCTCGTTGGCTTACTTTGTGTTTCTTTCCTTTCTCTCGCCTCGACTTGCTACTACAACGCTGATTCGCAACATATACGTGAAATTTTCTTAGTATTCAGCACAACATTATACGTACCGGGAAACGACAGCCAAGTCTGCCGATCCGTGATCTCAAACCGCTTTCAAGTTTGCCTACTATTGTTCTGGACTTCTACGAATCAGATACTTTCTCCTTCTCCAAGTATATTGGCTGTACTGCTTTCATCTCCAGGTCGCATTACATAAGATTAGCTGAAATCAACGTTATCACGATTCACCACTCAACCGAGGTGCGCATGCTGCAATTCAATGACTGATGAGATGCAGCCCTGCAGGCTACACCATATGAAGCAAATATTATGTTGATCTTGCTATCGTCACGCGCACCTGCTCAATTCAGCGTTTTACACCCCTCAAACCTTGCCATGCAGTTGCACTACATGAGCCCGATGATCTGGAACGCTTGGTTGATCCAAGTAGGCTGCATTAGAGGCCGCCGTTGCCCGCAGTGCTAACAAGGATCTTGCAAATCATGGCTCGTGCAGATATCTCGGAAGAGCTGGCCGGTGTGAAATGCTTTTCTTTTGGGGACGGCCAGCACCGGAGTTAGATCGCATCTCGCCGTCGGCGAGGTCGTACCAGCCTGCCGGGTAATTGTGGCTGCCCTCATCCCACGTGTCACAGCAAACTTTGCCGTTTTGGGTCGTGGAAGAGGGCACCCACTTCAGCCTTTCTTTTCGAGCCAGCGCGAAAGGTTTGGTGCCGTGGGCGCGGCGGATGTGACCCAGGGAGCCTTGACTCGGGATGAGAGAAAAATGTAAGGAGTGTGCACCATTTAGCTAGCCAGACCTGTTCTTCAACCACCATATCAATGTCAGGTGCCTTGACGCTGTACCCGACTGCATACGCTTTGCCAAGTTTCACACGTCCCTCTGCTATCAATCATTCCCCTCTTGCAGCTTCACCACAGTTTAAGAATTCGTCAAGTGCTCACCTTCAAAGACATCTGGAGGTCGCATCGATGTGTGTATGACACTTGACGCCATGGTTGGTAGCACCGCGGTCAACATGAATGAGAACAATCATTCCAGAAGGCTTGCGTTCGCTCAACCCGTGCTGTCTTGGTTATTCGGATTCGCTTCGTTTTGCATGCGTAGGCGGACCCAACGTTACGATCCCGCATCTCTTCAACAGTGCCGCTGTATCCATGCCCCAAATGTTGTACATGTTCGTGTGGCAATTGAGCCTCGTCGACATTGTCGTGGTCCGGGCCTTGCTCGATTACAAGCGCCACTTGGTACGTGGGATTGGATACGGCACGAGAGGTTCGGAAGAGTCTGTTCGAAACCTTGTTCGTCTCTACGCAGGGAAGTTCGTCCTCGGGACGGACCTAAATTATTATCAAAGAGCACTTTGCTTGTAAAGCAGCAGATGGCGTTCAAATCAATGAATAACGCGTCGTCAGTCGTCAAGCATTTGAGGATCTGAGCATAGGTATCGTAAGTCGAGGCTGAGGTTGGCTACTGTACCGTATGATCGGTGGGCGCACGGCGCGTCCTTGTTCGATGCCGGGGCATATAACATACTCAACGCAATGCTTTTAGGTGATGCAGTCACGCTTAGCCCATGTATAGGCGTATTTGAGGATGGTACTCAGGTATGTTGGTAGATGGTATCCATCGGCTAAGGGGCAATTTGTCATTCCAATCGTAGTCTTCGGGGAGTGTAGAGAGAGAGGCATGGTAAGAGGTCTTATCGAGATACCCTTTCCACGTCATGAACATATGGATTGCGCAAATGTCAATGTGAATGTACGTGGTGTAGGTGGTCGCGAGCTTGAATCATCCTAACTTGCTGTGCCGAGGCAAATTAGTCATCGCCAGTTTGTGGACGTGCTTTCCGAACTTGAGGCACGGTCTTTTTGCTTTCACTACCTTCTGCTTTCGTACATTCTTTCCGCTTGGTACTCGGACAATGAGTCTGCTCCGGCCTAGCCACAATCGTCGGTCGTGTTAGCAACGCGATCTTTTCTCTTCGAGAAAACGTGTTCGCCAGACTTTGAGCAAAATACGATCGCGAGGCCAGTACCTACAGAGAGCACAGCAACATGATTCGTCTCAGGGCAGGGAAATTCCAGCAGCACGCAACAATTACCACTATCGACTGTGAGAAAATGCGCAATAACAACAACATGTGCGACATTCCACCTATCGACGTTCACGGCCGCTCAATCTTCAAGCACGCATATTGCG
>Ga0265780_10003790_pt1 | contig 19722 bp, 13 predicted proteins | sample P1T30metagenome_FD_192432 | JGI IMG/M metagenome (GOLD analysis project Ga0265780, IMG submission 192432) | Plant litter microbial communities from East Loma Ridge, Irvine, California - P1 T30 | ecosystem: Environmental > Terrestrial > Plant litter > Unclassified | place: USA: California...
TCGATCACGTGGCCGGCAACGTCGAGGTGGAGCTGACCAACCGCTCGACCTCGATCAAGACGCTGGAGTGGGAGCGCATCCACGAGGTGCTGGCCGAAACCGACTTCAATATCTCGGAGGCCGCGCGCCGGCTGGGGATGCATCGGCGTACGCTGGCGCGCAAGCTGGAGAAGCAGCGGGTCAAGTAAGTCCACCCATACTGAGCAACCGAAGTTCGTGCAGCGAAAATGTACGAGCTGCCCAGTTTACGGATTTCTGCACTTCAGTATGGATGCCCGCCTGTGCGGGGCCGACGGGCTGTTGGTTCCGTCCATAGCACCTTCGTTTGCAATCCATCAAAAGCTCACCACGCTTATGCAAGCAGACTCGGCAATTGCGTACACCTTTAGCCGGGCGCAAAACAATTTTCCAGTAGGCACAACCGGACCGTGTGCGCAGTTCTCATCACAACCCCACGAGGTGATGCATGGCTACGCACGAGCACGACCCGAATGCCCCCGCGTTTTACCCGAACGGCCCGTATGACGGTGCCGGTTCCATCCTCGGCACCGTCGGCGGCCCGGCCGACCCGGCACCGCCGGAAGACCTCGGCGCCGACACGCCCGAAAGCGAGCGCCTGCTGGAAAAAGTCAGCGAAAACAAGGAACTGGCGGCCGACCGCCCTTACAACGCCACCAAGGGCCTCGAATATGGCGTGGCCGCTTACGCCGCCCACCGCGGCGAAGTGTTCCAGCCCGATACGCCACTGGCCACCGCCAGCACGACCACCGAAGACATCGCCTCGCGCAAGACCGGCGACGGCCAGCCGGACATCGGCAACAACCCGCTCAACGGCCCGCTGGACCGGGTGCGCGTCGACGACGGCAAACGCGAACTCACCACCAACCAGGGCGTGAAAGTCGCCGACAACCAAAATTCCGTGAAAATCGGCCTGCGCGGCCCGACCGCGATGGAAGATTTCATTTTCCGCGAAAAGATCACCCATTTCGACCACGAGCGCATCCCGGAGCGCGTGGTGCACGCGCGCGGCTCGGGTGCCCACGGCTACTTCGAAAACTACGGCGACCTGTCCAGCTACACGCGCGCTTCTCTGTTCTCGAAACCCGGCAAGCGCACCCCGGTGTTCGTGCGCTTTTCGACAGTGGCCGGGTCGCGCGGCTCGGCCGACACCGTGCGCGACGTGCGCGGCTTCGCCACCAAGTTCTATACTGACGAAGGCGTGTTCGACCTGGTCGGCAACAACATCCCGGTGTTCTTCATCCAGGACGCGATGAAGTTCCCGGACGTGATCCACGCCGTGAAACCCGAACCGCACAACGAGATCCCGCAAGCCTCGAGCGCGCACGACACCTTTTACGATTTCGCCGGCCTGTCGCCCGAGACCTTCCACATGCTGCTGTGGGTGAACTCGGACCGCGCCATCCCACGCAGCTACCGCACCATGCAGGGCTTCGGCGTGCACACCTTCCGCCTGGTGAATGCAAAAGGGGAGTCGCACTTCGTCAAGTTCCACTGGACGCCGCTGCAGGGTACCCATTCGCTGGTCTGGGACGAAGCCGTCAAGCTGGCCGGCGCCGACCCGGATTTTCATCGGCGCGACTTGTGGGAAGCGATCGAGGTCGGCCAGTTCCCGGAATATGAACTCGGCCTGCAGATCTTTAGCGAGGCGCAGGCCGCCGCCTTCAAGGGCTTCGACGTGCTCGACGCCACCAAGATCGTGCCCGAGGAACTGGTGCCGGTGCGCCCGGTCGGCAAGCTGGTCCTGAACCGCAATCCGGACAACTTCTTTGCCGAGACCGAGCAGGTGGCCTTCTGCACCGCCCACCTGGTGCCGGGCCTGGACTTCAGCAACGACCCGCTGATGCAGGGGCGCATCCACTCCTACGTCGACACCCAGCTCACGCGCCTGGCGGCCCCAACTTCCACGAAATCCCGATCAACAGCCCGATCGCGCAAGTCCACAACAACCAGCGCGACGGCTTCCACCGCCAGGCCATCAACCGCGGCCGCGTGGCCTATGAACCGAACTCGCTGGCCGGCGGCTGCCCGTTCCAGGCCGGGGCACGCGGCTTCGTCAGCTACGCCGAGCATGTCGATGCCAGCAAGGTGCGCGGCAAGCCCGAGCTGTTCGCCGAGCACTATGGCCAGGCACGCCTGTTCTGGAACAGCCAGACGCCGGTCGAGCGGCAGCACATCATCGACGCCTTCCGCTTCGAATTGACGCGGGTGCAGACGCCGGCGGTGCGCATCCGCATCGTCGCCGGCCTGGCCAATGTCGACGCCGGCCTGGCGCGCGCGGTGGCCGAAGGCATCGGCATTCCGGTGCCGGCGCCGCTGCCGCGTGTGAACGACACGCCAATCCCGGACTACCCGCCGTCGCCGTCGCTGTCGCTGCTGACGCGGCCCGGCAAGACCGGCATCCGCACGCGCCGTATCGCCATCCTGGCCGGCGACGGCGTCGATGCCGCCGCCGTGCGCCAACTGTACGCGTTTTTGCTGAAGGAGGGCGCCCAGCCGCGCATCGTCGGCCAGCGCCTCGGTGAGCTGAGAGCAATCAGCGACAAGCCGCTCGACGTCGAGGTGACGGTCGACACCACGCCATCGGTCATGTACGACGCCGTGGTGGTGGCGTCCGGCGAGAATTCGGCCGCGTCGCTGGCGCGCGACGGCCGCGTGCTGGAATTCGTGCGCGACGCCTACCGTCACGACAAGGCCTTCCTGATCCTGGGGGCAGGGCGCCAGCTGATTGCGGCGGCCGGCCTTCCGCCGGTGCTTCCGGGTGGCGAGCCGGATCCGGGTTTGATCGTGGCCGATCCGGCCGGGCTGCCGGCGGCGCTGCGGGCGTTTGCGATGGCGGTGGCACGGCATCGGGTGTATGCGCGCGAGACCAATCCGCCGCGGGTGTGATGGCCGGCAGCACGGGCATCGGGCCGGGTCAGGGCAGCCGCTGCACGCTGTCGTGGCCCGGCGCCGCATCCTCGTGAAACAGATCGGCCAGGTACTCGGCGAGATCGTCTTCGCCGACCTCACCCGGCACGATGAAATCGGCGGGACGGCGCTTGCCGTCGGCGCCGAGGTAAAAGGCGCGCCAGGCACCGGGGCCGCCGGCGATGGCGATCACCTTTCGGAATACCTTGAACCGATATTCGCTCATCATGAGACGATCCGCGCCAGCACCGCGTCCAGCTTGTCGAGGTTGACCGGCTTCGCCAGCAGATCGTCGAAGCCGGCCGCCAGCGCCGCGAGCCGGTCTTTTTCCTGGGCATAGCCGGTGACCGCGATCAGGCGCGCCTGCCGTGCGCCCGGACGCGTACGCAGGGCACGCGCCAGCTCGAAGCCACTCATGTCCGGCAAACCGATATCGAGCAGGCAGACGTCGGGCCTGAACGCATCGAAGCGCTCCATGCCTTGCGCCGCCGAGTGGGCGATCGCGACTTCATGTCCTGCGCTTTCGAGGAACAGACCCAGGGTCATGGCGGCGTCCTCGTTGTCGTCGACGATGCCGATGCGCAGTGCCGCTACCTGTCTGCCCGCATCGTGGTGTCCGTCCGCGGCGCCCGGCAACAAGGCCTGCGACGAAAGCGGCAAGGTGACCCGGAACGTGCTACCGGTACCCGGGCCGGCGCTCGCCGCGTTGACGGTACCCCCGTGCAGCTGCAGCAGGCTCTTGACCAGCGCAAGCCCGATACCGAGGCCGCCCTGGCTGCGATCCAGCCCCTGCGTCCCCTGCGAGAACAAGTCGAAGGCATTCTCGATCAATTCCGCCGACATGCCGATGCCGTTGTCACGGATCGCCACGGACAGCGCGTCGGCGCCCGCGTCCAGCCTCAGGTCGATGCGGCCGCCGTTCGGCGTATATTTGATAGCATTGCTGAGCAGGTTCGTCATCACCTGCACCAGGCGCTTGCGGTCGCCCATGACGATCGCGTGGGCAGGCGCGAGCTGCAGGTTCAACTGGTGGCCGTGGCGCTCGACCAGCGGCCGCACCTGTTCGATGGCATCGGCGATGACATCCTTGATGTCGAGCGCCGCCATCTCCAGCTCCACCTTCCCGCGGGTCACGCGCGACACATCCAGCAGATCGTCGATCAACGAGGTCATATGGCCGGCCTGGCGCGCGATGATCGCACTGGTACGCCGCACCATCGCCTCGTCGAAGCGGAAGGTGGACAGGATCGCGGCCGCGGACGTGATCGGTGCCAGCGGGTTGCGCAGTTCGTGCGCGAGCATCGCCAGGAACTCGTCCTTTTTCTGGTCGGCCCGGCGCAGGGCCTGCTGGGCTGCGGCCTGCTCGCTGATCAAGGTTTGCTGCTCGGTCAGCGCTTTGCGCAGCTCGATCTGACTCATGATCTGGTGCGCCATGGTCGACAGCACGAATTGCTGCTGCGCCGTCAGTCCCTCCGGCCGGGGCGCCATGTCGAGCACGCACAGGGTGCCCAGGGGGATGCCGTCGCGGGTCTTGAGCAGCTGCCCGGCGTAGAAGCGCAGTCCCGGCGTGCCGGTCACCAGCGGGTTGCAGCGGAAGCGTGCGTCGTCCATGGTGTCGGGGACGACCAGCTGGCGCTCTTCGCGCAGGGCGAACTTGCAGATGGAATCGTCGAGCGGCATCTCGCGGGTGCCGAGTCCGACCTCGGACTTGAACCACTGGCGCCCGCGCGCGATCAGGTTCACGGCGGCGATCGGCGCGTCGAGCAACTGGCTGACCAGCTTCACCACATCGTCGAAGGCTTTTTCGGGCGGGGTGTCGAGGATGCCGTACGCGTCGAGTACGGCCAGGCGCTCGCCTTCGTCATACGTGGGGGCGCTCGGTGTCATGAAAGAATGAAATGCCTGCAAAAGCAAAATTGTAGCAAGCATTGCAATTCGGTGCAGATGGCGTGCCGTGCTCGCCCTATCAACTTCACTAGGTCAAAAAGGCTTTTCTATATTGCAATTGTTCGATAGCATAGTTGGATCATAGCGTTACATAATTACATAACATGAAGGAGACGTATGAGCACTACCGAAATCTTCCTGCTGGCGATGCTGCTGGTGTTTGTCGTGCCTTACCTGGTGTGGCGGATCGGCCGCACCGATTATTTTGCGCCGCTGGCCATCGTCCAGATCATCACCGGCATCGTGCTCGGGCCGGGCGTGGCGGGTGCGCTGTTCCCTGAATACCACAAGTTCGTCTTCAACCCGGACGTGGTGAAAACCCTCAACGGCATCGCCCAGTGGGGCGTGATGCTGTTCGTGATGCTGGCCGGGATCGAACTCGACCTGAAAAAGGTATGGACCTACCGCCGTGAAAGCATCACCACCGCCGGCCTCTCGCTCGGCATGCCGCTGCTGTTCGGCTGCGGCGCGGCGCTGCTCCTGATCGCCTATCCGGGCTGGATGGGTCCCAAGGCTGCGGTCTGGCAATTTACACTCGGTACAGGCATGGCCTGCGCCGTGACTGCGCTGCCGGTGCTGGTGCTGCTGATGGAAAAACTCAACATCCTGCGCCAGCCGATGGGCCAGCGCATCCTGCGTTACGCCAGCCTCGACGATGTCGCCATCTGGGGCGTGCTGGCGCTGATCATGCTCGACTGGGAGCGCGTCGGCCGCCAGCTCGGCTTCCTGCTGGCCTTTGCCATCCTCACCATCGGCTTCCGCCGCCTGATGGCGCGTCTGCCGGAAAGCGACCGCTGGTACGTGGCGATGATCTGGCTGATCGCCTGTGCCTTCGGCGCCGACTGGGCCGGCCTGCATTTCATGGTCGGTGCCTTCCTGGCCGGGGTCGTGATGGATGCCGGCTGGTTCAGGCAGGCGCACCTCGATGCCCTGTTCAAGAACGTGCTGCTGATCATGATGCCGGTGTTCTTCCTCAGCACCGGTCTGCGCACCAAGTGGGACATGGGCGGCGCTTCGGTGTTCTTCGTCGGCGGCCTGCTGCTGTTCGCCTCGGTGGGCGGCAAGCTGGCCGGCGCCCACATCGCCGGCCGCATCCTGAAATGGAAGAGCGGCGAAGCGACGATCATCGGCTGGCTGCTGCAAACGAAGGGCTTGATCGAAATCATCTTTGCCAACATCCTGCTCGACAAGGGCATCATCACCAGCGAGACTTTCACCGCGCTGCTGCTGATGGCGGTGGGCAGCACGATGCTGACGGTGCCGGTCGTGCATCCGAAACTGCACCGGGCGCAGCATAGCGGGCTGGTGGAACAGGCCAGCTCCTGAACCGATCGATCGACGAGGAGACCTATCATGGCGCGCAGCGGACTCACGAAATCCCAGGTCAGGACGGTACGCGACCGCATGCTGGCGGACGGCAAGTACCCGTCGGTCGATGCGGTGCGCCATGCGCTCGGCGACAGCGGCTCCAAGTCGACCATCCACAAGTACCTGCGCGAACTGCGCGACGAAGATCCGGACGTCGGCATGCAGCGCGACGATACCGAAGAGGCGCTGCGCACCGTCGTCGGGCAACTGGCGGAGCGCCTGCACGCGCATGCCGATGCGCGCATCAAGGCGCGCGCCGCGGCGCTGCAGGAGGCGCACGAGCAGGTCGTGCGCGAGAAGGATGCCGAGCTGGCGGCCCTGCGCGCCACGGTGGCGGCCCTGACCGCGCGCGTGGCGCTGCTGGAGGCGCCCGGCTGGTCCGATGCGGCGGTCGACGCGATGCGTGATGAGATGGCGGAGGAGACGATCGGCTGGCCACGCCGCTGGCGCACGCCGCGTCCGGACCAGCCGCATGCCGGTTTCGGCCGCTTCGACAGCGGCCTGCTGTCGTCGCGTTCGGGTCATGGCGGCAGTTCGCCGTTCGACATGATCCGCACCGTCGCCCGTTCCTGAGCGCAGCTGCGCCTTCAGCCACCCAGCTTGCTGAGCGCAAACGCGGCCAGGAAGCCGGCCACGGTAATCAGGCCGGCAAAATCGTGGGCCGCCTCGAAGGCTTCCGGGATCATGGTATCGACCAGCATCGCCAGGATCGCACCCGCCGCCACCGCCGTGGTCGCGGCCACCACCTGCGGCGAGAACTGCTGGAACACGGTATAGCCGAGCAGCGCGGCAATGCCGGAGGCGAGGGCGATGCCGCCCCAGATCCCGAACACATAGGCGGCCGAACGCCCGGCCTTTTTCATGCCGGCCGCGCTGGACAGGCCTTCCGGCACGTTGGACAGAAAGATCGCACCGACCGCCACCATGCTGACCGCACCGCCGCCCAGCATCGACAGCCCGATCACGATCGATTCCGGAATCCCGTCGAGCAGGGCGCCTACGGCGATCGCCAGGCCGCTGCCGCTGTCCTGGTCTTCCGAGGGCTGCTGGCCGCCGGAGCGCTTGCGATGCTTGGCGCCCCGGCGCGACAGCACCCAGTTGGCGGCGGTGTAGACCGCGGCGCCGCCGAGGAAGCCGATCGCCATCGAGGCGAAGCCGCCCTTGTCGTAGGCTTCGGCGATGAGTTCGAAGGAGAGGGCGGAGATCAGGACGCCGCTGCCGAAGGCCATGATGGCGGCGATGATGCGCTGCGGGACCTTGAGGTAGTAGCCGATACCGGCGCCCAGCACCAGGGCGGCGCCGGCGACCAGGCCCCAGAAGCCGGCCTGGATCCAGGTGGGGATGTTGTGCATTCGCTCTCCTTGTTGTTATCGGTATGATAAGCAAAGGATGCGTTTGGTGATGTTCGGTTGGCCAATACGCGTCGTCCCCGCCTGCGCGGGGACGACGGCATAGCGCGGGGCGCCGGTAGTAGCGCTAGCTAAGTTACGCTTGGCTTACCAGCTATACCCCGCCTTGGCATACAAGAAGCGCCCATTGAACCCGTTCGGCGCCCACACGCTGTACGGCTGGGTACCGTTCAGGTTCAGGTTGCTGAGCGAGGTCACCTGCGCCGGATAGCGGTTGGTCACGTTGTCGATGCCCAGGGTCACGCGCCAGTTGCTGGCCACGCGCACCGTGCCCGACACGTCCAGAACCCACTGCGGATCGTAGGTCTGGTCCAGGGCGGCGTTGTTTTGCGGTACCGTGAATTCGCCATAGCGGGTCACGTTGGCGTGGCCGCTCCAGACGCCGCGGGTGTAGTCGGCGCCCAGGGTCAGCTTGTCCTTCGGCGAGCCGACGGTCAGGCGGTTGATCGACTGGCGGTCGACCAGGGTCAGGTTGTTGGTGGCCAGAATCGCCGGGTTGGCGGCGACGCGGCGCACTTCGTTGTCGTTGTGGTTGTAGCCCAGCGTGAAGTCGGCGCGCGCGCCTTGCGCCAGCTGCAGGCGGTAGGTGCTGACCAGGTCCACGCCCTTGGTGCGGGTGTCCACGGCGTTGGTGAAGTAGCGTGCGGCGCCGACAAAGACGCCCTGGCTCTGCAGTGCGGCGTTCAGCACGGGGGCGCCCGCCAGCTGCAGGTTCGACGAGAACACGATGCGGTCGTCGATGTCGATGCGGTACAAATCGACGCTGGTGGTCCAGTTGCGGGTCGGCTGCCACTGCGCGCCGAAGCTCAGGTTGCGCGCGCGTTCCGGCTTCAGCGCCTGGGCGCCGAGGGCGCCGGCGGCGGCGCTGCCGACCGGGAAGGTGCCGGTTTCGATCAGCTGGGCGCCCTGGCCCGGGACCTGCAGCGTGTTGGTCGTCGTGATCGTGTAATACTCCTGCGCCAGCGACGGCGCGCGGAAGCCGTTCGACACCGTGCCGCGCAGCGCGAACTGCGGCGTGAAGGCGTAGCGCAGCGAGCCCTTGCCCGAGGTGGTGTTACCGAAGTCGCTGTAGCGCTCGTGGCGCACGGCCAGCGAGCCGGACAGGTCCTTGAGGATGTCGCCTTCGAGGTTCAGGTAGAGCGACTGGTTGTTGCGGCTGTTCTTGCCCGCATTCTCGGGGCGGAAGCCGGAGAAGCCCTGGGCCCCGCCGCCAAAGTAGGAGTTCGGTTCACCCGCGCCGATTTCATACGACTCGTAGCGCGCTTCAGCACCGAGGGCCACCGTCAGCGGGCCGGCCATCCACGACACCGGGATGTCGCGCGCCACGTCCAGGTTGGCCAGGCCCTGGGTCGAGGTCAGCTTGCCGGCGTAGAAGCCGGTCTGGGTCGGGTTGGTGAAGCCCGGGCTCAGGTTGGCGGTGTTGTTAACGTCCAGCTCGAAGCGGTTGCGGCCGTAGTTCAGGCTCGCATCCCAACGCCAGCCGGCGTACTCGCCGCGCAGGCCGGTCACCAGCGATGAGTCGGTCGACTTGCTGTCTTCCAGCGGCAGGAAGCCTTCCGGATACAGGGGTGTGCGCAGCGTCGGATTGGCCGGGTTGAACGGCGTGGTGTAGGCGGTGCGCCAGTTGGCCGCCGACGAGGTCTTGCGCTCGCCGTAGTTGGCGAAGGCGTACCAGTCGATGTCGTCGGTCAGGCTGTACTGGCCGTTGACGAACAGGGTCTTCGGCTTGCTGTCCGGATCGCCGTAGCGCTGGGTGATGGTACCCTGGCGCGGGCCGGATTCCGGACGCGGGTCGGCGAACGAACGGTTGGTGGCCAGGCGGTTGGCGGCTTCGACCGCGACCCGGACCCAACCCTTGTCGCCCAGCTGGAAGCCGGTCGAACCGCGCACGGTGGTCTGGTTGCCGTCGCCCTTGTCGTAGTTGCCGTAGGTGGCTTCCAGTTCGCCGCCGTCGGCGCCGCGCTTGAGGATGATGTTGACCACGCCGGCGATGGCGTCCGAGCCGTACTGGGCGGCGGCGCCGTCGCGCAGCACTTCGATGTGGTCGATCGCGGCCAGCGGGATCGCGTTCAGGTCGACCGGGGCCGAGCCGCGGCCCAGCGTGCCGTTGACGTTGACCACGGCCGAGGTGTGGCGGCGCTTGCCGTTGACCAGCACCAGGGTCTGGTCCGGCGACAGGCCGCGCAGCTGGGCCGGACGCACGGCGTCGCTGGCGTCGGCGCCGGTCGGGCGCGCGAAGTTCATCGACGGCAGCAGGCGCGACAGCACGGTGGCCAGTTCGCCCGAGCCGGTGCTCAGCAAGTCCTTGCTGGAGATGACGTCGACCGGCGATTCGGTATCGAGGCTCCGACGGTTGAGCGAGCGGGTGCCGGTGACGACGACGGTATTGGTGGCGGCATCCGCAGCCGGCTGGGCGGCCGCGGTGGTTTGTGCCTGGGCGGCCGGGAAGCTGGCGGCGATCAGGGTCAAGGCCAGCAAAGCACGCGAGGGATTCGTATTCTTATGTTTGGTGCTCATATTTATATATGTTAGGCAAGGAAGCGACGGCACTGCGGCCGTCGAAGGGGGCGCAAGCTTATCAGTTCGAAAAAATCTCCGCCAATACCGTATGCGCCTATGCTTATATGCAGAAAGCTTATTGCGGTTGAATTATGTACATTGGGTAGTCCGGACGGCGCCAGATTGAGTATGGTAAATTCGCCATTTTTTGAACAAGGCTGACCATGCCCGTTTTCCGCTCATTCATCCCTGCCGCCGGCGCCACGGCGATGCTCGCCATCCTCGGCGGCTGCGCCAGCTTCCAGGCCGCGCAGCCGCCTGAAACCGCCTTCGTGATCGTCGGTGAAGACGGCGCCGCGATCGCGCGCGCCGTCACCACCGCCCATTCCTGCCCGGCCATCGACATCGACGGCAAGAGCACGACCATGGCGGTGCGCGCGCCCTGGGGGGCGATTCCGCTGCGCAGCGGCGACGACGGCAAGCCGCGCCCGGGGCCCGAGTCCAGCGCGGTGCTGTCCTGCGAGACCGCGCTGCCCGCGGGCAGCACGCGCGTGACGGTGGCCGGGCAAGCCTTGCCGCTGCCGAAGGCGGAGCCGCGCCGCATCGTCGTGATCGGCGACACCGGCTGCCGCCTGAAGAACAAGGAATACCAGTCGTGCAACGATCCGCAGGCCTATCCGTTTGCGCGCGTGGCCGCCAGCGCCGCCGCCTGGAAGCCGGACCTGGTGGTGCACGTGGGCGACTTTCATTACCGCGAAGCGCCATGCCCGGCCGACAAACCCGGCTGCGCCGGCTCGCCCTGGGGCTATGGCTGGGATGCCTGGAATGCCGACTTCTTCAAACCGGGCAAGGCCTTGCTGGACGCGGCGCCGTGGATCATGGCGCGCGGCAACCACGAAACCTGCGTGCGCGGCGGCCAGGGCTGGTGGCGCTTCCTCGACCCGCATCCGATGAACGGCCGCACCTGCGACGACCCGGCGAACGATCTCGTGGCCGACTACGCCGACCCGTACGTGGTGCCGATCGGCGGCGACGCCCAGTTCCTGGTGTTCGACAGCGCGAACACCTCGTATAAAGGCTTCAAGGCGGGCGATCCGCGCCTGGAAAAATACGCCGACACCTGGCGCAGGATCGAGGCGCTGTCCAAACGGGCGCGCCACAGCATCGCGGTCGACCACCACCCGCTGTACAACTTCGGCGCCGAGCGCAATGCGGAGACGGGCGCCATCAAGCTGTTCGGCGGCGACGCCGGCCTGATCCAGACCTTCAGCCCGTTCACGCCGCGCCTGCTGCCGGCCGGCGTCGACGTGCTGCTGTCGGGCCACGTGCACCTGTGGGAGCAGACCAGCTTCGCGACCGACCATCCGACCCAGTTCGTTGCCGGCTTTGCCGGAACCGCCGAAGACATCGTACCGTTGCCGGCCACGATCCCTGCCATGGACCCGGCGCCTGGCGCGCGCGTGGATGCGATGAGCTCCTGGGTCGACGGTTTCGGGTTCATGACCATGGAGCGTACCGGCACGGATAGCTGGCACGTGGTCGTGCACGACCGCGACGGCAATCAAAAGACGACCTGCGAGATCCGCGGCAGCAAGTCGAAGTGTGCTGTGGGGCAGGTGCATTAAGCTACTAACTAAGCAGCCACAAGCACACTCGACCATTCATTTATTCAAATGTACTTGCCTCAAGTACAGCATTCGTGTCATCATCTTCGTGTGAGCAGGGCAGCTTGACGCCGCCGTTGCGATCAGCGATGAGGATACGATGTATCTCTTTGGCTCCCGGCACGCGCCGGGGGCCTTTTTTTCTTACGTTTCTTCAGAGCTGCGCCAGCGGTACCTTGGCGCCGGCTTCGTCGGCTTCCAGCAGCGCGATCAGCTTGCCCAGGTCCTGTTCGAGGCGGCCGAGGGTGGCTTCGTCGAGGCTGGCCAGGGCGTCCGGCAGCACGCCGGCGAACGGCATCGGGGCGCTCTTGAGCACTGCCTGGCCGGGCGGCAGGATGCGCAGCGAGACGCTGCGGCGGTCCAGTCCTTCGCGCGCGGCGACGGCCAGGCCGCGTTCGGACAGGGTCTTGATCAGGTTGCTGGCGGTGGACTGGTGGATGTCGAGCTCGCGCGCGAGTTCGGTCACGCCGATGCCGGGCCGGCGCTCGATCACGGACAGCGCCCACAGCTGGGCGCCGCCGACGCCGGCCTCGCGCTCGACCTGGCGAAAATGGGTTTTGACGGAATTGAAGACGATGCGGAACTGGCGCAGCACGCGCGTGGTCGACGCCGGCTCCGCGGCCTGGATGGGATTCGAAGATGGGGACATGGCAGGATGATAGCGGAAAACCGGACGATAAAGATGCCGTCCGCATGAATTCGGCACACGACAAGCCTGCGCCGGACGACTGGGACGATGCGCTGCGGCGCGAGCTGTCCGACTGGCGCGTCTGGGCCGTGCGCGGCCTGGTGGTGGCGCTGGCGGTTCTGGCCGGCCTGACCATCGTCGGCTTCACCTGGCTGGCCGAACTTGCGAGCGCCCAATTCGCTGCCTGGCGCGGGCAGGTCTGGTGGATACCGCTGCTGCTGACCCCGGCCTGCGCGGCCGCCGTGGTGTGGTGCACGCGGCGCTTTGCCCCGGGCGCCGCCGGCTCCGGTATTCCCCAGGTGATGGCCACGCTGGAGCCGCGCGTCGGCGAGTCCGAACGCGGCCTGTTCGTGTCGCTGCGCCTGAGCATCGCCAAGATTCTGCTCACCGCCGGCGGCCTGCTGGGCGGCTTGTCGCTCGGGCGCGAAGGGCCGTCGGTGCAGATCGCGGCCGGCATCATGCTGCAGGCGCGCCGCTTCATGCCGGCCAACATGCCGCCCGGCGCCGCGGTCGGCATCCACGGCCTGCTGGTCGCCGGCGGCGCCGCCGGTATCGCGGCCGCCTTCAACACCCCGCTGGGCGGCGTCATGTTCGCGATCGAGGAACTGGCGCGCGCCCCGGAACAGAGGAGCAGCGGGCTGATCATCGCCGCGATCGTGCTGGCCGGCCTGGTGGCGGTGTCGGCGCACGGCAACGGCGCCTATTTCGGCGTCATCCACGCCTCCTCGATCGGCCTCAACCTGCTGTGGCCAGGCCTGCTGCTGGCGGTCGTGGCGGGGCTGGCCGGCGGCATCTTCTCGCGCCTGCTGATCGCCTCGCTGTCCGGCCAGGAGAAAGACCGGTTCTCGCGCTTCCGGGCGCGCCGCCCGGTGCTGTTCGCCGCCGGCTGCGGCCTGGCGGTGGCGGTGATCGGCCTGGTGACGGGCGGCGCCGCCTTCGGTTCGGGCTACGGCACCACCCGCGCCATGGTCGAGGGCAGCGGCACCATGCCGGCCGCTTACGCGCTGTTCAAGTTCCTGGCCACCTGGCTGACCACCTGGTCGGGCGTGCCGGCCGGCATCTTCGCGCCTTCGCTGGCGATCGGCGCCGCGCTCGGCAACGACATCGCGCTGCTGCTGTACCACGCACAGGTACCGGCGCTGATCGCACTCGGCATGGTCGGCTTCCTGGCGGCCGCGACCCAGGCGCCGCTGACCGCCTTCATCATCGTGATGGAAATGGTCGACGGCCATGCGATGGTGCTCAGCCTGATGGCCTGCGCACTGGTCTCCTTCGTGGTGGCGCGCGCGATCAGCCCGCCGCTGTATCCGAGCCTGGCGCGGCTGCAGCTGGGACGCATCAAACCGCCCGCCGACAAGCCGCAAGCGGACCCGTCGTAAATACGCGGCGTCTCTGCCGGCTGAACTTTGCTAGCATGGGACATGACCACGCAAAATGCGCGTCCCGGCCGCCTGCGCGCGCGGCTGCCGTCCCTCGTCGCGGCCCTGACTTTGCTGGCGGGGCTGGGGATCACTGCGCTCCTGTTCAACGACATGCGCAGGGGTGAGCAGGCGCGCGCGCGCGCCGAATTCACCCAGTTCGCCAATGCCCGCAGCGCTGCCGTCGTGCGCGGTTTCGAGGACGCCCTGCACGTGCTGCACGCGACCGGCGCCCTGTTCGCCTCCGTCGGGGAAGTCAGCCGCACGCAGTTCCACGCCTTCGTCCAGCCCCTGCTGGTGAACCACCCTTACGTCCAGGCCGTGGCGCTGGAGCGCATCGTGCAGGAAGACGAACGCGCCGCCTACGAGCGGGACCAGGGCCGCATCCGGCCGGGCTTTCGCATCCTCGAGCGCGACAACGGCGGACTGGTGCCGGCGGCCCGGCGCCCGCGCTACCTGGTGGTCGAATACATCGAACCGGGTCCCGGCAACGAGGTCGTGCTCGGCTACGACGCGCTGTCATCCGCCGAAGAACGAATGGCCTTCCTGCGCGCGGTCGACGATGGCAGGCCGGCGTCCACCGCCATGCTGCCGCTGCTGCAGAGTGGCGGTCACATGGGCATCGTGGTGGTGCAGCCGTTCTACCGCACCGGCGAGCGTCCCGCCGGGCGCGCTGCGCGCGACGCCGCCGTGACAGGCGACACCGCGGTCGTGATCGACGTCGCCGCCATGGCCGCGGCCACGCTGGCCGAGGCACGCATGCTGGACCGCGCCGGGATGCGGATCGAACTGCACGGACCGGCGGCCGCCGGCCCGGCGCTCGCGTTCCGCAACGACGCCCTCGCACGTAGTACGCTGCCGGCCTGGCACGGCTGGCTCGACGGCACCGTGTTCACGACGACGCGGCGCTTCGAGATCGCCGGCCAGCCATGGGAAATGCGCATGGCGGGCCGTGCCACCGAAATCCGCAGCGGCGCGGCGTCGCTCATGGTGCTGGTACTGGGCGCGCTGGTCAGCCTGGCGGCGTCCGCTTACGTGCAGAGCCGGGTACTGCGCACGCGCCGCATCGAAGACCTGGTCGGGCGCCGCACCGCCGACCTGCGCGACGCGCTGGCCGACCTGCGCCTGTACCGGCGCGCGATCGACGCCAGCGCGAATGCCGTGATCCTGATCAGCGCGACCCGGCCCGGTTTTCCGATCGTGCACGTGAACCCGGCCTTCGAGCGCATGCGCGGCGTGAACGCCACCGAGGTAATGGGCCGCAGCCTGCTCGAGATGGGCGACAAGGAACCCGATCAGGCGGCGGTGGCCGAACTGCGGGCCGCGATGCGCGAGCGGCGCGAAGGCCACGTCGCCATGCGCCTGCGCCGCAGGGACGGGGGCGAACTGTTCGCCGAAGTGTATATCGCGCCGGTCAACGACCGCGAGGGCCGCACCACCCATTTCGTGATGACCCAGTACGATGTCACCACCGCCAAGCGCTACGAAGCCGAGCTTGAATCGCACGCGCGCTTCGACACGCTGACCGGCCTGGCCAACCGCTCGCTGCTGCACGACCGCATCGAGGGCGCACTGAATTTCTCGGGCGGACGGCCGTCGGTGTGGGTGGCGGCGCTCGACCTCGACCATTTTAAATTCGTCAACGACACCCTCGGCCACCAGGCCGGTGACCGTCTGTTGCAGGCGGTGGCAACTCGCATCGCCGGCGCGGTGCAGCGCAGCGACACGGTGGCGCGCACCGGCGGCGACGAATTCGTGCTGGTGCTGCCGGGGCGTGCCGACGAAGGCGAAGCCGCCGACACCGTGCGCGCGGTGCTGGACGCGCTGGCGCACCCCTTGACCCTCGATGGCCACGAGCTGGTGCTGACCGGGAGCGCCGGCGTGGCGGGATTCCCGACCGACGGCAACGACGCCGCCGCCCTGATCCAGCATGCCGAAGTGGCGATGTACCGCGCCAAGGAGAGCGGGCGCAACACCGTGCAGTTCTACACCTCCAGCATGAACGCGCGCGCACGCGATCGCATGGCGCTCGAAGTGGCCTTGCGCGCTGCGCTCAGCCAGAACGAGTTCGAATTGTATTACCAGCCACAGGTCGACCTGCTCAGCGGTTCGGTGGTCGGCGTCGAAGCGCTGATCCGCTGGCGCCACCCGAGCCTGGGCATGGTGCGCCCGGACCGCTTCATCACCCTGGCCGAGGAGACCGGCCTGATCGTGCCGATCGGCGCCTGGGTGCTGCGCACCGCCTGCCGCCAGCACAGCGACTGGCAGCAGGCCGGCTACGGCCCCCTGCGCGTGGGCGTCAATCTGTCGGCGCGCCAGTTTGCCGAACCCGGGCTGGTGCGCCAGGTCGAGCGCGTGCTCGAGGAAAACGGCATGCCGCCATCCTCGCTCGAGATCGAGATCACCGAAAGCCTGGTGATGGAAGACGTGGAAGGCGCGATCCGTACCATGGGCGAACTGAAACGCATGGGCGTGAAACTCTCGATCGACGATTTCGGCACCGGCTATTCGAGCCTGTCCTATTTGCGCCGGTTTCCGGTGGACGTGCTCAAGATCGACCGCAGCTTCGTGCGCGACATCGCCTGCAGCGCGGACGACGCGGCGATGGTCTCGGCCATCATCGAGCTGGCGCGCGGCCTGCGCATGCGCACCATCGCCGAAGGCGTCGAGACCGAGGCCCAGCTCGACTACCTGAAGCAGCGCGGCTGCGACGAGGTGCAGGGCCATGTGTATGCCAAGGCCGAACCCGGACCGACGATGGAGGCGATGCTGCGCAACGGGCGCCGGGTCGAACCCCACACCACATCGGTCTGAGCGCCGTGTGTGCTCTTGCGTACCGTGAATGCGCACGCCGTCGGCTATACTTGCAGCTCTATTAATATGCAGTGGGCAGGAACCGAGAGTGGATGACCATAACGACGGCAAGGGGTGGGATGGACGCGAACGCAGGCTGATCGACCGCGCCGGCGCGCACGCACGCGCGCAATATGCGCGCGCGCACGGGCTGTTGATGCAAAAGCCGCCGCTGCAGCGCTGGCTGTGGATAGCCGGCGGCGGCGCCGTGCTGCTGCTGGCCGTATTCGCCATCTACGTCGCCATCCTGTTCCCGCTGACGCCGGGCATCGAGGACGTCAAGCAGGCGCGCGTGGCGCGGCCTACCGTGGTGGTCTCCGGCGACGGCCGCGAACTGGCCAGCTTCGAACAGGGCGTGCAGGAACGGGTGCCGCTGTCGCGCGTGTCCAGGCACGTGGTGACGGCGCTGATCGCCACGGAAGACCACCGCTTTTATGAACATCACGGCATCGACTTCACGCGCACCGCCGGCGCCTTTGTCGCTACCCTCAAGGGCGATGCCCAGGGCGGCTCGACCATCACCCAGCAGCTGGCGCGCAACATGTTCCGCGACGAGATCGGGCGCGCGCGCAACATCAACCGCAAGCTGAAGGAACTCATTACCGCCTTCAAGATCGAGAACACCTACAGCAAGACCGAGATCCTGGAAGCCTACCTGAACACGGTGCCTTTTCTCTACAACACCTACGGCATCGAAGCCGCGGCGCGCACCTATTTCAACAAGCCGGCGCTGCAGCTTAACGAAACCGAGGCCGCGACCCTGGTCGGCATGCTGAAAGGGACGGCCTACTACAACCCGGTGACCAATCCCGAACGCTCGCTGGCGCGCCGCAACGTGGTGCTGATGCAGATGATGAAGGCCGGCGCCTTCGATGAAAACCGCTACCGCGCCCTGTCGCGCCGCAAGCTCGGCCTGCACTTCACGCGCCAGGCGGAACGCACCGGCAAGGACGACCACTTCACCGCCTACGTGCGGCGCTGGCTGGTGGAGTGGGCCGAAAAGAACGACGCCGACCTGCAGCAGGACGGCCTGGTGGTGCAGACCACTCTCGACTACGACCTGCAGCAGGACGCCCTGCGCGCGGTGGAACGCCAGGCCGACGCCCTGCAGGCCATCGCCGATGTCGACTGGGCCCATTCCTGGCAGGTGAACGCCAGCCAGCCGCAGACCTATGTGTCGATGCGCGAAAACGTCACGCCCTTCGACTACTTCTGGCAGTCGCACGGCGAGCTGCTGGATGCCTTCGTGCGCGAGTCGGGCGATTACCGCAAGGCGGTCGAGGAGGGTGCCACCCCGGCCGCCGCGCTGAAGCGCCTGAAGGGTGACCGCGAATTCATGCGCAATTTAAAAATCGCCAAGTCGCGCCTGGAAGCCGGCTTCGTCGCCATGGACCCGGCCAGCGGCGAGGTGAAAGCCTGGGTCGGCAGCCGCAACTTCCAGCGCGAACAATACGACCACGTGAACCAGGCCGCGCGCCAGCCCGGCTCCACTTTTAAACCGATCGTGTACGCCGCCGCGCTGGAAAAGGGCATCGCCCCCGAACACCCTTACCTGGACGCCGTCACCAGCATCAAGTTCGGCGACGGCACCGTCTGGCGCCCGACCGACATGAGCGGCACCAGCGGGCGCACGCTCACCATGCGCGACGGCCTGGTGTTCTCCAAAAACACCATCACCGCCCAGGTGATGCGCGACGTGGGCGTGGCGCCCATCGTCAAGCTGGCCCAGGACATGGGCGTGCGCCAGTCGAAGCTGGCCCAGGTGCCCTCGATCGCGCTTGGCACCAGCCCCGTCACTCTGCTGGAAATGGTCAGCGCCTATTCGACCATCGCCACGCAGGGCGAATACCGGCGCCCGGTGTTCGTGCGCCGCATTACCGACCGCGACGGCAAGGTGATCGCCGATTTCGGCTCGCAGCAGCCGCAGCGCGTGCTGTCGGCCGCATCGAGCATGACGCTGCTGGACATGATGCGCGGCGTAATCAACCGCGGTACCGGTACCGCGATCCGCTACAAGTTCGGCATCACCGCCGACGTGGCCGGCAAGACCGGCACCACCCAGAACAACGCCGACGGCTGGTTCATCATGATGCACCCGAACCTGGTGGCCGGGGCCTGGGTGGGCTTCAACGATAACCGCGTGACGATGCGCTCGAACTACTGGGGCCAGGGCGGCCACAGCGCGATCCTGCTGGTCGGCGACTTCTTCAAGGAAGCCCTCGGCAGTGGCAAGATCAACCCGGACGCCGCCTTCCCCGGCTACCAGAAAGCCCCGCCGGTCTATCACCGCGAGGAAGCCGCGCCGGAAGAGGACATGGAAGAGGGCGGCGACCTGGAACAGGAAGGCGGCCCGCCGGCCGACGAACCGGTGCGTCCGAGCCCGGAGCAGGTGCCGATGCCGGACCAGCAAGACCCGCCGCCTTTGCCGCCGGGGCAGGGGACGCAGTTGCCGAATGATGCGTGATTGATTATTCGTGACGCAAACGAAAATCGCGTCACGATTTCTCGTGACGCGACCGGAAATTGCGGACGCCGTGAAAATACGGTGACGCGAACGTCAATGTTGAATGTGGCGTTACGGTAGGGTGGACGGGTTTCCCGTCCACGCGTTCAAATCACGTTTGAAACCACGCGACACCGTGAGAATTTACAGCATCGTTCGCGCCAACAATCGACGCGTGGACGGCGAGCCGTCCACCCTACGGGTCACAGGATCGGGGTTCCGCCGGTTACCGCAATCCGCGCACCCGACACATAGCTGGCCTCATCCGTCGCCAGCATCACATACACCGGCGCCAGTTCCACCGGCTGCCCGGCCCGCCCCATCGGCGTCTCGGCCCCGAAACTCTCCACCTTATCGGTCGGCATGGTCGACGGAATCAGCGGCGTCCAGATCGGCCCCGGCGCCACCGAATTCACGCGAATGCCTTTTTCGGCCAGCAGCTGCG
>Ga0265780_10003791_pt1 | contig 19722 bp, 18 predicted proteins | sample P1T30metagenome_FD_192432 | JGI IMG/M metagenome (GOLD analysis project Ga0265780, IMG submission 192432) | Plant litter microbial communities from East Loma Ridge, Irvine, California - P1 T30 | ecosystem: Environmental > Terrestrial > Plant litter > Unclassified | place: USA: California...
GTTCGTTTGGTCAGTCGAAGGCACTTGGTAAGCTTTTGTCGGTGTCCGAAAGGACGTGCATCTAAAATCCGATCCAGTACACCGTTTCTCAATCTGTAACGAAGATGATCGTCCTCGTGATAACCTAAAGCTGATAGAGCAGAACCGGTGAAACGTTATATCGTTCCAATCGAAGATCTTAACGGGTTGGCCGGTTTCGGTGTTTTCCCCACCCACCCGGTGCCGATGCGGTGCTATGTAGCAGCAGGTATAGTGAAGACTCTGGCATTTGTGCATCCATCTGACTTTCAATCCTTCGTTCGACTGGCAATCGATAATGATGGACGCGAACATCACTCCTGATGCACCAGTGGATGACATTGCCCGCAACGCCGCCCACGATGCTTTGGGGATCCAGGTCTACCCGGGAACCGAGATCATGACTGATGGTACGGCATTGTTCATGATGGCCGATCGTAAGAGGGCAGATCGGAGGGCAAGAATACACTGACACCCAATATCTACCCAGTCGCCAACATCCACCTCAAGCACGCCGGCAAACACGCCTTAATCCCCCAACCAAGCGACGACCCTGACGACCCCCTCAACTGGAGCCGGACATGGAAATGGCTCGCCATGAGTTCAATGGCCCTATCGACCTTCAACTACGCTTTCAGCCCTTTGTCCCTATCGCCCCAAGTCCCATACTACATGCGAGACTTCGACTCAACCCTCCCCGAGGTCATTAATTTTATCGGCGTCTCTGTCCTCGTGCTCGGCTTCACTAATTTCATCTGGATCCCGCTTTCTCGTGGGTTCGGTCGTAGGCCGGTCGCTATCTTGACGACTCTGATCACCACGGCTTCGTGCATCTGGCGTGCTAGAGCGACGACGTACGGTTCCTTCCTGGGGTCGGCTGTGCTTTGTGGGATCGGTTCGTCGCCGGGTGAGACTTTGGGGCCGGTTTTGATCGCGGATGTTGCGTTTCTCCATGAGAGGGGGTTTTGGATGGGGGTTTATCAGTGGGCTTTTTGGAGCGGACTCATGGTAGGATCTCGTCTCATTCTCGATCGTGTCGCCTGGCTGACTTGCAACGCGCAGGTTGGGCCCATCGTGGCTGGGACTATGGCGGAAGAATACGGCTGGCGGAGCTACTGGTGGCTCTCCACAGCAATCTCTGCCTTCACCAACTTCTGGATACTGTTCTTCCAGCCTGAGACGAAATGGGATCGTCGTGCCATCGGAGTGCCAGCGATGGACGGACCTCGTGACGGCGCTGATAGCCCCAGTGTGAGAAACGATTCCGGCAAACCCGCCATCGACAAAAACGAACCCAGCTCGGCGTCCGATGAAACCGACCACATTCGTAGTACACCACTCACCGGGAAACCAAGTCGAGCCCAAATGATGCCTCTGGCGAAATGGAGCCCCCACGAAAGCATCCTCGCGGCCGTCTGGCTGCCCGTCAAAATGCTCAAGCTGCCCATCGTCGTCTGGGGCGCGCTGCAGTTCAACTTCAGCGCTAACATCTACCTCATGATCAACATCACGCAGTCGCAAGCTCTCGGCGCTCCGCCTTTCGGTTTCAGCCCGGCCGCCGTCGGATATACGAATCTGGCGCTTTTCGTCGGGGTTTCGTTCTCGCTTGTTACGGCGGGGCCGCTGAGCGACTGGGTGTCGGATAGGAGTACGGTGCGGAATGCAGGGATCAGGGAGCCCGAGATGCGGCTTCCGGCTCTGCTGCCTTTTGCGCTGTGTGGGCTTGTTGGGTGTGTGGTGACTGCGCTTGGGTTCGAGTACGGCTGGCCGTGGGAGGTTGTTGTGGTTGTTGGGTTCGGTTTCATTGGCGTCCATACTGCTGGGCTCTCGGGCGTTTCCATCAACTATGTGGTCGGTATCTCCCCAGCTACTTTTTTGTTTACCAGTGCAGGTCCGGATACTGACTTTTTGGGAAATGTTGTAGATCGATTGCTACAAGCCTTCCGCCGGCGAGTTCTTAGTCTGCGCCACGGTGGTCAAGAATGTGTTCGGGTACGGGATGTCGAGGTATTTCAATGATTGGGTCGCGAGGGATGGGTATGTTGGTCCTTTCATGGCCATCTTGGCTTTGAACCTTGGTTGCCTACTCTTTGGTGCGGTTCCGCTGTACTTTTATGGTAAGAAGGTTCGGGGTTGGTCGGCGAACAGCTCGATACATCGGGTGTCGTGATGGGTTTTCCAATTCGACGTGAAGGTGTGCAATTTGCTGTCCGTGGCTTGACGTTCGTTCTTCTTTTCATATTCGCGGTGGAATGTATACCTATCGCGCAACGTCTTGTGAATATCATTACTTGAAACCTCGTGGGTGACATTCTGAGCACTACCATGCTGTTCAATCAATCTTCTTTGGCCATAGTTCCAATTCACATCCTTCTAACTCGGCCGTGTCCATCAGTGTCTGCGTATGCGGGATGCTGAGAGTCCAGAGACAGAGATGGGACCGGTTTCAAGGTCAGAGGATGTTCAATATCCGACAGGTCTGCAATATCCCAAGCTGTACGTGAATTGCAGGCTTGCGCGGTGCTTTGGGAGGTAACGTCTGTCAACTATCGTTGATCTGCAGTGGCATGGATATCTAGAGGAACCCGAAGATGGGGATTGGATGCAGTTTAAGCGTCTCAACTTCTGCGGTCGGCTTTATTGTGTTTCCCGATCCGAGTGCTGACCCGGCCACGATGGGCCGTGATGCATGTTTGCTGTTTGAAGCTCTGGTCGGCCGGATACTCATTGTGAGAAGTGGCGATCAACGTCCACAGCTTTCCAAGGATCTGCGCACCGCTCAGACGGCGCGATTTGACCGCCTGTATGGAGGCTGCTCGCGAGCTAGAGCGCCTCGATTAAATCAGCATGCACTAGACATTTTCGTAATGCTTTATCCCTTTACTGGCAGAGGAAACCTCCATCAACAGGCATTGCAATGCCTGTCACCCAACCGACGTCGTCACTAGCAAGCATCACGGCAATCCGTGCAACATCTGATGCGGTACCGACTCCTTTGAGAGGCTGGACTGCTTCGATCTGTTGGCGATAATCGGGACTTGACGCCAAGAGCGAAGAGGTCATTGGGGTTGCCGTGACTGATGATCGTTTATGTCAGCGTGTTCGATCAGAATCGAGGTGGACGATATGCCTTACACCCAGGACAAATAGCATTCACCCGAATGAGGTGGGGAGCACAGTCCAAAGCAGCGGCCTTGGTCAAGCCCAATACTGCGTGCTTCGATGCGCAGTACGCCACTACATCGAATCTAGTCAGCAGAGGTAAACTGGTGAACCGACTTTGGGTCAAAGGCAACGTGGCTTACCATTCCCAGGAACCGCTGTTTGGCCGTAAATGCTGGAGAGGTTTACTACCCAACCTCGGTCGCCGTTGGGCAGCGGATCCTGTTGCATCATCTGTGCGGTGGCAGCGCGGCAGCAGTTCATCACTCCCGTCGCATTCACGCCCATGGTGGTGTTCCAGTTGGTATCTGGCATCGCCCAGATGGGTTGTGGATTCTTGATCTCGGGTGCTACACCAGCAGCGTTGACGATACTGTCCAATGTCTTAGTGTTTGGTCAACATTCCGTTTCAACAACGCAGTCACCCACATGTCGAGCCTTCCGTACGTCTCAACCGCTTGAGCAACCAGAGCGTTCGTACTCATAGCATTGCACACGTCTGTCTGATGAAACAGAGCGTGGCCGCCTTCGCCCATGATCCGATCAACTGTGGAAGTGGTGGTTGTTTCCGCAGGTTGTAGGTCCGCGACAACGACCGAAGCGCCCTCCTTCGCATAAGCTAGGGCAATGGCTTGTCCGATACCGTTGGAGCCGCCAGTGATGATGGCTACGCGGTCCTGGAGGCGTCCAGGTCTTCGTCGAAGCTCCGATTGTGATTGCATCCTGGTATTTGGCGGTGTTGCAATGAGGAGCTCAGCAAAACTTGTCGTCTGTGTTGATCGTGATCCAATAATTAAGTTTTTGACTTGGGCATCTGTACGGGATATGTTTCGGGAGGTTTGGGGACGAAGTTGAAGTGAAGTCGATGAACGCTTTACAGATCAATACCGACCATATCGGCTCCCCTACCGCTCACCGTAGACCCCGCACCCTGGTTTGACGTTGCCGCGGTTCTGAACACGGTTTGCGTCAAGTCGATGAGTTGGTAACAGAGCGACTTTACGCATACTGCGATGAGCCCGGCTCACCGGCCTGCGTCTACATATCGCAGCGGCAATGTCCAAAAAATTCTTTACTCCTCTTACATCAAAGTCTCGATAACGGAAGTGAGCATCAAGACTCTGAGCGATGCAAATACAAGACTGAGGGTGGACATCCTGCAGCAACTGGAGGCAGATGAAAATTCGGTAACGGCAATGAGAGCTTCCGTTGATGATCCAGGTCTGGCTCGGACAGATTGCTGGTTGATTTTGACGTAGATGAGAAGCACAGCTTGATTTGTTCGCTGTATGATGGATGATATATGTGTCAGCGAGGTTGAGCTTGCTCTCATACAAGTAGATGAATCAACGATGTCGTTGTGTTGCCCAAGTTGTGGGTTCGAGAGCGCAAGAGGGTGCCGTCGGAGGGCGTCCTTGACCGGGCGGAGATGGGAGCGCGGACAAGTTCGAAAGGGTTTAGCGTCTTGGCGGCGGTGAGGTGACTCTGGAGTCGATCAGACAAGATGGCGACGACATCAACTTTACCACTTTGTTGTGATAAACGGTTCAGTTTCGCTGCCGCATAGCTATGCTACCACGCTTCATCTACGGAGTGGTAAAATATCGACATGCTCACATCCGATCACGTCCACCAATGTCCTGGCTCAATCCCTGCCTTCTGTTGTCAGATCAACTAGTACCTTGACTGTCGAGCCTGGATCCCGGAGAATCTTCATGAGACCATGCTCAACAAAGTCTTCCAACCGGATCCTCGATGTCACCATGAAACCCGGATCGATGACGCCTGCGTCCAAAAGTTAGCGAACCGAACCTGATGTACTTGCGAGACATGAACTGCTCAAACTTGCCTGTGGAGATTGCGGAGATCACCTCGTCGTAGTCTCTCTCGACATACACTGCGGACCCGGAGTATTTCTTTTCACCCAACGTGAAGGCATTAGGCATGACCGACGCAGACCCGCCCCAAATCGCCACATTCACAACTGTGCCACCCACACGAAGTGAGCTTACACATTGATCGAGTGTGGCTTGCTTTCCCGCGGTATCGAACGCAAACTGGACTCCGGCACGACCTGGCGTAAGCCTGGCACATGTTTGGATGACATCTTCTTCCAGAGAGTTGATGAAGTGGTGGGCACCCGCTCTGGAAGCGTAGTCCTTCTTTGCGGAGTTTGTATCGACCACAATGATGACTCCAACGCCGTGTGCTTTCAATGCTTGGACTATTGCAAGACCGATCGGCCCTGCGCCGATGACCAAGGCTAAACCAGACCCGTGAGGAACATGGGTACGAACGGCGTGCCACCCGACGGCCAGCGGTTCGACCAGAGCTATTCTCGCGGTATAAGTTCTCAATCAGATTGAAACTGACATCACAGCGCAACATAAGTAAAACTTACCTGCCTGCTCCAGCGGCATGTTGTCCGGAATTTGTCGAGCGTTTACGGCCTCGACGATCAGGTAATCGGCCAAGCCGCCATTTGCGCCTATTGATCACTTGGACATCAGTTTTGTTTTGATGTTCAAGTCTGATCGACGCACTTAACCCGTAAAAGCCTTGTCGCAGACAACAATTCGGCCTTCCCTGTTCACAGGCATCGCAATCGCCGTCACTCAGTATCGGCTGGACTGCGACGCGATCACCGGCAGAACGACCTTCCACACCGGATCCGATGGCATCGATGACGCCGCTGATCTCGTGGCCGAGAGTCACCGGAAGTGTTTGAGCAGTCAGAGGGTGGATGTCTTTGGGGATGAGAGTGGCCCCTCTTGTATACTCGTGCACATCTATGGCAGTCAGCCAAGCTCTTCTCGACTCGGCTGTGCCATGCAACTCACCAGTACCGCAGATACCTACGAATGCTGGCTTCAGTCTGACTTGCCCATGTCCCGGAGATGGTACGGGGACGTCGTCAAGTCTCACGTCTTCCTTGCCATAGAATCGCAAGGCACGCATCGCTCCAGACGTCTGCATTGTCTTGAAACAAGGCGGATAGGTAGAGGGATACCTTCTGGCAATGGCTCAAGTCGCAGACGGTGATGTTGCTTCAACATCAACATCTGCCCCGCACGGCATTTGCGATCTGATCGAGGTCACCGAGGTTACGATTCGTACCAAGATTCCCGTCTCTTACATGCACGATACAACAACTGGAAATGATTTCGATCAGAGACGCCTCAAGCAAAGAGGCTCGCGGACAGCGAAAATGAAACCGTGCAACTCGAAGTTCAACTCGTTGTCGTCGAGCTCAACCAAACCGTCGTTGCAGCGGCACTCGAGTGGTTTGACAACCAATTGGTCGATGCGATGACTAAGCGCTCAACCAACCTCTCCTCACATCAATCAAATTGTGACATGTCTTGCAGCCAAGGTATAGATTGATCGAAGATTGACGAGACCTGGCGGTGGTAGCACCAACCCTAACCCTCGCTACGTAAGCCCTCCCACTCGCATCCTCGAAACTTGACTTGATCGATGCGTGTTCCCTTTCTCATCAACAAATCCATCGAAATCCATCAATCCAAGCAATGTTTAGCTGCCGCAAAGGCTGACAGATCTCCCCAACACCGATTTGGGCGTCGTACTTGCAAGACTACAGACCCAGACAGGCGTTGGGCAATCCGGTCATGCAATGTCAGCGGCTGCTTCTACGCATTAGCAACTCTTGTCAATACACAGTACTGGAGCAATGAGGTCAAGCTTAGCACTTCGCAACATACGCCATGTGCGACATCTTCGTGTCCCCTTTCGCTGCTACTCGCTCCAATATTCGCTTGTTCGTCCTAGCACGACTATTCCAAGAGAAGGTGCTCCAAGTCAAAGACATCTGGTCGTATCTTCTGCACAGTACGGTACCACAGGCATATCTCAATCGACTCCAACTCGCGATACGGCCGTGGGCAACGAGACTCGTGATCCAAATTTCGCACACCCTCATAAATACACAACCGGCCGCCGGTTGGAGAACGACCAACTGCAGCACGATGCACGGCACCTGCATTTCGGTTTCGCCGCCCTCAGTGCAAAAGCTGTTACACTATGTCCCAAAGCTCGCAGCGTATCGGCTTGCACTAAGCTGGAAGGCAGATTCAACAAAGCCTTTCTCTACACCATGGACAGCGGAGAGCGCATAGTCGCCCGAGTTCCCACTCGCATTGCAGGCCCCCGGAGACTCACGACAAATTCCGAGGTCGCAACAATTGCATACAGTAAGATCCTCTTGCTCCTCGTACTCGATTCAGTCTTTGACACTCGCACTCAACAGTCGAGTCCAAGACCACAATACCAGTCCCCGACGTACTCGACTGGAGTGACGATCCATCAAATCACGTCGGATGCGAGCACATATTCATGGAACATGTCCCCGGCATTCAGCTCAGTGGCTGTTGGGACAGCATGTCCAGCTCCGAGCACCTCCAGATCATCAAGTCCATCTCCGACATGATCGGGCAGATGACTGCTCTCGAATTCCCGGCCTTTGGAAGCATTTACTTCCAGGACGCACGGATTGACCCGGCTTCGAAATTTAGCCTCGAGGATGGGTTCTACATTGGCCGTCATTGCAATCCAGTGCTCTGGAACTGCAGACCAGGGGAATCCGACCTCTATGGAAACAATGGTCAGGATCATGAGCCATGTAAGTCGTTCGTCGAGCAATATCACTACCGCCACAAGCTGACACGTCTCCCTAGGGCGGAACATGCGCGAGTACTGCGATGGGCTATTAGCGTCAGCTCGCTCCCGCATGCCTGTCGATCGCTCGAATGTCAAAAAGCCCTCGTACTCGGGTCCCATTGCGGAGCATGAAGAAGTCCTTCGCGCTAACGAGAAACTACTGCCCGAGCTAATGAACAGCCCACTGGTACGCGACATCTCGAAGCCTACTTTGCTGCACGCAGAGCTCCACCTAAGAAACATCTTCGTCTCCGAGACCAGGCCCTTCAACATCACAGCAATCATCGACTGGCAAAGCACAGCCGTGGAGCCGGCTTTCATACAAGCAAACGAAACACCCGATTTCGCCAATCGCCAGGTCGAAGACCAAGACGAGGACGAGGAAGACCCGGATGCTGAAGCCCACGACACTTCGCCACCCCAAATCGGAGATGCCGAAGCCAGGACCAAACAAGACATCCTTCTATGCAACCAAGCCTTTGAAGTCTGCATGCAGGGATACGCGCCAATCATAGCCAATGCCCGCACCACCGACCAAATCCTCCTACGACCTTTCATCCACTGCAACGTCTCCTGGAGAGATAGCGCGCCCGCCGTGCTCCAGGAACTGATCGAGCTCTCGGTACAATGGCCCGACCTAGGATTGCACGGTGCTCGCCCCTACGACCCGACAGTTGAGGAGCTGGGAAGGCATCAAGAGCTGTATGCTGACTTTGAGATCGCGCTGAGCCTGAGATTGGGTCTCATGCGGAGTCTACGTACTGACTCTGATGGGTGGGTGGCGAGCGAGGATTGGGATGTTGTCAAGTCCGCTCACGATGAGATGTTTAGGGAGTGGTTGCGGACGGCTGCAGAGGGTGGGGAGATGGACGAGGTGGAGGCGAGAGAGCTGTGGCCTTTTGACCATCTATGGAGATCTTGATTCCACTCACCACTCATCGCGGTCACGGGTTGGGATCGCTTTGTGGATTCCATGCGCTTTGTGAGGTGTGTCGTCGGTGGTTCGCTTCTTCGCTTCTTCGCCACTTCCTCCCCACCGCCTTCCTCACCCACCATTTCCTGTGGCCTTTTGATGAGATGTGAGAATTCGAATTGGCTGGAACACGCTACTAACGACTACCGCTTAATCACCCTCAGCTCAACGGGCCGCGCAATACAGTAAGCCGTGAAAGCAAACGCAAAACCCAACTCGAACCCAACATCGCCTCCGAACGGCGCCTTGCCCGCACTCAATGCAATCGGCCCCACGAACCAAGCCTGCGACATGCCAGTCACCATCCCGGCCACACCGCAGCAGAACGCGAAGATGGCCGCGATGCCCGGGGGGAGGCGCTCGGGCTGGTCGTAGTCCTCCGGCTTGTACCCCTTCATTCCACGGCGGAAGACGAAATGCTCCGCCAACGCGATCCCTTCATAGATTGCTAGCCAGTAGCCGATGAAGTTCATGAAGTTCTCCAGCACGGCTTCGAAGTGGCTGTAGCCCGGGATGGCGATTGCTATGTATACGCCGGTGCCGATCGCGGTCCAGACGAATCGAGGGATACGCTGCGTCCAGTGTGCCAAGACCTGGACGGTGAGGGCAACGCTATAGATATTGGGACAATTATTCGCGATAATGCTCAACGAGAGCACAACAACACAGAATTTGCCGAAAGTGCCGGCGTGATAGATCAAAACTGCTCCGAGAAGTCCTCCAGTTCCGGTAGCAGCATACCCAGTCTGGTAACGATTATCCCCGCCGTTCAGCGAGGTGGCAGACATGATTGCCACGCCCAGCATCTGCGTGAACAGCAATGGGACGATAAGACCCAGCCAAGTCCAGAAAAACACTTTTTTCCTAGATTGAGTCGAAGGTTGGTAGACGGTATAGTCGGCAGCATAAGACGTCCATCCAGTAGCGAACCCGTAAATCACAGAGCCGTACGATAGAACAGATCCTAGTTCTGATGTCCCCGTGCCCCACTCGATGGCAACGAAATCGCCGCTGTGGGCAAAAATCCCGAGGAGGATGAGGAAGATGATCGTAGTGGGGATCCAAGACCAGAATTCGTAGGCGTGCACGACTTTGTAGCCGAAGGTCGTGATGCCGAAGGTGCAGACGGCGATGATGACAATGCCTACGGGGCCTTTGACGTCGCTGTTGACTGTCTCGATGAGCTGGGCGCCCACGATGGAGTTGACGGAGGACCAGCCGATGCAGGCTAGGATGTTGAAGATGGCGACTGGCGGATGGTGTCAGTGAGGGTGCCCGCTGGATGATGATTGACCAAACTTGTCGACTTACTCAGTTTCACTCCGTACCATCCATACCAGAAGCGCGAAAGCACCATTTGACGCCTGTTCGCATGATGTCAGCCACAAAAAGAACCTTGCGTTGTAACTTTGCCGGCATACTCACAAGCCAAACGCCGGTCCGAAGGTCGAGAAGAAGCAGACCGGCGTGATGCCGATGAGGTTGAAGAAGAGGATGACGAGCATCGCATCCCCGACACCCATGAAGAACAGGCTCTTGGCCAAAAGACCGAGCGCGAAGCTCGAGACGACCATGTTCGCCGACAGCCACATGGTGGACACGTTCAGCAGCGCTTTGAAGCCCGAGTCTGTCCGTTCGTCTTCGGGTACGCGCTCGATGCCGCGCTGCTCGATCTTGAGTTTTCCGGCGAATCGCTGCGCTGTCGCGTACCAGCCGCTACCGACTTCGAAGCTCTCGCCTGGTACGGCGTGGCCGTCGTCGGCGTGGCTGCTGTTGCGCTCGAGGTCCACATCGTAGGTCTGGCCGGATCCTTTGGCTGTTTCCTGGTCGTATGCCTTTTCGTTCATGTTGGTAAGATGCAGTCCGGAGGCTGCTGGTGGACAAAGAGGACGCTAAGCCTTGAAGGTACCGTGGCAAGTCGTGAGCACATTTTTGGTGGGGGGTGAGATGGATGGTAATATTAATAGCCAGACTGGTCGTACTACTGCGGGTTTGTGCGTAAACATGGCAGTACTACCGAAAGTACCGACAGCCTGGTCTGGAGCGAGGGTTAGAACGCATCTCGCCGAGAGCGATGAGAGGCATGCATGCCATAGGGCAGAATAAAGGCAGAGAGATAAGCAAGCACGCCAGACTAGCTGCAACAGGCTGCTCGGAAATGGGTGGAAGACGACAAATGGTCGTCGAGACGGATAGACTTCGAGATAAGGAGCTTGACACGAGGCCCTGCGATACCGGGGCAGCGATGTAAGCCACGCCGCACCAATCAACGTGCGATCTGCCTTCGTTCCCTGTTCTAGCCTCGAAGGACCACGTTGGCGGCACGCGATCAGAGACAAGCAAATGCTGCTACTTGGCAATGCTTAGCGATGCTAGTGGAAAGCTTTGCCTCGGCCTTTTGTATACTTCGGAGGTGCTTGTATGTGGAATGGAGACAGAGGTGTCGTCACACAGATCATCTTGGTTTTGGTCAGATTGAGCTATTATGATTCGAGATGTTGCTGATTACAGAGTTTACAATTGTTCATCTGCGACGATAACGCAGCTTCTCATGAAGGCATTTGACCAGACCTTCCGCGTGCTTACCATGTCGTATGTAATGTGTTCTCGATCCAAATCATGGCAGCATCCTTTTGTCAACGACTTACAACACTCTAATCGGAGCATTGCGTTTCCCCACGCTCCTCTTCGTCACGGCGTTGCTGTAGGCCGCCGGTCCGAAATCTGCCTCTCCGCCGAGCGTTCCAAAGATGCTAGAAGATAAGACGTCAGCAAGAGCCAGTAAGAGATGCAGGTCCAAGAAAACTCACTCTCCAACATAGTTAGAAGCGTTGACACCGTGAACGAAAGTCGAGTTCCACCCGTCAAGAATGCCCTCTACAACCTTGATGCCAGCAAGATAGATGTTTTTGATCGCGGGCGCGAAAGCTCCCTGCTTCGACGACTGGAACAGGTTCACGCTGGCCTCCTCGCCCGGGTAAGGGCGGTCGAAGTCGGAAGCCGTGCGCATGATGATGATGCGGCTGAAATCGATGAGCTTGGTGGTGGCGGCGCGGAGCAGGACCTCGAGAGTCGCGTTATCCTCCTGTGCAGTAGTGCAGTAGCTACCCGTGCCATTGGTGACGAGCTTGGTGTAGTTGGCAAAGGCTTCTCCGAGGAGAGTTCCACTATAGTAGACGTCCGAGGTCGCGACGTCGCATTCGATGACAGAAGGCGCCTCGAGGGCGGCCGTGTAGAGGTCTGAGGTGGCGTACTTGGCGCGGTAGGCCACGGCGGCGGAACTGTCGTTCAGGCTCGCTTTACGTGCGAAAGATGCAGCGATGCGCTGGAGATCCTGGTTGACTTCGAACACTTCGGTGCCGTAGATTGACTGCGGGTATTCCGAGGGCGATGTGCTTCCCTGAGGAACATAGCCGGTGCTGAAGTTCGCAGGGAGCTCGCGCGGGTCAATCTCATACTGCATTGCGACTTGAATGGCGTATCGGGCGAAGGTGACTGCGCAGATGGTGGCGACCTCTGGGTTGACTCCGCCAATACCGGCGACCATGAAGTAAGTTGATGTCAGATCGAAACGCTGCGAGTGCACGAGAGCAGAAACAGTCGCTGCTGCGTTGATCTCTGTGGGTGTTGTTGTCAGCGCTCCAAACACCCAGTGTGGTTTTTCCAAATCGACCACACTCACCACTTTCGCCAGTGATTAATTGACATACGTCGCCATTGGCCGTACAGTGGGCGTCCGGGAACAAGGGGCTGAAGCCGGGCACAGTGATGTTCAAACCCAGGATGTCGAACTCGGGGATGCCATACCAGACTTCGGCCTCCGGGTCGAACATGGAGATGATGAAGACCTTCGGCTTGACCACATACTCGAGTGCTCTTGCCTTGACCTCGGCGGCGGGCACAAGGCTGGCCGATGCCACCGAGAGCAGTTGAAGGGCGGCGAGGAGTTGAGAGCGCATGGTTAGTGATTTCCGGGAAGAGGCTTGGGGCACGCGATCAACCACTCCGACGCCTACCGCGAGCGATACGGATCTTATATGGACATGCAGTTAGCAGAGTGTGTAGTTAAAATGACAGTTGATCGTGACATCGGCCAGCGCCTAGCGTTCCGTCTGGTCAAAGCCAATCTGAGATAAGATATCAAACATCCACGTCGGTTGAAGATAACAATGTCACGCACGGGCGCGGAGGAAAGCCCTCGGGAATACGATGACTGTGATACTTTCGGGATCCGTGGCTCGAGTCTCTTTCCTCAGCGAGTTGGTAGGCATTGCGATTTGTGGTATATGTTTACAGACAAGCGCGATCATTCGTGGAATATCGCAATGCTGACGAGTCTGGGAGAGCATTGTAGGTATCGATTGGTGGATGTAATATTTGTTGAAGCATGAACAGCGAGTTACTCACGGATATCGGCAGAAAGACACTCCCGCGGCATCATTGTACGCTAGATCCATAAATGAACTAGCTCAGCCGCGGCAAGAGCAGCCGAGACGTTGACAGAAAAGGGCACCCTCCGGTCGTTCTCGAGAGTTCTTTCCATACGGTATGTTCGGCAGGCATCGACATGAATTTACATTCTGCCCTGAGGAATGAAGCAAATGAAAGATACATGCTAACGAATCGTGACCTGCGTAAGTCAGGAGCTACGTTGTTACAGCCAGGTTGTTGTACGCGTCAATGACCTTCGTCGTCGTCTCCGCAAGACTCTGGGCTTGGGTTTTCAAGTCGTTGGCACGATCCTGGACTTTGTCGATGACAATGAACGCTAGAGTCTGTGCTTGGGGTAAGTAAAAAGGTAGAATCAAGGGCCTCACAAATGTGTATACTCACGTCGTACAGACCTTCGACCGAGCGAAGCTGGTGGGCGACGGGTTCGCCGACCATCGGCATCGCGCTAAACAGTCCGGCTTTACCAATCAGAGTGTTGAACAACGCTTGGTTGACTTGGACAAACTGCAGGACTATCAGTATAGTAAAAGCAATGCTAACAAGAGCGACTTACGGCGCGGTAGGCATCGAACATCATGCTGGATTCACTGCCAGCAGCGACAGCCTTCATGTTCATCATTTGCTGGACATCGGCAGCCGCAATCGTTACGATTTCCCTCAGACCAGCGAGGATCTGGGGGAAAGGTCCCTGACCGATGACCATCAGTGTACCATGGATCTGGTTGATGTGTTGTGCCGGCGCTTGAAGGGCTTGCGCTTTTTGGGTGAGCACATGAATGGCCTCTATAGCTTGAGTAGGAGTAGACATGGTGAGTTGGGGAATGTAGAGCGACAAAGGGTGTGGTTTTGCAAAAGCAAGCCAGTTTTGAAGATTGTGACTGAAGGGGGTTCCAGGGTATAAGAGAGCTCCAATGCTGCGATTTTGTAGTGTTCTCAAGACCAGCAGGCGGTGAACTCTTTGACAACCTGCCACGGTACTGCAATGCATGTACGCACCGGAATTGATGATCATTGGAACGAGCTTGCTTCATGGATTGGTATGCATTCTCTCCGCATGCCACTGCTATAGTGGAGCGGAGCTTCCAATGTTCGACTTGTGGTATTGATCTAGCCATCTTACAATCGGACTGTTGCATGCCATGCATCTTGGTTTCATGCGTGTTGCACGCAGTAGCGTCGCCAGCTTTTGTCAACGCACGAAGTTGACTGTACGCAAATTGCAATGCTTGCCTATATCGCCTACCGGACTATCCCACTTAGACCAGACTCCCCACACCGCTCTGACGTACTGCAACCTGCAGTCTAGGTCTCGAAGTTTTTTGCCTTGCATGTTCGGTATGCCCGAAATCCACGTACTCAACACCCGATTCACAACTACCCTTGACGCGTCCAAGACAGCAACGATCTGCACGCTGAGCGTTGTCCGAATGGCTTGAGATCGGTCCTGGAGCTCAGAAGATTGCTTGCAAGAGGTAGAGAATTCTACGCATGCCTGTCTTGATTCTCAATCGTTTGTTACCCACACCTATACATCTACTTCTTCAGCTTCTCAGTCCTCACCAAAGCACCTGTTCAAGGTTTTCTGCTCAATAACTCTACGCAGCATGGCTGCGGCAATCGAAACGATCAGAGCTGGCGACAGCATCGACACTCGAGTCAAGAAGATCATCGTGTTCAGTCTGGACTGTCTCGAAGACCAGGTTTGTGTCGATTCCGTCGCCTTGCACGCTTTGCACGAGCATGTTCCGAACCTACCATCTTTCCCATCGGCGACCCGCAAGAGTCGCTAACTCGCGAATCCGGCAGATTACCAACGGTTCAAGATTCGAGATCGATCTTCGAGCCTCAAGTGCCGGTCTCAAGGGCGCCCACGATTTGTTGTGTGAAGAATTCCAGATGGATATCCCGGACGACCTTTTCGAAAAGATCCACACCGGTAAGCTCTCCTCTTTACTGGTGTGTCCTTTTTCGACGACATCATCATCTCACTGACGGTTGCGACAACAGTGCAAGAGCTGATCGACTACATCAAAGCTCACACTCCTCAGTGATCTGCGCTTGGCAGAGCGACGTGCAGCGAAGTAGGAGGCTCGGAACTGGACGCATGTGACAGTCACATAAAGTGGGTGAGTGTGAACTCGCTACGAACTGCAAGGGTACGGATCCACAACAACGCGTATTGCATTTACTGGATTAGGCATGAGGCTTTCGGCTAGCTACTGTGCATATGCGGTGTCATCAAGAGCAGCACAGCCGCCTGGCCATATAGGACCCTACATCGTCGTCATGATTTATATGTATATCACGGCGCCACATACTTGGACTGATTTCAAATCGTCTAGTGAACCGATACTTTAATGAATTGATATCGCAATGCGAACGCCTGAACGGCACGGTAGTCTTGCATTTATAAGATATAGCTCGTTCACGTCACACCGCTCTACTTGGCGGTGCTCGCCTTAATTGATCTTGCACATTAATTCTCAGAGTGTGAAGCTATACATATAGGGCTTCCTAGCTTGTTTTAGCAGCAGCTTCGAAACGACGCCATCTGAACACGCAACATGAAACAAGTGCGGACGAGCATCTTCCCTACAATCGCCCGTCACGCTTAGCGGACATTCGGTTCAGCCTACCGTCTGGTGGGGATCCTGAGTATAGTAGCACTTGGGCCTTTCGTGTTTGAGCTCGCTTGTATGACTTCAAAGACTTCCATTCCACAATTCAATGAGACTCGTTCTTTCCCGTCACATCTCTTTTCCACTTATTCGTGCAATTCGATTCGACAACAAGCTCGAACGTCGCCATGTCTGCCCTCAAAATTCTCTCGAGACTTACAGCCGCCAAAAGCGCCGTCCAGGTCAAGATCCGGACTCGCATGACCTCCGGTAAGAGTCTGGGTGTCCATCTCAACAGCACTCTGTCCCACTCAATGATCGCCAGCCGACCTTTCCACAACACCATCGTCCGTTACGTCTCGCAAGCAAGCAAAGACAAAGTAAACGAGCGCAATGAAGCTATCAAAAGGGATCAGACTATTGAGGAACGCGTGAAGATGATCATCGTTGAACACCTCGACGTCAAGGAAGAAGAGGTGTGCAGACGTCACCCTACCCTCTTTTTCATATGCCCCCTCGGCCCCGTCGTCGCCGAAGCCAACACAGTGCCTTTACTGACTTCTTGGACGAGCAAGGTCGTTAATAGCGCGAGGTTCGACGACGATCTCGGCGCAGATAGCTTCAATGCCGTTGAGATTGCGATGGCGTTTGAGGAGGAGTTTGGCATGGACATCCCAGATGAGGAGGCTGAGAAGCTCAGAACCGGTACGTCGCTAATCACGCTTGGTTTCCTCAGTCTGTTCTCGACGGGAGGCTGATGTTCAAGTCAATAGTACAGTCAGCGATCGACTACATCACGAGGAACAAAGCTTGAAGACAGGCGCACTAGGTACACATCAAGAGGGTAGGGTAACGATGTAGGTCTATTGGTGGATGAGGGATTATTGAGTGTGCACTTTGCACTGGAGATAAGCTTATTTGTGCAATGGTCAGATCGCTCGATCCATTCTTAGTGTCCCATCTCGAGAGATACGCCGCTCGTGAAAATCAATGGAAGAGTGGAGCCAAGTCGCACTCGCTCCGAGTTCATGTACCACAGACCTACAGACCGGGTATACGTCCGTTGCGGAACGCATCGACAAACAGCCGGTGGTCTTCCCTCACGCGATCACTGTACTCAAACGCAAACTCAGTTAGGAAGCTCTCAAACTTCGCTTCATCCGACCCGATCGCCTCATCGATAGCCTCGTCGATAGGGAACGGCACCAGCGATTCTGCACCTTCTTTGTCGGCAGCTTTGTGCATGATCGCCACAGCCTGCCCAAGGTCGGCAACAACCGCCATTATCTCTTCCGGATCGTTGATGTCGGACCACTCAATGTCGTTTGCGAAAGGCGACACTTCAGTCACCATGTAGCCTTTCCCGTCCATCTCGGTCCAGCCCAGCCACGGATCGGCGTGGGCTTGCAGCGAGCGCTGCAGAGTGACGGTGCGGTGGCCTTCGTGCTTGAAGTAGCTCTGCGCCCTGGAGTCTTGGACTTGCGAAGATACGGCTGACGGTTGAGACTGCTTCATGTAGATGATCACGTCGCCCTCGAGCGCTTCGTTATCTCCAGCAACCAGGAGATTGTAAGTGGGCAGGCCGGCGGAGCCAATACCCACGCCGCGACGACTAACCACGTCCTTGATATAGCAGCTGCCCTGTTCCCTTGGCTTAGGCAAGGTCGATAAGTATTGTTCAAAGGCTGCAGTCACTTTCTCCTTGGTCGCATCGTCGAGTTCGATGACTCCGGCTCCTTTCGAGAAGTGTCGCTCGTGACCGTGAATGTGTGTAGTGGCATCGAGCGTAGCCACACGGCTCTGCAAACGTGCCGAGCGTAGACACTCGAGCAGAGGTCCCCGGGCAGTGTCCAAGGAGAAGCCAGACACTTCCTCCGAGCTCGACGCCATTGCATGGATCTTCTGGCGGTAAGAAGTGGCAAACACCTTCACCAATCGGGAAATCTGGTCGTCACTCAATGCTTTCCCGTACCCGATCAGAGCGATAGACGCCGAGAAGCGCTTGAGATCCCAGGTGAAAGGGCCGATGTACGACTCGTCAAAGTCGTTGACGTTGAAGATTAGTCGTCCATGCGAGTTCATATAGGTCCCGAAGTTCTCTGCGTGCAAGTCGCCGTGGATCCAGATACGGCTCGTCCTTTCGTCCAGGTAAGTGCCCTGCTGTGCCTCTTCGCGCAGGTCGTGGTAGAAGAGACAAGCTGAGCCACGGAAGAAAGCGAATGGAGTGGCTGCCATTTTGCGGAATTTTGACTGAAAGGCAGCCGGGTCGCCGGTCAACAGGTTCCCGAAGGCATTGTTGAAGACGTCCAGGATCTCGGAGGTGCGCTCTTGGTTTTTAGGAGAGGTTTCTCTTGCCATTGTGAGCTCGACTTGTGAATTTCCCATGATGGAAGAAGATGTTATCGTTCGTTACGGATGATGGTATGAGCAGCAGGCCCGACTTGAAGCAAGCCATCTTTATGTATCCGTTCAGGACTGCCGCCAGCAGTGAAGAATGTCATCGAGCAAGTGGCATTCGTTGCAGAATAGCCACATCTGCGCTTTCTCCATCCAACACTGCCCCAATGATCATGTATTGAACGTGAGTTGCCGTTCCACTCTCGTGTCGTAGGCCTTGGCTGCTGTTGCTTCGTTAGTGACCACGGAGAGAAGCAAATCCAAGCAGTCTGAATGGTCGTCATGTCTCTGCCGGTCCGAACCCACAAGTCGGAAGTCGGGCTTCTTTTTTGACGTTGCGCTAGTGCACACGTGGAACGATTCAAATCAAGGAATAACACTCCACAACCCAATCTTAAGAACTGCGCCTCACTTGGCAGGACGACTTTGAGTGTGAGACTTGATTCCATATCACCTCTTAATGAACCGATAAGTTGGTCCGTAACGACAGACCCGCGGATCGAAGCTTTTGTTGGCACTCGGGTACATGTATCTTGACGACGTGGCATTCGGAGCAAAAGGCTGCAAATGTTTTTGCCTTGTGAAATGAATCTAGCGGCCAAGTCAACCTCGCTACCGACGACACAGCATCGACTGACACGAGTCGTTTATTTTGAACCCTTCCTCACAGCCAGACGATTCTCGAAGATTTCGCGATTCTCGTCAAATCGACCGCCGATGCATTACGATCGTCTGGAGTCAACCCGAACACTAACCCTTAGACCAGGCAGTGTCAGATTTCGCCGCAAATCATTCCCGAGATCCACGACTCCCGTCCAGATCACGAGATACATATCCAATTTACATTCTTCTCACACAATTCTATGCCATTGACAGACACCCCACACGCTACGAAACTAAACCTTCGAGGCGGCGATGATACTGGACGCGCTATCGACCTCTCAGAGCGTACATGCGGCTGGCTAAACATTCACAAGTGATGCCCAGAATCGCACACCACCAACACGACATTCTGTCAATTCCCATATTTTCACTCGACCTCAGAGGTTAATGTTGCAAATCTCGACTGGTCGTCCTGAAGTGCCGATTCGAAAGCCTATCACCCTAACCTAGAGTATGCCCAGTCTTCTCCACCGCCTTTTTATACGCCGACGTGCCTTCCACGCTCGCCAGCCAAGCATTCACCGCCGGCCATTCCTTGCCCTTCGTGCCAAGTCCCATCTTGAGGATGAAAGCGACAGAGAACCCCATCATCGTGTCTGCAGCCGTCAGGCGGTCGCCCATCAAGAACTTACCGTTTCCCTTCTTCAGCTCCGACTCCAGCCAGTCGAAATCGCGATGGACCTGAGGCGACAGGCCGGCCTGCAACTTCTCGCCCGACTCCGGAGCTGCGCCGCTGCCGTACGCAATGGCCAGGGCGTGGAT
>Ga0265780_10003792_pt1 | contig 19721 bp, 17 predicted proteins | sample P1T30metagenome_FD_192432 | JGI IMG/M metagenome (GOLD analysis project Ga0265780, IMG submission 192432) | Plant litter microbial communities from East Loma Ridge, Irvine, California - P1 T30 | ecosystem: Environmental > Terrestrial > Plant litter > Unclassified | place: USA: California...
AGCTCGCGCTCGCGGTATTTCCCGTCGCTGGCGACGCACTCGGGCGATCCGGCGATGGTGGCCAAGGTGCAGGGCTACGCCGCGGCCAACCTCGCCGAAGGCGCGCGCCGCGATGCCGAAACGGCAGTCGTGGAGATCAAGGACCGCATCAAGGTGAGGCGCGAGCGCCTGCCGGAGATCGACGCGTGGCTGGTGCGGCACTCGAAGTAGGCAGGGGCGGCCCGGTGCCGGCCGCGCCTTTCCAAACACGTGGGCCGGCGTCAATCAGACGGATGCAGGCACCGGCGCTGTGTAAAATCGCCACATGACTTGCATCGCATTCCCTTCATGAGCCAGGACATCCGCGCCTGGGTCCGCATGCCTTCCGGCAAGCGCCTCGACTTGCTCAATCCTACGCCGTTCGACTGGGACGACGCCGACCTGGCGCTGGGCCTGGCCCGCACCTACCGCTGGGGCGGGCATTCGGCATGGCCCTTGCCGCTGTCGGTGGCGCAGCACTCGATCACGGTCATGCTGCTGCGCCGCGCGGCGTCGAAGGCGCCGCTGGCGCCGCTCGTGGAACTGCGCGAACTGCTGCACGACGCCGAAGAAGGCCTATTGGGATTCGATGCGCTGTCGGTCATCAAGCCCTTTCTCGGTGACGGCTTCCGCGCCCTCACTGCACGCCTCGAGCAGGCGGTGTTCTTGCGCTACGCCCTGCCCTCGTGGACCGCGCGCGAGCACCTGCTCCACAAGCGCGCCGACCGGCTCGCCGCCGCCAGCGAAGCAGTGCACGTGGCCGGCTGGTCGCGCGACGAAGTGCGGCGCACGCTGAAAATCAGTGCCCCGATCGTCAACGACGATCCGCTGGTGCCGGTCTACGGCTGCACGGCATGGGAACCGTGGGCGCCGGCGGTTGCAGCCGAACGTTTTTTAACGGAGTTGAATCGGCTCAAGCAAAGCGCTTGAGCGCACGCCGATTCCCTGATCCAGCGCAAGAAACGGGCGTAAGTACCTGATTTCAAGGAGCTTTCTGGCCTATCCACAACATTTGTGGATAACTATGTGGATAAACCCCTCTTGACAAGCCGCCAAGGCAGTCAGAATGCGGGTTTCAACACATTGCCCGTTCCAGAGGCAAATATTTAACCCAATAGAATCAATTACTTGGCGAGCACATGTTTGAAACGGCTCGGAAGATGAGGAAAATTCCTACAAAGTTTTGGGACAGGGGATAAGTGGCTAAAAAACGCTAACCTGCTGCCATTGTCGCCCGCAGCCGCGACCCTTCACTTCCAGGCATTGCGCGAGCGTTCGCGTACCAGCATGCGCACGCTGTCGGGCATCGGCTTGCGGCTGTGCGCCGTGTCGGCATTCACCCACACGCACTCTTCAAAATGCTTCAGCATGGCCGGGCTGACGAACCGCGTGCGTGCCGCATAGACGTGGCGGTCGCCCATCTGCGCCTGCTGCTTGATGAAAAAACGGTTTGGCACCACCAGATGCAAATGCTCCTTGGCGCGCGTCATGGCGACGTACAGCAGGCGCCGTTCCTCTTCGATGTCCTCGGCATTCCCGGTGGCCATGTCGGAGGGAATGCAGCCGTCGACCACGTTCAGCACATGCACCGATTTCCACTCCTGCCCTTTCGAGGAGTGGATGGTCGACAGGATCAGGTAGTCTTCATCAAGCAGCGGCGGTCCGGCCCGGTCACTGGTCGCTTCCGGCGGATCGAGCGTGATTTCAGCAAGGAAGGTTTCGCGCGAGCCGTGCGCGCCGGCCAGTTGCACCAGTTGCTCGATGTCGGCCGTGCGCACCTGGGCATCGTCGTGCATGCGCTCGAGGTGCGGCAGATACCAGTTTTTCACCAGTTCGATATCGGCCGGCCAGCGCAAGGCCGGCGCACGCAGCGCGCGGTAGAGGGCCACGAAGGCTTGCCAGTCGGCGACGCTTTTGGTGGGCGCCGCAAACGCTTCCAGCGCCGCTTGCGGTTCGGCGCTCTGGCCGACGGCGTCGAGCATCCGGCCCGCGGTGGCCGGGCCGATGCCGGGAATAAGCTGGGCCACGCGGAACCCTGCCAGCCGTCCGGCCGGGTTCTGGGCGAAGCGCAGCACCGCCAGCACATCCTTGATATGCGATGCCTCGAGAAACTTCAGGCCGCCGAATTTGACGAACGGGATATTCCGGCGCATCAGTTCGAGTTCCAGCGCGGCGCTGTGGCTGGCGGCGCGGAACAGTACCGCCTGCGACTTGAGGGTCATGCCGGCCTCGCGGTGTTCGAGGATACGGTTGCAGACCCAGCGCCCCTGTTCGGCTTCGTCGGGAATGAGCACCAGCTGCGGCAAGGCGCTCGACACCTTGTCGGTCCACAGCGTCTTCGCATGGCGCTCGAGCGCAGCGGCAATGACGGCGTTCGACGCATCCAGAATCGGCTGGGTGGAGCGGTAGTTGCGGTCCAGCGTGATCTGGCAGGCGGGCTGCGAAAACTGTTTCGGAAAGTCGAGGATATTGCGCACGGTCGCGCCGCGGAACGAATAAATCGACTGCGCGTCGTCGCCCACCACCATCACGCCCTGCCCGCCCGGTTTCATGCCGCTGAGGATCGCGGCCTGCAGCTTGTTCGTGTCCTGGTATTCGTCGACCAGCACATGGTCGAACAGGCCGCCGATCTCCGCGCCCAGCTCAGGATCGGCCACCATTTCCGACCAGAACAGCAGCAGGTCGTCGTAGTCGAGCACGTTCTGCTCCTGCTTCGCATCGACATAGGCGCCGAACAGCGTTTTGAGCTGCGCCTCCCACTCGCTGCACCATGGAAAAGTGCTTTGCAGGACCAGGCCGAGCGGCTGCTGGCTGTTGACGACCCGCGAATAAATGGCCAGGCAAGTGCCCTTGAGCGGGAAGCGTTTTTCCGTTTGCGTCAGGCCGATGTCGTGGCGCACCATGCCGATCAGGTCTTCCGAATCGCCGCGGTCGTGGATGGTGAATGCGTCGTCGAGGCCGATACGGCCCGCGTATTCGCGCAGCAAGCGGGCGCCGATGCTGTGGAACGTACCGGCCCACGGCAGTTTCACCTGGCCCTGGGCGCTGCCACGCCCCAGGATGCGATACAGCACATTGCCGGCGCGCTGGGTCATTTCATTGGCGGCGCGGCGTGAGAAGGTCAGCAGCAGGATGCGCTGGGGATCGGCGCCGCCCGTGATCAGGCGCGCGACCCGGTGCGCGAGGGTGTTCGTCTTGCCGGAACCCGCCCCGGCAATCACCAGCAGCGGCCGCGCCGCGCCAGGGACGCAATCGATATCATGCTCGACGGCCGCGCGCTGTGCGGCATTCAGGCCGGCGAAGGGATCGTCGGAAAGAACTGCCTCCGGGAGGGGAACGGCAAGATCGGGTGCGGCTGCGGACATGGCAAACTTTAAGCGGGTGGATAGTAACAACTGTACATTTATCCAGTTGACCACCGCAAGCTTATTTTGCGGCCCTGCGCCGCAGTCGCGCCGGGCCACGTAGATCGCAACACTCTTTCTAGCAGGCTCGGCTTGATCGAGCGCAAGCTAAGTACCGGTATTTAAAGCACTTTTCAGAATATCCACAGAGGATGTGGATAACTTTGTGGATAATGGTACCCTTGACAGCCCCAAACGCTGTACTGAAGCGGGTTTCAACAGGATGCCCGTTGCGGAGGCAAAAGCCGAATCCTTTAGAATCAATGGCTTGCACACAAGCGACTGATCGCCGCAGAATTTTTTTTAGAATTTCCCGGTAAGAATTTCTGTGCATAAGCCGACCATTTCAGAGCCCGAAAGTTCGCCAAAACGTGTCATTTTTATATTGGTAAGCGCAACCATAGGGCAACGAAACGATGCGCGATGAAAACATCACGGCCGCAGCGAACATGGTCCGCCCCGCACGCGACCGGATCGCGGTCTACTCGTCGCTGCTGCGGCGCCGTTCCGGCTCGAGCAGCACGCGCGCAATCACCTGCGCGCCCACGTCACGTGATTTGAGGAATTCCACCGCGCTCATGGTGTTGCTCGTCTGCTGCATCGCGATGCCGCGCTCGACGATGACGCGCTGGGTTTCGTCGTGGCGTGCTTCGGCCAGGCCGTTACCGTTAAAAACTTTTCCATCCAGGTGCGTTTCGATCATTGCAATTCCTCCGTGATAAATCTGGAATGAATACAAGCTGTGCAAGGAGTATTCATCAAGGCAGTCGAAAGTCAATGGCAAGCTTCCATCGAAACCATTAAAAAAAAGCCCATGCGGCAATTCCTCTGGTTAATGTAACGCATGCGGCGCGCCATCCGGCGCGCGCCTGACATAAAATCGCCTCCCAGACTGTCCACCCAGGGGAGAACGCGATGAACCACTTTACTGACCCGGAACTGAACCCCGGCGACGAAGCCAAACCGGGTACCCCTGGCGCCGCGGAAGATATCTGCGATGTCTGCTCCGGCAGCGGCAAGCTGGCCGATGGCAAGGAGTGCCCCGAATGCGGCGGCAGCGGCAGAGTCATGCGCGGCATCGGGGGCGGGTGACGCCGACCGCCCGGCACCGCGTCCCGCCGCTCCGTGGACAAGCCGTCGGCCGGGCGCGATAATGCAAGAATGAAATTGCCGCGTTCAGATCAGCCTCCACATCAGCTTTCAGCCCAGCCCGCCACCGCTCCGTGCCGTCCCGCCTCGCTGCGCGATCTGTTCTTCTCCTTCACCTGGCTGGCGTTGCAGGGTTTCGGGGGCGTGCTGGTGGTGGTGCAGCGCGAACTGGTCGAACGCAAGCAATGGCTGACGCATGAAGAATTCGTGGAGGACTGGGCCGTGGCGCAAGTCATGCCCGGCCCGAACGTCGTCAACCTCGCGCTGATGTTTGGCGGGCGCATGTTCGGCCTGGCCGGGGCGCTCACTGCCCTGGCCGGCCTGATTGTCGTGCCGTTGATGGTGGTGCTGGTGCTGGCCGTGCTGCACGCGCGCTTCGCCGCATATCCGGCCGTACAGGGCGCCCTGCGCGGCATGGCGGCGGTGTCGGCCGGACTGATCGGCGCCGTCGGCCTGAAGCTGTCCTCTGCCCTGGTCACCAACCCGATTCCGCTGGCCTGGTGCGCCGCGATCAGCATGACCGGCTTTGTCCTGGTGGCCCTGCTGCACGTTCCGCTGCTGTATGTGATGTCGGGGCTTGGCGGCCTGGGTTGCATACTGGCCTGGCGCAGGCTGCGCGCATGAGCGATCCGCTGACTGCGCCACTGCACCTGGTGCTGGACTGGCACGACTGGCTCAACCTGTTCGCGCACTTCCTGCTGCTCTCGCTGATGTCGATCGGCGGCGCCATTTCGACAACCTCCGAAATGCACCGCTTCCTGGTCGAGCAGCACCACTGGCTCACCCAGGCCCAGTTCAACGATTCGATCGCCATCGCCCAGGCCGCGCCGGGACCGAACGTGCTGTTTGTCGCCCTGATGGGGTGGAACGTCGGCCTCAACGCCGGCAGCATGGTGGCTGCCGTGCTGGGCGTGCTGGTGACGATGTTCGGCATCCTGATCCCGTCCACCGCCATTACCTACGCGGCCTCCCAGTGGGGCCACCGCAACCGCCACCTGCGCGCCGTGCGCGCCTTCAAGCAGGGCATGGCGCCGCTCGTCATCGCCCTGCTGATGTCCACTGCCTGGATCCTTGCCAGCGCCGGCGGCCATGGCGCCGCCGACTGGCGCCTGTGGCTGTTGTCGCTCGCCAGCTGCGTGATCATCTGGCGCACGAAACTCCATTTATTGTGGGTGCTGGGCGCCGGCGCGCTGATCGGCGCCCTGCAACTGCTCTGAATCCCGCATCATCACCCAGGAACCATCCATGCCCGAACTGTTGAACGAACACCGCTGCTTTGGCGGCAGCCAGCGCTTTTACCGCCATGACTCGCGCGCCATCGGCCTGCCGATGCGCTTCTCCGTCTTCGTCCCGCCGGTCAAGACCGGGGTCACCCTGCCCGTCGTATTTTTCCTGGCCGGCCTGACCTGCACCGAAGAGACGTTCATGACCAAGGCCGGCGCCCAGCGCATCGCGGCCGAGGAAGGCGTGATCCTGGTGGCGCCCGACACCAGCCCGCGCGGCGCCAATGTGCCGGGCGAGGCGGACAGCTGGGATGTCGGCACCGGCGCCGGCTTCTATGTGGACGCCACCGAGTCGCCCTGGGCCGAGCATTACCGCATGTACAGCTATATCCTGGAGTTGCGCGAGCTGGTGCTGGCGCTGCTGCCGGCCGACGCGCGCCGCTGCGGCATCTTCGGCCATTCGATGGGCGGGCACGGCGCGCTGGTGCTGGCGCTGCGCAATCCCAGCCTGTTCCGCTCGGTCTCGGCTTTTGCACCCATCGCCGCGCCGATGCAGGCGCCCTGGGGCAAGAAAGCGTTCAGCGCCTACCTGGGGCCGAATGAAGACCGCTGGCGCGCCTACGACGCCAGCGCCCTCATGGCATCAAGCCAGCAACCATTCCCGCAAGGCATTTTGATCGACCAGGGCGAAGCCGACCAGTTCCTGGCCGGGCAGCTCTATCCGGACGTGTTTGCCGCGGCGTGCGAACGCGCCGGCCAGCCACTCGCGCTGCGCCACCACGCCGGCTACGATCACGGCTACTACTTCATTTCAACTTTCATCGCCGACCACCTGCGTTTCCACCGCCGCCTGCTCGGTCACGGTGGCGCCGCGCCGGTCCCCGATGCGCCCGGCTCGCTGATGCCGTAGCGCGCCATCAGCGCGATGGCATACTGCGCGTGGCTGGGCGAACCGGGGGCGATCATCAGCATGCAGTTGCCGCGGTGCGCGACGTCCCGGTACGTGCTGTCATAGCTGGTGCCGGGGGTGGCATGGTCCGCGTCGCCGACGGTGAAGTTGCCCTGCACGGGGCCGGCTTCATCGTCGCTGATGCGCAGTTCCACGGCGTCGTTCCCGAAACCGTACTGGATCAGTTCAGCACGCGCTTTTTGCGCGGTGTCGAAATCGTCGAATACATAAATCAGTGCTTTTTCCATCATGTGCCTCTTGTTTGCCTTGATTCGAAGGTAACAGAAAGCGCGGTTTCACGGCGTTCAATCGGGTGCGGATGCGTCCGGCACCATGGCCGTCGCCTCGATCTCGACACGCGCACGCGGCTCCATCAGTCCGGCCACCTGCACCGCGCTCATGGCCGGGTAATGGTTGCCGATGACCTCACGGTAGGCCACGCCCAGCGCCTTGCCGGCATCGAGGTATTCGGCCCGGTCGACGACATACCAGGTCAGGCGCACGATGTGCTGCGGACCGGCGCCGCCCTCGGCCAGCACGGCCACGATGTTCTGCAGCGCCTGGCGCGACTGCGCGACGAAATCGTCGCTGTGGAACCGGCCATCGCCGTCCCAGCCCACCATGCCGCTGATGTGCAGCGTGCGCCCGCGGGCCGCCACGCCGTTCGAATACCCCCTGGCGCGCGGCCAGCCGGGTGGATGCAGGAATTCCATGGTGCTCCCAAGATGTGTTTTCAATGGTTCTGCGCTTTCAGCAATGCACGCGCGATGATCAGTTGCTGGACTTCGCTGGCGCCCTCGTAAATGCGCAGCGCGCGGATCTCGCGGTACAGCATTTCAGCCGGCGCGCCGCTGACCACGCCCTGCGCGCCGCACAGCTGCAGCGCCGCGTCGACGACCTCCTGCGCCGTTTCCGTGGCGTGCAGCTTGGCCATCGCGGCCGTGCGCGCACTGTTTCCGGTGCTGTCGCGCTGCCAGGCCGCCCGGTACGTCAGCAGTGCACTGGCATCGATGCCGGTGGCCATGCTCGCCAGCGCCGCCTGGGTCAGCTGGAAGCCGGCCAGCGCCTGGCCGAACAGGGTGCGCTGCGTCGTGTGCCGCAGCGCCAGCGCCAAAGCGCGCCGCGCGAAGCCCAGCGCGGCAGCGGCCACCGACGGCCGGAACACGTCCAGCGTCGCCATCGCGATCTTGAAACCCTGGCCGGACGCGCCGATGCGCGCGCTGGCCGGAATGCGGCAGCCGTCGAAGCGCAGGCGCGCCATCGGATGCGGCGCCATCAGCGCAATGCGTTCGGCCACGAGCAGGCCGGGCGTATCGGCGTCGACGATGAACGCCGAGATGCCCCGACTGCCCGGCGCATCACCGGTGCGCGCGAACACGGTGTAGAAATCGGCGATGCCGCCGTTCGAGATCCAGGTTTTTTCGCCGTCAAGCACATACGTCTCGCCGTCCAGCCGCGCCGCGCACTGCAGCGCCGCCACGTCCGAGCCCGCACCAGGTTCGGACAACGCGAACGCCGCAATCGCCCGGCCCTCCGCCACCGCCGGCAGCGTCGCCGCGCGCTGGTCGTCGCTGCCGGACAGCGCGATCGCGCCGCTGCCCAGGCCCTGCATGGCGAACGCAAAATCGGCCAGGCCCATATGACGCGCCAGCGTTTCGCGCACCAGGCAGATGGCGCGCGTATCGATGGCGTCGAACGCGCCGCCGTACGCCGTACCACCGACGGCGTACCGCAGCCAGCCGGCCGCGCCGAGCTGCGCAACAAGCGTGCGGCAGGCGCTGTCGACATCGAGCACGTCGCTGCCGCCCAGGTGCTCACCCGCCCACGCATCGAGCGCGTGCGCGAGGGCGCGGTGGTGCGCGTCGAAAAAGGGCCAGTCCAGGTGCAGGAAGTGTTCGTCCACATCGGTCTCCGGTCAGTTTCCTTCAAACTGCGGCTTTTCGCGCGCGACAAAAGCGTGATAGGCGCGGTGGAAATCGTTGGTGGCCATGCAGATGGCCTGCGCCTGGGCCTCGGCCTCGATGGCTTCGTCGACGCCCATGTTCCACTCCTGCTGCAGCATCTTCTTGGTCATGCCGTGCGCGAAAGTCGGCCCGCTTGACAGCGCGGCCGCCAGCGCCAGGGCGTCCGCCAGCAGCGTCTCCGGGGCGCACAGCCGATTGGCGAAACCCCAGCGCTCGGCTTGCGTGCCATCCATGCTGCGGCCGGTGTAGAGCAGTTCGGCCGCGCGCCCCTGCCCGATCACGCGCGGCAGCAGCGCGCAGGCGCCCATGTCGCAGCCGGCCAATCCAACACGCGTGAACAGGAACGCGGTCTTGCTGCGCGCAGTGGCGTAGCGGATGTCGGACGCCAGCGCCAGCATCGCGCCCGCACCGGCGCAGACGCCGTCGATGGCCGCGATGATCGGTTGCGGGCAGGCGCGCATGGCTTTCACCACATCGCCCGTCATGCGCGTAAAGGCCAGCAGGCCGGGCATGTCGAGCTGCGTCAGCGGGCCGATGATGTCGTGGACGTCGCCGCCCGAACAGAAATTCTCGCCCGCCCCGATGATGACGACCACCTTGACGTCGCCTGCCTGCGCCAATGCGCGAAACAGCTCGCGCAGCTCGGCGTAGGAATCGAAGGTCAGCGGATTCTTGCGTTCGGGGCGGCTCAACGTCAGCGTCGCCACGCCGCCCGCGGCTTCGAAGTCGAAGTGCGTCGCCGCGTAGCCGGCCAGCCTGGTGGCGTGGCCGTCCGGCCGGCCCGGTAGATAGCGCATGGCGTGATCCTTCATTCAGGTTGGCGCCAGGCGCGCGGCCACGGCGTCGGCAACGGTGGCGCGCTCGCGTTCCAGCTTGCGCTCGAGCTGCAGCCGCGCGGGCAGGTATTGCACCGGCCAGGGCTGCGCGCGGTAGCCGATCCTGGCCGCCTCCATCAGTGTCCAGGCCGGGTTGGCCAGGTGCGGGCGCGCCACCGCGCACAGGTCGGCGCGCCCGGCCGCGATGATGCTGTTGGCGTGGTCGGCGTCTTCGATCGCACCCACCGCGATCGTGGCGATGCCGGCCTCGTTGCGGATGCGGTCCGAGAACGGGGTCTGGTACATGCGCCCGTACACCGGCTGTTCCAGTTTGCTGACCTGGCCGGACGAGCAATCGATCATGTCCGCGCCGGCATCCCGGAACAGCTGCGCGATCTGCACGGCGTCGTCGGGCGTGATGCCGCCTTCGACCCAGTCATGCGCGGACAGACGCACGCTGACCGGCCGCGCTTCCGGCCAGGCCGCGCGCACCGCGGCGAACACTTCGAGCGGAAAGCGGCAGCGGTTGGCCAGGCTGCCGCCATAGCCGTCGCTGCGCTGGTTCGTCAGCGGCGAGATGAAACTCGACAGCAGGTAGCCATGGGCGCAGTGCAGCTCGATCCAGTCGAAACCTGCCGCGACGGCGGCCTGCGTGGCGCGCACGAACTCGGTCTGGATGCGGGCCAGGTCCTGTAACGTTGCCGCGCGCGCCGTCTGCGACACGCCGGCCAGGTACTGCTGCGCCGACGCCGACACCAGCGCCCAGTTGCCGGTGGCCAGCGGCTGGTCGATGCCATCCCAGCCACGTTTCGTCGAACCCTTGGCGCCGGCGTGGCCGAGCTGCACGCCGATCAGCGCATCGGTTGTGCCGTGCACGAAGCTGGTCACGCGGCGCCAGGCGGCAATCTGTTCATCGCTGAACAGGCACGGGCACCCCGGCGTAATGCGCGCATCGAGCGCGACGCAGGTCATTTCCGCCATCACCAGCGCCGCGCCGCCCATCGCGCGCGCGCCCAGGTGCACCAGGTGGTAGTCGCCCACGATGCCGTCCACCGCCGAGTACTGCGCCATCGGCGAGACGACGATGCGGTTCTTCAGCGCGGCACCGCGCACGCGCAGCGGCAGGAACATCGGCGGCACGCTTTCCAGCGGCGCCGGCAGGCCGGCCGCGGCGAACGCGCGCGCCGCCAGCCACGCCTCGTAGCCGTGCACATAGGCCGGGTCGCGCAGGCGCAGGTTCTCGTGCGACAGGCGCTGGCTGCGCGTGAGCAGCGAATACGCGAACTGCTCGGCCTCCATGGCGCTGTAGCGGCGCACGTTTTCGAACCACTCCATCGAATTGCGCGCCGCGCTTTGCAGGCGCGTGACTTCCACCGCGCGCGCGCCCTGCCAGCTTTCCAGCGCCGCCGCCAGCGGATCAATCCCGCCGCCGGCGTCGACCGCGGCCAGCGCCCGCGCCAGGTCGATGGCGTCTTCCAGCGCCAGCCTGGTGCCCGAACCGATCGAAAAATGCGCGCTGTGGGCCGCGTCGCCGACCAGCACCACCGGCACCGGCCGCCCGCCGTCGCGCTGCCAGTGCACCCAGTTGGCACACGCCACACGGGGAAAGCGCGTCCACAGGTTCGCACCCGGCGCGAGCGGTTTGCGCAGCAGCCGGTGGCCGTCCAGGTGGCGCGCGAACAGGGCCTCGCAAAACGCCACCGCGTCGTCGGGCGCCATCCGGTCCAGCCTTGACGCGCGCCACGCCGGCTCCGGCACTTCGACGATGAACGTCGACATGGCGCCGTCGTACTGATAGGCATGGGCCTGGAACCAGCCATGCGCGGTTTCTTCGAACAGGAACGTGAAAGCGGCAAAAGGCCGCGTGGTGCCGAGCCACACGAAGCGGCAGGCGCGCTGTTCGACGGCGGGCCGATACGTGGCGGCATAGCGGGCGCGGATGCGGCTGTTGATGCCGTCGGCGCCAATCACGAGGTCGGCGCCGTACTGCGCGGCAAGAGCCTGGTCGTCGTGCGCTTCGGCGCCGAACACCAGTTCCACACCGGCATCCACGCAGCGCTGCTGCAGGATCTGCAGCAGCCGCTGGCGCCCGATGCCGCAAAAACCATGGCCGCCGGAGCGCACGCTGCGGCCCTTGAAGTGGACGTCGATGTCGTCCCAGTGATGGAAGGCGCCCTGGATCGCGTGCGCACTGGGGGCGTCGGCCTGGTGCAGGCGCGCCAGCGTCTGGTCGGAAAACACCACGCCCCAGCCGAAGGTATCGGCCGGGCCGTTGCGCTCGAGTACAGTCACGCGATGGCGCCCCTGTTGCTGCAACAGTAGCGCGGCGTACAGGCCGGCCGGGCCGCCTCCCACGCAAACGATCTTCATTGCGCCTCCTGATGTGCGATCAGCTCGCGTCGATCCGCATTCATCGCGTCGATCCGCATTCAATTTGCCATCTTACAACGGCGCGTCATTAAACCGTGCAGCATTTGTGCCGATGCGCCCGGCAGGCATACCGTTACCATCCGTGATTTAGTACAATCTGGAAACTATCCATTGCTATCTCCAACGCCAGATGAAGATTTCCGCACGCATTGCCTCCGCCCGCCCGCTCGCCACCACCGCCATGCACGGGAGGGTCGAGGCAATGCGTGCGGCCGGCCAGCCCGTGATCGATTTTTCGATTGCAATTTCGCATCTCCCGGCACCGCAGCCGGTGCGCGATGCCGTGCGTGCGGCGCTCGGTGACGACACCACGCTGCCCTACACGAGCGTGGTGGGCGCGCACGACATCCGCGCCAGCGTCTGTGCCAAGCTGGCCCGCGAAAACGGCATCGATGCGCACATCGACGAGGTCATCGTCACCAATGGCGCAAAGCAGGCGCTGTACGAGGCCATGTACGCGCTCACCGATCCAGGCGAGCGCGTGATCGTGTTCCGCCCCCACTGGCCCGCGTACGTCGCGACATCCCAGCTGCTCGGGCTCGACATCGACCTGGTCGACCTGCCCGACGAGCTGACCGCCGGCTTCATGGCCGCCCTGGCGCCGGCGCGCCTGATCATCCTGAACAACCCGCACAACCCCACCGGCAAGGTGTTCACCCGGCGCGAACTGGAACACGTGCGCGACTGGGCCGAAGCGTGCGGCGCCGCCGTGATCGTCGACGAAAGCTATGAACTGATGTGCTTTGGCGGCGAACACGTGTCGCTGGCGCGCCTGTGCGACTGGCGCAAGCTGGGCGTGGTGACCATTTTCTCGACCTCGCAGAGCTACGCCATGATGGGCTGGCGCGTGGGGTTCGCGGTTGCCCCGGCGTCCGTGATCGACGCCATGCAGGTGCTGCAGGGTCCCGTGACGGCCGCCGCGCCGGCGCTGTCCCAGCTCGCCATGCAGGCCGCCCTCGCCGGCGGCACGATGGACGGCATGCTCGATGACTACCGCGCGCGGCGCGACCTGGCCGTGGCGATGTTCGCCACCCGCCCCTGGATCGTCATGGCGCCACCCGATTCGGGTCCTTACCTGTGGGGCGACATCCGCGCGCTCACTGTTGACACGGTTTCTTTTGCCGAGGCGCTCTTCGACCAAGCCGGAGTGGCTATCATGCCGGGCGACGCACTGGGCGTTGCGGGATTCATCCGGCTCGGTTACATTTCAGACAATGTCGCCACACTTGTGGACGGCATCGAGCGGATACTGGCGTTCGGCGACGCCTACGGGCAGGGGATGCGATGAAATTACCAAGGGTGAACGGACGCTGGAATGGCCGCCTGAACGGGTTGCGCAGCCGTTTGATGCTGCTCGTCGCCCTGGCCATCACCCCGATCGCGGTGATGACCGTCCTGTCCGGCATCCGCGAACGCGAACACGCGATCCACGAATCCGAACAGAACCTGCGCCGCCTGACCGGCCTGGCCGCCGCCAACGAAGCCCAGTCGATCGACGGCGCCCGCCAGATCCTGGTCGACCTGTCGAGCGTGCCGGAGCTGCTGGCCACGCCGGAAAAATGCAGCCAGCTGCTCTCCGACGTCATGGATCGCAATGAAGGTTTCGTCAACTTCGGCCTGATCCAGCTGAACGGCGACGTCACCTGCAGCGCCGTGCCGATGCTGCACCCGGTCAACCTCGGCGACCGCACCCATTTCAAGCGCGCGGTGCTGGAGCGCCGCTTCATTGCAGGCGACTACGTATTTGGCCGCGTGATCAAGAAGCACACGATCAACCTCACCTATCCGGTCATCGACCGCGCCGGCAATGTGGTGGCGGTCGTCTTTGCGGCAATGGACCTGGCCGGCCTCGACACGTTCATCAACGACATCAACCTGCCGGCCGGCTCCGTGCTGGCGACAGCCGACGCGCGCGGCGCCATCATCGCGCGCCGGCCCGACCCCGAGCGCTGGTTCGGCACCCGGCTGACCGGGCCGCTGGGCCAGGCCATGCGCCGCTTCGACGGCGCCGCCACGACCATCACCGGCGACGACGGCGTCGAGCGCCTGCACACGTTCGCACGGGTCGGCACGCCGTCGCTGTCCGACTACACCATCACGATCGGCATTCCGCTGGCCGATATCCTGGCGGCGGCGCGCCACGACCAGATGACGTCCCTGCTCGGCCTGGCCGCCACCACGATGCTGGCCTTGCTGGCAGCGTGGCTGGTGGGCGATGTGCTGATCGTGCAGCGCGTGCGCAAACTGACCAGCACCGCGGAGAGCATCGCCGCCGGCAAGCTCGAAGCGCGTTCCGGCATCGCCTACGGCCATGAGGAAATCGGCAGCCTGGCGCGCGCCCTCGATGAAATGGCGTCCACGCTGCAGAAAAAGGAAAACGCGCGCGGCCTGGCCGAACGCGAGCTGCGCGCGGCCGACCAGCGCAAGGATGAATTCCTGGCCATGCTGGCGCACGAGCTGCGCAACCCGCTCGCGCCCATCAGCACCGGCGCGCATCTGCTCAAGCTGCTCCACTCCGACAACGCCCAGATCAGCCAGACCTGCGCCATCATCGCGCGCCAGGTCGATCACATGACCAGCCTGGTGGACGATCTGCTCGACGTGTCGCGCGTGACGCGCGGGCTGGTGTCGCTGTCGTCACAGGTGCTCGACCTGCGCGCGGTCGTCGACGACGCCGCCGAACAGATCCGCCCGCTGATCGCCACCCGGCGCCACCGCGTCGTCATCGACGTGCCACCCGAGCCGACGCTGGTATCGGGCGACCACAAGCGCCTGGTGCAGGTGGTGGCCAACCTGCTCGGCAACGCCACCAAGTACACGCCGGAGGGCGGGCGCATCAACCTGCGCCTGGCAGCGGACGGCGCGTTCTGGCAGCTGACGGTCAGCGACGACGGCATCGGCATGGAGAGCGGCCTGGTGAAACGCGTGTTCGACCTGTTCACCCAGGGCGAGCGCACGCCCGACCGCGCGCAGGGCGGGCTCGGCCTGGGACTGGCGCTGGCCAAGAGCCTGGTGGAACTGCACGGCGGTTCGGTCAGCGCGCACAGCGACGGCCTGGGCCACGGCAGTACCTTTTCGGTACGCCTGCCCCGCCATACGCAGGACCTGGCCACCGCGCCCCTGCATGGCCGGCTCGACCCCGGCGCACGGCGCCTGGGCGGCCACATGGCGCCGCTGCGCATCATGGTCATCGACGACAATGTCGATGCCGTGCACACCTTGCAGCTGTTCCTGAAGGCTGCAGGGCATACGGTGGAAATCGCCTACTGCGCGGCCGACGCCATCGCGCTGGCCGGCGTATTCAAGCCGGACGCCTGCCTGCTCGACATCGGCCTGCCCGACTTCGACGGCAATGAGCTGGCGCGCCGCCTGCGCCAGTTGCCGGAAACATCGGGGGCGATGCTCGTGGCCATGACCGGCTACGGCCGCCAGCAGGACCGCGACGTCGCCAGCGCCGCCGGCTTCGACCATTACCTGGTGAAACCGGTCAGCACGGCCCAGCTGTCCGACGTGCTGGCCGCGGCCAAGGCGCCACCGGCGGCCGCGGTCCAGGCGCCCGCGCCGCGCTGACCCTGCACGCATTTCGGCACGCATCTCGAGTCGCATCTCGACTCGCATCTCGACTCGCATCTCGGCACGCATCCCGGCACGCATCCCGGCACGCATCCGGGCCAACGCGACGCCCGGTCGCGCGGGTCATCCCTTATGATGGCGTTTTGTCAGGGAGACCCGCATGGCGTCGCTAGAACTTGTCCTCGCCATGCTGCTGGCAGTGGTGGCCAGCGGTTACCTCGTCCGCATGCTGCCGTTCGCGCTGCCGCTGCCGCTGGCGCAAATTGCGCTTGGCGCCGTCATCGAAGGCGTGTTCCAGCACGGCGTGACGCTCGAACCCGATATTTTCTTCCTGCTGTTCCTGCCCCCGCTGCTGTTCCTCGACGGCTGGCGCATCCCCAAGGAAGGCTTGTTTCGCGACAAGGCCGTGATCATCGAACTCGCCTTCGGCCTGGTGCTGTTCACGGTCGTCGGCGCCGGTTTTCTGATCCACTGGCTGCTGCCCATGCTGCCGCTGCCGGTGTCGTTCGCGCTGGCCGCCATCGTGGCTCCCACCGATCCCGTGGCGCTGTCGTCGATCACCAAGCGGGTGCCTATGCCGCGCCGCCTGATGCACATTCTGGAAGGCGAGTCGCTGCTCAACGACGCCACCGGCCTGGTGTGCTTCCGCTTTGCCGTGGCGGCTGCCGTGACGGGTCAGTTCTCGCTGGCCAGCGCATCGCTGACGTTCATCTGGGTCGCGCTGGCCGGCATCGCCAGCGGCGCCGCGGTCACGGCTGCGATTGCCAGTGCCCAGCGCCTGCTGGTGCGCCGGTTTGGCGAGGAATCGAGTTCCCCCATCCTGATCAACCTGCTGATGCCGTTCGGCGCCTATCTGGTTGCCGAAAAAATCGGCGCGTCGGGTATCCTGGCGGCGGTGTCGGCCGGCGTGGCGATGAGCTATATCGAACTGCGCGGCCGGGCCCAGGCCACGATCCGGGTCCAGCGCGCCGCGGTCTGGGACACGGTCCAGTTCACCCTCAACGGCGTGATGTTCGTGCTGCTCGGCGAACAGCTGCCCGACATCGTCAAGGGCGCCATGGGCGTGCCCGGCTCGGCGGCGGCGATCCACCCGGTCTGGCTGGTGCTGCACGCGCTTGGCATCAGTCTCGGCCTGGCCCTGCTGCGTTTTGTCTGGGTCTGGGTGTCGCTGCGCATTTCGCTGTTCAAGGCACGCGCCCAGGGCAAGTCGGACACGACCAAACCCCACTTCCGGCTGGTGCTGGCCACCTCGCTGGCAGGCGTGCGCGGCGGTATCACCATGGCCGGCATCCTGACCCTGCCCTTCGTCGTTTCCAGCGGCGCGCCCTTGCCGGGCCGCCACCTGGCCATTTTCATGGCCACGGCCGTGATCGTGGTGTCGCTGGTGCTGGCCAGTGTGGCGTTGCCGCGCCTGCTGCCCGGACTCCACCTGCCCGATGAAGACGAGCCGAACGCCGAGGAAGTGCTCGGCCGGCGCGAAGCGGCGCTGGCGGCGATGGCCAAGCTCGACAGCATCGAAGAACTGCGCGACCACCAGCACCCGGACGCCGAAATCCACGAAAATGCCCTGGCCCACATGCAGGCCAACTATCGCCATCGCCTGGGGGGTGGTGCGGCGAACAGCAGCGATCCGGAAAAAATGCGCGTGGCCGACGCGACCGAGCAGAAGCTGCGCCTGGCCGCGCTGCAGGCTGAGCGCGACGCGCTGAGCGCACTGGTCAAGGACAGGAAAATTTCGGACGAGACGGGGCGCAAGCTGATGCGCGAAGTCGACCTGGTCGAGGCGCGCTACCGCTGACCCGGCGTCGCTACCGATGCGCGGTTGACGATGTTGCAAGTGTTAGTCCCCGAACAGTGCAGGCATCGGAGGGGCGTAGGATCTGCCTGATGCCAGGCGCCCGTTTGCGGCGCCTGCCGACGGAGACTCCATGCCTACTGAAGCAATCGACACGGCCCACGCCATCCCCAACGCCGACCCGCCAGCCGCCGCCAAGGCAGCGGGCCTGCGCTATGTGAACGACGCCAGACCCGGCATCCGCCGCGAAGGCGGAAAATTTTTCGATGCCGCCGGCGCGCCCGTCACCGACGAGACCACGCTGGCCCGCATCAAATCGCTGGTGATACCGCCGGCGTGGACCGATGTCTGGATCTGTCCGCAAGCCAATGGTCACCTGCAAGCGACCGGGCGCGACGCGAAAGGACGCAAGCAGTACCGATACCATGCCAAGTGGCGCACGGTGCGCGACGATGTCAAGTACGAACGCATGCTCAACTTCGGCAAGGCCCTGCCGGCGATTCGCGCCGAGGTCGACCGCGCGCTGAAGCTGCCCGGCCTGCCCCGTGAAAAAGTGCTGGCGACCATCGTCTATTTGCTGGAGGCGACGATGATGCGCATTGGTAACGAGGAATATGCGCGCACGAACAAATCCTTCGGCCTGACCACCTTGCACAACCGCCACGTGAAGGTCGACGGCAGCGACATCGCGTTCCACTTCCGGGGCAAGAGCGGCGTGTTCCACGATATCGAACTACATGACCGGCGGCTGGCGAAAATCATTGCGCGCACGCGCGAGCTGCCTGGCCAGGAATTGTTCCAATACATCGACGGAGAGGGCGAGCGCCACAGCATCGACTCGTCCGACGTCAACGACTACCTGCGCCAGATCACCGGCGAGGATTACACGGCCAAGGATTTCCGTACCTGGTCCGGTACCGTGCTGGCCGCGCTGGCGCTGCAGGAATTCGAGAAATTCGATTCGGAAACGCAGGCGAAGAAAAACATCGTGCGCGCGATCGAATCGGTCGCCGCGCGACTCGGCAACACCCCGTCGATCTGCCGCAAGTGCTACGTCCATCCTGCCGTGCTCGAAGCGTACCTCGATGGCACGGTACTCGAAGCGCTGCGCACGCGCTCCGAACAATCGCTGGTCGATGACCTGCACGCCTTGAAACCGGAAGAAGCCGCCGTGCTGGCCATGCTGCAGCAGCGCTTGAGCAGTGCCGCCGCACCGGCAGAAAAACCACGCAAGCCCCCGCGGCGGCGGGCCGCACCCAACCAACAGAAAGGAGCCTCCGCATGAACCAATGCAGCGTTGAACTTGTCGCCGAATTCGAGCACCAGGCCACCGGCATCAGCGTGGCCGAAAACGGCCGCATCTTTGTGAATTTCCCCCGCTGGACCGAAGACACGGCCGTCTCCGTGGCGGAACTGGGGGCCAATGGCCAGCTGACCCCCTACCCTGATACCGCATGGAACAGCTGGCGCAATGCCAGGAAGGATGAGGTCACGCCAGGCGACCATTGGGTCTGCGTGCAAAGCATCGTCGCCGATGGCCGCGGCAAACTGTGGGTACTGGATCCGGCTGCACCGGCCCAGTCGCAATTGGTGGCCGGCGGCGCCAAGCTGGTGGCCATTGCGCTCGATACGAACCAGGTCGTCCAGAGCATCGCCTTCGACGAAGACGCCGCGCCCCAGGGCTCGTACCTGAACGACGTCCGGTTCTCGATCGACGGGAAATTTGCGTTCATCACCGATTCGGGCGCGCAGGGCGCGCTGCTGGTGGTCGAACTGGCCAGTGGCAAAACCGCGCGCGTGCTCGACGGCGACCCGTCCACGCAGGTCAAGAAGGGGCTGGTCGTGCAGGCCGACGGCCAGCCGCTGCGGCGGCCCGACGGCCGCGGGATCGAGTTCTCGGCCGACGGAATTGCCCTGTCGGACGACGGCACCTACCTGTATTGGCAGGCCATCAAGGGCGATACGCTGTACCGCATCGCGACGGATATCCTGTGCGGCGCCGGGTTTGCCGGAGAGGATATCGCCGCCAAGGTCGAGGAGTTCGGCATCAATGGGGTGGCGGACGGCCTGCTGATCGCCAGCGGCACCGAGCACATGTACATCACCTCGCCCCAGGACGACGCAATCAAATTGCGCGACCTGGCGCAGGGGCCGGCGGCGCCGCTGCAAACCGTGGTGCGGGACGCGCGCCTGCGCTGGCCGGACACGTTTTCGCAGGGGCCGGACGGCGCCATTTATGTGACGACGTCGCATATCCAGGATTCGGCGTTCTTCAAGCCGGATGCGCCTGCGGCACTCCCGACGCAGCTTTGGAAGCTTGTCGGCGACGCCGGCGCTTGATTCTGTCGGGAAATTTTACAGGGCGAATGCCGCGCAGCGCGAAGGGACCGCATCACGGAGT
>Ga0265780_10003795_pt1 | contig 19715 bp, 20 predicted proteins | sample P1T30metagenome_FD_192432 | JGI IMG/M metagenome (GOLD analysis project Ga0265780, IMG submission 192432) | Plant litter microbial communities from East Loma Ridge, Irvine, California - P1 T30 | ecosystem: Environmental > Terrestrial > Plant litter > Unclassified | place: USA: California...
TCGGCGGCACGATCGACTGGCACACGCTGACCGGCAGCGGCACCGAGGTCACGATCACCATCCCGTTCCGCTGGCTGACCGCGACCGGCGCCGCGTAGCCCGCGCGCCGCGGTGCCCGCGCGCCGCGGTGCCCGCGCGCCGCGGTGCCCGCGCGCCGCTGAGCCCGCGCGCCGCGGAGCCCGAGCGCCGCGGAGCCCGCGCGCCGAACACGACGACGCCCGTCGCTCCCCGGGGAGCGACGGGCGTCGTCGTGTCGCGGTGCCGCCGTGTCAGCGGCGCTCGGTCAGGAGGCGCGGCGGGCGCGGGCGGCGCGACGCTTCAGCGCACGACGCTCGTCCTCGCTGAGACCGCCCCAGACACCGGAGTCCTGGTTGTTCTCGAGCGCGTACTGCAGGCACATCTCGGTGACGGTGCAGCGGGCGCAGACGGACTTCGCCTTCTCGATCTGGTCGACGGCCGGTCCGGTGTTCCCGACGGGGAAGAAGAGCTCGGGGTCCGCGGTGAGGCAGGCTGCCTGGTCACGCCAGTCCATGTGTGGTGCTCCTTGAAATCGATGCTCGAACGGCAGGCCGGGGCCGCGGTTCGGGGATCGGAACGCTGAGCGTGCACGTGCACGAGGGAAACCCGTGGGGGAGGAATCCGCTGGGAGCGAGTCTGAGGCCCATGTGACGCTCGGGGGAGGAGCGCTGAACCACGGGAGACGCACACCACATCGTGCCGTCCAAACGACCTCGAATATCGTTCCATACTGGTAGGGCCAAATCAAGAGTTCCGACGCTGGAGGAATGCTGTGCCCGAGACCACCGAGAACGAGCCCGGACCCGTCGGACGGAGGTCCCCGGCGCTCCTCGCGCTCCTCGTGGTCGTCGGCCTCGAGTTCGCGGCGCTGGTCGTCCTGACGGTGGTCCTCGTGGTGGAGCTCCTGGTCGCACCCGCCTCGAGCCTCGCGTCCGGGGTCGCGCTGACGGTCCTCACCGCGATCGCGGCGGTGTGGCTCGGCTCGCTCCTCGTCGGCCTGCGGAACGGCCGGGCCTGGGTCCGCGCCGGGATCGTGGTCTGGCAGGTGCTGCAGGGCGCCCTCGCGATCGGCGCGTTCCAGGGCGTGTTCCGGGTCGCGTGGGTCGGGTGGCTCCTGCTCGTCCCCGCCCTCCTCGGCCTCACGCTCGTACTGTCCCGTCCGGTGACCGCCGCGCTCGCGCGGCGCGACGACGCGGACTGACCGCGCACCGGCGCGGCCGGACGGGCGGCGGGGGGCCGGCCGGCACCGCGCCTCCCGTCCGTCCGTCCGCCGTGCGGCCGGGTCTCAGACCAGGCCGAGCTTCTTCCGCAGGCTCGCGACGTGACCGGTGGCCTTCACGTTGTAGAGCGGGAGCTGGACGGTGCCGTCCTCGTCCACGACGATCGTGGACCGGATGGTGCCGGTGACGATCTTCCCGTAGTTGTTCTTCTCGCCCCAGGCCGCGTAGGCCCGGTGCACGGCGAGGTCCGGGTCGCTCAGCAGCGGGAAGGTCAGCGCCTGCTCGTGCTGGAACTCCTTGAGCGCCGGCAGGTCGTCCTTCGAGACGCCGAGCACCTCGTAGCCGGCCGCCTGCAGCGACGACATGTTGTCGCGGAAGTCGCACGCCTCCGTGGTGCAGCCGGGGGTCGACGCCGCCGGGTAGAAGTACACGATGACCTTCCTGCCGCGGAGGTCGGCGAGGGCGTGCTGCACCCCGTCCTGGTCGGGCAGCGTGAAGTCCGGGGCGGTGTCGCCGGCGACGAGGCGGTCGGTCATGGTGCTCCTGTTCGTGTCCGGTGCTCCGAGTGGTCATGAGCACGCCGAACCCATGCTATTGTTGTTTCCCGTTGCAGCACGGAAGTGCGGAAGCGGCAGACAACTCCACACCATGCGCCTCTAGCTCAATTGGCAGAGCAACTGACTCTTAATCAGTGGGTTCTCGGTTCAAGTCCGAGGGGGCGCACCAGCAAGGCCCCGATCGCACTCGCGATCGGGGCCCTCGTCGTTCCGGGCGCAGCTCGCGGAGTCCGGACACGCCCGGGCTGCAGCGCGCGCCCGATCTCACGCGGCGGGGACGTCGACCACGCGCTCCTCGCCCACCCGGGGCGTCAGGGCTCCCGAGGACACCGCCGCGAGCTCGGCGCGGAGCGGTCCGACGGCGTCCTGCGGCACCCAGAGCTCGAAGGTCGCGGCCGCGCCGTAGACGGTGTCGCCGAGCCGTGCGTCGTGGTGTCGCGTCCAGTCACGGAGCACGTTGTCGAGCCGGCCGGCCTCGGCGTGCGGGACGTCGACGCCCACCCGGGTCAGGGCCTTCCGGTGCACGAGCGGCACGAGGTCGAGCGCTTCGGACACCGACGTCGAGTAGGCGCGGACGAGTCCACCGGCACCGAGCTTCACGCCGCCGAAGTAGCGCGTGACGACCGCGACGAGGTCGGTGAGCCCGCGGCGCCGGAGCACCTCGAGCATCGGGACCCCGGCCGTGCCGGAGGGTTCGCCGTCGTCGGAGGACCGCGCCTGGTCGCCCAGGACGCCGGTCACCATCGCGGTGCAGTTGTGCCGGGCGTCCCAGCGGCGCCGACGGACCTCGGCGATGACCCGGTCCGCGTCTGCGACGCTCGTCACCGGCGCGATCGTGGTGATGAAGCGCGACTTCGTGACGACGATCTCGTGTTCGACCGGCGACGCGACCGTCGAGGGGTACGGACTGCTCACCGTCCGAGGCTAACGGCCCGTGGTGCGGGCGCCGCGCTACCATGACGTCCACCGGCGGCTGGGGAGGAGTCCGAACGACATGGCGGCAGCGGACCAGAAGGGCGGCGCCCTCGACGCCGCGGAGCTCGCGCGCAGGCTCAACCTCCTGCTCGACGTCGAGGAGGCGCAGCGGGGCGCTCCGGTGCCGTTCGCCGCCGTCGAGGAGCACGTCGCCGCGCAGGGCGGGTCGCTGTCGCGTGCGAAGTGGACGTACATGCTCTCCGGGGACGGGCGTCGCAACCGGGACACCGGCCTCCTGCGGCTGCTCGCCGGGTTCTTCGGGGTCGACGAGCGGTTCCTGCTCGAGGACAGCGAGGTCCCGGAGCGCATCGGCGCCCAGCTCGCCCTCGTGCGCTCCCTCCGGTCGGCCCGGGTCAGCGGGTTCGCCGCGCGCACCTTCCCCGGCGAACTGTCCCCGGAGGCGCTCCGGCGCATCGCGGCCGTGCTCGAGGAGGAGTCCGAGCGGGGGACCGTCGCATGACGGCGTCGTTCGTCGACGCGTTCTGGCTCCGCGGAGCGGCGGAGGCCTGGACCGACGTCGACCAGGCCGTCGCGGCGGCGGCCGACGTGGTCGGCAAGCCGATCGTCGTGCGCGAGGAGTCGTTCCTCGCCGGCGAGCCGGTGTGCGGCTTCGTGGCGACGCTCGAGACGCGGCACCTCGTGATGATCTCGCCGACCGCGTCCCCGACCTTCCGTTCGTTCGTCATCGGGCACGAGCTCGGGCACATCCTGCACCGGCACCAGGAAGGGGCGCCCCAGGCGGCCGCCATCCGCGACGTGATCCCGGACCTGCCCGGGTACACGGTGGAGCGGGTGCTGGCGCGCGGCATGTTCGCGAACGCGTACGAGCACGAGGCCGAGGTGTTCGCGGACCGCCTGGCCGAGGTCATCCGGCAGCACCGCGGTCGGCCGAGCGCGTTCCGTGGAGTGTTCGGGTGATCGTCGCCCTCGTGCAGGCGGTGCTCCTCGTCGCCGGCACGGTCGCGCTCTTCGTCCTGCAGCGCGGCCAGGACCGCACGCTCGCGGTGACGTTCCTGCTCTTCGCGGCGACCGTCGTGACGAACGTCGACCCGCTGTACCGGTGGCTGGACCCGCTCGTCGGCGGCACCAACCGGGTGACGCTGGCGAGCGACTGCCTCATGGTGGCGGGCACGAGCACGCTGCTGTGGGGGGTCGCGAAGGCGGTGGACGCGGGGCGGCGGTGGTTGCGGAACGCGATCGTCGTGGCGTGCGCGGTCGTGGTCGCGGTGGTCGTCACCGCGTTCGTGGTGCTGGACGAGGTCCCGACGACGACGACCTTCATGCTGGACGCCGGATCGCAGCCGGCCGCGACGGTGTACTCGGTCGCGCAGACGGCGTACCTGGGCGTGGCGCTCGGCGCGACCGGGGCGATCTGCGTGCGCCACGTCGGCGAGGCCCGGACCGCGACCGACCTCGTCGGGCTCTGGGCGCTGGTCCTCGGCGGTGTGCTAGGCGTCGTCCGGATGGCCGTCGTCGTCGTGATGGACGTCGCGCACGTCACCGGCCACCTGGAGGTCACGCGGGCGCTCGCGCTGCCCTACGACGTGACGACGCCCGGCACCGTCGTCTGCGTCTCGTCCGGCATGCTCCTCCTCGTCGTCGGGCACCGGGCGTCCCGTCGCCGCCGGGCCCGCCGCATGGTGTCGGCGCTGCGCGACCTCGAGCCGCTGCACGAGCGGATCGGCAGCGACAACGCGTACCCGGCGTCGTCGGACCCGGCCACGTGGCTCAGTCGCCTCATCGTCGAGGTGAACGACGGCGCACGCAGCGCTCGTCGCCCGCTGACGGCGGCGGAGCGGGCGGTGCTCGCCGACGCCGAGGCAGCACTGGCGTCGGCGACCGACGCCCGCTGAGGGGTCCGCGCCCCCGAGGCGCTCCGACGCCGTGGCCCCCACCGGAGCGCCTCGACGCCGTGCGCGCCGCCGTGTAGGGTCTGTAGCAGGTGCTACACCCGCCAGCGGCGGGTGGGTCTCGGTCGCGTTGGGGGCGACCGAGCCCCACCGCCCGGGCCGGTCGGTGCCGCTCCTAGACTGGTCGGGTGACCGTCTTCGCAGCTGTCGTCCTCTTCATCGGTGCCGTCTTCAACGTGGTCACGTGGCCGCGGTTCTTCCAGCGGGTCGCGAACGACTCCCGCGCCCGTGACGCCGCCGGCAAGCCGACGACGTTCTACACGGTCCACCTCGTGCTGCTGCTCGTCGCGCTCGCGATCGCGGTCGCCGCGGTCGTCGCGGGGATCCTCCTGCTCGTCTGAGCGCCACGGCGGGCGGTGCGGACGGGAGGCGCGGGCCGGGCCGGCACCGCGCCTCCCGTCCGTCACGCTGCCGCCCACCCAGCGCTTCAGGTCCGCTTCAGCGCGGCGCGCCAGGATGAGCGCATGCGCGTGCTGGTGGTCGACGACGAGGTGCGGCTGGCCGACGGCGTCCGGCGCGGACTCGAGGCCGAGGGCTGGGCGGTCGACGTGGCGCACGACGGTGTCGACGGGCTGTGGCACGCCCGCGAGTTCCGGTACGACGCGATCCTGCTCGACCTCATGATGCCGGGCCTGAGCGGCTGGGCGGTGTGCGAGCGGCTCCGCGCCGACGGCGACTGGACGCCCGTCCTCATGCTGACGGCGAAGGACGGGGACTGGGACCAGGTGGAGGCGCTCGACGCCGGGGCCGACGACTACGTGACGAAGCCGTTCTCGCACCCGGTGCTCGTCGCACGCCTGCGTGCCCTGGTCCGGCGCGGCGCCCGCGAGCGTCCCGCCGTGCTGACGTTCGGGGACCTCGTCGTCGACCCGGCCGCCCGGACGGTGACGCGCGCCGGCACCCCGGTCGAGCTGACGAGCCGCGAGTTCGCGGTGCTCGAGTTCCTGGCTCGGCGGGCGGGGGAGGTCTGCTCGAAGCGCGAGGTCATCGAGGGCGTGTGGGACGTCGACTTCGAGGGGGACCCGAACATCGTCGAGGTCTACGTCGGGCACCTCCGCCGGAAGCTCGACCGGCCGTTCCGGCGGAGCGCGCTCGAGACCGTCCGCGGGGCGGGCTACCGGCTGGCGCGCGACGGTGGCTGAGCCGCACCGCCCTCCGGTGCGCGGCCGCCCGCGGTCGGTGCGCGGCCGCACGACGGTCGGCGCGGTCGCCGTCGTGCTCGCCGCCCTGGTCGTCGGTTCCGTCGCCTTCGTCGTCGTGCTCCGCGCCGTGCTGCTCGACGGTGTGCGGACGGCCGCCGAGGCGGGCGTCGAGCAGGTCGCGTCGCGGGTCGAGTCGGACGGGCCGACCGCCGTGACGGACTACGAGGACGTGCTCGTGCAGGTCGTCGGTCCGGACGGCTCCGTGCTCGCGCACGGCGACGACGCGGGTCCGCCGGCCCTGCCCACCGCGGACGAGTCCCGCTGGACGCACGACGGGGAGCGCTGGCTGCTCGTCGCCGACGACGCCGAGCTGCCCGACGGCGGCGCGGCGACGGTGGTGTACGGGGTCTCCACCGAGCAGACCGACGCGGCCGTCCGGACCACGGTGCTGCTCCTCTCGGTCGGCGTGCCCGCGCTCGTGCTGGTGATGGGCGGGGTGACCTGGGTCGTCACCGGACGCGCGCTGCGGCCCGTCGAACGCATGCGCGCCGAGGTGGAGACCATCCGGGCCGCCCGTCCGGACGCCCGCGTCGCGGTCCCGGACACCGGTGACGAGGTCGCGCGGCTCGCCCGGACCATGAACGCCATGCTCGACCGGCTGGAACGCGCGGCGGCGAGCCAGCGCCGCTTCGTCTCCGACGCCTCCCACGAGCTCCGGTCGCCCGTCGCGTCGATCCGGCAGCACGTCGAGGTCGCCGAGGCCCATCCCGACCGTGCCGACGTCGTCGAGCTCGCGGCGACGGTCCGGGCCGAGGCGCTGCGCCTGCAGGACCTGGTGGCCGGCCTGCTCGAGCTGTCCCGGCTCGACGAGGGCGGGGGCGGGGTGCGACGAGCGGTGGACCTCGACGACCTGGCGTTGGACGCCGTCGCCCGGGCACGACCCCGAGCGACCGACCGCGCGGTGCACGTGGACGGATCCGGCATCGGGCCGGCTCGTGTGCTCGGCGACGAACGCGTCCTGGCGGTCGTCGTCCGCAACCTCGTCGACAACGCGGTGCGGCACGCGTCCGGCGTGGTCACGGTGGCGCTCGGCGAGGTTGACGGCGACGCGGTGCTCACGGTCGACGACGACGGCGCCGGTGTCGGGTCCGGCGACCGCGAGCGGGTGTTCGAGCGGTTCGTCCGGCTCGACGCCGCGCGGACCCGCGACGCAGGCGGCGCCGGGCTCGGGCTCGCCATCGTCCGCGACGCCGTCCGGGTCCACGGCGGCACGGTCGCGGTCGACCGCGCCCCCGCCGGTGGCGCCCGGTTCGTCGTCCGCCTCACACTCGGTGGCTGAACAGGAAGCTTCAGACCCGCTTCAGCACCCACCCGCGATCATGGTCGCATGACCACACACAACCCCATCACCGCATCTCCCACCACCGCCCGTCCGGACACCGTGCGTGCCCGTCGTGTCGTCGGGCTCGCGGTCGTGCCGCTCGTCGCGGCGCTGGCACTCGTCGGCTGTTCCGACGGCGGGGACGGGGCGGCGACCGGCGGGAGCGGGACGACCGGCGGCGCCGCGACGGGCAGTCCCGCCACGTCGGCGCCGACCGACGGAGCCGCGCCGACCGACGGAACCTCGGTTCGAGCCGGGAACGGCGCGCTGCTCGCCGCCGTCGACACCGCACTGGACGCCGTGGACCGGGGCACCGTGACGTCGGTGGAGCAGGAGCAGGGCGGTTCGGCCTACGAGGTGCACGTGGTGACCGGCGACGGAAGCGAGTACGAGGTCCGCACGAGCGCCGACGGCAGGACGGTGTACGGATCGCCCCGGTCGGAGGCCGTGGACGCCGACGACCGTGCCGAGAACGAGCGGTTCGTTGCTGCCGCCGACCTCGACGTCCGGGCGGCCGTCGCGGCGACGACGGACCGCCACGACGGGACGGTCACGGAGATCGGTCTCGACGACCACCTCGGCGCCGTCGTCTGGGAGGCGGACGTCACCGACCCGTCGGGCACCCGGCACAGCGTGCGGATCGACGCGGGCTCCGGCGCGGTCGTGACGGACGTCGTCGACACCGACGACTGACGGCCCGGGCCGCCGCGGTCAGGAGCCGGACGGCAGCGGCGCTCCGAGCACGCGTCGGAGCGCGAGCTGCGCGACCTGCTCGTCCGCGGTGTCGAGCAGGACGCGGAAGGTCTCGTCGGGCGTCACGAACTCGACGCACACGGCGTCGAAGTCGCACGGCTCGATGCGCCACCCGCGGACGCGGTCCATCGGCACCTCGGTGCGGCCGTCCCGCTCGTAGTTCGTCTCCGCTGTCACCCGGTCGTCCCAGACCCGGACCCGCCCGAACGTGCGGCGCCAGGTGAGCTGCAGGTCCAGCGTGGGGGAGACAGGGGAGTCCGGCACCCGCCGATGCTACCGACGGGTGTCGGACCGCTCCGGATCGCGCGACCGCTCGTCCGCGTTCTGCGGACAGGCGAGCGATCAGTCGCGGCCGGTGTCCGCCCCGCCGGCGGAGCCGTCGTCGCCGCGTCGCACCTGGTTCGCGGGGTCGCGTCCGGTGATCGGGTACGGGCCGGTCACGCCCTCGCGGAGCGCCGCGATGCGGAGGATGCGGTCGCGCTGGAGGAACCAGCCGACGACGAGCAGCGGGATGACGACGACGAGCGACGCGATCGTGTACGTGCCCACCGGGTAGTCGATGGCCATCAGGACGATCACCGAGACGAGGAACGCGAGCGTCAACCACGACGTGACCGGTGCTCCGGGGAGCTTGAACGACGGCTCCTTCGCGAGCCCCTGCTTCGCCCACTGCCGCAGACGCATCTGGCAGAGGATGATCGTGCCCCACGCTGTGATGATGCCGAGGCTCGCGATGTTCAGCGCGATCTCGAACGCCTGGCTCGGCACGAAGTAGTTCAGCCCGACGCCCAGCACCGTGAAGCCCGCGGTGAGCAGGATGCCGGCGTACGGCACGCCACCCTTCGACATCTTCGTGGTCCACTTCGGTGCCGAACCGTTCATACCCATCGAGTGCAGGGCGCGGCCGGTGGAGTACAGGCCGGCGTTCAGCGACGACAGGGCGGCGGTCAGCACGACGAAGTTCATGATCGACCCGACGATCGCGCCGATGTGCGGGTTGCCGAGCGACGAGAAGAACGTCACGAAGGGGCTCTCGCCCTCCTGGTACGCCGTGTACGGCAGGAGCAGGGAGAGCAGCACGATCGAGCCGACGTAGAAGACCGCGATGCGGAACACCACGGAGTTGATGGCGCGGGGGATGACCCTCTCGGTGTCCTGCGTCTCGCCCGACGCGGTGCCGACGAGCTCGATCGCGGCGTAGGCGAACACGACGCCCTGGATCACGAGGACCGCGGGCAGGAGGCCGTTCGGGAACACCCCGTGGTTGTCGCCGAGGATCGAGAACCCGGTGCGGACCGTCTCGCCGCCGGCCTCGACCGGGAACGCGAAGACGAGCCAAACGATCGCGATCACGAGGAACGCGACGAGCGCGGCGACCTTGATGAGCGCGAACCAGAACTCCAGCTCACCGAACACCTTCACCGCCACCATGTTGGCGGCGAGGACCACCACGAGGGCGATGAGCGCGAGCAGCCACTGCGGTGCCGCGGTGAACGCCTTCCAGTACTGCAGGTACAGCGCGACGGCGGTCGTGTCGACGATCGAGGTCATCGCCCAGTTGAGGAAGTACATCCAGCCGGCGGCGTACGCGAACTTCTCCCCGTAGAACTCGCGCGCGTACGAGATGAACGACCCGGAGGACGGGCGGTGCAGGACGAGCTCGCCGAGCGCACGGAGGATGAAGAAGGCGAAGACACCGGCGACGAGGTACGTGATCGCCAGGGCCGGTCCAGCTGTGTGCAGCCGCCCGCCCGCGCCGAGGAAGAGCCCGGTACCGATGGCCCCGCCGATCGCGATCATCTGCAGTTGCCGGGGCTTCAGACCGTGCTGGTAGCCCTCCTGCTCGTGCGAGAAGTCGTTCGCGGGGGCGCGGTCCACCCCGGTGTCGTTCTGCGCTGTCATGCGCGACACGCTACCGGTGCGTGGGAGCGAGGCGACACACGCGGCATCCGCGGCGATCCTGGACGGCGGCGGGTGGGCGTTGCTTCCATGGAGGGATGGACATCCTCCTCCGACTCCTCGTCGCGATCGGGTTCGCCCTCCTCGTGACGGCCGCCGCGGCGCTCGTCCTGCACCTCGTCCTCCGGGCCATCGCCCGGCGGGAGCGCTGGGCCGCCGTCCTCTCCCGGCGGACGAAGCACCCGGCCCGCACCACGCTCCTCGTCGCCCTCGTGTGGGCCGCCTTCGCGTCGAGTGTGCCGCACGACCCGGACGCGTACCCGTGGCGCGACGAGGTCTCCCACGCCTTCCTCATCGCGACGATCGCCCTCGGCTGCTGGCTCGCCTGCGCGGTCGCGATCTTCCTCGAGGACCTCGGCCTGCACCGCTACCGCGTCGACGTGCCGGACAACCGCGTCGCGCGGCGGATCCGCACCCAGGTCCTCATCATCCGCCGCCTCACCGTCGCCGTGCTCGTCATCATCGCCATCGGCGCGATCCTGCTCACGTTCCCCGGGGTGGAGGCCGCCGGCGCCAGCGTCCTCGCCTCGGCCGGGCTCATCTCCGTGGTCGCCGGCCTGGCGGCGCAGTCCACCCTCGGCAACGTCTTCGCCGGCATGCAGCTCGCCTTCTCCGGTTCCATCCGCGTCGACGACGTCGTTGTGGTCGAGCAGCAGTGGGGCCGGATCGAGGAGATCACCCTGACGTACGTCGTCGTCCACCTGTGGGACGACCGCCGCTTCGTGCTGCCGTCGACGTACTTCACGTCGACCCCGTTCGAGAACTGGACGCGGACGAGCAGCGAGCTCCTCGGCGCCGTGGAGTTCGACCTCGACTGGCGGATCAGCCCGACCGAGATGCGCGAGGAGCTCGACCGGATCCTGGCGACCTCGGTCATCTGGGACGGCCGGACGAAGGTGCTCCAGGTCACGGACGCGGTAGGCGGACTCGTCCGGGTCCGCATCCTCGTCACCGCTCCGGACGCCGGATCGCTCTTCGACCTGCGCTGCTACGTCCGCGAGGAGATGGTCGAGTGGGTGCAGCGCGAGCACCCGGACGCGCTGCCCCGCCAGCGCGTGCAGGTCACGCAGGGCACCGAGCGCGTGGGCAAGCGCCGGCCCCGCACCGACGAGCAGGACACGGCGCTCTTTCGCGAGGGCGACGAGCGCTCCGCGCTGTTCACCGGACCGATCCAGACGTCCGACATCCGACCGGACGAGGTCCCGCCGGCGCGGTGACCGACCCACGACGCGACGGGAGGCGCGGTGCTGGACCAGCACCGCGCCTCCCGTCGCGTCGTCCGGTCGCGTCGCGACCGTGACGCGCCGCCTACGGCTGGCGCGCCTTCACGGCACGGTCGTCCTCGACGACGGTGCCGACCGCGACGATCGTCGTGGCGAGCCACGCCACCCACGTCAGTGCCAGGCGCCAGTCGCGCGGACCCTGTCGCGTGGTCTGCAGGACGCTGTAGCCGCTGATGATCGAACTCCACACCGCACCGCTGAACATGAACTTCCGCACGGGTTCCTCCTCTTGGTCGTCCCCGCCACGCTACCGGCCAGTACATTGGAGCGCCGCCGGTGGCCCTGCCGGCACCGTCGTGGAGGAACAGCCGTGCGTCAGGCCGTCACCGGGGGAGTCCTGCTCCTCGTCGGCGCGGTCTGCGTCGCCCTCGGGCTGCTGCCCCTCGACGACCTCGCCGAGCTGGCCGACCGGGTCGTCCCGGTCCTGGCGTTCGTGCTCGGTCTGACCGTCGTCGCGGAGCTCGCCGCCGACGCGGGCGTCTTCGATCGGCTCGCCGACGTCGCCGCCCGGGTCGGCGGCGGGCGGACCATCGGCCTCTGGGCCGCGGTCGTCGCCCTCGCCGTCGTCTGCACCGTGTTCCTGTCGATCGACACCACCGCGGTGCTGCTGACCCCGATCGTCATCACCCTCGCCCGGCGCGTGGGCCTGCCGCCGATGCCGTTCGCGCTCACCACGGTCTGGCTGGCGAACACGGCGTCGCTCCTGCTCCCGGTGTCGAACCTGACGAACCTGCTCGCCGTCGACCGGATCGGGCTCGACGGGCCGGTCCCGTTCGCCGGTCTCGTGGTGTGGGCGGCGCTCGCCGGGGTCGTCGTGCCGTGCGCGGTGCTGCTCGTGGTGTTCCGCGGGCGGCTGTTCGGTCGGTACACCCCGGTGGCGGTCCGGCGGGCGGCCGACCCGGTGTTCTTCTGGTCGGCGTCCGCGGTGCTCGTCGCCCTCGTCGTGGCGCTCACGGCGGGGGTCACGGTGTGGATCGCCGCGGTGGCCGCGGCCGTGGTGCTCGTCGTCGTCGCGGCCTTCCGTGCCCCCGGCGAGCTCCGGCCCGCGCGCGTCCCGTGGTCGACGCTGCTCTTCGCCGCCGGGCTGTTCGTGGTCGTCGAGACGCTGCACGCCACCGGCGCCACCGACCCGGTCGTGCGCGCGCTCTCCGGCGGCACGGGCACCGGCTCGCTCCTGCTGCTCGGCGGGGCCGGCGCGGCCGCGGCGAACGCGATCGACAACCTGCCCGCGTACCTGGTGCTCGAACCGGCCGCCGGGCACGAGGCCCTGCGCTACGCGGCGCTCCTCGTCGGCGTGAACGCCGGCTGCCTCGTCACCCCGTGGGCGTCGCTCGCGACACTGCTCTGGCACGCGCGGCTGTCGGCCGAGGGCGTCCACCTGTCGTGGGGCCGGTACATGGCACTCGGGTGCGTCGTCGCGCCGCTCACGGTCGTCGCCGGCGTGCTCGCCCTGCGGCTGTGACCGCGCCGCCGGGCCGCGCCGCCGGGCCGCGCCGCCGGGCCGCGCCGCCGGGCCGCGCCGGCCGGGCCGCGCCGGCCGGGAGGCCCGGCTGCGGGTGGCGGCGCCTACAGCCAGTCCTTCGCCTTGAACACCCGGTAGAGCACCAGCGACGTCGACACGATGAGGGCGAGCGACAGCCACAGCCCGCTCCAGTGCCCCTGCCCGGGGAACGTGACGTTCTGCCCGAAGAAGCCCGTGATGGCGGTCGGGATCGCGATGATCGCCGCCCAGCTCGTCACCTTCTTCATGACGGTGTTCTGCCGGTTCGACGCGAGGTTGAGGTTCGTGTCCAGGACGCTCGACACCGCGTCCCGGAGCTGGTCGACGGAGTCGGCGATCGAGACGAGGTGGTCCTCGACGTCCCGGAAGTACGGCCGGATGCCGTTCGCGATGGTCTCGGCGTCGCCGTGCAGGAGCGAGGCGACGCTGTCCCGCGTCGGCACGACCTGGCGGCGGAGCACACCGAGCGCCTTGCGCAGCCGGAACGACCGCCGCTGGATCTGCTTCTCCCGCGGGTCGCCGCGCTCGAAGAGGTCGTCCTCGAGCTCGTCGATGCGGCGGCCGATCTCCTCGACGGTGCCCGTGGCGTGGTCGACCACGGCGTCGAGCAGCCCCCAGACGAGCCAGGGCACGCCGTGGTCGGCGAGGTCCCCGTTCTGGTCGAGTCGGCGCTCGACGGGTGCGAGGTCGACGTCGGCGCCGTGGATGGTGACGAGGGCGCGCTCCGTCACGAACGCCTTCACCTCCCGCGTCGTGATGTCGCCGACGTCGTCCGGCCCGGAGGTGTCGTAGACGACCAGGAACAGGCTGTCCCGGTACCGGTCGAGCTTCGGCCGCTGCCCCCGTTCGACCGCGTCCTCGACGGCGAGGGCGTGGATGCCGAGCTCCTCCTCCACCTGCTCGAGGTCCTCGGCCCGGGGGTCGGTGTAGTCGACCCAGACGAACGTGTCCGTCTCGGCGACGAGGTCGGAGACCCGCTCGACCGAGAAGTCGCGCTCCGCGGCCGCACCGTTCCGCCACGCACGTGTCCTGACCATGCGGACGAGCCTACTGACGGCGCTCCCCGGTCCGGCGCGACCTGTCCGGACCGGAAGGCGCGGCCGCCGGCAGTCGACGCTCCGGGAACCCCGCACGGCGCGCTGGTACCGTCAGTGCCGGACCCGGTGCTCGAGCCGGGCGGAACGGAGAACCCACCACCCCATGGCAGACCCCCGCACGGACCAGACCCGCTACTCGTTCGTCGTCGCCTCGAACCGCCTCCCGGTGGACCGGATCGTCGACGAGGACGGCAACGAGGGGTGGCGGCACTCGCCGGGCGGCCTCGTGACGGCCCTCGAGCCGGTGATGCGCGCCAACGACGGCGCCTGGGTCGGATGGGTGGGGCAGCCCGACGTCGAGGTCGACCCGTTCGACAACGAGGGCATCCACATCGTCCCGGTGCCGCTCAGCGCCGACGACGTCGAGGAGTACTACGAGGGCTTCAGCAACGACACGCTGTGGCCGCTGTACCACGACGTCATCGAGCACCCGAGCTACCACCGCGACTGGTGGAACGCGTACAAGCGCGTGAACGAGCGGTTCGCCGACCAGATCGTGCAGATCGTCGAGCAGGACGGCGTGGTGTGGGTGCAGGACTACCAGCTGCAGCTCCTCCCGGCCCTGCTCCGCGAACGCCGACCCGACCTGACCATCGGGTTCTTCAACCACATCCCGTTCCCGCCGGTCGGCATCTACGCGCAGCTGCCGTGGCGGGCGCAGATCCTCGACGGCCTGCTCGGCGCCGACGTCATCGGGTTCCAGCGCCACGACGACGCGAGCGACTTCCTCCGCGCCGTGCGGCACATCAAGGGCTACACGACGAAGGGCTCGACGATCGACGTCCCCGTCGACGACCCGGCCGCGCCGCGGAGCCGCAAGGGCATCACGGTCCGCCACGTCGAGGCACGGCACTTCCCGATCTCGATCGACGCCGAGAGCTTCGAGGAGATCGCACACCGACCCGAGGTGCAGGAGCGCGCCCGCGAGATCCGCGAGAGCCTCGGCAACCCGGGGACGGTCCTGCTCGGCGTCGACCGGCTCGACTACACGAAGGGCATCCGGCACCGCATCAAGGCGTTCGGCGAGCTCGTCGAGGACGGCCGGATCGCGGTGGAGGACGCCACCCTCGTCCAGGTCGCCAGCCCGAGCCGCGAGCGGGTGGACACGTACGCCGCGCTCCGCGACGAGATCGAGCTCACCGTGGGCCGGATCAACGGCGACCTCGGCGTCATCGGGCACCAGCCGATCGCCTACCTGCACCACGGGTACCCGCGCGAGGAGATGGTGGCGCTCTACCTCGCCGCCGACATCATGCTCGTGACGGCACTGCGCGACGGCATGAACCTGGTCGCGAAGGAGTACGTCGCCGCCCGGTTCGACAACGACGGCGTCCTGATCCTGTCCGAGTTCGCCGGCGCCGCCGACGAGCTGAAGCAGGCGGTCATCGTGAACCCGCACGACATCGGCGCGCTCAAGGACGCCATCCAGCGGGCCATCGAGATGCCGCGCCGTGAGCGTTCCACCCGGATGCGCGCCCTCCGCAAGCGGGTGCGCGACAACGACGTCGCGCGCTGGTCGCGCTCCTTCCTCGAGGCGCTCGACCGGCACGCGCCGCGTCGCGCCCAGCTCGACCCGGCCGCCGCGGACCCGGGCGACGAGCACGTCGAGGAGCTGCAGGACACGACGTCGATCTTCGACCAGGACGCGCAGACCGCTCGGGCAGCCGAGGACACCAGGGAGGCCCGTGATGCGTGACGAGGCGACCGCGACGACCGACCTGGGGTCGGCCCTCGAGACGCTCGCGGCTGCGCCGCGACTGCTCGTCGCCCTCGACTTCGACGGCACCCTGGCGCCGTTCGCCGACGACCCGTCGCGGGTCGGCGCGCTGCCCGGCTCCTGGGCGGCGGTCCTCACGCTCCAGCGCGCCCGGGACACCGAGATCGTGCTCGTGTCCGGCCGCCCGCTGGACAGCCTCGCCGCGGTGACGCACGCGCCGGCCGAGATGGCGCTCGTCGGCTCGCACGGCGTGGAGTGGCGCGTCGACGGGCACCAGGAGGCCGCGCTCTCCGACGACGAGCTCGCCCGGGTCGCCCGGGTGGGGGCGGCGCTCGACGCGGTCGGGGAGCGCTTCCCCGGGGTGGTCATCGAGCACAAGCCCGCCGGGCACGGCGTGCACACCCGCCGGGTGAGCGCCGAGGTCGCGGCCGAGGCGGACGCCGCCGCGAGCCGTGCCGCGCACGAGGCCGACCCGGACGTGCTCGAGCGCGGCGGCAAGGACATCCTCGAGTTCGCGGTCCGGCACGTGACCAAGGGTGACGCGATCGCGCGCCTGCGGGACCTGCACGGCGCGGACGCGGTGTTCTTCGCCGGCGACGACGTCACCGACGAGGACGCCTTCCGGGTGCTCGGCGACGGCGACGTCGGCGTGAAGGTGGGGGAGGGCGACACCCTCGCCGCCCACCGCGTGGCCGACCCGGCAGCGCTGACCGACGTCCTGAAGCAGCTCGCACGCCTCCGCGCCGTGCGCTGACCCCCGCCCCCCGCCCCCCGCCCGCCCGCCGGCCGCCCGGCCCGCTGAACACCGGTGTTTCCGCGACGAACCGCGCGATCCAGGTGTTCGACCGGGAAACACCGGTGTTCCCGCGCCCGATCGACCCCGATCGGGCGCGAACGACGGGTCGTGTCGGGGTGGTATCCCAACTGCGCCTAGACTCGCTGCATGCCTGACATCGACGTGAAGCCCCGCAGCCGGGTCGTCACCGACGGGATCGAAGCGACCACCTCGCGTGGCATGCTCCGGGCCGTCGGGATGGGCGACGAGGACTGGGAGAAGCCGCAGATCGGGATCGCGTCCTCCTGGAACGAGATCACCCCCTGCAACCTGTCCCTCGACCGCCTCGCGCAGGGCGCCAAGGAGGGCGTCCACGGCGGCGGCGGCTACCCGCTCCAGTTCGGCACCATCTCCGTATCCGACGGCATCTCGATGGGCCACGAGGGCATGCACTTCTCGCTGGTCTCCCGCGAGGTCATCGCGGACAGCGTCGAGACCGTCGTCAACGCCGAGCGGCTCGACGGCACCGTCCTGCTCGCCGGCTGCGACAAGTCGCTCCCGGGCATGCTCATGGCCGCAGCGCGTCTCGACCTGGCGAGCGTCTTCCTGTACGCGGGCTCGGTCATGCCGGGCTACGTGAAGCAGGCCGACGGCTCCTTCAAGGAGGTCACGATCATCGACTCCTTCGAGGGTGTCGGTGCGTGCAAGGCCGGCACCATGACCGAGGCGGAGCTCAAGGAGATCGAGTGCGCCATCGTGCCGGGCGAGGGCGCCTGCGGCGGGATGTACACGGCGAACACCATGGCGAGCGTCGCCGAGGCCCTCGGCATGTCCCTGCCCGGCTCCGCCGCGCCGCCCAGTGCCGACCGCCGCCGCGACTACTACGCGCACCGCTCCGGCGAGGCCGTGGTCAACATGCTCCGGAAGGGCATCACCGCACGCCAGATCCTCACGAAGGAGGCGTTCGAGAACGCGATCGCCGTCGCCATGGCGCTCGGGGGTTCGACCAACGTCGTCCTCCACCTGCTCGCGATCGCGCACGAGGCCGAGGTCGAGCTCTCCCTCGACGACTTCAACCGCATCGGCGCGAAGGTGCCGCACCTGGCGGACATGAAGCCGTTCGGCAAGTACGTCATGGTCGACGTGGACCGCAACGGCGGCATCCCCGTGATCATGAAGGCGCTGCTCGACGCGGGCCTGCTGCACGGCGACGTGATGACCGTGACGGGGAAGACCCTGGCCGAGAACCTCGCCGAGATCGACCCGCCGGAGCTCGACGGCGAGGTCTTCCGGAAGCTCGACAACCCGATCCACGAGACCGGTGGCCTGACCATCCTGCAGGGGTCGTTCGCCCCCGAGGGCGCCGTGGTGAAGACCGCGGGCTTCGACGCCGCCGTGTTCGAGGGCCCCGCCCGCGTGTTCGACCGCGAGCGCGCCGCGATGGACGCCCTGACCGAGGGCCGCATCCAGAAGGGCGACGTGGTGGTGATCCGCTACGAGGGCCCGAAGGGCGGCCCGGGCATGCGCGAGATGCTCGCCATCACCGCGGCCATCAAGGGCGCGGGCCTCGGCAAGGATGTACTACTGTTGACGGACGGACGATTCTCGGGCGGCACAACCGGCCTGTGCATCGGCCACATCGCACCGGAAGCCGTGGACGCAGGTCCAGTGGCATTCGTGCGCGATGGCGACCGCATCCGTGTCGACATCGCGGCTCGCTCGCTCGACCTACTGGTCGACGACGCCGAGCTGGAGGCCCGCCGAGCAGGCTGGGCCCCGCTGCCCCCGCGTTACACCCGCGGAGTCCTCGCGAAGTTCGCGAAGCTCGTCCAGTCCGCCGCCAAGGGCGCGGTCACGGGCTAGCGTCGACACGTTCGAACCGCCATCCCTCCAGGCAAGGACCACCTCATGCCCACGGAAGCCACTCCGCTGTCCGCGGCCGCCGGTACACGGCGGTCGCCCGAGATCCTGACCGGTTCGGGAGCCGTCCTGCGGACGCTCGAGCACCTCGGGATCACCGACGTCTTCGGCCTGCCCGGCGGCGCCATCATCCCGTTCTACGACGAGCTCATGGCGTCGACGACCATCCGGCACATCCTCGTGCGCCACGAGCAGGGCGCCGGTCACGCGGCCGAGGGCTACGCCTCGTCGTCGGGCAAGGTCGGCGTCGCCATCGCGACCTCCGGTCCGGGTGCGACCAACCTCGTCACCGCGATCGCCGACGCCTACATGGACTCGGTGCCGTTCATCGCGATCACCGGGCAGGTGTTCTCCACCCTGATGGGCACCGACGCCTTCCAGGAGGCCGACATCGTCGGCATCACCATGCCGATCACGAAGCACTCGTTCCTCGTGACCGACCCGGCCGACGTGCCGGCGACGCTGGCGGCGGCGCACCTGATCGCCACCACGGGGCGTCCGGGCCCGGTTCTGGTCGACATCACGAAGGACGCCCAGCAGAAGTCGGCGCCCTACGTCTGGCCCCCCAAGATCGACCTGCCCGGCTACCGCCCGGTGACGAAGGCGCACGGCAAGCAGATCACGGCGGCGGCGCAGCTGCTGGCCGACGCCGAGCGTCCGGTGCTCTACGTCGGCGGCGGGGTCGTCCGCTCCGGTGCGTCCGCCGAGCTCCTGCGCTTCGCCGAGGCGACCGGTGCCCCGGTGGTCACGACCCTGATGGCGCGCGGCGCGTTCCCCGACTCGCACGCGCAGCACCTCGGCATGCCGGGCATGCACGGCACGGTGCCCGCGGTCCTCGGCCTGCAGGAGAGCGACCTCATCGTCGCGCTCGGCGCCCGGTTCGACGACCGTGTGACGGGCAAGGCCGACGAGTTCGCCCCCGGTGCGAAGGTCGTGCACGTGGACATCGACCCCGCGGAGATCTCGAAGATCCGCTTCGCCGACGTCCCGATCGTGGGCGACGCGCGCGAGGTCCTCGTCGACCTGCTCGACGCGTGGAACGACGTGCCCGGAGACCAGCGCGCCGACACGAGCGAGTGGTGGGCGAAGCTCGACCAGCTCCGGCAGGACTTCCCGCTCGGGTACGCGGAGCCGACCGACGGGCTGCTCGCACCGCAGGCGATCATCAAGCGCATCGGCGAGCTCACCGGTCCCGAGGGCGTCTTCGCCTCCGGGGTCGGTCAGCACCAGATGTGGTCCGCGCAGTTCATCCAGTACGAGCGGCCGAACGCCTGGCTGAACTCGGGTGGTGCCGGCACCATGGGCTACTCGGTCCCCGCGGCGATGGGCGCCAAGGTCGCCCAGCCTGACCGCGTGGTCTGGGCGATCGACGGCGACGGGTGCTTCCAGATGACGAACCAGGAGCTCGCGACCTGCGTCATCAACGACATCCCGATCAAGGTCGCGATCATCAACAACTCGTCGCTCGGCATGGTGCGGCAGTGGCAGACGCTGTTCTACGACGGCC
>Ga0265780_10003796_pt1 | contig 19709 bp, 18 predicted proteins | sample P1T30metagenome_FD_192432 | JGI IMG/M metagenome (GOLD analysis project Ga0265780, IMG submission 192432) | Plant litter microbial communities from East Loma Ridge, Irvine, California - P1 T30 | ecosystem: Environmental > Terrestrial > Plant litter > Unclassified | place: USA: California...
CGCCCATACGCGGGTGTGACCCGCCCGCTCCTTCGCTGGAGGCTGTGGAGGCATTGAACGAAGTGAAGCAGAGTGTCAAAGGAACCCAGTGGGCGGGCAACATGCCGTACTACCTACTATGGTTCAATTACGTTGTCCGCTACACACAGGACCTCTGTTGATCGAGGGTTGTGCAGCCTTCGTGTCGCTCTGTAGCTCGGGATCGAGTTCTGGTATGTTGTGATGTGCTTTTGTAATTTCACCTTTCGGCGAGACGCACCAGAGTCGAAGCACTATGACGGGACCAGATTGGAAGCAAGAAAGCCGTGAGTTTTGCTCTGAAGGGCATGTCGAAGGCGTCAGCGGCGGAATGGACATTGCTTTATCTCAACCAACTTGGCTGTTCAATATCTCCACCACTCTTCTCCCACGGTTTCGTCCTCTTTGCAGCCTGACTCGCCGTTGATTGTCCCTCCAGCACCGTGTCAGGAATGTCCTTGATCCCAGGTATAGGCTTGCCCTCGGCGATCAGTTCACAGATCTCGGCAAACGAAGCAGGCTTCGGTGCATCTCCCATGGCTCCCGTGCCCGTCTGCTGTGACTCGCTCGCTTGTACTGCTGGTGCTCCATTCGACCGTTCTGGCTCGGAAAAGTGAGGTTGTCCAGCCTCCCTCCTACTCTCCACCCAGCGTTTGTAGGCCTCAAAGTCGACCTTAGTGCCAGACTTGCGTGCATAGTAGTAGCACTTTGCTCGGAGCGTGAGATGTTCGAGTTGCGCCGGGTCTTGGACAGAGCCTAGAATTGCCCGTAGTCCACCTTGAAACTCCTCATCACTGTCCCACGGGTATTCGTCGAGCTGGTTGAAGAGGAAGGAAGTCTCAAGGGAGGAGTCTGTTGTGGTCGCCATAGTTGAGGAGCTTCTATCGTTATTGCCGCTCACCTGCAAGTGAGTGAACGACTCCAACGTCACATGCGGATGTTAAGTGAGGTCGGCTATTGACAGGATATATGTCGGTCCCTGAATCCCAGTATTTATTTGTCCGAGACACATATCTGGCCCCTCGTGGTTGTCACGCCTGAGGCACTCACTCCAAGCCCCAGAGTCAGGTCGGTGCTTGAGCTCGGCCAGATCAACACACGCGCGCCATCACTTGCAACACCACGACTGCACACACACAAACCTCCACCCTCTTCTTCACCCCTCCGTCAGACACCGCGAAGATGTCCGAATACATCGGGTAAGTAATGCCCTCACGAGTAATTCCATCGCAACAGACACTGACCGACCCATCCAGATCCCGCATCTCGCTCATCTCAAAGTCCGACATCAAATACGTCGGCACCCTGCACGAAATCAACAGCGAAAACTCCACCATTGCCCTCGAGAATGTCACCTCCTACGGCACCGAAGGTCGCCGCGGTGATCCCTCGCAGGAGCAGCCCGGCTCCGACCAGATCTACGAATACATCGTGTTCCGTGGCAGCGATGTGAAGGAGCTGTCAATGGTCGAGGCGCCCAAGGAGAACCAGCCGCCGGCCATGCCCAATGACCCGGCTATCATGGGAGTGAGTAAACACCTCCCCTTCGACAAGTACATTGGGTTCTGCAGTTGTTGCAAGTCCGCGCTTGAGCTATGGGGCCACGAGCTACGCAAACCTAGGTGTTAGGTTACGATTCCGCAAAGAGCATGGAGACAACAGAGGCCGCGGTGTACACAATGGTTTCGAGTGCGCAATGTGCTCGTGAATACCCATACGTACACAGAAATCACTGATGCCAGAGTGCCTCATGTGCTCAATGTGCTCATTGTGAATCGTGCGTTTACAGGACCTTGACTAACATTATTTCTCACAGTCAACGCGCCCTCCCCAACAGCAGGCTCCGAATCAACAGCCGCCGCAATTCCGAGGCCAGCCTGGCCAGCAACAGCCACCCTACCCTCCTCCCTACGGTTTCCCTCAAGGCCCGCCTCCTCCCCAATTCCAGCAACAAGCCCGCTTCCAAGGACCCGGTGGACCTCATGGTTTCCCAGGCAGCCCGGGCGCTGTTCCTGGCTATGGTGGTATGGGTGGCTTCGCTCCGCCGCCGCCTGGTTACGGCATGCCTCCTCCCTATGGACCTCCGCCGCCTGGTCAGGGTTTCGGTGGACCGCCTCCTCCAGGCGCATTCTCTCCTAACAACCCGCCCATGCCGATCGGACCGCCTGGCCAACAGAGACCTCAGATGCAAGGCCCTGGCCAGGGACCTATGGGTAATGGAAGCAAGCAAGGTACACCTCAGCCTGCTCCCGCGCAGGCTCCTCAGCCGCCGGCCGCCCAAGCCAACACCAAGCCCGAATCGTCTGGCACCCCGGCTTCTACTTCCGCGACTCCTGCGACCGCTCCCCCGCCGCCTGTCGAGTCGAAGCCCTCTACCGCCGCAGCCACCGCTCCCCCGCAACCGCCTCAGCAGAAGCCCGCCAAGAAGCCGACAGACAGCCGCATTGCTCTGCCGCTTGCCGCGCCCAATGCGGCATCAAAGCCAGCTGCCCCGAAGCAAGCGCCTGCCTCTAGCCAGGCTGCTCCGGCCGCTGTCGCCCAGCCTTCTTCCTACGCCGATGCCACGCACGCCGCTACTGCCGCCGTTGCTGCCGCTATGGCAAAACTCGCGCCCGGTAGCCAACAGCCACAGGTCCAACAGACTGGAGGAAGCATGGACAACCTCGCCCAGAAAGTGAACCAGATGAGGGTCCAGGATGCTCCGGCCCGTGGACGCGGACGTGGACGTGGCCGCGGTGGCCCTACTGGTGTGAGGCGCGAGAGCACACACAAACCTGTGGAGGTCCCGACCGAGGATTACGATTTCGAGAGCGCCAACGCGAAGTTCAACAAGCAGGATCTTGTCAAGCAACAAATCGCTAGCGGCGAGCCCATGCCTAGCCAGCAGAACGGCGCGGTTCCCGAGCCTGCTTCCAACGGCCACACCGAGATCGAAGATGTTGTCATCCCGGCAAAGCCTGGTGCAGAGAAGGGATATGACAAGCAGTCCTCCTTCTTCGACAACATCAGCAGCGATCTCAAAGACCGTCAGGTGCAACAAGGCGAGATGATCGATGGACGCGCGATGCGCCGCGACGAGCGCAACAAGAACGTCGACACTTTCGGCCAGGGTTCGGTGGATAATGGCTACCGTGGCGGTTTCCGTGGCCGTGGCAGGGGTGGCCGCGGCTTCGCTCGTGGCGGACCCAGAGGCGGTGGCTTTGCCCCGAGAGGACGCGGACGCGGCGGCGCCGGCGAGCCTGGCCTGGTGTAGAAAACTGGACATAAGGTCGCCAAGGGGGTTACTCAAGGTTTTGGAGATGGAAATACTACTGGGACGTAGAGGCGCAGTGGGTTTAAAGGCTTATTTCTTGGACGATCACGACCATTGATGATCTGCTGCGAGCAGCACACAGATTGGTGGGCTGGCATTACCATCAAGCTAGGAAGACGTGTATAAAGTATGCATCTCTCTCGTTTGTCTAGCTTGTATCCTTCATGACACACTTGGCCGTGGAATGTTCACTCTTGATAGAACAAGGATTAAAGCAACTCGCTCGCCGCTGGCCGCTGGCCGCGGACGCCGACCTTGACTACGATCCTCTGCCAACTTGTTGTCAACCTTTGACCTCTTCGCTTCGATCACATGCCCAATGGGTGTTGGGCGCCCTACGTCTGCTTGCGTAATTAAAACACGCACTCAGATTCTTTGCCGAGATCGCTTGTATGACTAGAAAAACAGGCCATCAGTAGGGCCGTTTCATGCTTCCTCAAGCCACCACGTTGCTGTATACATACGTCTTGCTTACACGCCCCATTCAACATAACACCAGCATTCCTACCGTCGAAATCTCTTGAACCAACAGAAAAAGAAAAAACCCATATTTCCCACGGTTCACGCATAAAAAACAAACAAAGATGTCCGTCCGCCCAGCCACCTACGAAGACCTCCTCCCAGCCAGCAAAGTCCTCGCCGCAGCCTTCAAAGACGAAGCCCTCTTCGGTGGCCACTTCCACCCCCACCGCGCGGACTTCCCAGACGACATGCACCTCTTCTTCCTAGCAAAACTCCGCCTAGACTGGGCGCGCACCACCGCCAGCTCCCCCAAAGACCTGCAAATCCTCCTCTCCCACCCCCCCGCCAACCCAGCACTCATCACCGGCGTGGCGATCTGGTCGCGCAAACGCGCAGCCCCCAAACCAGACTCGCCCTCTGTGGCGGCCAAAGTCAAAGAAATGGAAGCCCTCAACGCAGCCGAAGCAGCCCGCACCCCGAACCGCGCCGCCGAGCCCAAGAACCTAGGAATCCTCGCCGCCGCCGAGCCGTTCCTCGAGCACCACTGGAGCGGTTCGCGGGCCGAGTGCTGGGACTTGGGCTTGCTGGGGGTGGACCCTGCGCAGGGCGGGCACGGGTATGGTAAGTTGCTGGTCAGGTGTGGGTTGGAGGTTGCGAGGGAGGAAGGGGTTTGCGCGAGTGTTATTTCGGCGCTGGGGAGGGAGAGCTTTTACACTTCGTTGGGGTTTGAGGATACGGTGGGGACTGTGAGGGACTTTGGGGGAAGGAAGAATCCTTTCTTTGGGAGGGAGGATTTGGGGGGAACGATTCACTTTTGCGATTTTGGGAGGGAGGTTGTGGGGGTGAGGGCGTATGGTGAGGAATAGGTTTGGTGTTTTGGTTATGTTTTGTTCATTATGTCTTGCCAGGTGCCACATGGACATGAGGTCTTCGATGTAAATACGTTGTGTCGGCGTCAGCATGTGAGGAAGCAGAATGCTTGCAGTAGATTTCTAGAATTTGATTGTGCAAACGCGGTGGAAGTTTACAGCCAGATGCGATTTCAATTGGCAAGGTCAGGACGATATTGAGTGGTTATGGACTCGCCCAAAGGACCGTATTTCTCAAGAGTCCATGTCGTCTCTGGCAACCAACATAAGACATCTGTCTTGTGAGTCTAGTCTCTCATAACGCCACGCTTACGAGCACATCGTAGCTCAGTGGTATCCCGCAAAGTAGCCTCCAGTACTTCCATGATCAAGTAAGTGCAGACAGAGTGGCGACGGCTGCCCACATGTCAAACACCGCTCATGTCATCTCCAAACGCCCGGATTTCATCTTCGAAACCTCAACAATTCATCACCGCCTCTTCTCGTTGTCCCACTCCTGGTACTCCTTCTTCACCTCCTCGAGCTCCTTTGCAAGATGCATCAGCTGGCCGTCGTAGTCCCTCAGAATCCTGTTTGCGCCCTGCAACACGTTGGCCGGCAGACTGTTTCCCTCTTGTTTCTGTGCTTCAGCCGTAGCTGCTCCGACCCTCTTGCCTTCGTCCTCGAGCCATCGTGCCCTTTCACGCAATGCGACCATACGCGCCCAAATCTCCTCTTCGCGCGACGAGAATGATGGCTCCTGGATCCGCTGGTTGAGGTCCAAGATGTTGCGGCGCAAAGTCTCCTCCGTACTGTCCAGCGCATAACCGCGGTTGCGGAGAATCTGGCACTTGATCGCAAGACGCAGGGTCCTCTGTGCGATGGCTGCGTGCTCGCGTTTCGAAGCTTCAATGCGCACGCTGATATCCTGTTGGTGCTTCGCCAAGATCGCGGTGAGCGAGTTGTTCATCTCGTGCAGGTTTTGTTGCAGCCTCGCGAGCACCTGTGCCTGGAATTCCAATCTCTTGCCCAGTGCCTCGAAACCGCGGACTTGCACAGGCACGTACGCGGTCTCTGCGTCACCTTTGGGTTTGTTCGAGAGTGCAGTCTCCCACTCGGCTTCCGACTCGCCAGGTGCAGGGTGGTAGTAAGGCGCATACGCTGGGTTTACTGCGTTGTAGAGGTATTTCTGGAGCACGGTACGCTGGTCGGCCGGATCCCACTTCGCCATCAGGACAGACATCGCGTCGGCCGGGCTCTTGTCATGGCGGGCCACGGAGTTGAGGCCAGCAGCCTCGAGGCGGGATTGCGCAAGCTCACGCTGATTCAGTGCACCGAGTGCGCCCGTATGGCTGGCTCCAAATCCGGCGGACAGAGTGCCTGCCAGTGGGTTGTTGCCAGCTTGTTGCTGTTGTTGCGGTTGGGTAAAGATACCTCCTTGGTTCTGCTGTGCAGGTGGATTTGCGGCAGATTGACCGAAGAGTCCTCCTGCCTGCGGCTGTTGCTGTTGCTGCTGTTGCTGCTGTTGCTGCTGTTGTTGAGGTTGACCGAAAAGACTGGCGCCCTGGTTGGCGTTTGAGTTTCCGAAGAGAGACATGTTGGGTGGTGATGCCGGGGTGTAAAGAGATATCGATTGATTTGATGGCAGTCCGGAGTTGTTATAGCCTGTCCAAGTCGCTTTTCTCGATACGATTCGCTCAAATGATTGCGAGCTGTATTTAGATGTTACGAAGAAATTGGCAAGAATGTCAGTGAGCGACCTCCAGCAAATGGCCTATTGTCGTTTGTATTGTCGAGGTGCTTGTGTTTGGCTAAAGCAAAGTCTGGGATGCTCAAGTCGCGAAACGCGCCTGAGCTAGGTCGCATTGGCCCAATCGGCTGCTTCCGTCGCGATGACCTCCACGCCAAGTCCGGACCTCAGTGATCCTCGAGCAGCTGTCGGACGACGACAGAGGAGGACAATACCACCCATTGACCCTTCAAAATGGCTGCCAGACAACCCAGGTATGTACTACGTCGTCTTTAGGTGTGCGGGATCCATTTACTAATAATTACATCCAGGTTCAACCAGCAGGTCCTCGTGGACACCACTCCGCTCCCAGACTCCATTCCCAAAGTCCAAGAGGTTGGAGCTTCTTCGGCACCTCTTATGAGCGCGAGCTTCTTCATTGGAGCGCGCTGCCAGGCCTACAACGATGACTACATGAAGTGCAAGACGGAGGCGAACGGAAGGGGCGAGTTGGATTGCTTGAGGGAGGGTCGCAAGGTCACAAGATGCGCAGCCAGCGTGTACGTATACCCGGGAGTCTGAAGAAGGAAGCCAGAACCACAGGAGAGGAATTGGAGAAACAGAGAGTTTTTTCTGACTTGAAATTAGGCTGGAGGACGTCAACAAGCACTGCTTGACTGAGTTCCGCAAGCACTGGGAGTGTCTGGATAACAGCAACCAGCAGCTGTGGCAGTGCAGGAAATGGGAGAGGCCTCTGAACAAGTGTGTGTTCGACAACTTGGTACGTGACCCCGGCCTGCCCAACATATGCGCTCCCATCTACCAGCGCCATCGGATGGATTACTAATAAACAAACAGAAGCTGGAGAAGAAGATACCCGGTGCGCCTGCAAACGAGGTCCCTGTACACGAGCGCAAGCGACAGATCTACGCACAGAGCATCACTACCCAGTAGAGGGGACGATATGAACAAATAAGGGCGATTCGAATGAGAGAGCGGCTTGGGCTGAAGCCGGGGAGGAAGCATGTCTGTACAAAAGGCCCAAACTTTCCACAAATTCCAAATATATCCATTGCACTGACAGACAATGCTTCACTTGGTGCTTCTGTTGACCCTTGTCTTCTGTCACATGGAAATCATCGGCTTGTCCACGTGGCTCTCATGTGCATTTCACTTCTACACACCTTGGCTTTGACACCTGCTGGGCTTCGCCACAGCTTAACCACTCATCACATACAAAGTCGCCGAATCAAAATGTATCACAAAGATGGGATTCTCGTACATCTCGAGGCTCAGGGCAAAAAGATCAAGGAATCCGCATACCTGAACGGCCAGGATCCAGCCGATACAAATTCAAAAGACACTCGCGCGCGGATCAGCGAAGAGTTCAACACGCCCTTCACGGTCGAACTCGAGCTGACTAAAGATTTCCGCCCTTTCAGTGCCGAGGCAATCAAGCTCACTATTGCGATCGGTCACAGCGAACAAACACCTGAAGATCTTGACGACGTCCAGGCATGGCACATACCACTGGACCTGATCTCGATGAGTAGGTTCACAATAAATCAACAACGGTGCTGGAGCGGCGATAGTAGCGAGCCGGTGATCAGTGAGATCAGAATTCCTGCGCCAGAAGGTTGCTCAAACGATACCTGAATTCCTGTCGCCACTTACTGACTTCAAAGCTAGCTTACAATTACGACGCCGTGCCGAACAATGACTGGATCGATACTTACAATGCAGCCAAGGGATTCATCGCTGTTTACGTTGTGCGAGGGAAGTTCACAGGTTTAACCGACTGCGAAAGGAAGACATTTCCGACAGACCCGCCAGAGACGCTACAGTAATTACAACTCCGTCAGTAGTATGCTCACAGGACGACTAACTTATCATGATAGAGCTAAAGCCGAGAAGACAATTCACCCCATTCGTTGGGAGTGGTTCCAAGAGTTACGGCCGAGCAGAGCCTCTCACAACGGCGAGCCCTACGTCTTCGAATTTCGAAACTTTGGTATGTTTCTGAAAGTCTATGAGTCTCTCGTCAATCCATGCTGACATGCTTTCAGAGGAATTGCCCAAATTTACCGATCATGTGCCGATGCTGGACGGCATGCCAAGTAATACCGAACAAGCTGGAAGTGTCAACGATGATACGCATACAACGTCCAGTGGCGACAGTGGCGAGGATGATGGCGGCGAATACGACAGCGACGAGCACGATAGCGACGAGGACGACAGAGATGAAGACGACAGCGACGAAGATGAAGACGACAGCGACGAAGATGAAGACGACAGAGACGATGACGATGACGATGACGATGACAATAGCGACGAGGACATGAGCGATGGATTCGAGAGATACCAGCGCCAGAATGCGTCTCGAGAAGAACGAATGGCAAGGCGGGACATTAGAAGAATGACCCTACCGTACTATACCAGGCCTTCTGTGAAGAGAAAGAGAGTGGTGCACTCCGAGTCTAGAAGCCCGAGCACGGAACGACCAGGACGACCGTCCGCAGAACAACCAGGAATTTCAATCCTCACCAACACGAACGCAACCAACAACATATCCGCCAATGTGGACAGAACGGCGACGCCGACACCGGCGCATCCACCGAACACCAGCCCGGAAGAACCCATGCAGCCGACTTCACGGAGCACACCACAACCCATGCCGCCAGGGAACAGCCTACGCAGGCCCTCTAGCGAAGCCAGCACGTCAGGGGCGCTACACGAAGTCCACCGCAAGAGAGCACTGGCGGTGAGAAAGCTCGAGTTGTCAAGAGCTAGGAACAGAGCTGTGGAACTAGAGGCCCGTAACAGGGCTGACGAGATCCAGCAGGAAATTGACATCGAGACTGAATTTGGCGACGGTTTGGGAGAGTGAGATGCTGCTTTCATGGAGGGCTCACATCACAGATTAGATCAATACTAGATCATGGAGCGGGAGAGAGCTGGGTCAATGGCACAAGTATGCGAAGACTGTATTTGTTCACGCGTCGAATCCTATTTATGCTCGTTCCCTTGCATCAGCTCTTGTGAAAGTGCTGCGTTGTAAAAGACTTGTAGAATGGTGGCCTTCGCCACTTACTTTGCGGTCACAAAGTCAGAAACTCAAGACCACAGCTCGACAGCTCACACGTTGTGCGACTAGTGTTATTCTAGATAATTTCGACTCGGATTTTGGTCAAAGGAGCAGCAGGGGAGACGATTGAGTCCAATTTATTGATACAAAATTCTAGTTTGTGTCAACCCTTGACAACGCTCGGCTTTGAGCCAGCAGACACATCATGACGCCCAAAACGCCTAACACGCCAATTCCCACAGGAAAACCAAGTGCCTCGCGTCTGTCTCTGGCAGAAGCAAGTCTTAACGCTTACCAGTAGCTCTCGTCGCGACCTTTCTGAAGGCCGACTCTCCGCTGCTGCCCATTCTGCGGCTGTCCTGTTGCACAACATTGCTGAGGTTGTTAACAGGCGCGATGGTGTATGTGCCAACGCCGCCCTGTACGCGTGCGCGGTTGCCGACGACTGGAATCTCGAGTGCACGCTTGCGCTTCTCCGCCGCGATAGCGGCACGGTCGATTTGGCTGCCCGCAGGACGCTGGCTGGCCGCCATGGGATCGTAGGTGGCGGACTGCACCTGCTTAGCCCGCATGTCCTTGCCCCTGCCGAGGACGATGCGAGACCATTCTCCCAGAAGGCGCTCAGCAATGGCCTTGATCTGTCGCTGAGTCTGGGAGGATTTCGTGTAGAAGATGACGACTTTGCCGATGCCAGAAGCAGTCAGTGCTTCTTTGGTCATGTTGAGGTTTTTGAGAATGGCGAAGAGCTCGCGCTGGATTTGGTAATTGGGCAGTGCAGCATCGGTGTCGGCGGGCTCGAGGAAGAAGCGCACGGCTTCGAGAATGTTGATGTCAGGGTCGACAATGGAAGATCTCAGAGTGTTCCTGTTCAAGAGCGCAACAACGTCGGGCAAGAGCTTCAGCTTTTGAGTCGCGACTTTGCCCTGGTTACGGGCTTCAGAATCGGCCTGGCAGGCGTTGGACATGCGTTGACGCATCTCTTCCAGTTCTGCATCGCCGGCGGCTTCGAGGTCGATGCCACCGCCCTTGCGACGAGAGGGCTTGTTGCTTCGCAGAGCGTCGTCCATCTTGCGATCAAGAGCGCGGCGGCGGCCTATAACAATTGTTAGCATGCTGCGTCATGCGGTCGTTCACACAGTATCAGCGACACTTACGCTCTTCCGGGCTCAAGTTGTCTTCGTTCTCGGGAGATCTTGCCCTGGGCGCTCTCTTTGCAGCTATGCCAGACTTCTTCCTCCTGCTGCCTTCCATCTCTGGTCCGCCTTCGAAATCGTCCTCATCGTCGCCACCAGCTCTAACCTTCTTGGACTTCTCTCGCCTTCCCTCCTTCTTCTTCTTTTTCCGCTCGCCATCCTCACCCTCTGCTCTCTTCCTCTTGTGCACGCCCAGCAGACCCACATTGCTCTCGTCCACCGCAACCGGCTGGTCTGGCACATTGATAGTCGCACTCTCGGGATTGAAGTCGTCGAATTGCGCCTCATCGAGGTCATCCAGATCGGAATCAGGGTCGTTGTTGGGCTCCGCTTCGTCATCCGTGGCTGGAGGCGCTTCCTCATGCGCATCCATATCGTCTGTGGGCTCAGCAAGTGGAGGTGTAGGCATGTGCTCCTCTTCAATCTCGGGCTTCTGGATGTCGCCGGGATCGTTGTTGCCCTCGGGTTCTTGGCCGTTCTGCTGCACGGGAGAGCCGCCGGGGACTTCGAGGTCCTCCATTTTGTCGTTAGCGGGTCGTGATAATGTTTGGGTATCAAGAGTCGTATTCGCGAGGAGAGTCTGCTCGTATGAAGTGGCTGGTGTTTGGTATCAGTGTGTTGTCGTGCGAGATGGAGTTCCTTTGTGAGAGTGAGAGAGCAGTCCAAAGTCCAGCGCGTGAAGGTCCCTGCCTCTTTGGGTCGCATCTTGGCGCGCATCACATGTCCGAGCGTCCGCAACTTTCACAGGCGCAACATGAGCATCGCTTAGAGTGTAGTATAGCATCATCACAGCCATCATTCAATCACCTTTTTCAAGCCAATCTCACTTCATCACACATCAATATGTTCGGTGGTAAGATCGCGCGATTCACGTTCCTATCATCACAATTCTAATCAACTCGTAGCACCTCCCCCTCCCTCCGCTGAGGAGCTCAAGCAACAGCAGGCTCTCGCTTCCCAGACCGTCTACGGTGCTCTTGCTACTTGTGTCTTGCTCTACCTCTGTACGTTCTTGTAGACATTCCTGGGATGCAGCATCATTGACTAACAATATGTGCAGCGCCGTTCGCCGTCGAGTACGTCTCCAACTTTGTTTAAAGACCCAAAGTATTCAGCAGCACGGAACATCGAGTGAAAACCAGAAGAGGAAGCATGATCTGCTTATAAGAATATGGGGACGATTAGGGGCGGAAAGCGACCCCAAGGAATGGTGTATATGAACACGGCAACATACCGGAAGCAAGGAATGCTTGCGCACTTGAGGGCGCATATCAAGGAGAACTTGTACAACAGAACTGGAATGGAAGATACAACACTTGTATACGTGCACATCGCACCAAGTTGAAGATCTTCGCGATGCGACGTGATGCTGTACTTCTAGGATACCGTCATGTTGGGACTCTTGTTTGACATACCTGATCATTACTTAACCACAGACACTACCTAAGCGATGTGGTGATGCACCATGGCGCAGGTGGATCCATGCTAGCCGGGTAGGAAAGCCATTCTCTACTACTATATTGACAAGAGTCAGTCGTGCGCTTCTTCCTCCAATCGGGTTGCCAGCGAAACTCAGTATCAACGTCACTTCATCAAAACCGCCATGGCGTGCGGCGCAACTAGCTAGCGGTGCGCTTCACATCAGTTTTATTGCTTAAATCGAACTTTACAGATATCTTAACCTTGTCAACATCAGGTCTGGATCGTGATCCTCTGGCCGCAAAATGGTCGCGCGAACTCGACACAGTAAGCTCGATGAAGCTCCCTGCCGTGATATGACGCTTGTCCTTCACCTGCTATCGGTATCGTGGATTATTCGCCTTCGACTGAGATAAGCAGAATCCACTTTGGGCGACGTCTTATCCTTCGCAAGGTCTGGCGCTCAGGGAACGAACATGGTCATCAATTGATCCTCGCAATCACGCCATTCAAGGGGGAAAAGGTTGGACACTTGCCATAATCTATGGCATGGCTCGTTTTACGTACAACATGCCTGCACAATCCGCGAAGGTCTCACATCCCGCTCACGTCAGGCCACCAGCAAGGAATCCAGGACTAATAAATTGAACTTATCCCATCACGATACATGTGGAAGGACGCGCTAGGCGGTGCGGTACGGTACACTGCGAAATCGGCCATTGACGGTTGAGACGACACGTGCAATCATCCGGGCGATCTATGACAAGCGAAGATGATAGGGCAGTCCACGGAGGACGGATGGATACCCGTTGAACGCTCGAGCAGCAAAATTTATTCAAACCTGCGGTCTCGCCACCTTTGACGTCGACATATGTACCGACAGCATGGTACATTTGTAGATCGCTTTGACCACGCGAGTTCCGTGGTCCGAATGTTGTCTGCATTTGAGCAAGTCCATGCGAAGCGAGAGGTGGCCTCGAAACCGATGGCGAATAAGAGATTGGGGCAGTGTGGATGGGGTCGTCTCCGTAGTGGGCGTAGGCGGTAGGTGGATGCTAGTTTGTAGTAGTGCTGTGGAGGAGTTCGGTCCAGTGGTGGATGTGGTATCAGATTGCGGGTTTTCGGGCGCAGTAGAGTTTGCAAGTGTCGGGGTTTGTGGGTTCATTATGTTATGCATGTCGGCACTCGCCCCGGCGGCCTTTGCTGCTTATCACCTCTCTCACGTGCATGCTCGGCGCACGCAGACAGGTCCCGCACGACGGTCTAGTCGAGGCAAACTCTGCGTACCGCTGCTGCAACAAGGCTCACACACAGTCCACTGCCCACCCAAGCCTTTTGGATGCGGCGGGGACGCCGCGGGCTCCCCTCGCACGACTACTGCACTGTAACTTATCACTGAGGTCACTGGTCACCGGCGAGACTGGGTTTGCGTACGTTGCGTGCTTTTGCCTTTGCTGCATCTGCTATCTTTTCCCTGATCGCCCTTCCCTTCTTCCGTCCGTAACCTTCTGTTTCCCTGCATCCGCCTGAACACAAACATTTCGATGCGAGACGCCGTTGCTCTCACTGCCGACTACAGCTGCTAACACCAACACCAACCTCCAAACTTGCTCTCTGCATTGGAACGGGTAGCGAGGTCGCCGTTTTCGTGCTAGACACCTACTGACACGTGCTACGCCGCCCTCACTCACCCCGCCTTTGGTGACCATTGGCTTTTGCACACTACGGTACACATTTACAACCAAACAATACCATGGCCTCTCCGCCGCCTGGTCCGATCACGATCAACAATCGCTGCGGCGAGTCCAAAAGCCCATATGTCCGCGCACACATGGACAACCCTACTGCCTGGCAGCTATGGAGTCCGGAAACGCTGGCACTGGCAAAGAAGACCAACCGACCTCTCTTTGTGAGCATTGGCTATAGCGCTTGCCATTGGTGCCATGTCATGGCTCACGAGAGTTTTGCCAACCCTCGCATTGCCCAGCTGCTGAACGACAACTTCATTCCAGTCAAGATCGACCGCGAGGAACGTCCCGACATTGACAGGCAGTACATGGACTTCTTGCAGGCAACTACTGGTGCTGGTGGTTGGCCTCTGAACGTCTTTGTTACTCCTGATCTGGAGCCAGTCTTTGGTGGCACCTACTGGCCAGGCCCTAAGACTGAGCGCGCACTATCGGGCGGCGGTAGCTTCGAGGATGTTGTCAAGAAGGTCGCCCAGGCGTGGAAGGAGCAGGAGAAGAGCATTCGCGAAAGTGGCTCCCAGATTGCCAAACAATTGCGCGAGTTTGCGCAAGAGGGCTCGCTTGGTGGCACGCAAGCGAACGGCGATGTCGGAGACGGCGAGCAAGACAACATGGAGCTTGATCTGCTGGAGGAGAGCTATCAACACTACAGGCAACGCTATGATACACAGTATGGAGGCTTTGGTGGTGCGCCCAAGTTCCCGACACCCGTACACCTTGGGCAGCTTCTAAGGCTGAACTCCTACGGCTCCGAGGTCAGGGGAGTTGTTGGTGAGGAAGAATGCTTAGACGCCCAACAGATGGCTCTCAAGACTTTGGAGTTCATGTACAAGGGCGGCATCAAGGATCAGGTCGGTCACGGCTTCGCAAGATACTCCGTCACCCGGGATTGGAACATTCCTCACTTTGAAAAGATGCTCTACGACAACGCGCAGCTGTTACCCATATACCTTGATGCGTGGCTTCTAACCAACGATCCGCTCTTTCTGGAAGCTACCAACGACATCGCCACTTATTTGAGTAGCAAGCCAATGCTCTCGCCTCTCGGCGCAATCCACTCGAGCGAAGATGCCGACTCTTTCCCTACGGCAGACGACAAAGAAAAGCGCGAAGGTGCATTCTACGTGTATACCTTGGACGAGGTACAGCGTGTGCTCACAACTGAGGAAGCTGACGTTGCGACGCGCTACTGGGGCATCAAGGCCGCTGGCAACGTTGACTTGCAATTTGACGCGCAAGGAGAGATGCAAGGACACAACATTCTGAGGGTAGAAATGACGCCTACCGAGCTGGCTGCCGAGCTGGAGCTTCCCGAAATAAAGGTCAAGGACCTTCTGCAGTCAAGCAGGCAAAAGATGCTTGCCTATCGCGACACGAACCGACCACGTCCTGCCCTGGACGACAAGATCGTGACTGCATGGAATGGTCTCGCAATCTCGGGTCTCGCCCGCACTGCCGCTTCATTCGCTGCATCTTACCCAGAAGACTCCGCGAGATATCTCTCCGTCGCAATCGGCGCAGCAGAATGTCTGAGAACTCACCTCTATGATCCTACTGCCAAAACGCTCCTGCGAGTGTACCGTGACGGCCCTGGCTCCACGCCTGGGTTTGCTGACGACTACGCTTATCTGATCGCTGGCCTGCTCGATCTTTACGCCGCAACATTCGATTCCACCTGGCTGCGATGGGCCACCGAACTGCAGGACACCCAGATATCGCTCTTCTGGGACACTCACAAACATGGCTTCTTTTCGACTCCAGCCGATCAGCCCGATATTCTGGTCCGTACCAAAGACGGCATGGACAACGCTGAGCCCTCTGTCAACGGTCTGAGCGCTTACAACCTGCACTGGCTCGGCAGCCTACTTGACGAACCCCAATACACCAAGTTGGCACGTCGCACTGTAGCTGCTTTCGAGGTTGAGATTTCGCAGCACCCCGGTCTCTTCAGTGGCATGCTCGTATCTGTAGTCGCTACCAAGCTCGGCGCCAACTGTCTCATGATCGCTGGCGAAGGAGAGGTTGCAGACAAGGCTTTGCGAGTGGTTAGGAGTGGCGTCCGTCCGACTTGCACGGTCATTCGCATTGGTGCGCACTCGAAGGGCACTGAGTGGCTGTGTGAACGCAACGAGCTCATCAAGCATCTCAATGCCGAGAAGGAGTTCGTGCAAGTCTGTGAGGGAACGAGCTGCAAGGTATTGGATTCATCTGGCGTGGACGACTTCTTCGCCAATGTATAGCATTTTTGAAGGCGATGTCAGGTTTGCGTACATAACACTATATAATGAGAATAACGAATTTACTGGTCTTGTAATTATAATTATCCATTACTTTGCCACCATGGTATACACTGCAACGTCGCATATGTTCTTATTTGGTCCTACACAGTATCTCGTAGATTACATGTAGCCTCACTTGCTGATCGGCACTTGGACTGCCGAAAGTGGCTAGCGCAGCCCGTTTTGAGAACACCCACCCATCCTGCTGCCTTTCACATGCAAGAAACGTCCACTGCCTTCACATCTTCTGACATACATTATCACATGACACTCACATCACTTCGTGTACATATAGCACACCAATGTCCCGGAAGAGATCAGCTGCGCACAACTCGCTTTCTGACTCATCTTCGCGACATGGCTTCCAACCTACACAACGTTCCTCCGAAGGAGCCTATAATGAGGGACGCTGGACAGGACAGTACGGAGAATACAGGGACACAAACTCCTCCGACGGGCTCCAGACCGATCAAGAACAGAACACGTTCGTCCCGAGCGTCTACCCAAATGGTGGACAGTGGAGCCAGCAGCAGCAACCGTGGCAATCCTTCAATCCAGTCAACCCAGCCTTCCAACCGTTCACACAACCCCAAGTCTACAGTGAGCCGGCGTCTCAACAGTGGAGCTGGTCACAACAGTATCCACAGCACGGTCACATCAACCCGGCCTTCCTACCTCAACAGCCAGTGGCGAGCACACAGTACCCAACCCAGCAACCAGCAAACTACATCAACAACGGATACGGAGGGTCTCACACAAGCTTTGCAGCAGCTTACAACGGAGGACAATCCGCAAGATACGGCTACAACTACCAAGCCAACCAAGTCCCGGTGGCGAACAGCCAAACCTATCAACAATCAGCAAACGTCCAGCAAGCAGCAAACTTCTACCAACCCAGCCACTATCAATACCAAAACTCCGTCCACCACTTCCAACCCCAAAGCCAAACCTTCCAATCCAAAGGCGCAGTCCGACCTGAGACGGTCCCAACGCCAGAAAGGTACGGCGACAGGTCTTCACAATTTCGAGGCCTCATGGACCCACCACTGACTGCCGGAACAGGCGAGAGTGCTCGTCTGTACCTAATTCCAGAACCAAAGCCGTCTCGTGAATATGTTGAGCGGTCAAACATCCCACCGCGACGACTGAACAGTCCGAAGAAACTACTGATCGTTCTGGATCTGAATGGCACGTTGCTTGTTCGCTCTAACAGAGGTTCAAACTACACGCCTCGACCACATGTTAAAGAGTTTCTCGCCTACTGCCTAGAGCACCACAAACTGATCGTCTGGTCGTCTGCGCGTCCTCACAACGTCAAGCCGATGGTGGCGCAGCTGTTCAACGCAGAGCAGCATGCTAAACTGGTCGAGGTGTGGTCACGCGAGCAACTCCGACTGGGCACACATTACAACGAAAAGGTCCAAGTCTATAAGCAGTTGTCTTGGCTGTGGGAGGATGCGAAAGTACAGTCGAGCTTCCCTGCGGAGACTCCAGCTTCCTTTAGGATCGAGGATGGTTGGAAAGAGCCACCTTCAACCAAATGGGATCAGTCGAATACGGTGCTGCTGGACGATACGACTGACAAAGCAGCCAGCGAGCCATACAACTTGATTTGCGTGACTGAATTTACAAAGGAGAACAAGGACGATGGGGATGACATGTTGGGTCGGGTCATGGCCTACCTCGAGGATCTGAAGTGGGAGGCGGATGTGAGTGCTGCGATGCGGGTGAGGCCTTTCGTCAACGGGAAGGTTGCGGACGGGAATGTGGAGCAGTTGGAAAGGCCTCCGAGCGCTTGATGTGCGCTGTTGCGTGATGTTGCGATGAGGCTTACTGATACTGGTGAGCGTAGAATGATAGAGCGATACCCTGGACAAAGTGTAGATTCACGACAACGATTTTGAAGTACTGTGTATGCCGACTCGAAAGTGACATGTTGGTGGTGGACTTTCCACTGTACGTTCATTTCTTTTCCTTTTTCTTTTCCACAGCAGTCCTGCTACTGCTTGATCAGAAGGCACTGATGCTCCCATCCACGTTTAATCTAATCCTTGCCGGCGGAGCAAGTCGACTCTTGTATTGCTTTCATAGCAAGGTCCAGAATGCCAAGACTCACGATATCGCTGGTCAACCCGACCGACCTCACTTACCAGACCTGAAACGAGAAACCTCATCAACACTATCGCGAATATCGTCGTCTCATTCGTCCATAGAGCAGACCCAGGCAGTAGTCTTGCATTGTGTCATCGACGAATACCACGAGTACCAAGCCTCATGCTCTTCCTTGACCTCACTTACAAGTCACCGCCGATGTTCTCACCTACCACCATGAACACCAGGGCAGTCCAGTCACATCGCTGCCACACAGAGCTAGGGATGTTGATCACCATGGTGACATGCCATATATCCTGGTGATATCACCAGGTGATGTAGGTGATCTTGGCACTCTAAAAGACCCAAAATAGGTCAAGCTCTAGGGTCAACCCTTAACAGAAGTCACCTTCTAGCCTAAATGGGCAAGAATTCAGGGTCCTCCATTCTATATCACCAGGTGACATGCCACCTATCCATGGTGATATCATTAAAATCACCTGGTGTTGGTGAGGTTGGTGACATGGTGCCAATATCCCTACACAGAGCAGACCCAGCCGCTGGTAATCGATCGATCCCTCGCACGGACCATGGGTGTGAAAGTTCATCCCCGCTCAACCGGAAAAATCCCAGAAAAGTCGGCCAAATTCCTCAAAAAAAGCCACCGTCGCCCCACCCTTTGCACCGCTCTTCTTGTACTTCCAACCCTTCTTCTTTATCATCAATACAACCCTTGCCGGGGTAGCTCAATCGGTAGAGCGTGTGGCTCTTATAACAGCAGAGAGATCAACCTCAAGGTCGTGGGTTCGAGCCCCACCTTCGGCTATTCCTATCAATCAAGCTCATCAGAGCTGCTGTTCTTTTGCTTTTTTGGTTGGGGATCAGGGCGGGTGGTCTGCTGCTTGCCTGGGTTCTGACACTTGCGACTGAGGCCTCTGTGTAGTGTGGTGTGGTGTCTGTTCTGCCAAGAGTGCTGGCTGGCCTTCGATTTTGCTGGGCTGTCTGGGGCTGTCTGGGGCTGGGCGACCTCGCGACGTTGACTTCCGAGTCCAAGATGGCCTGAATCACAGACACAATCTCTGTCCCATGTCATCGTTTCACGACTCTTGTTTGCCTTGTGGTATGGTGTAATGGCCGGTCGCCGTGATGATGCATCCTGGTCCAGCGGGTAGTGCGAGTAGAATGGGCACTGTGAACCATCGCCATCACCACCCAGTCCTTCATCGCACACACACAGCGATGATTTACACGACTTACAAGGAAGGCGTCGGTGCTGATCGTTATCATCTAGACGAGTTCCCAACGCCTGGCATATCTTGCGTTCACGCCCAGTAGACCGAGTCACGCGACCAGACTGCTTCATGCAGAGAAGACTTGAGGACGTGCCGTTTGCCTTCGACGTGTGCTCGCCGAGATCGGTATTATTGCCTCCCTGAAGCAGACTGAGGTTCCCACTGCCAGCTCGACCCAAGTTGAAGTCTTCGAAGATTCCTTTGCTGCAAAGGTCACGGTGTAAAATCAGCC
>Ga0265780_10003797_pt1 | contig 19708 bp, 13 predicted proteins | sample P1T30metagenome_FD_192432 | JGI IMG/M metagenome (GOLD analysis project Ga0265780, IMG submission 192432) | Plant litter microbial communities from East Loma Ridge, Irvine, California - P1 T30 | ecosystem: Environmental > Terrestrial > Plant litter > Unclassified | place: USA: California...
AGCACTGCGAAGACGGATGCTACTTCTTTCGCAGTGTCGGAACCATTTCAGCTGGAAATCATGTGTGAAGTTGAATGCAGGGCAGCCATAACGATGGCTTCGCCGGCTTCTGTCCCCTTCGAAGATCCTACCACAACGCGGCATGGACTGTATCAGCTGTACAATATATATTTTGCGCCTCCAGACGCGAAAACGCTACTCTCCCAATCGATGCTGCGCTTGTGCCATACCCACAGATTTGACCAGTTCAAGATGCATGTGCTGAAGTGAAGTGTGAGGCTCTCCTCGCTATGGCTGCCTCTTTCGCATCTATCAGCCAAAAGTGCGACAAGTACTGCAAGTCTAAAGCCCTAGAACCTTGATGGCGGCGTATGTATGAGCAGTGTTCCGTTGTGCTACAGCCTACCGCGATTTAAAAAGCAAATGCCTTCACTCGATGTGGTCACTCACACCTACCTACGGTAGTGGTTGATCTAGGTCGCCCAGCGATAGAGCTCACCGGCTCAGTCAACCACACTCTATTGGCAACACATCTAGATGTTCGATCGCCTTCCGACGCTCTATTCGGATGGAGCTATGGCCCATGGATATGCTGCCAGTCTTTATGGGAAACTCCGGAGAGTGTACCCAGGGAGAGTAGAGCTAAGAGATGTTGCGCCAATGTCGAGCCAGGGTGGAAGGCAGGTTTCCCCTTCAAGTCTGCAGAACGCCGTATGCACGCTACTTACTTGATAGGGAAGGTGGTGTAAGAAAGGTAGAAAGAAAAGTACAGAGTCTCTTGCTTGCTGGAGTCCCGTTGCAGGTTATGAGGGTGCTGCACACTAGCAAGTCTCTCGTAGGGTCCTCATTTGTGAGCACCGAGGTGCGATGCCTGTCTTACCGTGAGGATAGATGGTGGGGCAGTTGAGGCTCGAGTCGAGTGCTGCCTGCTTGAAACGCAGCCCGGGGCCATGGTGCTGTGTGTGCCATGAAAGCGGGGAGCCGCGGTGACAGACGTCTCTTCCTGATTCAAAGTTTCTTTCGCGAGCTACCTAATCAAGAAGTGTCAAGCGAGTGTAGACTGCAACTGCGTAGCCAACGAATTGGGTTCTGTGTGTCTTCTACTCTGATTTGACGGCGACTTTTGGTTGGCTCGTCCTACACCATATCGTCCGTTTTACAAAATTGTAGGAGCTAGAGTCCTGCACTCTGGTTAACGGAATTGCTGCCATCACAAGTCACGCTACTGGGCCTACTCGCAGTAGCTTTGCAGGAATGTTCCTTTGCATTCCAGGCAGGATTTGTCGATTGGAAGGGTCTAGATGAAGCAGTGCGGGACCCAATATGCTGGGTTTCCAAATGGACGCAGAGTGACCAGTGACTGACTGCAGTACATCGGAAAGAGAGCTGGTATGTGAGGACTGCAATGTCTCAAGTCAATGCAGCCCTTGACGTTTTGACACGGTAGCTCTCATTGGAGATGTTCTGAGTTGCGTTTGTGGCTGATGAAGGCATCACTCCTTTACCTTGCAGGTGCTCCATGCCTCACCACCATGCTACTTTAGGGGTTCTTCTCCAAAAAGATTCTTCCTCTAGGACTCCTTTAGGAATATACTCATGGTCAACCACGTGGGTGGGATCACGATGAAGTGTGTTCTGGGCTCTATACTTACTGGTAGCCTTGCTGTCACCCTGAATTTCTGAGGAAGTCGACATATTCCAACCCATACGCAATAGGTATGCCGGTAGGTGCCGTTAGGTGCGATGCGAGACTAAACGTCGATGGCCCTCCTGATTAGCGTCTATTATGCTGGCGAATAAGAGGCTGGTGGTTGCGACTTACGGCAAACGCCTCGGTAACGTCATTACACCACGGCCCACATGTGATTCCCCTATCCAGCTGCAGGTGACAACCTCTTCATCGTGACTTCCTTACATTTTTCTCACAACCTATCGTCAACAGAAGATGGATACCTTGGTCGTGAGCCTGCGCTCCTGGACCACGACCAGAGACCATCAGATCCAGGATGTCTTCAATATCTTGGTTCAAGAAACTTGCCGGCGTCTACAGAGGCGAACACGATCGTATCCCATCAACTTGGTCAGCTAGAGGTGGACTCCGAGCGAAAACGCGTGGTCAGTAGCACTTTGATGCAGATCTTTGAGGTTTACGGGTAGGCCACAGCGTCACCTGTACTTGCCCTGGCGCGGAACACCCACCGACCAGTTGCGCCACAACACATCGATATGGTGTTGAGCTTTCGCAGTAGGCTGCTAACTCAAAGTGTCTTTTCTAGATCGACTAATCGGTCCACAGCTAAGCCTCTTCAAGACACCCCTTCACTAGCTGGGAGATCGACAGCGGGGAGGAGCTACTGAACACAGACTTTTGCCGCGGCAACATCAACCTCATGAAAAGAAAGATCTCGCCCCCGTGGTCATCACCGTTGAATGCAGGTTTCACAGCCAATAAAGCGAGAGCGATTTCACTCCAGAACGCCGATCAGCGTTGCCAACGTGCTAGACATGCACACTTTGGGCTTTGCAGGCACCACGTCTATGGGAACCGCGGTAGAAGTTGGATACAACAGGAGAATAATGATGCAAGCTCGGAAAATTAGTATGGGATTTAGTGGACTTTGGCTTTGAACCATATAGTTCTTAAACTGAGCTGGGAGCCTACCTGGTCTTACGGCCGCATTTCTCATCTTCACTGTCACCATGCGTTACTCTCACTCTTCCGTTCTCCTGGCTGCGGTCGCCGTGCCGCTGGCGGGTGCTTTTCCTACTTCCTTGTATGAGACTCTCGCGAGTGATCCGAAGTTAGTCGCCCGCGCCGAGGAGATTCTCAAACGCCAGGCTGGTGCCTCTGCAGCGGATGCCTTCTTCGACCCAACTCCCACTTTCATTGAGAGGCTACAGTACGTCAACGTCAGCAAGGGCAGCGGTCACGAATACGTTGCCCCATCCAAGGATGACCTTCGTGGACCCTGCCCAGGTCTCAACGCCTTCGCCAACCACAACTTCCTGCCACACAACGGATACGCCACTGTTCAACAATATATTGACACGACCGAAAAGGTCGTCGGTATGGGCCCGCAGCTAGCCGGTTTTCTGGCAATCTACGGAGGCATCGTCGACGGTGATGGCTTCTCGTGGTCAATGGGCGGCACACCTTCCGTCGCACAGGGAGGTGCCACTGGTATCTTTGGACACGGTCTCACTGGATCGCACAACAAGTACGAGGTAAGAGTGACATGCACGACTTATTTGCGAACAAACATTGACCTTCACTCTGTAGGGTGATGCCTCGCCGACTCGCCCTGACCTGTACGAGGCTGGCAACGACTACATGACAGTCGCGTCACAGTTTCAGGACTTGATCGACCACTCCCCTGGTGGCGAAGTCACCATGGAGTCGCTCACTGAGTTCCGAAGCGTCAGGATCGACCAACAAATCGCCAGAAACCCCTACTACTTCTACGGCCCATTCTCTGGTGTACTTGTGCAGCCCGCCGCGTACACCTTCATCTACCGCTTCATGGCAAATCATTCTGCGGAGCACCCCAAGGGCCGTCTAGACTACAAGACTCTCCAATCTTGGTTCGGAATCGAGGGCGAGAGTGGAAGCTACAAGGCTAAGCAGGGCCAAGAGCGCATTCCTGACAACTGGGTAGGTACAGCCTGATCCTGTACGAACATCGTTGTAGCTGACAACCGCATAGTACAGGCGTTCCGTCGCGACCCCATACGAAGTCGAGTACTTCTTGGGTGATGTTGCTGCTGCCGCCGCACTGCACCCTAAGTTTTTGGCTGTTGGAGGGTATGTCTTTTGCAATGAATACATACAAGCCCCATGCTAACATTCACAGAAACACTGGCACTACCAACTCATTCACTGGTGTCGACATCGCTGATCTTTCTGGTGGCCTCTTCAACCTCCAGACTCTTGCGCAGGGCAACAACCTCGGATGCTTTACCTACCAGCTGGCTGCACAGGCCAAGCCAGATTTCTTGACTGGTCCCACCACCCAACTGCAAGACGCGGTTGGTGGTCTCATCCAGCCTCTGGGATGCCCCCAACTTCAAAAGATTGACAACTCTCAGCTTGAGAAGTTCCCGGGTTACAAGAAGAACCCAGTGTACTCTTAGGCGATTGTCAGGTGGAGTAGAAGGTGCGGACGCGTATGAAGTTTTTTGCATTAGTCAAGCGTGAAAGGCCCCGTGTATATAGAAATCGATTCGGTATCCTCGAGTTGTTGCACACACACAAAGACGCATGATCCCGTGACGCGGTGATGTTGACATATATACTAGTCCAGCCTCCACGGGCCAAGTAAATCTGCTGCAGATCATGTGTTCGAACCTGACGCTTTTTTGCTCTCAAAACGAATGCTCGAGAGTTTTATGACTCGCTTCCGACTGCCCCAAGACTATAGGCAAAAGTATCCATGTGATTGACTGCAACGGCACTGCCCAACCCAAAGACGAGCTGTATAAATACTCCCTCATCATCATTTGAGCCACTCTGCCAACAACACACACTTTATTACATTTCCAAAAGAGGTACAAGATGATTTTATGGCTCTGTCTCGGCTTGACGTTACTCTCCCAAATGCCATTCCTCACAGCGCTGCGTGTTAGAAAGATACCGCCAACGTGAACATGTCTCCTGTCTTCTGTCTATCTTGCCGACTTAAGAATCAGTTACATCGATGTTGAATGTTGGATGTATGACTCTTTCCGAAATTTCGAACGAGCCAATACCATGCTGGCGACCTTAGATTTTCAAAACCTCGCGGGACTGGTGAATGGAGTTTGTCCATCCGTATCATTTAAGCTGTACACTGCTCGCACGCTTCTTTTGCACAATACACTCGAAATTCGATGTTCAGAATTGCTGGGACAACCAGACTATGTCCGCTCCTGCGCTTCTCCCTTATTCCAAAACCAGTCCCGCGAATGTTCATGATCTCAAAATCATAGCAGCAACGACCTATGTCGTACCGTTTTCTTCTATGAACTCCCAATCAAAAGATAAAAAGCAGAATGTCTTCTCCGATGTTTGAGTCGCTCTCTTTCTCCTTTGATGGCATAACTAATGAAATTATAAGACTGGGAGAAAATCGAGATCATACACTATGTGTCCGAGCGGACGAAGTGTCGAAAGAGCTATAGTATCACATACATGGAACTCGCCACATGTGCAAGATATAAAGTAAAAGTACATGGCTTGGCTTTGTCGAAAGACAGCGAGGCGACGTTGGCATGTAAAAATACGCATCGAAAGCTCGAGTTATACAGCGCATGTTCATTTGTCATATTAGGAACGAAATATGCTCTTGGTTTGTCATGAGTTATACTCTTGCTGTCGTTCTTGTTTTCCAGAACGACTCAACTACCATGAAATCACTGAGCCATTCGCATCCAAGTCGATATGAGCGCCGTGATGTGTGCTGTCTGTCGACTACGAAAAGTCTCGTGACGTTTTTTGCTTGCCTCGAACGGGCTATGCGATATCGTTCGCAACGAAATAGAATCCTTCAGATAAATATCTCTTGATACCACTGCGCAAATCTCTCTGGTTGAACACCGCATAATGTAAAGGAAATACCGACATCTACTCACTCTTCGCCCTCCGCACACCCATCTCAACCGGAATAACCGTCCCATTAAACGCCATCATCGTCAATCCAAACTTACTCAACACCCTCGGCTCCCAACCCTCCACGAAGCGCTCCTCAGTAAGCATCGGCTCCAGATCCTTCACTCTCCCACCGAAGATAGTGAGCATAGTCGACGAGCTACCCGCGTTAGCGACCTCACCACAAAGTCATGACAGGCATACATACTTCGCCGCCCCAAACCCATTATGGAAGAAACTCTCAGTATACTCCTTATTCGCCACCCTACACTCCCCCCTCCTCTTCCCCAGCGCACGACTCAAATCCCCCTTCGTCAACCTCGCACCCCCATCCCCCGTCGCACCCCCCAACAATTCCTGCACCAACTCCAAATCCGGACTCCCCTGATCCTTCACAAACGCCACATCCCTCCTCGTCAAACTCGCATCATGCTCAATCGCATTATGCCTACTCAAATCCTCAAGATCAAACGTCCCTTTCCAATAACTCCGTCCCAAAAAGTCCGCAGCAAACTTAGGCACGAAAAAGCAGAAGCTCGGCGCGAAATTGAAGGACTGGCGTACGGCGGTGTTGAGCGTGCGGAAGGGGATGTTTTTGCCGTCGTGCGGGAGGATGCCGTGGTTGGACAGGGCGTTGAGCATTGGGCATGCGGAGCGCGAGTCGCTGGGTTTGGGCGCGGTGTAGGGCGGCCAGTGGCCTGCGTGGCCTGGGGTGCCGGCGGGGATGACGTGTGTGGGGGTGTGGGAGGGGAGGAGGAGGTTGAGGAGGAAGAGGGTGGTGTCCCAGGTTAGGACGAAGATGTCGATGAAGGGTTTGGTGAGGTTGGGCATGATTCACACACTGTTTAGTCAAAGTCAAGAGGCAGAGAGGGACGTGAAAAGAAGTTCGCGACACAACGAAAAGAGAGAGGGGGTCGTCACTTGTCGTGCGACACACCCGTCAAAGCACATGTTGAGCACATGCCAATGCACCGATACGCGAGCTCACCCCCATCACAACCAACCACGTCCCAGCGAGAGTAACATCGGAGTGTAAGTGGGGGCGCGACATGGCCCGCGATGTGCTGGTCCTGCAGTGTGGGTAGCACCGCATGTAATGATCTGCGACCTATTCGCAGATCATATATTGCTTTTGCGCCAATGCTGTATGGATCGCGCGATCTCGCTTCGTTCGTATCGTATGTACGCTGAGGATGCTTGCTTCGTGTAAGCACTGCTCTGCGCTGTTGGGGTTGTTGTTGTTGTGGTTGACGAGGTGCGGTTGAGGTTCTGTGCTCATGCTACTTCTTTGAAGCGAATGTGCGTCATCACGCATCCTTTCAAGAAAAGGTCATGGCTGTGTCTGTGTGTTGATGTTGGTACATTCATTCGACGTCGCCGTCAGCATTAATCTGTCTATCTAGTTTCTTTCATGATAATCATCATACCCGTCCCAACCAGTCCATGCATGTGGCCGAAGCTATGACAAAACCAAACGCTAAAATGCAAAGCAAATCCCATCCCGAACCCAAAGGACCAATCCAGTCCAAACCAAACCAAGCATCAGTACCACAATCCTTTCTTCTGGGTCACCTTCGCCGTCTTCCAGCTGAACGCAACCTTGTGATTCGGATACGGCGTCCACCAAAACTTAATCGCAATCTTGACACCCAGCTGGTTGTTGTACACCACCAAGCTCGCGAACACAACGATGAACGAGATGCTCGGGTGGCTCATCAGGAACGACGACATGGATAGGATGTGGTTCTACCACGCTTGGCGGTAGAAGACAGCGAAGATAGCGGTCAGGAGCGGCATCCACACGCCGTCAAGAAGACGTGTGCCAGCCGACTTAGCCGCGAGCGGCGCCACAGGACCATTCGATGCCTGGGCGTTCTGAAGGACATTCAACGTCGGCGCGGGCGTGGTACCCGGGTATAGTGTGACGAGGGTTGTAAAGCCCTGTTCATTGAACCGTGTGACAACCTCAGGCTTAGAGTCGACGGGCGACGCCGAAGGCAAAGCAGCCGGCGATGGCGTAAAAGAAGCGGCTTGGGACATCTGCGTTGAATGTAAGTAAAGATCGTTCTGAGGGGAAAGCGCACAGGAGCTAAGGGGTAAAAGAGGCTTACTAACAGGAGCTGAGCTGGGAGGCATGACCTTGCCCGAGTCAGAGACAGACCAACCAGCCGGCAGGCCGGGGTAGTTGGAGAAGGTTGACTGCGGTGCTTGCGCGGTGGTGACGGGGATCCAGGGGTAGACGCTGGGGCGCACGTAGGTGTCGGTCTCGCGGGGGGTGAAAGGGATGGGCTGGCCAGCGACAGGCGATGTGACGGTGGGTGCGTTGGCGATGGGCTTCTTGCCGCCCGAGTAGACAGTACCGCCGTTGGATTTGATAGAGCGCCAGGTGCCTGTGTTGTCGCCGTAGACGTACTGCGTGCCGGTGGAGTAGTCCTGCACCATGAGGCCGCGGGCTTTCATAGTGAAGGGGCCGCTGCCGTAGGCGGTTGGTCCCTTCGCCCACTCAATGGTGCCGGGCGAGTTCGCTGAGTCTCCACCGCTCCAGGCGCCGAACTTGACCTGCATGGGCGACTGTGGGTACTGGCCGTTGGCGTTGGCGGGCTCGAGAGTGCGGACAGTCTGGCCGTCAATCTGCCAGATGATCTGGTCGGGGGTCCAGTCGATGGTGTACTTCTTGAAGCCAGTCTGGCTGCCGGGGTCGTCGTGGAAGGCGCCGCGGTTGTAGCTGGTGGTCTGGCCCTTGCCGAAGTAGTTGGTCTGCACCTTTTGCGGGTCGGCGCCAAGCCACTCCCAGTCAATCTCGTCGAGGGTGTCGGACTGGAGGACGAAGCTGCTGACGATGCCCGCGCCCGGCGCCGCCTGGATAGAGATCTCGACCCTGCCGAACATGATGTACCATTTCGATGTGAGCTGGGGCGAGTCGCCCGATTTGGCCACTGTGAAGGAGACGCCGTCCTTGCCGTACGTGGGGTTGCCTTGTGGCGTGAAGCTATCCGAGGCAGAGGAGAGGTCGATGTTGACGGTGCGTCCCAGAGCCGAGTCTGGTGGGCAGTCGCTGCGCAGTGTGGGGTTGCAGTTTGACCATGTCTGAGCGATGGATGGTGCGACGAGCGAGGCTGTCGAAACGAGCGCCGCGAGTGCCCGTATGGTGGAGCGCATGTTGGATGTGTGGTGGTAGAGAGGGTTGGGGTGTAGCGAGGGTTGCCGACAAGAAGGTGTTACGATATGCTCGATGTAGATGGCTGTGATAGCGATATGCTGGTAGAACGAGTACTAGCAAGCAAATGGATGTGTAAGTATCGTGTTGCCGAGTGAATGGTCCAATACCTGCTCAGCGCTTGAGAGGTAACAGAGGATGATTGTGTGATTGTGTGATGCAGGCCCACAGGACCGGCATATGAAATGGTTATATGGAAGCTGCCAGCCATCTTCAGTAGTGCACATACGTGTTAGCTGATATCAGGGCCAGCGTGGCGTCCGTGTGCCGATTCTGGACGCGCAAGTGGGAGGTTGGCGATAAAGACGAGGTTGGCGAGGAGACGACCCCAGCCACACCATCGCGACTGCCCAAACCCTGTCACAACGCAACTACAGTAAGAGTTGGCATAGATGTTCTACGTAGTGACGTGTGCTACAATAGACTTTTACAGCGAGAAATGAATTCAAGGAAATCATCACGATATTCGTACTGATGTTGAATAGCATGATGCAGCGTGCACGCGCCACCTGCGCCACACCCGCCAGTCGAGGACCCCGCAACACCATGCATCTATCAATAGAGCCGCTGCATCCGATTCGACTCGCTCTCCAGATCGCCAATACCACCTGCAGCCCTCTAGACCCTGCATAAACGCCTTTGGGCAAACTTTTCTTCCTCATTCAGACACACTGAGTCACGCGTTCCTGCAAGACCACCTTCAGCTGCGAGGTTTCACCACCGTGCAGCAATCCACACACATGTCTCTAACCAACGCCACGCCTCTCGAAGTCGCTCAGGCGGCGCGACTCGGCTCCCGGAAACTTGCCGTGCTGTCTACTGAGGAGCGCAATAGCGCATTGACTGCCATCCACAAGGCGCTAGCAGACAGTAAAGATGAAGTTCTCGCCGCCAACGCCAAGGATCTCGAGTCCGCAAACAAGGCCGCAGCAGGAGGAATTCTCAGTGCGAGTCTGGTCAAGAGGTTAGATCTGGGCAAAGCAGGAAAATACGAGGACATGCTCCAAGGTATACTAGACGTCCGAGACCTGGAAGATCCCACCAACAAGACCACCGCAAAGACATTACTCGACCATGGTCTCACTCTCTCACGGATAACATGTCCCATTGGCGTGCTATTGGTTATCTTCGAAGCCCGCCCAGAAGTCATCGCCAACATCTCCGCACTCGCCATCAAATCCGGAAACGCAGCAATCCTCAAAGGCGGACGCGAGTCCAGCGCCAGCTTCGCAGCTATTGCCTCCATCATCTCACGAGCACTCTCGATGTCAGCCGTGCCAGCAGACTGTCTCCAACTGGTGCAGACCCATGATGTGATTGCCGACCTCCTAAAGCAAGACACGTACATCGACCTGTGCATCCCACGCGGCGGCAACAAACTCGTGCGCTTCGTCAAAGACAACACTACCATCTCCGTTCTCGGCCACGCAGACGGCATATGCTCCACGTACCTGTGCGCCGACTATCCCGCCGACAAAGCGACCAAGATCGTGCTGGACGCGAAGTGCTCGTACCCAGCAGGTTGTAACGCGACCGAGCAACTCCTTGTTGACGAGGCGGCGCTGAGCACCACACTGCCCGTCGTTGCGGAAGCGTTACTGAAGAAGGGTGTTTCATTGCGTTGCGACCCGCAATCTCTCGCTGCACTGAAGGAGAAGCTCGACCCACATTCCGCTGCCTTGCTACAAGCAGCTGGCCTGGAAGATTTCGACACGGAGTTTCTGGACTACATACTCGCTATCAAATCCATCCCATCACTCACAGCCGCAATTGACCACATCAATACACATTCATCACATCACACCGACGCCATACTCACCCTCGACTCCAACATGGCGCAGCAATTCCTTGCCGCCGTGGACTCCTCATCGGTGTACTGGAACACGTCGACGCGCATGGCGGACGGGCAGCGCTATGGCTTTGGCACCGAGGTCGGTATTAGTACGAATAAGATACATAGTAGGGGCCCGGTAGGGCTCGAAGGACTTACGATATACAAGTGGGTGCTTGTGGGAGATGGGCAGGTTAGTGGGGACTACGGAGCGGGTGGTAAGAGCTGGAAGCACGAGAAATTAGCTACTGGTGATGAGGAGTTTGCAGCTCAGGACGACGAGGAGAAGGACTTGTTGAAACAGCATCGAGCCCAGAAAGGGAAGCAATAGCTTGTGTAGATAGATAACATTATCGCAACATCGTCCTCTTCATGTCAAAAATACTGTACCAAACACAACTTCTCGCACCACCCACTTCCCAAATACACAAGCGCCATCGAAAAGCACCAATTCCAGACCTCAGTACGCACCCCGTGTCGCATCTCACTTCATTCCCACGCCCATGGCCGCGGTAAATGATCGTTACTTCGCTCCAGCTACACCAGTCACAGTAAAACGTCGCACAGTGGACCGGCCCGTTACGTTGCTGTTTCACTGCGTTACGGAGCGTGGAGGTACAGTTCCTGCAGAATGGATGGGATGGGACTAGATTTGCGACATCGATACTGGAAATTCGAGTGCTGCACATGCATGCTTGGGAAATTGCCAAAAAATATGGTGTGAATGTGGGAGATGTGTGCTGAAGCAATATGTTCATCTAGGCGTTTGTAGACTCGCTCGCTACCAAGCGATGGCGAGCGAGATGCTTCTATCTACTCTTGTTCCTCCATGTGATGTATCCGTCAAGTCGTCCAAAGTTGTTCATCATGCATACTCTCGCCACACATCTAATCAATCCCCTTGTTCCTCAGCGCAAGCGACGGCTTCGCAAAGATCTGCGCGCCATCTTTCAAACGACGCTCCGCGTTCTGGCGCCCGTTGACGAAGTCAGGGTGATTAAGCGTGAGCTCAACAGCGCCGTTGACAACGTGATCCACAGCTTCAACACCCAACATGAAAGAGTGGTCCTGGTTGCCGACCTCGTAGCGCCACGAGCCAAAGCGGCCACGCGAGAGAATGTCCTTGGCTTGCAGCGCGGGAAGCAACTTCGTCAGAACGCCCTCGCGCTCGAGTGTAGGGGTGGGGTATCCGTGGTCGAAGCGGCGGTGGTACGTTGAGACGATCTCATCACCAGGCTTGATCATCTCGGTATTGATAAGGCCTTGAATCGAATCCTTGAGCATATTCTTTTGGTCCACGGGCTTGAGGCTCGACTCAGAGACCTCCAGCATGATCGACCAGTAGGGGCCCGCCTGTGGCTCGGTGGAGCTCGGCTTCGAGCCGTCGGCGAGCTGCTGTGTTGCGAGCTTGACCTCCGCTTGGGGCTGGTTATAGGGGGAGTAGTTTGAGAAGATGGTGGCGCGGTAGAAGGGGCAGTCGTCTTCGGGGAAGTATAGCCAGCACTTGTCGCCGATGCGCTCGGGGCGCTCGCCGCGGATGCCCACGCCGATGACGTGTGTGCTGCTGTAGAAGAGGCCCTTGCTGAGGTCGATGAGCTCCTTGTCGCCCATCTTCTCGACGAGCGAGTCGACGGCCATGGTGTTAACGAGCTTCTTGTAGTTGACCACGGTGCCATCCTTGAGATGGACGCGGTGGCCCTCGGCGTCGACCTTGGTGACTGAGCCCTTGTCGCCGTAGCGCTTCTTGTCTGCAGGAAGTGTGCCGTCGACCGCGATCCAGATACCGCCCGTGCCGTCCCGCGCGGGGAAGCGGAAAGTTGCATTGGGACCCCAGTTTCCTGCCGTCTTGTTGTGGATAATGTTGTGCATGACGCCCTTGACGTTGGGCGCTGCGACACGCTCGCCGAGCCATTGACACTGCATCTTGGTGGTCGGCACCGCCCACACCTTGTAGTTGTATGGTCGCATGAAGAGGTCGGCGATACCGACACCCATCTGCCGCATGATCCACTCGTCAAAGTCCTGGGGCTTTGTGTTCGCCACGCGTGACTCGAGGGCGGCGTCAATCAGGCCGTCCATGCATTTTGCCTGGTCGTCTTTGCCCAGCATGGACAAGTTGTTCTGGAAGGGGTAGGGAACCCAGTGGCCTTTGCAGCGGACGTAGGAGATACGCTGATGGGTGTACCAGTCCTCGTCTTTGGGGAGCGCCTCGTCGATGCAGTCGTCGAAGTACTTGTAGTGGGAGAAGATGACATGGCCGCCGACGTCGTAGAGCTGTTCGTGTAAGCTTGATGGGGCTTCAATTGACATGTGGGGTGCTCACGAAGCCTTCTGGGGTCACATCGGTGGAGGCAAGACCACCAGGTGTCTCGTTCGAGTCCACGATCATCCATGACGGGCCATCCTGATAGACTTAGCACTTGCCCCTCTGACATGCGCACTCGCTCGAGCATACGATCTGATTGAGGCGCTTTGCTGCTCCAAGACCCGTGGGTCCAGCGCCAATGACGAGCACATCAACAGAACTGCAGTACTGTTAGTTGCAGCTTCAACATGCAAGTGGCGGGGCGGTGAGTGTACATTTCTTCCTTTGCGGATCCCATCTTTCCCTGCAAGAGTTCTTGAAAACTCGGAACTCTCTTCAATGTCTGGCGGGCGAGGTTCAACATGTACTCGGCGCGCGGTGAGCGGTGAAGTCTTTAGGCCGTCCAATGGATTGGGGCGTTGTGGAGAAATATAGCTCTCTACTGATAAAACAAGCGTGCCAAGAAGCAATGTTGAGTTGCCGTCAGGGTCCATTTGCGGGCACAGACACTCGGCTGGCGTGCTTGATGCGGCGACAGATAAAGGGGCACTTCACGCTGCATGGCTGCTCGTGGGCGTAACCATTGGCTGGAAGCCTTGCACAGTGCCTGTTCCCCTTGGTTGAAAATGAAGTGTAACTATTTTTTCTAGGTCACGATGTGGTAGCCGTGTCCAGGTCGCAGCTGCAGTCTTCCATGGGAGCATTGGTGAAGCATGAAGTAGCCGAATGCAGCATGATGAAGTTTGACACTCGTCGAGTTCGTGAGAGCGGCAACACCACATCCTCGACGCATTATCAGTGTCCGTCGTTAGTGCGACGCTGTAGTCTGTCTTGTGTAAACATTCTCGAGGCATGACATGGAGTACCCCTATTGCCCGCTCACCCTGCCGCGTACCACAGAGCCCCCCACAATTATATCAGCAGTGGACTTCACTCTTGGATGTGTTCATGTGTGGTTGTAATAGATGTAGCTCATAAAACCTTTATGTAGATAGCAAACAATTATGATGATACTGTGTTAGCCGCGAGTAAGAGAAAGTTAGCTCGAGTGAATAAAGATTGCGCGTCCAATCCACAGCGCTCTGTTTCACGTCGCTCATTCATGCCCTGCATGCAAATCCTCATATGAAGACGGCCTGGAAGTGCTTCTAGCTTACGGCCCCTCCCCTAGCGCTAGGTAATTAGCCTTCACCACGTCTACATACAGCTTCCAACACCCCCCTTCGCTCGCTCTTCATCTCCCATTGTTGCCTCTTGTACTTGCCGTCACAGCTCTTCACTGTTGCTTGTGCCCGCCTTGTGCCCATCTGCACCCCGAGCCGTCAGTCAGCGACCGCGCCAATCTGCCGGTAACGACTCTAGCGCGGCGACCACCTTTCTTTACGCCCGCCGCCGACCACGCTCCTCGACACTCTCGACCGCCAGTCTCTCCTTTCCGCAACACCACCCACACGCCACAACATGTCTTCAGACGAGAAAATGCGGTCCTCGGTGGACGCTGCCCGCGATCCTGCGCAGCCAGTGCTACCCACCGTGAACCCGGAGGCGCTCAAGTCTGCGCCGGAGCCTGCCTCCTTTCACCCAGCTGTGTACATTGCGTAGGTCAGGCCGTGCGACGCGGGCATTGCAGACGCTGACCGTCACGCAGGACATGGATCTCGCTCAGTTCCAGCACCATTGTTTTCAACAAGTACATTCTGCACACTGCCAAATTTGGTGCGCACGCCTACCTCATACCGCCGACCTCCTCTAACATCTGCCGCAGAGTACCCCGTCTTCCTGACAACATGGCATTTGGTCTTTGCGACCATCATGACCCAGTTCCTCGCTCGCTTCACCACCATCCTCGATTCAAGAAAGAAGGTGCCCATGACCGGCCGCGTATACCTCCGGGCCATCGTCCCCATCGGCCTCTTCTTCAGCTTGAGCTTGATCTGCGGTAACTTGGCATACCTGTACCTGAGTGTGGCTTTCATCCAGATGCTCAAGGTATGTTATGATGGTAGTTGCGGTGGAGAAGCATACTGACAAGTGCTAGGCGACTACCCCTGTTGCCGTCCTTATTGCGACATGGACTCTCGGCGTGTCACCAGTGAACATGAAGACCCTCGGCAACGTCTCCTTCATCGTGCTAGGTGTGGTCATTGCCTCCATGGGCGAGATCCAGTTCGTCATGATCGGCTTCCTCTTCCAGGTCGGCGGCATCGTGTTCGAGGCGGTGCGTCTCGTCATGGTCCAGCGCCTGCTGAGCTCCGCCGAGTTCAAGATGGACCCTCTTGTGTCACTCTACTACTTCGCGCCTGCTTGCGCATGTATGAACGGCGCGGTGTTCCTCTTCTGGGAGCTTCCCAAGATCACCATGGTCGACATCTCCCGCGTTGGTGGCCTTACCCTCTTCGCGAACGCGCTCGTGGCCTTCCTGCTCAACGTCTCGGTCGTCTTCCTCATTGGCAAGACCTCCTCGCTCGTCCTCACCCTATCTGGCGTTCTCAAGGACATTCTCCTCGTCTTCGCATCGATGTTCCTGTTCAAGGACCCGGTCACCCTTCTCCAGGCATTCGGCTACAGCATTGCGCTCGGTGGATTAGTCTTCTACAAGCTCGGCGGCGAGAAGTTGAAGGAGTATCTCGGACAGGGCAGCATGAAGTGGCAGGAGTTTGGACACACGCGTCCAGTGCTCCGCAAGCTCATGATCTTTGCGGCTGTCCTAATCTCCATGTTCATGGTCATCAGCTCCTTCGGCGCCTTCCCAGAGCAGAGCGCCAGAGTACAAAACGAGTTCGGCAAGCTCATCGGCGACAAGGGCGCATGAGCGGTCTCGCCAAGCGACGGACTCACACCACCTGCTCGACGCGAGCACACTGACTTCACACTTCATACTTCGACATTGTCTTCCTATACTTATTTGGTGCAACTTGGGAGTGGACGGGGTACTGGTGTTTTCTGCAGCATAGACAAGCGGGTCTTTCCATGCCATTGGGGGACTTTTTTCGTACGACGGCTTCTATCAATTCATTCGATTGCATGTCAAGGAGAAACGACAGGAAAATGAATCTTCACGTTGTGGCATATATAGATTTTGCAGCGCCGGCTTGTGCTGGCTCATGGATACATACTCTAGCTACATAATGGTAATGCGTCAAAGGAGAGTGACAAGACAAGTCAAATGTTGTGCGTGTTGTCTGTGTTCAGTTGTTCACGAGCATGATGGTTGTTCCAATCGGTCATACATCAAAGCTGATAGTAGATGAGATGCATTGGCTCAAAACACTGTTTTATTGTGTCAATCTTCAGGAGACATTAGACGCCTCATTCTTTTGAATCAAAGATTGCGAGCACCTTTGTGTTCGAAAGTCTCACTCCAACCTGCAGTCCCTGGTGTTGGCAATTCTGAAGTTCTGCGCTGGTGATAAGGCTCGGTTGTGCTTTCCTGCCGGTGCGCCAAGCCGCTATGGACCGTGCGCAGCTCCCACACATCCATCAATTTTCGCATTCGTGAACAGCTTCAGTACTAACCACAGACAACACCACCTGCTCATCAACTGTCAAGATGGGTATCGATCTCGACAAGCATCATGTTCGAGACGGGCACCGCAGTATGTGATACCCCGTCGAGTTGGCGCAGCAATGCGCTGGCGACTGCAGTCTTTTAGACGCAACATGAAGGAATGCGAGGATTGACGAGTATACAGAGGTCGCTAAGTCTTCCAACCCCTACGTTAAGTTGTTGGTGCGTCTGTACAAGTTCCTGGCTCGTAAGTACTCCGAATCACATTGCGCGGGTCTCGTGTGCTGACAGCAATAGGCCGCACCGATGCCCCCTTCAACAAGACGGTCCTGCGACGCCTCATGATGTCCAAGATGAACCGTCCCCGTAAGACTACCGACCGTACGCAATATTGCGCACACTCATACTAATCCTGCGACAGCCGTCAGCTTGTCCAAGATCTGCGCGACTGCCGCCAACAAGTACTCGGCGAAGGCACACGAGGGCAAGACCGTTGTCATTGTACGTCGCACAATAGTGAACGCAGTGGATGCATGCTAACGATCGACTAGGTCGGCACCGTCACCGATGACAACCGTCTCCTCGACCTCCCCAAGCTCTCCATCGCTGCGCTCCGCTTCACCGCGTCCGCCCGCGCACGCGTCCTGAAGGCCGGCGGCGAGACCCTCACCATCGACGAGGTCGCTACCCGCTTCCCCACCGGAGCCAACACCCTCCTCCTCCGTGGACCCAAGAACTCCCGTGAGGCTGTCAAGCACTTCGGCATGGGCCCCCACTCGCACAAGAAGCCGTATGTCGAGAGCAAGGGCCGCAAGTTCGAGCGTGCCCGTGGTCGCAGAAGGTCCCGTGGTTTCAAGGTATAAGCGCGTACCTGGAGCCGTGCACTTTCTCTGGGTTATTGGCGTGGTAGTCATGGTTATGGGGTTTTACTTATGAGGCGCCTGTGACGACCGGCATGAGCTGTTTAGCAGTTCACAAAAAGATACTCGATGTCCTAGCAGACAATGCAAGCATACCGATGGGCTCTCCGAGCTCATGAGGTGAAGTCATGAACAAAGCCAGAACATACCATGCATCGTGACTGTTCGAAAGTGAAATTTGAAGACCTTGCACATCGTGGTTGTGATAATCCGCCCTCCGACTTTCGTGCATTGACATCAGATTCGGCACAGTTACCACGCAACCCATCCGCGCTCATACTTTGGCGCTGAAAATCCTGCTCACTTACAGTTGTGTACTCTCAAATACCCAAGAACTACTTTCAAGTTGGCCAGACTCGTCGTTAAGCCTTGTTTGTCCCCGGTACTTTGATCATTTCTTGCCCAAAAATTCTTCTGACCCCGCATCCAGCCAACCACGACGCAGCTCCACAGCCCACACTACCCAAAACAGTCAACCAGCACTCGACTTGATATCAACAATCACACATGGCCGACAGTCGCAAAGTGGGCGTCTTGGGCGGTGGCCAGCTCGGTCGCATGCTGATCGAAGCTGCGAACCGCCTCAACATCCAAGTCAGCGTTCTGGACGCAGCTGGATCGCCAGCCAAACAGATCTCAGCACATGACGGCCATCTTGATGGATCATTCAAAGATGCAGCAGCGGTCAAGAAGCTCGCGCAAGCCAGTGACGTCGTCACAGTCGAGATTGAGCACGTCGACACGCAAATGCTGGAAGAGGTGGCAAGCGAGGTCGTTGTGGAGCCCAGCTGGAAAACGCTGCGAATTATTAAAGACAAGTATGCGCAGAAGCAGTATCTGAAAGAGCATGGAGTCGCTGTTGCAGAGAGCCTTGACCTTGAAGGCAAGGGTATAGAGGGCTTGAAAGAGGCGGGCAGCTCTCATGGTTACCCTTATATGTTGAAGAGCAAAACTGAGGCATATGATGGCAAGGGTAATTTCGTGGTCAAGAGTGAGGAGACAGTAGACGCTGCATTCAAAGCTCTCGGCAGCCGACCTCTATATGCAGAGCGATGGGCCAACTTCAAAATGGAGCTCGCGGTCATGGTAGTCAAGACGAAAGACGGCGTGCTCACATTCCCCACCGTCGAGACAGTCCACGAAGATAGCATATGTAAGCTCACATACGCGCCACCGCGGAACGTCTCAGAAGCCACCGCCCAACGAGCCCAGGACCTCGCAAAGAAAGCCATCGCCACCTTCGAGGGCAAAGGCGTTTTCGGCGTCGAGATGTTTCTCCTCAGCGACGACACCCTCCTCGTCAACGAAATCGCACCTCGCCCCCACAACTCAGGTCACTACACCATCGAAGCGTGTCCGATCTCACAATACGACGCTCACCTCCGCGCCATCCTCGACCTACCCATCTCCCAGTCCTCCCTGCGCCTCCGCGAACCTTCTATCATGCTCAACATCCTAGGCGGCAAAACCCCAGATTCTCACGTCCAAGTCGCCCGCAAAGCCCTCTCATCGCCCAACGCATCCATCCACCTCTATGGCAAAGGCGACGCCCGCCCAGGCCGCAAGATGGGCCACATCACCCTCACAGCACCCACGCTCGCCGCCGCCGAAGCCGAGATGCAGCCTCTAATCGACTTCGTGGACGAGCAGAAGGGCAAAGCACTCGGTCCGCGTCTTGATTCTACAGCTGAGCCCCTCGTCGCGGTCATCATGGGCTCAGACTCCGATCTCCCCGTCCTCCGCGCCGGCCTCGAAATCCTACAGAAGCTCGAAATCCCCTTCACCACGCGCGTCACATCCGCGCACCGCACGCCCGACTGGCTCCGCGAGTTCTCCAAGAACGCATCCTCAACGTCCCTCAAAGTCATCATCGGCGCGGCAGGCGGCGCCGCTCATCTCCCGGGCATGTGCGCATCTTGGACCACGCTGCCTGTTATCGGACTGCCTGTTAAGGCGACGCATATGGATGGGTGGGATAGTCTGGTGAGTATGACGCAGATGCCGAGGGGTGAGCCGGTTGCTACGGTGGGCATTAATAATAGTACGAATGCGGCGCTGTTGGCGGTGAGGATTCTGGGTGCGGAGGATAAGGTTGTGAGGGAGAGGTTGAGGGTTTGGATGGAGGGGAATGAGAGGGAGGTGTTGAGGAAGGATGGGGTGTTGGTTGAGCTGGGGTGGGAGGCGTATTTGAAGGGGATGGGGAAGTAGTTGGGTAATGGGTGGGGACTTTGGTAGTGTCAGCATCTGTGCTCGAGAATGTTCCGTGTCGTCACATGATCTCCTGATTCTGCTGATCAGGAATCT
>Ga0265780_10003798_pt1 | contig 19696 bp, 23 predicted proteins | sample P1T30metagenome_FD_192432 | JGI IMG/M metagenome (GOLD analysis project Ga0265780, IMG submission 192432) | Plant litter microbial communities from East Loma Ridge, Irvine, California - P1 T30 | ecosystem: Environmental > Terrestrial > Plant litter > Unclassified | place: USA: California...
GTCGGTAGAGGATTGTTCGAGATGACGTTTCGGGGAAAAAGGCGATTAAGAATACGAGACATCCTCCTGATAACCATGTTAAAACCCATATTGGCCATGTCCAGCCTTTTGCTTGGAATGTGAATCCTCCTAGGAGTGGTCCGAAGATTGGACCGCAAATTGCTCCGCAGCCCCATACTCCTATTGCGTATGCCAAGTGCTTGGGCCTGAATAGCTAATCGTCAGCTGATACGTGACGAGGAGGGGGGCGACGTACATCACCCATGGTCGCTCCTCCAATCGCTAGTGCTGGACCACCGAACCAACCTGCCAAGAATCGCATTGCAAGTAATGTGTGGATATTCTGTTATCAGTCTTGAATCCCTAAGTTTCCGAGGCAAAAGTACTCACGTTTGCGTAGATAGTCGGAAATTGCAATGCAACAAAGATGAACAATGTCCCCATGTCTTCATATCAGCTGAGTCCAAAGATCAAAGAGGGATAGGAAAGACCTACAAACAGGTAATCTCCCGATACTGGGAAACTCGGAAAGAGGAGCCCACAACATTGGCGAGAATCCATATCCAAGTACGAAAACCGTCAATCCGACAAGAGCAGTAGTCATTGAAACGTCAAATTCCGACATAATCGAATCGGGCCCGGAGATACCAGCAGTGTAAATTGCTGATCCCACATAGACTGAGAAGGTGAGGAGAGCCATTTGGAGTGCTACAAAAGCTTTGTATCCTGTTGGCCAATTGTATCTGTATCTTTAGCTTGTCGAGTTGTGGGTAGGAATCGACGTACGGATTTTCTTGATCATCTTCACCATACCAATCAACTAGATTTGGATCTCTTCCCTTCTCTCCTGTGCCTCCTGATCCTACTTCTCTGGTCGGACCATCCTCCTCCTCGACGACAGTATCATCCGTACTTGACCGATCGATCCCCCTACTCTCTGTAGATTGTAATTGTGATGGTCGTCGACTCATGCTTCTACTTCCCCTCCATCTCCTATCAGAGTTCTCAGGCGATCTCCACCGTTCCCTCTTCTCCCCTCCACCTGGAAGTGGTTGTGGTTTATATTCATCCGGTAATTCCAACTCATCGGGGTATTTCAATAATTTCCCTCTGGACACGAATCGGATCGTCCGACCTAAGATCGTAGTTTGAAATGCACCATCATATGGCATTTCACTTTATAATAATTATAAATATTAGTACAGATGAGAAGGACACTCAATAGACATTCAGGCTAGCATATTATACATTACGGCTTTTGATATAATCAGACGAGATTTGCTGAGAAACCGAAAATAATGACATCTCCCCCCTCCACATACGACCTCCACCCTCCACTAAGTTACCAATAAATTCAGCCACGGAATAACTTGGTGACGTCAAAGTACTCGATCACTGCCAAGTGCAAACTGTAGTCGGGTAACTACCGCGCTGTAACAGCAGTGAACATGGGATCAAGTTGAGCACTCGGGTCATACATGGGGCATTATAAATGGCAAGTACAAGCGGCAAAGGACCATAGATACAGAACGACCAGGATGCACAGACTAAATGGAAATACCGCCATTCAATGACCTCGAATGTGAGTGCCTCGAGTAGACCGCCCAGGAGACTAGCAAGACCACAAGGAGTTTGAGGAGGTTTTCTACCTGTCAGCATTCTCTAGAAACACTGAAAAGTACACTTACTCAAGTGCCAAATACCCTCTCTAGTCTCCAATCTCGCCTTGGGAAGTAATCGCTTCGAGACGACCCTATTGACTCTCGAGATCTTGGGCGACGATGTGACCGGGACCGTATTTTCTGCTCGTTGGGCTTGAAGTTCCAGGCGCCGAGAACGAGATATTCCGAGGGACTCTCTATATCCGTCCACACATCGCTTAACGTCAGTCACCCCATCAGAGTACACCGAAAAGAGGACATACCTCCATTGCATCCCACCAAGTGTACCCCTTTATTCCCTCCGTACTTGCCCTCCTACCCATTTCCTCGCGCGCACCATGCGAACCACATGCTTTCGTAAGGAGTTGAGCGTAATGTGTAGCGAGCTGTCTGAAATGAGGTGAGGACCGTTGACATGCTGTAGACCAATCACAGGGTGGTTGAGGCAGTAGGTATCCTGTCTTTCCGTTCGTCGCGAGATCCCTTGTACCTTCCGCATCCAGACCAATGACCGGTAATCCAGAAGCCATAGCTTCCAGCACCACCTGACCGAATGTCTGATATAAGCATCGTCCGAAAAGTGGACGAAGGACTGACCTCGGTGAAAGATGGAAAGGCAAAGATATCGGCAGAAGCGAAACATTCCGCTAATTCTGTTCCGACTCGATGACCCATGAACACTGCATCATAGCCCGCTTTAAGGCATGTTTGTTCCAATTCCACTCGGGCTGGGCCATCACCTACGAAGACAAGCTTTGGTCTCGAGGGGATCTGGGGGTATGCCGAAAGAAGGAGGTGCAAGTTCTTTTCCCATGATCTATCATTCAGCCTTGTTCAACCGGAAGGAAGCATATTCTCACATTCGCCCAACATAGAGCAGCACTACCCTTTCTTCGAGATCGTATGATGTTGGTTCATCAGATTGAGCCCCGAAAGCGAACACCTCCGGGGTCATGGGCGGTGTCAGGGGCATGCTGGCTTTACGGCCTTGCCAGTGTAGACCAGTATCCAGCGTCTGGTGCTTAGAGACTGGTCGAGGGACCTCACCGACGCCCCAACTGGCTCGAAGTTTGGAGGATCGCTTACTCGGCCCAAATTGAGCTAGATCGACTCCTCGAGGCCATAATCGGACATTCTGAAGAGAATGGGATTCTAGCATTCGTGTAGTGGAGGGTGATGGGCAAAGGGTGATCAGCGTCCTGACCATTAGTGAGATGTCATAGATTAGTGGGACAGTGGGACACTGACTTGGAGTAGAGCCATCGCTGCAAATTCCACATGATAGGTTCTAACCAGCTCCATCCGAATAGACGAGCATACGTAGCGAGATTCCTATCATCAGTACACGTTATGTAGGATTGACATACGTATGATAGCTTGCGACTATCGCCCCTGATAGACCTGATCCCAAAGCTGGTCCTTGCTCGCTTACCCATTCCCTGCCATCAGCTCAATTATCAGACAAGACGTACTCTCCCGCCCAACCAAGTTCCATCGCCATGAGTGTCTGTGCACCTAGCCAGATTGGGTCGACGAAATGAACAACATCAGGTTGCTACCTATCAGCGAGATGAGACTGGATGTCTGGAACCTACAAAGTCCTTGATGACCCGCATAAACTTTGGTCGGAGAAAGTTGAGCTTCAGACCAGGATAAACGACTAGCGGAACGCCAGCCGTACCGACGAGCGGATGTCCGCTATATGTCGACATGCCAGTGTCAGGTCCGAGGAGCATACACTGATGTCCCTCGGCCTGGAGATGTTCTAGCAGTCTAGCCAACGTCCTTGAGACACCGTTTATACATGGTAGGAAGTTCTCTGGGAGTGAGCCAAGCTGAGTGAGGTATACGTACCAGTGACTATAACTATCCTCAGTCCTCTTCGACCCCTTCCACCGGCTAGCCATTCTTCTCGTTTATCTCTATCTTGGGGCGTCATATCCCTGGAATAGCTCCATTCTTGCTCGACTTCTTTCTGTTGCATAGGAGATTCTTTGTTTCCGGGCCGATAAGATAGGCTTGGTTCTGGTAGAGCTAGAGGTGTAGGCTCAAGATGTGGAGGTAGAACGAACGTCGGCGATACATCTCCATCATACTGCGAGCTGATGCGGGGTGTACGGCGTTGATATCGAATTGGTCTTGTCGTCGTCGATGAACACTCGCCTTCCGGGAACGTCTGTGGTGTCATGGGCGGAGTGAAGAGCATATTGGATAGCTTGATGATGTATATTTCGAGCGTGTATTGTCGTTGGCCAGTGACAAACGATGTTAGTAATTATATATGTTATATGATATTAGTGGATCATTCAATGAACTTGAATCCCATTTCCGTATGGTCCGGCAGAAGGGTGAAACTCCGATCAAATACAAACAAACAATTCGCACAAAGCCCGCGGGGAAGGGCCGGAGGCGATCAGTTCCCAGAACACTAGCCAAGGTTAGATTCAAGTGAAAGAGATTGATGAACGTTCGTTGTCTTGATGTTAGGTATAGCAAGAACGTGCCCTGTAGTAGAACGGGATTGAACGTGGGGGAACTGCCACATCTATCTGCCACATCATCGGAGATACAATTATGTGTCACAGGCACTGCCCGAATACTACTAGATGTGGCATTTAATACATTGAAATACTTCCGCGAAACTGAGAAACGCGGTGTCCCCTTTTACTTGACCGGATTCCCCTTTCTCTCTCTTCTATACCTCACACTCTTGTCCACTACTACTTCATTCTATACCACCCCTACTACTACCACTGCGATAGCATCCAAGCCTCTGGCATTAAACTACAACAACCTCTCCCGTGTCTACCGAAAACTTACTTGAATATCAATCTATTATTCAAAATGTTCTCTCTCGAATAAATCAGTTTCCCACCCAGGAAAACTCAAGTCGAATTAATCGACCTATTACAACCCCTTTATCAACCCTACCCAAACCACCTCAGGTGAACTTTGCCCAGCATGGCATCTCTAGCCCCATTACGAATCAAAACCTCGCGAACACAACAATCCCGACAATCAGTCACAACCACCCAAGCATTCTTCCCTGCAGTAGCACAAACCCGTTGTTGTCCACAACAACAGACTCCACGAATAACTTAGACGCGAAATCCGAGCCCGTGGGCCCTATCATCGTCAGTCACAAGTCTATGTAAGTTTGTTATTCTAACGCGACGCGTCGTAGTGGCAAGACAGCTGACAATTTGTAGTTTACCAGTTTTATTACCCAAGCCACCTTCAATTGGAAGGAAATCGAGCTCTAGCTCATCCAAGGAAAGCACGCCAGTCATCTCGACAGCGAGCAAATCAGTTTCATTCGACCTGTCGAACGAATCTATCGATAACGTACCACAAGCGCCTACCACCTGCAGCAGCATTCAGCCGTTCAACAACAACCTCCTCGGTCTAGTTTCAACAGCCGCTTACCCAGGACAGGAACAAAGTACATTGTCATATCAATCCGGTCACGACTTGCTCAACACCGACCCGTCTTCTGAATCATCTTTCAGCGACACCAATTTCTTTACCTCTATTCTCAGCCACACCTCTTCCCTCGACCCTTCTTCCACCTCTACTTCTTCCGATACTCTTCCGATGTCCATGCAAGATATCTTTGGTACCGACAACGGAGCATACTTCGACTTTGACCAGTTCTTGAACACTGATCAGGTCGACGATCCCGTTGCTCAATCCTCCGATTTCGTTGCCGAAAAGCGATCAGTCACTTTCGAGGACTCAAGCTTCTTACCCGGATCTACCGCCATGTCGCGCCAACCATCCAGCGAGTCTGAGGGTTCTGCTCTCCTTGACTTCAACAACCAGTCCTCGACCACTGGGCCTACCTTTGGCCTCGACCTTGATTTCAACTCGAACTCGAACCTTGATGCCACCTTTGGTCTTGACCTCGACTTGCTCACTGGAGCTCCTCCCCCTTCATATGAGTTTGCCGGTGGCGCAGGAGATCCAACCATGGCCGCTACATTCGGTACTGGTTTTGCCTTCCCCTCATCCGCTGCCGACATGAGCGATTTCGCCCAATTCATGCAGAGTCGACAGACCACTCACGTCGACAACGCCCAATTCTCACAAGGTCAACAGTCCACCTACGCCGACGATACCGAGATCGCCAGCGGAAGCGGCAGTTCTACCTTCCCTTCATTCCCTACATTCATTTCGCCAGACCAGCTTTCTTCTTCACTCGAAAGCACTCCCGACTTCCCTACATCCGACCTACCCAACGTCAAACGAAAAATGTCCGAGTCGAGTTCGTCCTCCCAACCCAAAAAGCGAGGACGACCTTCCAAGACCACCTTGACCGCATCCTCCTCGCCTTGCATCAAGCCCAAGCGTCAGGCGTCAAAACCAACTGTCGCCAAACCCAAAGCCGTAGTCCCCCAAAAGTATTTACGGGATGGAACAGCTCAAAGCGCTCTCGGTATGAGTGAGGAGAAGATCCTCGCGTTCCCTGACTTCGACGCTCTTTTGCTCGAGGTACCTGCCGATCTGCAGACCCGAGCTGTCGAGTTTGGTCAATTGATCGAGAACGGACGACGCCAAGCTGCCGAGTCGGCCCAGATGAACAGGGCTGCAAAGGATGCGAAGCTCAACGGACTTGCGGACAAAGTCCAACGCATGGAAGCAGGTATCAGGCAGCTCTTTCAGCAGGGTGTCATCTCCGAGGCTCAATACAAATTGCTCGCAGAGGTGTAAATGTAGTTCTTTATGTCGTGTAGTCTTGCTTTCTTCGTTTTTGTCCTCATCTTACTTAGTCTTTTGTTTCTCTCTACCAATCACCCCCACATTCCATACTCCACTTGCTATCGCTCCCTCGTCCCCTGCCTTCTATACCTAGTCCTTATTAGTACTTTGTTAGTGCTTATGCAATCAATGTCCCTATACCTTCAGCTTTGGTCTTTTACTCCCAGTTTAACAGTGCTCATTGTCCGGACCAGCGATCCTGAATGATGCACGGACCTGATCGAAGACAAAAGCGTAAGGCACAGTAGGATGTAACATATTCCCCTATTGTTACATCGGCTACATTCTCATTGACCTTATTGTACTCCATCCCTCAATCATTTATAGTATCTCGAAGTCATTGTGAATCATCCTGTTCAACCCTCAAACGCATCCTCAAACAGGTCCTATCCCTTGCTAGTCATCAGGAGACGTTTGAGGTGGTTGTTTCTCGATGTGAGCTCGTTCCAAGGTCTAGAGGGTATATAAGGTATGCATCGTGCTCTATCACCATGCACACACACACACACACACACACTCCTTCCATACAAACACTCATCAACGTAAGAGTAAAGTCTAATGTCTGGTACAGTTAGTCGATCTTTAATCGCTCCTTTAGCTACGCGCTTCTACACCCCCACCCTCGCTCCTATCGTCAGGACTCTCTCTCTTAGGCTTGGACCTACTTGTCGACGAGCCGCTAGGGTTCCTATCGATAGTAACAGGAGGATGAGGTTCTTACATGATAAGACATGGAGTGATTCCCCTTTCCCCTCTGGACCGAGCCGGTCGAATGGTTTTGTCCAGCCTAGTGGTTCGAGATCCTTTGGAACAGGAACAGGTCAAGGTGGTCTTGGTATGTGCTCCTATTTCTTTGGATATAGCTAATAGTCAGGCGGACCCCGCCAGCCCCGTGATCCACAATTCAATAATGGTCCAGAAGGCAGACGAGGATTCACAAGTTATCCACTGGTCACCATGGTCGGCTTATCCCTCGCAACTGGTGCAGCCCTCGGATACGGTTTACCAAAAGCCTGGCGATCCTTCCAACCTCGATCAGTCCTTCTCAGGGCAGAAGAAGCTCTGATCGAATACGCACGACCTTCTCAGCTCGCGGAAGTAACCCCAGCCACAGCTGCATTACCCGCCAATACATATTTCGGGTCTTATAGACCACCACCGCCTCCACGACCAGCTCCATTAGGAGTGACAAGGGGCGGAATTCCACGTCCTCCGAATCCAGGATGGGGAAAGGGGAGGGTCCATGCTCCAATCTACCCTCGGCCGACGCCTAGGGTCGTAGGCATGATGGCGCAGCAACGAAACGAGGGCGAGGACACTGATGCTGGAGAGGGGAGATTCGAGGGGCAAGATATTCGGCACCTCCGTATACTCTTCGAGAGGGAGTTGAGGGTTGCAGAGCGACGCGTTCTAGGACGCGTGAGTCCACAGGACTATATATATGACCTTGCTAATGGAAGTTGGACGCGTTAGAGGCCCTACTCTATCGATTGTTGGATGTTCAACGAGATGAGAATCGACAGCTTGATCCACATGAAAGAAGACCACGACATGACAATTACGGTCAACGACCTCGAGACGATGATAGCGATAATGACAGTGACGATGATGATTTCCATCATCCACCTGGTGCTCGTATTCGACGACCTGTTACTCCGAATGCAGGACCTATACCTTTACCGGATCACTGGGACGTGGCTCGTCCGGGAAACGCTGCTATTCGACCTATTGTAAACATCGAGCCGGAAGAAACTCGAGGTCTTGGACCAGAAACAGCTGCTGCTCCTGCAGCTGATCCACCTCCTGACCTTATCTTCCGTGTCGATCAGATCGATGCTTTCGTACGTCTGATGGGGCCACGATTGAGAGGTGAAGGCCAACCAATCCAGGACGAGCTTATACGGGACGAACCAATACCACCAACTCCAGCAACGGCTTTTACCAATCCAGATCCCGATTACATTCCTTCATTCGATGAAATGAATCTGGCCGCGAAAGCATTGAAGGAGCAATATGATGAATACACTGCCAGTAAGTCTTTCTCCCCTGTTATCAGATCTTAGAGCTGATCGTTAGACGAAGCTGTTGATGCAATTCGTGGAATCGCCGATACGGGAGGTGGTCCTGCTAGAGCAGCTCTAGATGGACATAGGCGGCCAGAAGATGGGCCAGCTCCGAAACCCAAGAAAAAGCAAACAAAGAAGAAACCTGGTATGTTTCTTGAGGTTGATCTGGGTGTATACTGACATACAGCTCCAGTAGCTACCCCTAGTGTCGATGATGTTCAATCACCAGCCCCAACGGACATTGATGAAGGTAAGTCAAAACAACTTAACCGGTAGAGTACGCTGACATACAGGGCCCGAACCATCTTCACCGACTAGTACCGATTCGAGCTGGACACCTGTGTCAGAACCGAGTGATACCCTCACAGGCGATGCGCAGGATTTCAACGATCTCTTTGTCGAGGGCCAGGCTACTGCAGCTGCTCAAGGACAAGCTCCACCTGGTACGCAAAACTCGCCTTTCTTCAGAAACATAGCTGAAATCGTAGCACCTCCCAGACCACCACCAAGCGATACTACCGAAGAATTCTCGAAGATTGAAATACCCCAGACTCCCCCTCCAGGTCGCAGGAATCCCAATGCTCTAGACGATGCACATGCGATCAGGATGGAACGACGCCGACTCACTGCTTTGGCCGATAGAGAGCCTCCTAGAAGGACAGAGGCTGAACAGCCAACATGTCGGCCGGCGGTTGAAGAACCAGAAGTACAGCCCGATCCACCAAATCCAACTTTCATCTTAATCGTAGAACCAGCTCGACCGATTGGCTTAACGCCTCAAGTGGTTCGTATACACTTATTTATCCCTCATGCAGAGCACCTTAAGTACGTCTTTATGTATCTTCCAGGGCGGAGCTGATGACTAGTGATGAGAGAAGAAGAGAACATCATGGTGTTTTAGAGTTGGATGTTGAAGTGAGGGGACATGCGGGAGTCATTGAGCAAGTGAGGATTTTGGGAGTCGTATGGGTCGTTAGGATGTCTGGGGGAGTGTATGTTCTTGTTGAGCGGCTTGTTTGATACTCGGAGCGCTCGGTTGTGAAATTGTTGTAAGAGTATCAGATGCCTCATTATTCATAACTCGCCTCATTGCATGTATTGCTGCTACCCTTACTTGAAGCTGGTTGGCCGTCAACCCTTCAACAACATTAGCCTTCCATACCTTGTCGTTCATTACATTGCCATCGTCGTCAGCGAACGATGTTTCTCTCTACGCGAGTCCAGTGCCGCGATCAAATGAGCTGTGAATTGATGTCATGACAATGCTATGTATGCGATATGAATAAGTTTGCAAATGGCAAATGTAGTATGGTCTTGACAAGCCCCTATCTCTTTGCTCCAGTCCTTCTCTTTCCTCTTAATCCATTCTTTCCCCTTGCCGTCTTTCCTCCACCACTTCCACCTCCATTAATGAACTGAACCAATTCATCAACATCCAATTCCCCTTTGGTTCCAATATTCGATTTAGCTCCAGTCGCGCTCGACTCGGCATGTCCACTGGAGGTAGCAGGGGGTGCGATCACGACATTACCCTTGTCATCTACTCGCTTGTATTTACCCAAACCACCCATTTTAGTAACTTGCTTGATCCTCTCTAATTGGGCTTTTGAGGCTTGTTTTTGCTTCTCGGCATTATCGATAACAAGTTTGAGTAATTCGACATTTCGGAAAGTCTCTTTGGTCTGAGCATGTTCCTCTCCTAATCGGGCTTTGAAGATTTCGTATGCCTTCTCCGCTGTTGAGAACGCAGCTGGGATATCGTTTACTAGGAAATGGGCTTGAGTGAGTTGATGTAGTGTTTGACCGGTCGTTACGTGATCATCACCGAATTGTTCCGTTGTCAAGTTGTAAGCTTGGTTGAGGAGGTTGAATGATGAGGTATTGTCGCCAGTAGATTGGAGGATCACACCTGCGTTACTCTGTTCCATTAGCTACGTACTAAAAGTGGAGAAAAAGACATACCAAGATAGTGTTGATCTCGGGATGATCGGGACCGTGTATAACATCCCAAAGTGTCAAACAGTGCTTGAAGTATCTCAATGCCGCTAGCGTGTTACCCTCCAAGTTCTCCAACATGGCCAAGTTGAAGTAGTATCCGAGGGTAGTAGCATCGTAAACACCCCTAGTCCTCTCCGAAACAATAATAGCTTGCCTCTGTAATCGGACAGCCCCACTTAGATCGATGTTAAGAGGTTGTTCGGGATCCTGGTTCTCCTCCTGAGACATTTGTTGAATCTTGGCCCGAGCGCTTTGGTGCATAGCGGAAGAGTACTGGTTGTAAACAGCAGCGACCTCTGGGTGAATGACTGAGTGAATGTTTTCATACATCCCAACAGCCTCAGCCATGATATCCAATCCAAGGTCTTCGTTGCCCCTGGCAATAGCGGTTCGACCAGCTTCAAAGACTTCCTCGGCGATGGTAGCGGTAGGTGCTGTCGATCGGACAATGGGAACAAGAGTAAGGACATCGGAAGGTTCGAATATCGTTGCTCGGGAAGTCTTTTCCGTCTTTTCAAATATGTAGTCCCTCTGCTTGAGCTGGAATGCGAATCGAGATGCAATCTCACGTAGCAACTGTCGAGGTCGTGGAATGAATGACTCGGAAGAGATCTCGACACGGTATCTGCTGGTGATCTCCTTCTTGATCGAGTCATGTAGATCGGTAGGAGTGAGAGAAACGTATGCGGGCTTGGTATCGTTCTCGAACAATGGCTCGTATGCGGCAGTAGGCTTGGGGTTGTACTCGGCTCCGAATAGGCAGTTGAGGAAATGCGAGATAGCGTTGGGAACGTGCTCGGCAGATAGACCGGCAACAAGTCGTCGCAAGACATGTTTGCCCCCTCGGTATACCAACTCCTGCTTGACCAATCGGTCCAAAGCGGACAAATGACCGTTCTTGGTAGGCTTTCCCTCGGAGTCCTGGGAGAATTTCTCGATAGTCTCGAGTAATTTACCGAGGTATCGAACGTTGATTCCTCGAGAGTGGAGATGTCGAGTGAGAGATTGTCCATCGATAACACCAGACAAGTTTCCGGTCAGACAGTCCACAACGACAGCTTGGATAGCTACGCTTCGTAGGAACTGGGAAGCATCCCGAACAGCCTTGATGGATGGGATCGATTCATCGGTGATTGTCGAAGGAGTGAATTTCTGCTCTCCCTCCTGACCTTCCTTGACGGGGTAATCGACAAAGGCATCAGGGTTGAAACTGAGTTTGAACTCGTTCAATTTCTCGCCTAAAACAGCGGGATCAATCTTGTCCTCCTCGTCATCTTTCGTAATAGATCGAGCGAATCTCTTCAACTCGCTCTCCCAGAAGATCTCGAGCAATTCAGGTCGGATAAGGATAACTCGATGAGGATAGTTTTCGATATCCTTTTCGAGCCATTCGATATCGACTGGACTTAGACGGGGTAGATCGAGTAGGTATTTCCTTCCATCTGTTCCCTTCAATGCCTTTACTTCGGCTCCGGCGTAGAATTCGAATTCCTGTCCCTTGGCATCCGTGACTTTATGAGCTGCGAGTCGATGTGCCTCCCCAACCTTCTTCATCAATCGATGACTGGCTTCGTCCCAATGTACGACTCCGCTATCTTCCGAATCAAGACCGTAAACAATCAACTGGTTATCCGTCTTCTCGGCAGCCTCGGTCTCTTCCTTGGGAGCCTCAGCTCCAGCTTCACCATCAACCTTGACCCAGTCTTCCTCGTCCTTGCGTCGAGTAAAGATTCCAGGCATGATGGACTGACAGACCCATCGTTCACCTTGCCAATCGACAACAGTGTGTCCGAGGAGTGATGCACCGTCGATGTCGAGTTTATGCAAAAGCTTAACTCCGGCGGCGTCTTTGGAGTGCGAAACGAAAGCGGCTGCGTCACCTCCGAGGTGGGAGTAGGCATCGATACTGTCGACTGCTTTCGTGACAAAGATGTTGGAGTACATCCACATGTGTGCTCGGGCATCCTCGTTGGGGTTCAGTGGGATGATATCCCCGCGCTGAGCGTAAGTTTATATTCGATATAAAGGCGGAGGAGACTCACGGCAACGGCCAAGACACCTTGAACGGAAGCACTGGTGAACTCGGTCAAGGTCTTGTGAAGCATCTTCTCCCTGATTGACCTGGCCTGCATAGTGTTCTTGGGCAGATCCTTGGTTCCCTGAATCTCCTCATTCCAATCCCTGCTCGAATCAAGTCCGACAGCGGTAGTAGACCCAGTATGGAGGTAAGCACATTGTGTACGCAAGATCTCTGGTGGGTTCTGCTTTGGGATATTCGCCAAGAAAGGATAAGCGGGTTCAGCCTGGGGGATGGGAACAGTTGACATGGGTTCCAGCGATGGAGGGTTTGCCGAGAGTGGTGCAAGTTTGTTGAGTCGCTCGGTGAATTTGGGCGAGATGGAATGAAGGAGGTCGAAGAGGGAATGGAAAGTTGGAGATTTGGGTGCGGGGTCGAAGTTGTTGACGTTCGACTTCGAAACATACCATCCTCGACTTGTACAGATTAAAGTACTAGTCTCGCCCTCGAGTAATCCGACCTGGAGGTAGAGGAGGTGACCGAGTTGCTTGAAATGGGGCTGAGGTGGGTTGAACTGAGATAGCTGAATAGTTCGTAGACATGGTGCAGACTCGAGTGGGGGTTGAGCGAGGGGCAACTGATCGAAAGTATGTGTCCTCCATTTCCAATCTTGGAAAGGTAGATTCGGGTTTCCATTGACTTCTCGCCTAACCTTGACTGACTCCTTCTTTCCGTTCTTGCCCTTTCGGCCGGTTGGGATGGTGACGTCAACTTCCTCGTATGCGACCTCTTGAACCAAAGTCGAAGCGACACCATCACGGACAGATTCGAAAATGGTAGATCCACCCTGTAAAGCCATGGGCACGGTAAGGTTGTTGGACGAAGTTCCACCGGGAGCAGTGATTTCGAGCAGCTTGAATACCATCTGTCGAGCAGTGAATTCAGTGTATGCCTCTGCTCATTAGCCCTACAACAATCCGTGTTAATCCAAGTCTCAGACATACCCTTTGCAATATCCAATACCCTAGACTGATCGTTTGCTCCGAATACCTCGGAAATCTCGAGGTAATCACTCAAAGTCTGTCCCTCCTTGACCATTCCTCCTTCCTCGGTGCTAGCACTAGAATCCCGGGGCAATCGAAGTGCATAAGGTCCCAACCAATATCCACCGACCCATTCATTCAAAGTCAACTTCAAGTCCTGGATAGATTCATGGTTCTGAGCGTAGATTTGGAAATTGGAATAATCTTCGGCAGGGGTACGTTTCGGTAATGTTCGGCCATGAGCCGGTGCTGGCACTCGAATAGTCAAAGGAGGGACTGATATCAGCTCAAATATAGTATTGGGACATACTAGGTACCGCCTTTGGCTCTTCTGCGACCTCCTCTTCAGTCTGCTCATTCGTGAATTCGACAGGAGCAACGGCATCCTCGGTCTTCTCGACAGCCGGAGCCGCAGCTACTTCTTCGGCGGACATTGTATCTGATTTAATATATCGACTCGAAGACCCGTGGATATTGCGGATCGGTATCGAGACTATTTTATGATACAAGGTAGATCGGTGTTGTTGCTATATAGCTAGACTACCTTAAATGACACTGCGCGATCATCAGTGACCATCTTTTTGAGACAAAATGTCGATTCGCTTATCACGTGAGTTTACACCCGTCCTTTCCCGGAAATACCCGAGGTCAAGTGAGTGAGCATTGATAGACTCCTTTATCATCCTTGCCCGTCTCTCACACGCTCCAGATGGCAATGTCCACCTGAGTGTACACTCGCGAGAAGACTTCTCACACCACAGCTTGAGAGGAGGCGCCGGTGAGGGATGATTAAAAGAGCCTTTGAATGGCGTCGGTTGGCGAGACTGACATTTCACTCTCTACAACCCTTTGAGCTAATCTGTAATCAATTCCTTTGTCACGTCCATCATGCTCCAGCTTGTGTTCTGGTCTCAGTTAGATGTTACATCTATACTCATCATGCTCTCACCCATCTCCATACAAGGTCATACTAAGCTTGGGGAACCGTTGACTCCAATCACTGCACTTCCAACCCTTCCTATCGAAGCCTATCCTCGGGTCTTGGAACCCAGAGAGCGAAAATGGGACTACTACCTCACCCTAGTCGTAGTCCTGGCTATCAGATCAATAACGCCTTTATCTGGGTAAGTCTAGATTGCAAAACACACTGATGATTAGGATCTACCTAATAATCTTTCCAGTCATCGTACCTCGCCTACGCGGTGCGAGTCGGATCGTAGCTTGCGCGGCGGCAGCCTACGCAATTGCAGAAGTCATCTTTGCGGCATACTACCTATACCTGGTTCGAGAAGTCCAATCAAGGCCGGTAGAGGCAAAAGTACCGGATGACAGTCGAGATGGCATGGTCCATCAGATCCTCGCTATCGATGGATCGTCATTGCGTATATCGTCTAATTCGGAAAGCAGGTCAGATAGGGGCCTCGCTGCCGTTTTGGCCGGCTTGGGAAGTGATTCAACCCTAGCCGAGGGATATGAGGAAGGAGACGGAATGGTCGAAAAGTCCGAAGATCCTACATTCCTCTCGACTTGCAATCAACGGTCTACCGGAGTCTTAGCGGAGAAGGTCAGCCAAAGTGTGCCTCCCACTGCATCAGCGGTGGAGTTTCGAGAAAGGCTAAGAACATGGTAAGCACCCGCACATTCACGAGATGACCGCTGAATTCTTAGGTTTAATCACGCCCCCTGGAAATCCCTGCGACGTGACAACGTCTTAACCTGGCTTTCCTGGGTATGCTTAGAGATCCCATTAACCGAAGCAAGGACGAATGAAAGCCACGTTCAGCTTCTCGATAGGACACTTGAGAAGTTGGAAGAGAGGACGGGGCACAAGCTCCCGGAGGGGTTCAATCCGGATGTAACAATTCATATGCCTACTTTGGATCCTATTATCGTACGTCTCGACACCGATATATGCTGATGATGTAGATCAAGATGCGACCACTGATATTATATGCGATACCTGCTCTTCTTAATGCCTACCTCGTGGCATTACCTTTCAGATCATGGGGATTACGAACAGTAAGCGAGTGCAGTGGGCGCCTCTAATGACCAGTATTCAGACGGAGGAATCGATTACCTCGTTCGTATACCTCCAGGCTGGACCCCTTCTCGGACTCAAGACACTGGTCTACCGGTGATATATCTCCACGGTTTAGGCTTTGGCTTGGTCAGTCATAGCGCTTGCGTGGCTGACCGACAGGTGACGAGCTACGCTCTGATCAAGTCACTTATCAAGTCCCTCCCTGACCAGCCCTTACTCATTCCGCTACAACCGCATACTTCGCAATCGATCTTTCACCCACGACACCTGCGACCGTGGACCAGGGCCGAATTCGTCGAGAGTATATCTCGAACGTGTGTCAAATTTGGATTTTGGAAACCTTCGACAAATGGTGCAGAGGTTCAAGGAGGATGTTCAGTTCTTAGTCACTCCAACGGGAGTGTACCACATTGCTGGAGTATGCTCATTTCCGCTATACGGAGACTGGTGATGATGCTGATGATAGTCTTGAAAGATATCCCGAGCTTGGCATCACGAAACACATTCGTCGACCCTATAGTCTTTTGTATCTGGGAAGGCGACATGACTCATTCAGTATGTTATCGAAAACCAACTACTGTCCGTCTTCTGTACATCCCATCAAGAATTTACTGATTACAGGCAATGGAGTTACTCATGTCTTACCTGATAGCAAGTGAAATCGGAATCTCCCTTTACATCCGTCGTGTAAGTATCACCGAAGTTCATGGCTGATTCATAGCATTTCGATTGGGCGGAAAACGCCTTATTCTTCGACCAGATCCCGGCAGGACTTGATCATACGAGGACTGCATTTTTCCTAGGTGGAAAAGACATGGTCATCGATGGACCTGTGAGTCTGCGGCGAGACGGCTTTGTCTTTGCTGATGAGCAGAGGGCAAGGAAATATTTGGAATTACGCATGTGAACATTCACTTACTGTGCTGACGGATCAGACGGCGTAACTAGTCGATCCCTCCATTGGAATCCAGACGGAGCACATGGACGGGCGCTACTCGGGCAGTCTCGTGATCAGGTAGTGAGGTTCGCAGGGAAAGGGTACACTCGCAAGACCTTACGCGAAGCTGTGGCGTGATCCCGACATACGCCGGGGCCAAAAACTATCTGCTACAAATAGATGGGTAAAACGATTGTTGCTTCATGTATGTCAAGCCAATGGGCAATATGGTTCAGCCATTGGAGCTGGTGATTGAGCCGCCTACAGCCTGATGCAGCCTTCTCTAACCTGGAAATGTCACTAGTGTAAGATCATACAAACTGAGCATCTTACCCCACATGAGACCATATCATGCCGAGCATGCCGGCGGCTAATGAGCGGCCCCACCCCGGCTACCAACGGTCTTCCTGTCTCGACTGTCTTTCACTAGGTGACCAACTCTTACTATATATGATATGATGGTTACGGTCCAGCTCAGCCATCTGGCAAGATGCTTACAAATCTACTACTCTCATTCCTTCCGGTCGCCCAAGCCAACAATTATCCATCCCTTCCATGGACTTACGATTCTACTATCATCCCCTACGCCCCGGGCTTGAGCGACTCATTTGTCCTCGCAAAAGACGGCAAGCTCAGCCTAAATGGGCAAGACTGGACATTCACGACTTTCAATAATCCCGACATAATCAAGTCTACCACCTTTGAAATCGATGATGCACTAAGTACGATGGTAGGCTTTGGCCGGCCTGTTACTAGGGTTTATACCCTTGGTGTCGCCTCGATCAACGTCCCTCCCGAACAGGCATTCGTCACTGGCTGGTCTAGCCAGGATAATGATTGGGAATATAATGAGGAGATGTTCAAGATGCTGGATTACGTTCTGGATTCAGCTAGGCGATGGGGAGTCAAGATTTGCTTGCCGATAATCAACCAAGATTTTGGAGACCAAAGCTCGAATTACAATGTTAGTACCTGTTTCCTTTACTTGGTAGATGAGGAGTAGATGACTGATGGATAGGGTAACTGGGCGGATCTGATTGGGTTCTACTATGGGATCGATAATTACAATGATACTAAATCTATCGATTTCTGGACAGATGATCAGATGATTCAAGCGTATGTCCTACTGTACCTTGATTGAGCTAATATCAGGACCAAGAAACTATACACAAAAGTCCTGGATCGGGTCAACACGATCAACGGGAAGAAGTATGGAGAGGATAATGCTTTTTGGGCGATTGAGACTGGCAACGAACTCAAGTAAGTCCACCTCCCTGATGAGCGATCGCTGTGGAGCAGTCGAAGTTGACTCTTAGCTACAACATGACCACTGGAGCAGATCGTACTCGTCCACCACCAGGAAACGTATGTCCTCCAAATATCAAAGCTGATGAAGAGTGGACATCAACAATCGCAGCACACATTAAATCCTTAGCTCCCAACCAACTGGTGATGGACGGCAGTTTCTCTCGAAACAACTTCACCGATCAGAAATGGGCACCTGAAGCCCTTTCTTCACCTCATGTCGATATCTACTCTAGTCATTATTATGCGCCTGGAGATGATCCTGCGTACGAGTTTCAGGCTATGGTCAATGATTCGGATCTTGTGAGATCTTATGGGAAAACGTACGTCCCTGTTGCCTGTCTTGATGGGTTAGTGTTGATTGGCAGATTCGTCATCGGTGAACATGGATTTTATCCCTGGTCTTACCAATGGGATGAATTCTACTACCTCCTCGTACGCTCCATCCTGTTTATGACTTGTACGAGTACTTGTACGAGTAATCTAATAGACAGGGCAAAACACCAGGAGTAGCAGGAGCAATGGCATGGGGAATGAGACCCCGTACGCTTTCTCTTAGCTTGCGGCTATACTAGACGCTGATGACAGATTCATCCGAGGGAGGTTTCATCGTTCATTCCGAAGGCAACGGCATCTTTTCATACCATATGCCAGGGTGGTCTCCACCTGCCGATCCTGAGTTCGATGCGAACGAGTACTACGTCAGCAGAAAGACATATCAAGCTTCGTACGTTCCCCTACATTCCAGTTCTGACATCAGATACAACATAGTCGGGGAACCTCAGCCGGAATATTACCCAATCCCACCGGCACCTACGATCCTTTCACCCAATTCTACCGGTAATGGATCCACCATCTCGTGGCTGGGAGCACCATGGTCTGAGCATTATCAGATCTACTGGGCCGCTCCGGATGCGAAAGATTGGGATCAGGTGGCGAATGTAGTCAGGGATAATGTTGGTCCTGGACTTGCGAATTGGACCCTACCGGCCTCGAATGGAAGTTATGTGATGAGCGGGATTAGTGTGGACTTACAGGGTGGAGCTTGGAGTAATGTTCTCACCCTATGATCGTCAAAAGAAGTATAATGGTCAGTATTGAAGCGGGAGGAGCGAGCAAGAAAATATGCATTCGTCAGGCGTGACTTCAAGCTCTCCGGCTCCGATCGTATATCTCGCGATACTAGCCCCGTACACTTTGAAGAGCCTCCATGACAACCTCCTCTCTCGAGTAATGACCAACAGGGTCAAAATCGAGCTTAGCGCCAATGATATCATCCAAATTGATCTATCATCAGCTGTTCCTTCCACGTACCATACACCAAGCAGGGGGGACGTACCTCAGCCGTGATGATTCCCTCTTTATCCCATAGTGGTCCAGCGAGGACGATACCGAGTGGTGAGACTATACTGCTTCCTCCCCTTGACCATTTCTTGTCCCCGTATTTGAGAGGCGGGTAGTCTTCCGGGAAATCTTCAGCGGTTTGATATTGGTTCACTATTTGTCAGCTTATCTCGATGATAGATAGTTAAAGGGGGGAAATGAAGGACTTACCGGATATGACGAAACATCGACCTTCTTGTGCTATATGTTGGATTGTCGGTAACCATGTATCCCTCGCATCGGCCGTGGGGGCTGTATAACTATGACATCAGGATCTCTTCACTACCAGAATGACAGACTAGTTCGTGACTCACATCTCGACACCTTTCTTATAAAGCACATATCGTGCAAGAGGCATGAAATCTACGGTAAACATACTTCTGCTGCAAGAACTCACTTTCCCAACAAATCAGACCGCCAATCTTCCCAATTGACGTATCCACCACTGGAAGATTATCTCCTCCATTTGGATTTGTCGATTCACCCT
>Ga0265780_10003799_pt1 | contig 19696 bp, 17 predicted proteins | sample P1T30metagenome_FD_192432 | JGI IMG/M metagenome (GOLD analysis project Ga0265780, IMG submission 192432) | Plant litter microbial communities from East Loma Ridge, Irvine, California - P1 T30 | ecosystem: Environmental > Terrestrial > Plant litter > Unclassified | place: USA: California...
CGGACGGGGGTCGAGGATGCCGAACCCGAGAGTGGGTCGTTCGACGACGACGGTGACGCCGGTGGCGACGAGCCCCGCGAAGGTCTGCTCGTAGGCCTGCGGGTCGACCCGGGCGCCGGCGACGAAGACGAGACCCTGGCCGGTGGCGGTCGTCTCGGCCGGTCGCATCACGACCGTGTCGGGCCTGCTCGTCACCTCGACCCGGTCGTCGGCGGACACCGAGGCGAGCGAGGCGGCCGTCGCCGACATCGGCGTCTTGGCCCAGACGAAGAACCCCGTGGCGGCGAGCACCACGACCGCGAACAGCCCGAGGGCCACCCCCTTGAGCACGCGTCGTCGTCGTGACCGGTGACGCACGGGCGTCGACGGCATGGCGGACTCGTGACGGGAAGCTGTGGATCGTCTCACCGTTCCATCGTCCCAGGGTCGAGCCGGGACGGAGCCGTGCGTCATGCGTCAGGCTCGGGGGATGCCCTGGATACAACTCGTCATCTCGCTCGTCGCCGCCGTCGTCCTCACCTTCGTCGTCTCGGCCGTGGTCGGTGCGGTCGTCGGAGTGGTCGCGAAGCGCAAGGAGTGGGCGCAGGCGTTCGTGAAGCGCATGCGTCGCCCGTTCCGCGCGACGCTGCTCGTCGTGCTGCTCGTCATCGCCCTGACCACGTCGTTCGACTCGCTGCTGCCCGCGGACTACCCGGGGGAGGGCTGGGTCTCGCAGTCCTTCCGGTGCGCCATCATCGTCGTCGTGGCCTGGTTCGTGGGTGCCCTCGCGATCTTCTTCGAGGACCTCGGTCTGTCGCGCTACCGGGTCGACACCCCCGACAACCGGGTGGCCCGTCGCGTCCGGACGCAGGTGCTCATCCTGCGCCGGTTGACCGTGGCCCTGATCGTGATCCTCGCCGCGGGCACCGTGCTGCTCGGGTTCCCGGGCGTCGAGGCGGTGGGCGCGAGCGTCCTCGCCAGCGCGGGACTGGTCTCGGTCGTCGCGGGCCTCGCGGCTCAGTCGACGCTGGCCAACGTCTTCGCCGGCATCCAACTGGCCTTCAGCGACGCGATCCGCATCGACGACGTCGTCGTGGTCGAGGGGCAGTGGGGCCTGATCGAGGAGATCACGCTCTCGTACGTGGTCGTGCACGTCTGGGACGACCGCCGACTCGTGCTGCCGTCGACCTACTTCACGACCACGCCGTTCGAGAACTGGACGCGGCGCAACAGCGAGCTGCTCGGCGCGGTCGAGTTCGACCTGGACTGGCGGGTCGACCCGGGCGCCATGCGGAAGGAGCTCGACGTGATCCTCGCCGGCACCGACCTCTGGGACGGACGCACCAAGGTGCTGCAGGTCACGGACGCGCAGGCCGGCTACGTGCGCGTCCGCGTGCTGGTCACGGCGAAGGACGCCCCGACCCTGTTCGACCTGCGCTGCCTCGTGCGCGAGGACCTCATCGCCTGGCTGCACGCGAAGAGCCCGCAGTCGATCCCGCGGACGCGGGTTCAGATGGTCGAGGCCGAACCCGTCCCGACGGGGCGCGCCCCTCGTTCGACCTCGGACGCCTCGGGCCTGTTCAGCGGCGACAACGCCGACTCCGAACGCACCGCGCTGTTCACGGCCGCCATCCCGATCCACGACATCGCCGAGTACGAGGCCTCGCTCGGTGCCGAGGCGGAACACGACCCGCACGTCGCGGGCCGGCCCGGGGGCCCGCCCGTCGGCCGTCCCGACGGCGACCCGGCCGGGCCGACGCCCGGCGTCGACGGGCGTCGCTGAAGCGACCACACGGACGAGGAGGCGCGCCCCGCCAGAGCGGGACGCGCCTCCTCGGTGTCTCGGCGGACGTCAGTCGTCGTCGTTCGCGGCCTCGATGACGTTGCCCACGGCGATCGCGGTGGACGCCGCCCAGCTGATCGCCATGAGGGCGAGGCGCCAGTCACGCGGCCCGGCGCTCAGGCTCTTGAGGAGGCTGATGCCGGAGAAGATCGCGCTGATGATCGCGCCGTTGAAGAGGAATTTGCGCACGGTGGGGCTCCCAGGGGTCGTTTCGACCACGGTACCGCGTGACGTCGCACGAGTCCGGGTGGGGGTAAGTTGAGCTGCCCGGCGTCCCGTGCCGGTGCGTCCCGCGGTCGAAGGAGAATGCCGTGCGCACTGCCGTGCTCGGAGGACTGTTCGTGGCGCTCGGCCTCGTGGCCGTCGTCACCGGAGTCCTGACCGGCGACGAACTCCTCGCCCTCGTCGAGCGGGTCGCGCCCGTGCTGGGGTTCGTCGTCGGCCTCACGATCGTCGCCGAGTTGGCAGCGGAGGCCGGCCTCTTCGCCTGGTTGGCGTCCGCCTCGGCCCGGCTCGCCGGAGGTCGGGTGTTCGTGTTGTGGCTCCTGGTCGTGGCGCTCGCCGTGCTCTGCACGGTGTTCCTCTCGCTCGACACGACGGCCGTGCTGCTCACGCCGGTGGTCGTGATCGTCGCTCGGCACGCGGGCCTGCCGCCGATGCCGTTCGCCCTGACCACGGTGTGGCTGGCGAACTGCGCCTCGATGCTGCTGCCGGTCTCGAACCTCACCAACCTGCTCGCCCTGCACGAGCTGGGGTCGCCGGCCCCCGTGCAGTTCGCCGCCCTCGTCGCGCCGGCCGCCGTCGTGGGCGTCGTCGTCCCGGTCGTGGCGATCGGACTGCGCTACCGCCGTCAGCTGGTCGGACGCTTCGAGGCGCCGTCGTCCGAGCCCGTGGCCGATCGCGTGCTCTTCGGTGTCGCCGCGGTCGCGACGGGTCTGCTCGTGCCGGCCCTCGTCTCGGGCGTCGAGGTGTGGATCCCCGCGGCCGTCGCGGCGCTCGTGCTCGTCGTGGCCACGGCCGTGCGGCGCCGGGGCGTCCTGCGGATCGGGCTGGTGCCGTGGGGCACCCTGCTCTTCGCCGGCGGGCTCTTCCTCGTCGTCGAGGCCGCCCATTCGCTCGGCCTCGCCGACCTGCTCGGTGCCGTGGTGGGCACGGGTGACCAGCTGCCCGACCTGCTGCGGCTCGCGGGCGGCAGCGCCGTCGCCGCGAACGTCGCGAACAACCTGCCGGCCTACCTCGCCCTCGAACCGGTCGCGGGATCACCGTTGCGGCTCGTGGCCGTGCTCGTCGGGGTGAACATCGGCTGCCTCGTCACGCCCTGGGCCTCGCTCGCGACGCTGCTCTGGCACTCCCGGTTGTCGTCGATGGGCGTCGAGGTCGCGTGGGGACGGTTCATGCTCGCGGGGCTCGGGGTGGCGGCGGTCGCCGTGCCGCTCGCGGTCGTCGCGACGGTCCTGGTCGTCTGAGGGGGCCGGTCGACGGCGCCCGACGTGGGTGTGGTCGCCAGGTGACGACGCGCGAAGGCGAGCGTCCGCCTCAGCTGGCCGAGCCGCGCCTCCTCGTCCCCGGCGGTGTGCACCTCGGCGGCGACGACGCCGGACCATCCCGACCGGGCCAGGTGGGAGAGGACCTCGGCGACCGGCTGCGTGCCCTGACCCGGCACGAGGTGCTGGTCGTGCAGCCCACCCGGCCGGGACGACACGACGCCGTCGGTCAGGTGGACGTGGCGCAGGCGGGGCCCCAGGGCCAGGGCGAGGTCGAGTGCGTCGCGACCGGCCACGGCGGCGTGCGAGAAGTCGAGGGTGGCCGCGTCGACGTCGGTCGCCACGGGATCGGGCCCGGGGCGGTAGGCGTCGAACCCCACGGGCCCGAAGCGGAGGGGGAACATGTTCTCGACCGCCAGGGTGACGCCCGTCACCTCGGCGATCTCGCGGACGACGTCCACGAAGCGGGCCGCGAACGACCTCTGCCAGACGAACGGCGGGTGGACGACGACGGTCGAGGCACCCAGCTCGAGGGCCAGCTCGGCCGACCGACGGACCTTGTCGACCTGGTCCCGGCCGAAGGCGAAGTGCGCGACGGGCAGCACGGGGGCGTGCACCGAGAGCACGGGCAGGCCCCAGCGCGCGGTCGTGGCGCGGAGGAGGTCGGCGCGGCGGGTCGTCCGGTCGGCCGTCACCATCACCTCCATCCCGTCGAAGCCGGTGAGCCGCGCGAGCCGGAAGGCCTCGTCGGTCGACAGCGGGAAGACGCAGGACGTGCTCATTCCGACCGTGATCACGCGGCCAGGCTACGACCGGGGCGGCAGGGCGACGTCGACCCCGCGGTGAACAGTGCGGGAACGGCGGACTACAGCCAGTCGCGACGCTTGAACTGCCACCAGAGCAGGCCGCCGATCGCCACGATCAGCACGCACGACGTGACGAAACCTGCGGGGGACTGGAACCCCGGGTACGGCACGTTCTGACCGTAGAACCCCGTGATCGCCGTGGGGACGGCGATGATGGCCGCCCAGCTCGTCACCTTCTTCATGATGAGGTTCATGCGGTTGGACTGCAGGTTGAGGTTCGTGTCGAGGATGGTCGAGACGAGGTCGCGCAGGGAGTCGTTCTGCTCGGCCACGCGCAGCACGTGGTCGTAGACGTCCTGGAAGTACGGGTGCATGGCGGAGTCGACCTCCTTGAGGTCGCGGCGCAGCAGGGTGTTCAGCACCTCGCGCATCGGCGACGCGACCCGCCGCAGCTGGACGAGGCTCTTGCGCAGGGCGAACGAGCGCTTCTGCACGTCGATGGTGCGGGGCGCGGGGTCGAAGAGGTCGTCGGCGATGCCCTCGATCTCGTCGTCCAGCGCGTCCGTGGCGTCGAAGTGCCGGTCCACGACGCAGTCGAGCAGACCCCAGAGGAAGTACGAGACGCCGTGCGACGCCAGGTCGCGGTTCTGGTCGAAGGTCGCCTGCAGCCGGGTGACGTCGAACTCGGGATGGTGGATCGTCACGAGGGCGCGCTCCGTGATGAACGCCTTCACCTCGCTCGTGTCGAGCACGCCGCTGGCCCGGTCGAACCGCACGTCGTAGAGAGCGGTGAACAGATGGTTGTCGTACCGGTCGACCTTGGGTCGCTGTCCGTCCTGAAGCGCGTCCTCGACGGCGAGCTCGTGCAGACCGAGTTCGTCCTCGAGCGAGGCGAGGTCGCCGGCGGTCGGGTCGGTGAGGTCGATCCACACGTGGCAGCCGTCGGTCTCGAGGTGGTCGCTCACCTCGTGCAGCGGGAAGTCGTGGGCGATCAGCTCGCCCCCGCGGTAGGCGCGCGTGACGATGGTCGTGTCGGACTGGTCGCCCTCGTCGGCGGTGCCGTGGGGCCCCTCGGTGCGCGGGGGACGGGTGTCGGTCATGAGGCGCATGCTATTCCCGTGACCTCGTACACGAAGCAGCGTGCCGACGCCCCCGCCGGGTTCTTCGAGGCCGAGGCGGCCGGGCTCGCCTGGCTCGCCGAGGCCACACCCCGAGGAGGCGCGCGCACCGTGGGCGTGCAGGCCGCGTCCCCGGGGCGCATCGACCTCGATCCCGTGCACGAGGTCCGACCCACGGCCGAGGCCGCCCGGGCCTTCGGCGAGGCGCTCGCGGTGACCCACGCGAGCGGCGCGGACGCGTTCGGCGCGCCTCCTCGGGGGTGGACGGGCCCGTGCTTCATCGGCAGCCGATCGATGACCGTGCGACCGAAGGCGACCTGGGGCGTCTTCTACGCCGAACAGCGGGTCCTGCCGTACGCCCGCGTCGCCGTCGAGGCGGGCAGCCTCGACCGGGCGGGCCTCGAGGTCGTCGAGCGGGCGTGCCGCGTCGTCGCCGACGGTGCCTTCGACGACGACGTCCCGCCGGCTCGCCTCCACGGCGACCTGTGGGCCGGCAACGTGCTCTTCGACGGCGGGGGAGTCGTGCTGATCGACCCGGCGGCCCACGGCGGGCACCCCGAGACCGACCTGGCGATGCTGGCGTTGTTCGGCTGCCCGCACCTCGACGACGTGCTGGCCGGCTACGAGACGCGCTCGCCGCTGGGGGAGGGATGGCAGGGCCGCGTGCCGCTGCACCAGCTGCATCCGCTGGCCGTGCACGCCGCCGGTCACGGGCCGAGCTACGGCGTGGCGCTGGTGCGGGCCGCCGAGGCGACCCTGCGCCTCGTCTGACCGGCGCCGCAGAGGGGTACGCCGGCCGCCAGGGGGCGTCTGGGCGCCGCTGATAATCTGGCCGTCCCGCGTCCGTGCGGGCGATCCGACAGGAGCTGACCCACCCCCATGCCTGACACCCCCGCACGCTACGGCTTCGTCGTCGTCTCCAACCGCCTCCCCGTCGACCGGGTCGTCGCCGACGACGGTTCGGCGTCCTGGCAGCACTCGCCCGGGGGTCTCGTCACCGCCCTCGAGCCGGTCATGAAGGCCAACGACGGTGCGTGGGTGGGCTGGGCGGGACAGCCCGACCTCGAGTTCGAGCCCTTCGAGGCGGACGGGATCGAGATCGTCCCCGTGCCGCTCAGCGCCGACGAGGTGCAGCGCTACTACGAGGGCTTCAGCAACGACACGCTGTGGCCGCTCTACCACGACGTCATCGCGGCACCGACCTACCACCGGGTCTGGTGGGAGTCCTACGTGCAGGTCAACCAGCGCTTCGCCGACCGGGCCGCCGAGATCACCGAAGAGGGCGGCACCATCTGGGTGCAGGACTACCAGCTGCAGCTCGTGCCGAAGATGCTGCGCGAGGCCCGACCCGACGTGACCATCGGGTTCTTCAACCACATCCCGTTCCCGCCGCTCGGCATCTTCTCGCAGCTGCCCTGGCGGCAGCAGATCGTCGAGGGCCTGCTCGGCGCCGACGTCATCGGCTTCCAGCGGGCCGACGACGCGTCGAACTTCTCGCGCGCCGTCCGACACCTGCTCGGCTACTCGACGACGCGCCCCTACATCGAGGTGCCGGTCGACGACGAGTCCGCGCCGGTGTCGCGCCGCGGCACGAAGGTGCGCCGGGTGCTGGCGAAGCACTTCCCGATCTCGATCGACGCCGCCAGCTACGAAGAGCTCGCCGCCCGACCCGACGTCCAGGCCAGGGCCCGCGAGATCCGCGAGGGCCTCGGCAACCCCAAGACGATCATGCTCGGCGTCGACCGTCTCGACTACACCAAGGGCATCCGGCACCGCATGAAAGCCTTCGGCGAGCTGCTCGCCGACGGTCGGCTCAGCGTCGAGGACGCCACGCTCGTGCAGGTCGCGAGCCCGAGCCGCGAGCGGGTCGAGACGTACAAGCAGCTGCGCGACGAGATCGAGTTGACCGTCGGCCGCGTGAACGGCGACTACGGCACCATGAGCCACACGGCCATCAGCTACCACCACCACGGCTACCCCCGTGAAGAGATGGTGGCGCTGTACCTCGCCGCCGACATCATGCTGGTCACGGCGCTGCGCGATGGGATGAACCTGGTCGCGAAAGAGTACGTGGCGGTGCGTCGCGACAACGACGGCGTGCTCGTGCTCAGCGAGTTCGCCGGCGCGGCCGACGAGCTCAAGAGTGCCCTGCTGATCAACCCGCACGACATCGGCGGCCTCAAGAACACGATCATGCGTGCCGTCGAGATGCCCAAGCGGGACCGCACCACGCGCATGCGGGCTCTCCGCCGCCGCGTGCTCGAGAACGACGTGGCCAAGTGGTCGGCGTCCTTCCTCCAGGCCCTCGAGAACGTGCGACCGGGGCAGCAGATCACCCCGGCCCCGGCCTCGGACGCGACGGGCGGCGACGCCTCGTGACCGGTTCCGACTCCCTGGCGCTCAGCGACGCGCTCGGTCGCCTCGCGACGACCCCGCGCCTCCTCGTGGCCCTCGACTTCGACGGCACCCTCGCCCCCGAGGTCGACGCGCCCCTGCAGGCCCGGGCGCTGCCCGCGGCCCTGGACGCGATCACGCGCCTGTCGGCCCTCGACCAGACCACCGTGGCCCTGGTGTCCGGGCGCGACCTCGCCTCGCTGGTCGAGGTCAGCCAGACCCCCGACGAGGTGCTGCTGGTCGGCTCGCACGGCATCGAGGTGCGGATCGACGGTCACGAGACCTCCTTGAGCGACGACGAGCGGGCTGCCCGCGCGCGCCTGTCCGACGCCGTCCACGGTGCGGCCGAGGGGCGTGAGGGCGTCTTCGTCGAAGAGAAGCCCGCTGGCCTCGCCCTGCACACGCGGCTCGCGGACGCCGCGACGACCGAGGCCGTCCACGGTGCCGCCCGCGAGGCCGTCGGTGCGCTCGGCGGCATGCACGAGCGGATCGGCAAGAACGTGCTCGAGTTCGCCGTCCGGGCGACCGGCAAGAACGACGGCATCGACCGACTCCGTGAAGCCGTCGAGGCCACGGGCGTCCTCTACGCGGGGGACGACGTGACGGACGAGGACGGCTTCCGAGCGCTCGGCCAGGGCGACCTGTCGATCAAGGTCGGCCCCGGAGAGACAGGGGCGATGCACCGCGTCGCGGACCCCGCCGCGATGGCCGACCTGCTCGTCGAACTGGCCGGTCTGCGTGAGCACCTGGGGCATGCCTGACCCCGCATGTCTTGCACGGGTGTGATGGTCGGGTCTGAGCATTCCCAGGCGACCGCAAGGTAGTCTGGACACTCCGCCGCGACTCCCCGCCGCCGCTCAGCCGAGCCGGTTCGACGAGGTCGCCAGCCGACGGAGGTCGCCGTGATCGTAGTCCTGACAACGTTCGCCGTGGCGGCCGTCGTCGTGGCCTGCGTCGGAGGGCGACTCGGTCGATCGCTCTTCCTCTGGGCGTCCGTCGTGCCCTTCGTCGCCTTCGTCTTCACGGCGTTCCAGGGGCCCGCGGTGCTGTCGGGTGAGGTGCCCACCGAGGCCGTGCCCTGGATCCCGCAACTCGCCATCTCGCTCACGGTGCGCATGGACGTGCTCGCCTGGGTGCTCGCGCTGGTCGTGACCGGCGTCGGCGGCCTCGTGCTCGTCTACTGCGCCCGGTACTTCGAGCGCGACGAGGCCGGTCGAGCGCGGTTCGCGGCCGTGCTCGTGGCCTTCGCGGGGGCCATGTACGGCCTCGTGACGAGCGACGACGTCTTCGTCCTGTTCGTCTTCTGGGAGGCCACGAGCGTCTTCTCGTACCTGCTCATCGGGCACTACACGGCGAAGCAGGCGAGCCGCGGTGCCGCGTTGCAGGCCCTCATCGTCACGACCGCGGGCGGGCTGGCGATGCTCGTCGGCCTCGTGATCCTCGCCGTCCAGGGCGGCACCAGTTCGCTGTCGCAGCTCGTCGAGCAGCCGCCCACCGGCACGGTGGTCACGGTGGCCGTCGTGCTCGTGCTCGTCGGGGCCCTCTCGAAGTCGGCACTGGTGCCGTTCCACTTCTGGCTGCCCGCCGCCATGGCCGCACCGACGCCGGTCAGTGCTTACCTCCACGCCGCGGCGATGGTCAAGGCGGGCATCTACCTCGTCGCCCGGCTCGCGCCCGGCTACCACGACCAGCCCGGCTGGCAAGAGATCATCGTGACCGTCGGGGTCGTCACGATGGTCCTGGGCGGCTATCGCGCCCTCCGCCAGCACGACCTGAAACTCGTCCTGGCCTACGGCACGGTGAGCCAGCTGGGCTTCCTGACGATCGTGGTCGGTTTCGGCACCCGCGACGCGGCCCTCGCCGGGCTCGCCCTGCTGGTCGCCCATGCCCTGTTCAAGTCGACGCTCTTCCTCGTGGTGGGGGTCATCGACCACCGGGCGGGCACGCGAGACCTCCGCAAACTGTGCGGGCTGGGTCGCCAGGCGCCCGTCCTCCTCGTGGTGACCATCCTCGCCCTCGCGTCCATGGCCGGCGTGCCGCCCACCTTCGGCTTCGTCGCGAAGGAGGCCGTCTTGACGGCACTCTACGACGACGCCGTGACCGGCTCGGCCTGGGGCGTGATCGCGCTGCTGGGTGTGGTCGTCGGGTCGATCCTGACCACCGCGTACAGCCTGCGTTTCCTCTGGGGGGCCTTCGGGCGCAAGAAGGGCGTCGAACCGGTCGACTTCGTCCGCGAGCACGTGGACTTCCTCGCGTCGCCGATCGTCCTCGCCGTCGCCGGTGTGGTCCTCGGTCTGGTCTCGTACCAGGTCGGCCCGGTGTTCGCGCGCTACGCCGACACGCTCCCCGCCTCACCGGGCGAGCACGAGCCGTACTACCTGGCGCTGTGGCACGGAGTCGAGCCCGCGCTCGGTTTCACCGCGATCTCGCTCGTCGTCGGCGGCCTGCTGTTCTGGCAGCGTGACCGGGTGTCGCAGGTGCAGAAGGCCGTCTCGTTCCTGCCCCGCGCCTCCGACGGGTACGTGCGCATCATGGCGACCATCGACCGCACGGCGTCACGGACGACCGCGACGACGCAGCGCGGCTCGCTGCCGTTCTACCTCGCGACCATCCTCGTCGTGTTCATCGCCTCGTCGGCGGTGACGCTGGCGCTCAACAGCGACTGGCCGACCACCGCCGTGCTCTGGGACTACCCCGCGCAGCTCGCCATCGGCGGGTTGATGATCATCGGCGCCATCGCGTCGGCGCTGTCGAACAAGAGGTTCCAGGCCGTGGTCCTCGTCGGCGTGACCGGCTACGGCATGGCCGCGCTCTTCGCCCTGCACGGGGCCCCCGACCTGGCCTTGACGCAAGCCCTGATCGAGACCATCACCCTCATCGCGTTCGTCCTCGTGCTGCGTCGGCTGCCGGCCCGCCTGGGCGAGCGGAACGGGCGCACCCACCGCGCGATCCGGGCCGTCATCGGCGTCTCGGTCGGCTCCGTCATGGCCGCCATCGCCGTCGTCGCCCTCGGGGCGCGTTCGATCCCCACCATCTCCGGCGCCTTCCCCGATCTCGCCGTCGACGGTGGCCACGGCCGGAACGTCGTCAACGTGACGCTCGTCGACATCCGCGGGTGGGACACCATGGGCGAGATCGCCGTCCTCATCGTCGCTGCCACGGGCGTGGCGAGCCTCGTCTTCCTGACCTCCCGCGCCGACGTCCTGCCCCGGCCCGAGCGACGCACGCGCGCGCAGCGCTTCCTGGCACGGGTGCGACCCGTGCGCGAGCCGGCCCCGGTCGTGCCCGCCGGCGGGGCGACGGCACAGATCGGCGACAGCACCGAGGGCGACCGGCGCGCCTGGCTGTTGGCCGGGCGCAAACTCGCTCCGCAGAACCGGTCCATCCTGCTCGAGGTCGTCGTCCGGCTGATCTTCCACGCCATCATCGTCGTCTCGATCTACCTCCTCTTCGCCGGTCACAACCTGCCCGGCGGCGGCTTCGCCGGCGGTCTGGTCGCGGGCTTCGCCTTCGTGGCGCGGTACCTCGCCGGCGGGCGGTACGAACTCGGCGCGGCCGCACCCCTCGACGCCGGCAAGCTCTTGGGCGCCGGTCTGCTCACGGTCGCCGCGACGGCACTCGTCCCGCTCTTCTTCGGCGTCGACGCCCTCACGTCGACCTGGTTCGAGGCCGAGGTGCCGCTGCTCGGCCACGTCGAGTTCGTCACGTCGACGTTCTTCGACGTCGGCGTCTACCTCGTGGTCGTCGGACTGGTCCTCGACGTGCTCCGCAGTCTCGGAGCCGAGGTCGACCGTCAAGAAGAAGAGGACGCGTTCGGCCACCCGAGCGAGGTGTCCGAACCCGAAGAGGAGCCGCTCCCCGTGTCCGTCGCCGGTACGTCCCCGACCGAGCGGGGGCGCGCATGAGCGTCTCCCTCGTCCTGATCGTCGTCATGGCCGCGCTCTACGCCTGCGGCGTCTACCTGCTGCTCGAGCGCAGCATGACCCGGGTGCTGCTGGGCTTCCTGCTCGTCGGCAACGCCACGAACATCCTCATCCTGCTCATGTCCGGGCGACGCGGCGCGGCTCCCGTGGTCGACGGACAGGCCGATCCGGCCGACTTCGCCGACCCGCTGCCGCAGGCCTTCGTGCTGACGGCCATCGTCATCACCTTCGGCATCTCGGCCTTCATGCTCGCGCTGATCTACCGGTCGTGGCGACTCGCCCAGGGCGACACCCTCGCGGACGACGCCGAAGACCTCGAGATCGGACGTCGAGGCGTCCCGGCCGAAGAAGAGTCCGAGCAGGGCGACGGCGACGACGAGGCCGGTGGTGACAGCGAGTTCGGCAGCCGGGCCGAAGCGGCCGTCCCGGCCGACGATCGGCGGGCGAGCGACGACCGTCTGCCCCACGGCGACCGGCCCCACCACGACGAGAAAGGGCACCGAGCATGACCACCAGCTACCTCGTGCCGCTCGTCGTCCTGATCCCGCTGCTCGGTGCGGCGGCGGCACTGATCGCGGGTCGGCGGCCCCGGCTGCAGGCCGTCGTCTCGATCGTCGCCCTGGCCCTCGTCGTCGTGATCAGCCTCGTGCTGCTCGTCGTCGTGGACACGCAAGGAGCGATCGCCGTGCAGGTGGGCGGTTGGCAGGCGCCGTTCGGCATCACGCTCGTCGTCGACCGTCTCGCCGCGCTCATGCTCAGCATCTCGTCGATCGTCCTGCTGGCGGTGTTCGTGTTCTCGGTCGGGCAGGGCCAGGCCGACGGTGACGGCGAGGCCCCGGTCTCGATCTACAACCCGACCTATCTCATCCTCGCCACGGGCGTCTTCAACGCCTTCATCGCGGGTGACCTCTTCAACCTCTACGTGGGCTTCGAGATCCTCCTGGTGGCCAGCTACGTGCTGATCACCCTCGGCGGCACCGAGCAGCGCATCCGGGCCGGCGTGGTCTACATCGTCGTCAGCCTGGTCTCGTCCGTGCTGTTCCTCGCGTCCATCGCGATGATCTACGGCGCGCTCGGCACGGTCAACATCGCCGACATCGCCCAGAAGATGGACACCATCCCGCCCGACGTGCAGACGATCATCCACGTCATGCTGCTGACGGCGTTCGGCATCAAGGCCGCCATCTTCCCGCTGTCGTTCTGGCTGCCGGACTCGTACCCGACCGCTCCGGCCCCCGTGACCGCCGTGTTCGCCGGGTTGCTGACGAAGGTGGGCGTGTACGCCATCATCCGCACCGAGACGGTGTTGTTCGTCGAGAGCAACGTCAACGTCTACCTGTTGATCATCGCGTTGCTGACGATGATCGTGGGCATCCTCGGAGCGGTGGCCCAGGCCGACATCAAGCGACTGCTCTCGTTCACGCTGGTCAGCCACATCGGCTACATGATCTTCGGGATCGCCCTCGGCACCGTCGAGGGTCTGGCGGCGACCATCTACTACGTCGTGCACCACATCACGGTGCAGACCACGCTCTTCCTCGGGGCGGGGTTGATCGAACGGCGAGGCGGCACGGCGTCGATCACCCGGCTAGGTGGTCTTCTCAAGGCGGCGCCGATCGTGGCCGTCCTCTTCTTCATCCCGGCGCTCAACCTCGGCGGCATCCCGCCCTTCTCGGGCTTCATCGGCAAGGTCGCGCTCTTCGAGGCCGGCGCCCGGCTCGACGATCCGCTCGTGTACGTCCTCATCGGAGCGGGGGCGCTCACGTCCCTCCTCACGCTCTACGCCCTCATGCGTGCCTGGAACCTCGCGTTCTGGCGTCCGAAGGCCGACGTCGACGACCACGAGTCGCCCTTCACCGAGCATCTCGAGGAGGCCCCGGGGCGGGTGGCCGTCCAACAGCGTCGCACCAACCCCCGCACCATGGTGGGCGCGACCGCCGGCATGGTGCTCGTCTCGCTCGCCCTCACCTTCGCCGCCGGCCCGCTCTACGGTGTCGCCGAACGGGCGGCCGGTCGGGTGTACGGGTCGAACGACTACGTGCAGACGGTCTTCCCGGGCGGCCGGGGCGAGACGACGTCCGACCCGTCGTCGCCCGAGCCCGAACCGGCTTCGGACTCCGCCGACGAGGGGAGCACCCCGTGACCGGTCGTCCCACGCGCGGCGAGGTCGGCCGCAGCCTCGCCCGTCAGCTTCCCCTGCTCGTCGGACTGGTCGTCCTCTGGATGGCCCTGTGGAACCAGTTCACCGTCCTGGCCTTCGTCACCGGCGTGGCCGTGGCACTGCTCGTGACCCGGGTGTTCTTCCTGCCGCCGGTCGAACTGAGCGGACGGTTCAACCTCTGGTACGCCGTGGTCTTCCTGGCGCACTTCGTGGTCGACCTGGTGCGCGCCTCCGTCATCGTCGCCTGGCAGGCCGTGCGTCCTCGTGGGGTGACCTCGAACGCCATCGTCGCCGTCCAGCTGCACACGAGGTCGGACTTCATCATGACCCTGGTCGCCGAGGCGATCTCGCTCGTTCCCGGGTCGCTCGTGGTCGAGGCCGACCGCGAACGGTCGATCCTCTACCTGCACGCCCTCGCCGTCGAGGACGTCGCCGGCGTCGAGGACGTCCGTGACGGCGTCCTGGTCGTCGAGGCCCGCCTCGTCCGGGTGCTCGGCAGCGACGACGACCGACGTCGCATCGCCGACGGCACCCCGGCCGCCGCCGAGGTCCACGAACCGATCAGCCCGTCCTCGTCCCACGAAGGAGGTCCCTCGTGACCGTCGTCGCCTACGTCGTCGGTGCGCTGTTCGCGTTCGCCGGACTCGCGTCGGTCATCCGCATCGTGCGGGGGCCGTCGATCCTCGACCGCATGATCGCGTCCGACATGCTGCTGACCACCCTGATCTGCGTCCTCGCCGCCGACATGGTGTTCAACGGCCACACGCGGACCATCCCGGTCATCCTCGGCCTGGCGCTGACGGCAGTCCTCGGTTCGATCACGGTCGCGCGGTACGTCTCGAAGCAGGACCCGTCGTGATCCCCGAGATGGTCTACGAGGTCGCCGCCTCCGTCATGCTGATCGGTGGGGCGCTGCTGTCGGTCGCGGCAGGGATCGGGCTCCTGCGGTTCCCCGACGCCCTGTCGCGCATGCACGCCGCGACCAAGCCACAGATCTTCGGCCTCATCCTCGTGCTGGCGGCGATCGCGCTCGATCAGCACACCGTCGGCACGATCGCGTCCCTGCTCGTCGTCCTCGTCTTCCAGATGCTCACCGCCCCCATCTCGGCGCACATGATCGGGCGGGCGGGGTACCGCAACGGCGACCTGTTGCGGGACCAGTTGGTCGTCGACGAACTCGACGACGCCGTGGCCCGGGCCGCCGGCGAGATCGCCGAGACCACCGAGGGCGACGTCGCCGATCTCGACGTGTCCGACCTGCCCGTCGGGTCGGCCGACGCCCTCGCCGTCGAGATGGACCGGGTGGGCGACTCCTCAGGGCTCGACGACAGCGAGGGCGACGACGAGGCCCGCGACCACGAGGGCCGGCGCACCCGCTCACGCGACGCCGCGGCGGGGGAGCCGGGCGAGCTCTGAGGCCTCCGGCCACGATGGACGGCACGGGCCCGGTCACGGCCTAAACTCGACCCATGCCAGAGAAGCCCACCCCGGACGGGATCGACATCAAACCCCGCAGCCGCGTCGTCACCGACGGCGTCGAGGCCACCACGTCGCGAGGCATGCTCCGTGCCGTCGGCATGGGCGACGAAGACTGGAGCAAGCCCCAGATCGGCATCGCCAGCAGCTGGAACGAGATCACCCCCTGCAACCTGTCGCTCGACCGACTGGCCCAGGGCGCCAAAGAGGGCGTCCACGCCGGCGGTGGTTACCCGCTGCAGTTCGGCACGGTCTCGGTGTCGGACGGCATCTCGATGGGCCACGAGGGCATGCACTTCTCGCTCGTCTCGCGCGAGGTGATCGCCGACAGCGTCGAGGTCGTCATGAACGCCGAACGTCTCGACGGGTCGGTGTTGCTCGCCGGCTGCGACAAGTCGCTGCCGGGCATGCTCATGGCCGCGGCCCGCCTCGACCTCGCCAGCGTCTTCCTCTACGCCGGCAGTGTCGCCCCCGGCTGGGTCAAGCTCAGCGACGGCACCGAGAAGAACGTCACGATCATCGACTCGTTCGAGGCGGTCGGGGCCTACAAGGCCGGCAACATGAGCGACGACGACCTCAAGGCGATCGAGTGCGCCATCGTTCCGGGCGAGGGTGCCTGCGGCGGCATGTACACCGCCAACACCATGGCCAGCGTCGCCGAGGCCCTCGGCATGAGCCTCCCCGGTTCCGCGGCCCCGCCGTCGGCCGACCGCCGCCGCGACTACTTCGCCCACCGTTCGGGCGAGGCCGTCGTCGAGATGCTCCGCCTGGGCATCACGACGCGCGACATCCTCACGAAGAAGGCTTTCGAGAACGCCATCGCCGTGGCGATGGCCTTCGGCGGCTCGACCAACGTCGTGTTGCACCTGCTCGCCATCGCGTACGAGGCCGAGGTCGACCTCACCATCGACGACTTCAACCGCATCGGTGACAAGGTGCCGCACATCGGCGACCTGAAGCCCTTCGGCAAGTACGTCATGAACGACGTCGACCGCATGGGCGGCGTACCCGTCGTCATGAAGGCCTTGCTCGACGCGGGCCTGCTGCACGGTGACTGCCTGACCGTCACGGGCAAGACCGTGGCCGAGAACCTCGAATCGATCAAGCCGAAGCCGCTCGACGGCGAGGTGCTGCGGACGCTCGACAACCCGATCCACGCGACCGGCGGTCTCACGGTCCTCAGCGGCTCGATGGCTCCCGAGGGCGCCGTCGTCAAGACGGCCGGCTTCGACGCCTCGGTCTTCGAGGGGCCTGCGAAGGTCTTCGAACGCGAGCGTGGCGCGATGGACGCCCTCACCGAGGGGCGCATCGAGGCCGGCGACGTGGTCGTGATCCGCTACGAGGGCCCCAAGGGCGGCCCGGGCATGCGCGAGATGCTCGCCATCACCGCAGCCATCAAGGGCGCTGGGCTCGGCAAAGATGTACTACTCTTGACGGACGGACGATTCTCAGGCGGCACAACCGGCCTGTGCATCGGCCACATAGCACCCGAAGCGGTCGACTCCGGTCCGATCGCCTTCGTGCGCGATGGTGACTTGATTCGGGTCGACATCGCCGCTCGCTCGATCGACCTACTCGTCGACGCCGCAGAGCTGGACGCCCGCCGAGACGGCTGGGCACCGCTTCCTCCGCGCTACACCCGCGGTGTCCTCGCGAAGTACGCACGCCAGGTCCGTTCCGCGGCCGAGGGCGCCGTCACCTACTGACGCCTCCCGCCCCCGGGCCGAGCCGACCTGTCGTCGCACCCACGTGCACGGCGGCGTCCCGTACCGTCACCATCGATCACCGACCACGAACAGGGAACCGGCACTGATGCCTGCAGAGTCCACCCCCACGCCCGGCACCGCGACACGGACGGCCCGGCCGAGCGCCGGCGCGTCCGTCGGGGCGCCCCCCGCGCCTCCCGTTCTGACCGGATCGGGTGCCATCCTCAAGTCGCTCGAGCACCTCGGCGTGACCGACGTCTTCGGGTTGCCCGGCGGCGCCATCATCCCCTTCTACGACGAGTTGATGGCCTCGACCGCGATCCGGCACATCCTGGTCCGCCACGAGCAGGGCGCCGGCCACGCCGCCGAGGGCTACGCCGCCGCGTCCGGCCGCGTCGGCGTCGCGATCGCGACGTCCGGCCCCGGTGCGACCAACCTCGTCACGGCCATCGCGGACGCCTACATGGACAGCATGCCGCTGCTGGCCATCACCGGGCAGGTCTTCTCGACCCTCATGGGAACGGATGCCTTCCAGGAGGCCGACATCGTCGGCATCACGATGCCGATCACGAAGCACTCGTTCTTGGTGACCAAGCCCGAGGACATCCCGGCGACGCTCGCCGCGGCGTACCAGATCGCGAGCACGGGCCGTCCCGGCCCCGTGCTCGTCGACATCACGAAGGACGCGCAGCAGAACAGCGCCCCCTTCATCTGGCCGCCCGTCGTCGACCTGCCGGGGTACCGGCCGGTCACGAGGGCACACGGCAAGCAGATCACCGCTGCGGCCCAGATGATCGCCGATGCGAAGAAGCCGGTCTTCTACGTCGGCGGCGGCGTGATCCGCGCCGGGGCGTCGGCCGAGCTCAAGGCCCTCGTCGAGCTCACCGGGGCTCCCGTCGTCACCACCCTGATGGCCCGCGGTGCGTTCCCCGACACCCACCCGCAACACCTGGGGATGCCCGGCATGCACGGCACGGTGCCGGCCGTGCTGGGACTCCAGGAGAGCGACCTCATCATCGCGCTCGGCGCCCGCTTCGACGACCGGGTGACCGGCAAGGCCGAGCTGTTCGCGCCCGGTGCCAAGGTCGTCCACGTCGACATCGACCCGGCCGAGATCTCGAAGATCCGCATCGCCGACGTGCCGATCGTGGGTGACGCCAAGATCGTCATCCCCGACCTCACGAGCGCCTTCGCCGAGGTCACGGGCGGCGTCAAGCCCGACATCGCCGCCTGGTGGGAGCACCTCGACGGGCTGCGCGAGCAGTTCCCGCTCGGCTACACCCAGCCCGACGACGGCCTGCTCTCGCCGCAGGCGATCATCCAGCGCATCGGGCAACTCTCCGGCCCCGAGGCGATCTACGCCTCCGGCGTCGGCCAGCACCAGATGTGGGCGGCCCAGTTCATCGAGTACGAGCGCCCGCACGCCTGGCTCAACTCCGGAGGCGCGGGCACGATGGGCTATTCGGTCCCGGCCGCCATGGGGGCCAAGGTCGCCCAGCCCGACCGCGTGGTGTGGGCGATCGACGGCGACGGCTGCTTCCAGATGACCAACCAAGAGCTGGCGACCTGCGTCATCAACGACATCCCGATCAAGGTCGCGATCATCAACAACTCGTCGCTCGGCATGGTGCGGCAGTGGCAGACGCTCTTCTACGAGGGGCGCCACTCGTTCACCGACCTCAACACGGGTCACGAGACGCGCATGGTGCCGGACTTCGTCAAGCTCGCCGACGCCTACGGCGCCCTGGGCATCCGGGTCCGCACCGAGGACGAGGTCGACGCGGCCATCGAGCTCGCCCTCGCGACCAACGACCGCCCGGTCGTCATCGACTTCGTCGTCAGCCGCGACGCGATGGTCTGGCCGATGGTGCCGCAGGGGGTCTCGAACTCCGAGATCCAGCACGCCCGCGCCCTCGCTCCCGAGTGGGACGACGAGGCGCCCGGCACGAGCGCCTCCGACACCACCCGCGACGGCGACATGACCGGAGAACACGCATGAGCCACGTCCTGTCCCTGCTCGTCGAAGACAAGCCGGGTCTGCTGACCCGTGTCGCCGGCCTCTTCGCCCGGCGCGGCTTCAACATCGAGAGCCTCGCCGTCGGCAAGAGCGAGGTCGAGGGGCTGAGCCGCATCACGGTCGTCGTCGACGTCGAAGAACTGCCGCTCGAGCAGGTCACCAAGCAGCTGAACAAGCTGATCAACGTGATCAAGATCGTCGAGCTGGACTACTCGCAGTCCGTGCAGCGCGAGCACCTGCTGATCAAGGTGCGCGTCGACAACACGACCCGCTCGCAGGTCCTCGAGGCCGTCACCCTCTTCCGCGCCTCGGTGGTCGACGTGTCGACCGACGCCCTCGTCATCGAGGTCACGGGCGACACCGGCAAGACGACGGCGCTGCTCCGCGTGCTCGAGCCCTACGGCATCAAGGAGATCTCGCAGTCGGGCCTGTTGGCCATCGGCCGCGGCGCGAAGTCGATCACCGACCGCGTCTTCAAGAACTGAACCCGCGGGGGGCGCACACCGCGCCTCCTCGCCCGCACGCCCCACCGTCACCACCCAAGGAGAACCACACCGTGACTGAAATCGTCTACGACAACGACGCCGACCTGTCGATCATCCAGGGCAAGAAGGTCGCCGTCATCGGCTACGGCTCGCAGGGCCACGCCCACGCGCTGAACCTCCGCGACTCGGGCGTCGAGGTCGTCGTCGGCCTCAAGGAGGGCTCGAAGAGCCGCGCCAAGGCCGAGGAGGCCGGCTTCACGGTGCAGACGCCCGCCGAGGCCTCGGCCTGGGGCGACGTCATCGT
>Ga0265780_10003800_pt1 | contig 19694 bp, 17 predicted proteins | sample P1T30metagenome_FD_192432 | JGI IMG/M metagenome (GOLD analysis project Ga0265780, IMG submission 192432) | Plant litter microbial communities from East Loma Ridge, Irvine, California - P1 T30 | ecosystem: Environmental > Terrestrial > Plant litter > Unclassified | place: USA: California...
TGCGCCAGGTGAGGCTCCGTCGTGCCTGGATGGAAGGACTGGGTGTATCCGATCGCTAGGGGCAGCATGAGATGGAAACCTGCCGAGGGATGTCTTCCAGGACGGCGAAAGTTCTCGCACGGTGAGTAACTTCGAGGTATCGCTTTGTCTCCGTAGTATCTCAAGCTTTTCCTTTATATCTCGATACTTCAGTCAAGTCGCTCATTATCAAGTCTTCTCATCTCGTTGGCTTACATCGTGTTGTCTTGGTCCAGAACTCATCCGCCGCGCTGAGTTCAACAAAGAGGCGCACAAAAGAGATACCCCTTGGTTGATCAAGATCATAGCCAACATTTCCATGGCACACTTTACTAAGAGCTACATTGAACGACCAGTATCGAACGCGAGAGGGTAGCTTGATACGCTTCAATCGTACACTGATCCATTCAACGCTCCAGGACCACCAACCTGCACGACAGTAATTGATGAGTAGAGTCCCGCCCTCATTACCTGCATTGTTAAGATCAGACTGGGACTTTTTACGACTTCTTTGTTCCTATATTCGGCGTCCAACTTCAAAGTACCATTGTGAGCAATGTGCAATTTAACTCTTTGTCTCTATGATTTGCTTCATGTTGAGCGACGGTGACCTCTACCACGAGGGTCATCGAAATTGAGTACTGTTACTTGAAGTCACGTGTCGTTCCGTTTATGTACTGGTAATTGTTCATCGTTCCAGCCTCGTAAGTTTGCTTCCTTGTGTCGTGGTGTAACGGTCACACCATATCTCATTATATTCCTCAAGCTTGGTTGGTCCTACACAAGTCTCTCGCACTTCATTGGCTACGCACAATCATTAAAATTGAAGCAAACGCGGCTTGTGTGGGGACACGAAGGTTTAGAAACTGGACAGCGCGCACGAACATTGCTGACAACGAATCTAAAGACGCTTGTTTATCGAGTCTTTTTCTTTCGGCGCCTTACACTCACACTCACTTGCAATCTCGAAGCTTTTCGTTCTCACTGTGGACCGCAGCAACAACAGTCACTTACTTTTTCCGCGCGACTGCCCTGACGACCACATTTGTTTGTCAACAACAACAGGAGCACTTTTCATCCACACTCGCTGGCAATCGTGCCTTCCCTTAACGTCTTCTCCACGCCACTCCCACGCCTTACAACACGCTTACCCCGCACGACTTCTATCAACGTCAAACGAAAGCCATGAAGCTCCTTATCTTTACCGTCCTTGCCTCAGGCGTGCTCGCATCAGGCGCTCAGCTCGACACCCACGACATTGAGAATCCAGTTGCGCGCGCCGTAGTCGACCCAAAGACCGTGGATGCTACCAAGCTCTCCGTACTCTCCGTCCTTAAGATCGCAGTTCCATCTGGAGAGGTTCCGTTTCCGACAGGCGGTGCGGAGCCCGAGTGGTTCAAAAATATCCCGGCCGACGTCAAGAGCCTGTTGCCCATGCTTTACCCTGCACTAACGCCGTCCCCGAGCACAATTATGTCGAGCGCAAGTGCGAGCAGCAACGTAAGTCCAATGCCTAGCCCCATTCCTGCCTGCGTCTATCCTCCGCCGTTCGGAGACTCCTCTTTCGCATAATGAATACTAACCTTTCATTTTAGACCACCTCCACGCCTACCTGCATCACCAGCACGATCACCAAGACGCTGCAGTACGTTTCCACCGGTACCGCATTTGCGAATGCCACGTCTCCGACCAACGGAACCCTAGTCTCCGCCACCCCTTCGCCGACTGGCCCCATCTCCCCCGGTGTTAGGATTGCTTTGAAGATGGAGACACTGGCAGCTCTTGTTTGGGTTGGTGTCGGCGCCGGCTTCTTCCTCTTTGCCTAGTTGCGAATACGACATCGGTGACCGACAGATTTGCCTGTGCGAGGAGTTCTACATTACCTAAGTCGCGTCGATTTGGATTTTATGTATTGAATACATGGCCGGGTGGAGTAAATCGAGGGATTCAGTTTCTTGTATTTATAATAGTGCAGACAGTGCACGTACTCGGCATTCGGCATTTTGTAGCACTATTTTCTTTCCTTCAGCAATCAGGTCTCTCGGCTCCAAGGACAGGCCTATGGATTGCAATTCACTTTCTCATCACGCTATTAAGTTTTTCTGGTTCACGTGTCTCGATTGCCTCTTTCCCACTCCAATTTCGCTCGTAATGGTATTAGCTATGAATGACTAGAGCTTCCAAGGTTACGACTAGCCGCTCGGAACTTCACCAATGCTTCAGCAATTGCTAATTTTTGAACAAACAACTCACACCCTCAATTACCCACTGCGATCTCCTACTGAATTTCTCCCTGCAAATTCTCGCTGTAATCTCTTCCCCCCAACCCCAACATGTCCCCCAGTCCAATGGGGATCCATGCGACACAGAGCGCGCAAGGCTCGACTTACATCACGTAAGTGCCCTAGCTATACCAATCATTCCAGGCTAACACATCATAACACCGGGCGAAAGCAGTCGGCATTCCCCTTTTTATCCCTACCACCTGAGCTTCGCAACATCATATACGAGTACGTGTTCAGCAACACGTTTGTAGAACTAAACGTCCATACCGGTAATCTTCGCGACCCCTTCTTGTACCATAGTTGCTACGAATTATCAAGCACATGTTGCGAGGACTACATCGGCGAGTTTCAAGATGCTTTCGGTCTACTGTGCTCTTGTCGACAGGTTAACATGGAAGCTAGGGCGCTTCCGATTGCGCTCAGCACATTTACCATCTTGAACGGACGGGATCTCCGCGCATGGAATGCGACGTACAGTTCGCTAGTGGCGGCGATTCAAACACTCCGCATTTACACAACTAATGCTAGTACTATGCTGGTAGGCCGCACAGTTGCTGAATTTGTGGGTCACATGCATCTACTTAGCGGGCTCAAGAAGATCGAGATCGTGGACTATGAAAGTGACTTCGCAGACCATGCGCTTGTCGAGAGCAGTAAAGCTGCCCTCGAATCGGACATGAAGGTGGTGGTCGGGCAAGAGCTGAAGGTGACGTTCTTGGACGGGTATTTCTGGAAGGATATGGTGGGGAGCACCGAGTGTACTGAACGCGCCACTTTCACGGGGCCCCAGATCGATGTCCTCGCATCGTAGTAAGTCCGAGCGCGTGACTGAAGAAGATAGTACACAAGACTTCCGCTTGCGCTCGTCATGGCAACGGTACGCAGGCGCTAGCTGCCTTTGCCCACCAATTTACGTTCCATCCATTTCCTCTAAACCGCTTGACCCGTCATTGCATCTTCACTACACACCTCCCCAACTGTAAGGAGGCTATAAATCACAACGCCCACCCTAAAGAACACCGACTTTCTCGCCAGTGTACGAACGCTCGCTGCTCCAGGAAGAATGTGCCCTTGCTGACATATTTAAGCACCAAGCGCAACCAGCGCAACTCCCCTCTCCTTCGCCTGCCAGCTGAGCTCCGAAACTACATCTACAACTACGTCCTGGGTGGAAAGTTCATCGTCATACACCGCCCTACCTCCGATTTGGCTTACCCAGACTGTGTTCCGATGGCAAAAGAGCCGGCTTATCGCGCCAACATTTACTCGGCAGCTCCTCGAGGAAGCAACCACCCTGGAACATATCCCGCAAGTGAGCGCGAGAACCAGCTTCGAGCGTTGGTGCTATCAAACACATTTGCACTGCTCAAAGTCTGCCGACAAATCTACGATGAGACCCGTCTATTGCCAATTGTCCTCAACGTCATTGCCTTTGCGCAACCACCATTGGTAGACGTATGGCTTTCTGCTGTCGACTCGGCGACGTATAATGCGGTGCAGATTTTGTGCATCTGCACGACTGACGCGAATCCTACGTCGAACAATGTGAATATCGCCCTTCTGCGGCGGCTGCGAACTTTCAAGGGCCCGAGAGAGGTGGAGATGTTGATCAAGCGGCCGCGGGGAGGTAGCGGCGGTACGGTGGAAGAGAATAAGAAAACTGGAGAAGAACATGAAGGAATTGGCGGGAGAGAACCTAAAGTGTTTTTTCTCGTCAGTAGTTGCGGTGTGGTCGATTGTTGTCCTTCACGTTGTGACGCTTGACCACGTGGGCTAGCGCCAGCGCCCCCAGGTAGTATCAATGATTTTCTCACAAACTTTTGAATGTGCGCGACATGACACACACATACTCACACACTCGACCAACCCCCAAACCCCGGATTGCTGACTCGTAACTCAGCCGGATGACTCACCAAGATATCTGCAATGGTCTCAGCGCATTGTATGTACAGCGACCTCTTTTGTCTTTCGTCTTGAGTTGTAGTTTAACGTCTCTGACTCACGCTCTATATCACTACACTGTTTCAGAAAGACTCGCCTCTACTCCGACTTCCAGCAGAGTTACGAATCAAGATCTACCTTGAAGTCTTCGGCGGCAGAGTCATCAGTATGAAATACCACAACAGCAACGGCAATGCGAACAATATTGGAGCAAGCATTCGTACATAAGAGACCGATGAGCCTACCATTGGCGGTTATGAAAGAGCTCGCCTGGTTGGACGCCTGCTTCTGGAGAACAAGCTCGACAACGGAAGACCGTCCTACACTTTCGCACTACTGAAAACCTCTCACCAAATCCCTAATGAGACGCCACTCCTACCTTTCACGCTCACTGTTTTCTGTATACCAAGTGCTGAGATACTCGCCGCATGGGTTCAGCAATTAGGTTCAAGGTTCGCAGCGATTCGTACAGTTCGTGTCGACGCCATACCCGACGATTTATTGTTTAGCGAGCTGTATCCTGAAATACCACCAGTCTACGGATCGGCATATTTGCAAAGGTTTCCTGGGCCGAGCAAGATGTTTGGATCAGAAATAAAAGCACCGCCGAACCCGATGACGTCCAAGGCCGTTTGAGAGCTCTTCTCGGAGAGCACATTGTGGTGGAGATCTCCCAAGATTTCTATTGAGCGGAAGTGCATCAAGCAAGAGAATGCCGGTTCAAGGGCTGGAAAAGCTGTGGAGACGAAAACCAAGGACTCGGCTAGAACTTATGTGGTAGTAACTTGGATTCAGTTTCAAGCTCTTCTCACTCTCGACTACGTGCACTAGCGTTGCTTTCTAGCGGCTGAGTCACTAATGTCAATTACAAAGCTTCTATACAGCTTTGCTGATCACTTGACCACTCTCGAAGTGACCACAATAACCGCCACTTTAGTGTTCGTCCATCGTAGACGGTGCGTGCAACAGACAAAGTCCAACACACCAATGTCGGCCCGCAACAATCTTGCCGCGCATATGCCCGGGTCCTTTGAGTTCGATCATTCATGAAAGGATAAGCTAACTTGCGCGCAGCCGAAGGGTCCCAGATCCGCCGTGCTACCTCCTCAAACTCCCGGCCGAGCTCTGCAACCAAATCTACACCTACATCTTCGACAGAAAGTATCTCGTCATTCGAATGAGGGAAAACAGCTCAGAGTGGTGGGCGCAAGCGCACTCGCTCTCTCCAAGCTCATCACCGGCAGACTTCCTCACCGACAAGAAGGAGCGCAACGCCTGTATCGACGCCCACAAAGCACTACCACACACCTTCGCCCTACTAAGGATTTGCTGGCAGATACGTACTGAAGCGCAACTTCTGCCTTGGAGCCTTGGCACCCTCGACTTCGACAGCGTTGAGGCTTTCGACTCGTGGATGGCGTTTGCGGGTTGAGCGAAGATCGACGCAGCAAGGGTGATTCGCATGTACACGTCCGATGTAATGGTCACCGAGCCACAGGTGAGCGGATGTTAATTTGCCAGATTGGGGGAATTTATCGGCTTGGAGAAGGTGGAGGTGGTCAACGGCTCGCATTGGCCTTTGAAGTTGGAGCGTAATCGGCGGCATCTGGAAAAGCAGATGGACAACTTGGCAGGTCCGGATCTAGAGTTTGTCTTTTTGTGATCGCCTGGGCTATGATCCATCCAAGTGAAGACACCACTCTCCATAGTCTTGTCGGAAAAACGGTAGCTTAGACACATCTGCTACCTTAACCTTGAGCTTCAAATATGCGAATCTGTATATCCTGAAAGGGTCCTCGGTTCTTGAGCCGCGACTTCTTTCACTCAGACTTCGTGCATTAGCGCGGCACACTGGTGGTGGGGCCATGCAATCTCACTTCTCTCACTTTCGTCCACTCCAAACCACTCCACAGCCTGATCTACTTGTGCCGTACCCAAGTCTTAGTGGACACTCACCAAGCAAAGCGCAATATCAACATGTCGCACCGCGGGGGTCTCCCGGCGACTCTACCAGAGTCAGTCTTCCGCAAGTCACACCTTTTGAGCAGCTTGACTAACAAATTTCACAGCCCAGCTACACCTAACACTGTATGCCACATCTTCAGGCTACCAGCTGAATTGCGCCTCGAGAGCTACAGCTACGTCCTCGGCGGAAAGTACATCTTGACACGAGACGACCCCATCAACAAGCCCACCACTACGTCCAGCAAAATCGATCAGTGGACGCAATACGCAACTTTCATATTGCCGTTGGCCCTCGTCCCAGCCAACCGATTTCGTCAAGGCGACTACCGCGCGTACGAAAACGACGCCAAACGCATACACCCATCACACAAACTGGCGCTCCTCAAAGTGTGCCGGCAGATCTCCACAGAATCATGTCTGCTCCCGTTCAGCCTCAACATCTTCAAGTTTTCCGGCGTACACGCCCTTGACACGTGGATGGAGAAGATGGGGCCGCAGGTCGTCAGCACTATGCGCACGATTCGAGTGTGCACTATAGATGGAAGTCAGTATAGCTTCTCCTCTACGGATCGATTCGTGCAACGAATATGGGAGTTCATAGAGCTCAGGAGGGTGGAAGTGGATGTGTTACGAAGCGGTTTGCAGTGCGTGAAGACTGCCAATAAAACTTTGGAGACGCTGGACGAGAAGTTGAAGGACTTGGCTGGGCGGAATCTGGAGGTGTCATTCTACAAAACTTAAGCTTGTTGAGTGTGCCTTTCTGGCTGTGCTTATCTCGATAATATGGGCGGTAGCGTGTTAGCATTGTTTCGTGCTTTCCTATTGATGTCTGCGATTTTAGGATGGACGCTCATGGCTTCCTCACATCAGTGAGCCTTCACTGTGGAACAATGGGTTCGAAGTAACTCTTGACATACGATTGGACATAAATCTTAACATCCCACTTCCTCCTCTCCACCCACACTCCCCCAAATTCACTTCCCTCCCCTTCACGCCCCACACAGCACCCCTGCAACCCTAACCCCCAAATCCAACACCGCAAGATGCTCATCCCCGCCATCCACCAACCTCTTATCCGTCTCACTAAACACGCCCACAAGCCTCACTTTCTTAATATCCTCCACCCGCTCATCATACATGACCTGCTCGTACAGCTGGCTGACCGTCTGACTCGCACTCCAGCCCTCGGCCACCATGTTCTCGACTACCTTGGCGATCTGGTTGTAGCGTATGGCTTTCGAGGACGAGATGGGGAAGAGCGTGTCGGAGAGTGCGGCGAGGGTGGGCGCGGGGATTACGCCTGCGATTTCGGCGATTTGGACGAGGGTTATGGATGTGGATGTGGAGGTGGGGGTTGTGTCGATGTCCATTTTGTCGTCGTCGTCGTCTTCGATGACGCGCTTGTTCTTCTTGGTGGTAGTGCTGGTCGATTGTATAGCGCCTACCAGCCGAGCAGCAGACTGCAGGAATGTGATTGCTTTTCGTAAATCGCCGTCTGCGACTCGGACGAGCTCTTCGCTAACGCCGTCATCTAGCTTCACGCCTTCCAATCTCGCGATGTCGTCAACGCGCCGCACTGCGTTGCCCTGGTCCAGGCTCTTGAAGCGAAACTTGGAGCATCTTGAGGCGAGGGGGTCGATGATGCGGGTGACGTAGTTACAGACGAGGCAGAAGCGTGTCATTCGACTGTATGTCTCCATTGTTCGGCGGAGGGCGGATTGTGCGTCTTGCGTCATGCTGTCTGCCTCGTCGAGCACGATGATCTTAAACGGCGGACATGGGTACTTGTCTCGGTACCGCACCATCTTGCCCTGGTCAGGGCTGTCCTTGTCTTCGACCATGACGTTGTATGTGGGCGCAACGCTGAGCTGTTGGCGCGCAAAGTCCTTGACTTTCTGGCGGACGATGCTGATACCGCGCTCATCGGAGGCGTTCAGTTCAAGGACACGAGACTTGATCAGTTCTGGGCCGTATAACTGCTTTGCGAGCGCGAGGATGGTAGACGTCTTTCCTGTTCCCGGAGGGCCGTAGAAGAGCATGTGTGGGAGATTGGTAGATTGCAGGGTACGGGACAGGATCTGGATAGTGTTGTCTTGCGCTGTAACTTCTGATAGTGTCTTTGGGCGGCTACACCATTTGAAGTCAGCGAAGTCGGTGTTTGTAAAGACAATGAAGGCGCCATACTATTTCTCGACCCATGGTTGCAGACGGTTAGTTTCTTGCTTGCTTGAGGGTGCTTTCGACGAGCCAGCTTGCGCACCATTCTGCTGCCGTGCTTTGAGATTGAAGAAGTCTGCCATTGTGTCGTTTCGTGGTGGCCATAGAAGTGTTGCGGGCACAATGGTGAAAGTTAAAGTGGAAACGCGGACGCGACGCGACCTCACGTTCAAGGAAGTCACGCACAGACGCCGAAGATCAACCAATCATGTCCCAAGAAGGCCGCATATATATTCGAACAGCTACAACACCAACACTCTCTCCCCTTAAGGCCTGTAATCCCAAAGCTTCCAAACATTATTCCGCGCCTGTCGAGTTGCATTCTGTTCCGAGCGATCCCGATTTGTCAGGTTTGCGATCCTGGCCTGACTCCCCAGTCCTCGTCTCTGGAACACCTCAATCACGCCCCAATGCTCTCGATCCATCGCCCAATCCCAAGGCGTATTGCCCTTGCTGTCCCGCTGGTCTATTTTAGCACCACTTTCCAATAAAAGCTCTGCCACCTCGGCATGGCCATTCCTAGCAGCCCAGTGAAGCGCCGACCAGCCGTCGTACTCGAATTCATTCGGGTTTGCGCCCGCATCAAGTAGCAGTCTGACACATTCGGTACTTCCCATCTCTGCAGCCCACACCAGAGGCGTATCGTTTGTTTCACTGACGGTATCGATCGAAGATTCCGGGTCTATGATCAAGTCACTGGCCAGCTCGGGCAAATTGAAGTAAGCCGCAAGATGTAGTGGTTCGTGTGTCTCTGGAACGGACGCGCTGCCTTGTTTGAAGATAAAGAATGTGAGTCGTAGAACGTTGGTCCGCCGAGTGTGAGACGAAAGGAAATCGTACACTGCCTGATTGAGTTTGTTGTATTTGGACCCTGCTGCCCTGATGTGATGGGCCCAACTCTCGGTCGCATAGCGGAAAAATGGATGTTGCTGGAAGAAACGCTCGATGGCCTGAACATATGGTCTCTGGAACTCCATGGTCACCAGCTCTTGATTCAATGCTTCCATCTTATCCGAGCTTGACAAGCACCGGATGCACGTGAGAGCCATCGTCTCATGCGATGAGCGAGCGTCCATGTGTAGGCCTGCAACTTCCTGGACACTCGAGTTTTGGACGTATGATTCAAGAAACGATCTAGCGGTCTGATGGATGAATCCTATCTTTGTTCCAGGGCCATCGACACGGATCAGCGAACCGCACAGAAACTCCAGATCCCCAGCAAAACCGTGCCAGCTCGGCGTATTGTCCTCGAGACAAAGCCCGATTTCCAGCTCGCTCAAGGTGAATGGCCGACACGCATAGAGTAGCCAGCGAATCACCCTCCACATGTCTTCTTGGCGCGTACGTGGAGGCGCTTGTATGATTGTTGTGTATGTTTCCACTAGCGTCAAAGGTATCGTCGAAAGTCTTTCTGCAATCACTGCGTCTGTCAAGCGCACGTCTCGCTTTTCTAGCTCTTTCATAACCAACATTACCCACAGAAACATTCCTTGGGCATTGTCTTTTAGGAATTTGGCTATACGCCGTGAGACTTCTGGTCGAAGCTGGCGGTGATGAGAAAATTGCTCGACTTGAGCATGAATGAACGTCTTTATGTCAAAGGCCGTGTCGGATTCTTGTATCGCTAGCGTGGGCACATCTTTGAGTGTATGTAGGAGCATGCCGCCGGGCCTACTAGTAGCTAGGACTTTGACATCGAGCCTCGCTTGCGCGGATAGATCCGGCGTCTGTACAATTCCATTGATCCACTCGGTGATTGAGGCGACAGAGTTAGTCTCGCACTCGTCGATGGCGTCGAGGAAGATGTAAATTCGCTCTTGAGGGGACAGGCATTCAAGCATGTCGCCGAATACACTCGACATGTTCGCCCACGACCAGGTAAAGCCACCTTCAGCAGACAAGCGCTTGTACCGTTGGAGTAGTACTGGAAGAGTCCTTCGCCGTTGCCGCGCGAGTTGACCGGTAAGCGTCTTCAAGGCCACAAGCGATGTTTGCCCAGCCTCGTGGTAGTTCCTCTGGAAAAAGAATGTCAGAACCACTGGCTTCGTATCGCCGCTGAAGGACGCTGGTCCTCCTTCCCGCTGCTTCAAGCTGACAGACTCAAAGACGTGAGCTGCTAGAGTAGTCTTGCCGTAGCCTGCTTTTGCGGTGATCCAGAGCAGATTGGACTCGTTGCTATCATGCCATGCCCGAAACTTTGGGTTGTGCCAGATCCATGTACAGGCATGTTTCGAGCGACCTAGTACCTGTGACATATACTCGCTTTGGTCTATTTCGTCGAGACTGGCTAGGCATGTGGTTGTTTGCTCCGTTGGCGCTTCAACACTGGGCCACGAAAGCTCGGCTACGATGAGTTTCAGCAATTCTGTTCCTCTTCAAAGATTGTCGTTCTCTCTGCAAGTGTGCGGTCTCAATGTCACAAGAATGGTTTGACTCACACTCAAAGTTACGAATTTCCTTCCGAAGGCGCCTCATAGCATTCGCCGCCCCCTCACCATATATCAGCGGAATATGCACGCCAAAGATCCCAAGTACACAATAAACCTGGTCCTCCTCGATCGTCGTCTCACGCCTAGCCGCCCACGATATCCGTTCGTTGATAGTGAACTGATCAAGTGGTGTTCCCTCAAGTGCCAACTTCGCAATTCCAGTGATCTTGTGGATTTCTGCACCCAGCGTCTTCTTGTCGCCGATCTTGATTCCTTGGAACGAGAAGAACTCCACGGACGACGGGGCAAGAAGTTCCTGTAGTGTCCAGCCTCGAGTGAACCATCTGGAGTGCTCGAAAGCCAGCTCGAATGGGGCACTCGAGATGTCGCCTAATTCGTCTGATAACACATCTGACAAGTAGACGTAACACCGAGCTGCATTTTGGTACCAGCGAAACATGGAGTTGATCGCCTGCGAAAGTTCTGTGGAATTCGCCTTATTAATACAGCAGCAGTCCACCCAGAAAAAAAGCAGGCCGTCGCTTCTGGCTTGTTCGCCGCAAAAGCGGATCTTGTCATAGCCTGGCTTGTCCTGGGTGCCTGGGACATTATGCGTCAAATCCTCGAATGTCACCTCATCGGTGTCCGCTCCCCACGTGTGCGAAAGTATGGCGTATGCTGGTATCGCACCAGCGACAACCAAATCTCTGGTGAGAGTAACAGATCCATCTGCATGAAGTTGTAAAAGCCGCATGCTGGTCTGCCAGCTTCGGAGAGACGCAGTGCTGTTGCATGAGGACTTCCACGGTTGGCTAGTCAGAATAGTCTTGAGACCGCATCATGGAGAACAAATAGCGTGTCTGGCCGTTTAGGTAGAAAGCGACAAGGCGGAGGTCATGATCCAAAAGCTTGTCGCAAAGGCAGAACTGCCATCTGGAGGGTCAGTTGTTCTGCTGCAGAGTGCGGGGTACTGGTTCAGGCAAGGTAAGAGGCAACTAGGCAGGAGCAGCCACAAGTAAGCAAATACAAACCGACTGGACATGTCTCTGAAAGTCCACGCAAGCACTCCTTTACTAGAAGGCAAGGAAAAACGCACCAGCAGATTTGTCTGACTTGTTCGTATTTTCTGATACTCTAGCCTAGATGAAGGCCTTATAGCATATCTCTAAACGGGCCCAAAAGATGCTCTTACATCCGTGACCTTTCCCACAATCCGGCCCATCCACGGACACAGTCCTCCCCGTGCTTCCCATCGCCCCACCTCGAAAATCGAATCTAAACCACAGAAGCCTAGCCCCAAGGGAAAACTCATTTCCCCTTCAAGCTAGCCCCCTTCAGCCTCTTAGCCAACTGTACAGAATCGGAGTCTGAGCCATAGGAGGGCTGCCGCATGAGGCGGTCTCTATCGCCACCATTGCGGTGAGCAGCCCCCCTACCAGCTGAGTTTGAAGATGACGGGGATTCATGAGAACGTTTCGGGGGGCGCTCACCACTTAGTTTGATTGTCGTGAGAAGCGTCGCCCAGCCGTCCGTGTGCTGGAGCGCTGAGCCTTCTGAGGTGTCGTGCGTAGTTGCGACTTTGAAGAGGAGGGAGAATTCGTCCTAGACATGCGTTAGTAGATGTTTGTCAAGAAAAAAGAGACATACGGACCTTTGACATGAGGCCGAGTCCATGCATGTAGCACAGGAGATGGAAATTGGAGATGGCGTTGAGGCCGCTTGTGGTGTTGAGCGCGAGGCCGTTCGCCTTTGTGTTAAGCACCTTGCCCAGAGCCGAGATGTCTGCCATCTCGCCCATGATCCCGCGATTCTCAATTGGGAACTTTCCGCCAGTGAAGAGAGGGTTTGGCTGGGTGGGAAAGCCGTGAGTAAGAGTGACAAGCAGGTATTCGACCGGGAAAGAAGGCTTTGCGTTCTCTTGAACGTTCGCTCCGTGCTCGTTTATCCGTCTGTAGAACACTTCGGGAATGTATCGTGCGCGGTTCAGCGCCTCGTTGTCGTCTTCCGATTGTACGAGCATGACTGATGGCTCTGCTGATGGCTCGATGATGTCTGCTCGGATCATCTCCACAGCAGCGTTCGAAGCTTGGTATGATGAGATGCCGATTTGTCCTTGGTCGTCGCCGCTGATAACGCATGTGACAAAGTTGGATCCGAACCGTCCAGTCTCGCTCCACTTGGTCGGCCGTGGGTACTGCGCCTGATACCGAGCAGCGAAGGCGATTTCGAGTGAGGAGAGGTAGTACGAGTCGATGTGTCGCTTGCAAATGACGGAGCCGTCGCCCTTGTCCGCGTCGAGCAGATCCGTGAAGATGACGCCCACTCGCTGGAGCCCGCACTGTGCCGCAATCTCGTCAACCTCCATCTCGTTGTCCCACTCGCCTAATGAGATGCCGTCCAGCTCATTGACCTGCGGCGGCTCGTAGATAGTCTCCACCACCGCTTTCGTGCCTAGAGGTACCTCTGTGTACTCCTCGTATCGCCCATACAGAAATCCCAACCGCTGGCAGCCTGTGTTTCTCCAAAAGTTGATCAGATCATCAACAACCTGTATCGACGCAAACTCGACGTGGTCGACCATGCGGTAGTCTTGTGGCTTGAGCGAGATGGCGCTGGGCTGGCACTTGGTGCAGATGCCATCAGGGAACGGCTTGTGTCCGGACGGGCAGTCTGGTCGTACGCGGAAGTACGGTTCGGAGAGGGGTGGGATGTATGAGCTTCCGAGCTCCGGTCGGTTCTTCGCCGAGTTGACTTTTCGTAGATGTGAATGGAAGGACAGGTGCTTGATCTTCTTCTCCGCGAGGTACTCGGCGGAGTATGGCTCCAGTGGCATGCAGTAGTCGCACATGCCCTTTGCTCCGTGTGTGCACATCCGCACGTCTCGCTTCCGCGTGATTTTGCCATCCTGCCTATCTAACTTATCATCCAGCGGCGACTGCTTCACCACCTCCCACGGGTTCTTGATGAATTCTGCAGTACCACCGAGCGGGACGGAGGGCATGTCGGAGGCTTCAACGGCCTTGCCATTCAGGCGCTGGGCGCCGGTGGGAGCTGTCGAGTGGCCATTTGATGCTGAAGACTGGTCTTGGAAGTCGAGAAATAGCTGTGCGCCGTGTCTAGATTATTGTTAGCTATGAAGGCAAGCTGCAGGAAGCTACTCACGACAGTCCGACCTGCTTGAGCGAGACGCCCTTGAGTTCTGCAATCTTCCTCGCATCGCCGCCATGAGGCTTGTTGCTGACTGTAATACTCTGCAGATCCACCGTCTTGGGCAGTTTTTCCGCAATCTGTGACAAAAGCTCAGGAAACGTCGCCGTCGGCTCTGTGTTCAAGCGGAAGCCGCCTTCTCTGCTGGTGAACCGGAGTATCATCGTGTCTGTCGTGTGCGCGGTTGAGAGTCGGTAGTGTAGATGGCAGAGAGAGAGAGAGAAGAAGGGCGAGGGATATAGGGAGTTTTGTGTGAGGGCAGGGCAGGAGAGAAGGTAAAAGAAGGTGCAGGACTGAGGTGAAGCACGGCGCGCGATTACACACGCAGCTAGGGTGGTGAAGGCGCCAGAATGACGACGCGACCTGCATCGGCGTTTGGGCGCGAGAAACTCCGGCGATGTTGCCAGATATTACCAGCGACTGCTCCAAGCACCACCCGTCCATTAATTCCACGCGCCCACACCACACCACCCTTTCTTCCGTCTTCGCTATACATACACGGGTCCCACCCTCACCACTCGCTACACAAATCCAACTCCAGGTTCATCCCATATACTGGCCACAACACTCCTTCTACACGCCGTAGTACGACCCCCATCCCCACACCCCCAAAATGTGGCCCTTCAACCTCGTCGACTGGATCATGCTCTCCATCCCCATAGCCTACCTCGTCATCCTCGTCGGCTCGCTGACCGTCTTTTCGAACCTGTACCGCAAACGCCAAGCCGCAAACGCCGCGTCGCTCGAGCCCTGGTTCCCCGCGCACCTTCAGCGAAACGTGTACTTGACCCTCTTGCACCAAGAGGACCCCAAGGTGCCGGATAGCATCTTGAAGGCTGCGTTATTGCGCCGCGCAACAGAGGATATTCATCGCATTGTGCAGATAAGGAACGCGAAGCAGGCGCTTCAGGTGTTGTTGCAGAGGGGCAGTGTGGGTGACGACTTGTGGCAGCGGTTTCAGCGGGCGGAGAAGGAAATTGAGGCGGAACTGAGGGATGTTGTTGAGGAGGTACATCCCAAACCATATCCCCCATACCTCAAATGCTCATACTAACGGTTCTTTCAGGCCAACGCCTTCGCCCCCAACTGGGGCCAAACAATCTTCCAATCCGCCTCGGAAATGGCGCAAAACACACACATCCGCGAGCGCCTCGGCGAAATCATGTCCAAATCCGAGACGGAGAAGAAGTGGTGGGAGAGCAGGAAAGCCATGATTCAGTCCGACTTTATGAAGGAGCTGGACGAGGAGAAGACGAAGAGCAGTGAGGATGATGCCGTGCTTGTGGAGAGCGTGGGCAAGGGCAAGAAGAGCAAAGTGTAGGATACCAACCATATCAGCCGTCGATTTAAGAGGGTTGTCAGTTTGCACTAGGCGTCGCCTACCGCACATGGGTAGATGGGGGAGAGGGGTGGAGTTGTTGCATTTGCTGGTGCACAGGCGTTATGGATACCACATGTATACCACATGCAGGGTGTGGTCAGTATCTTTGGGTTTCGACATTGGTGTACGCATCCATATCGTCAAGCACGATCAGTACAGACTTTGTTCATGTATCAATTGAAATGCTACTCAACGCCCGTGGTCTCTCTAAACCTCAATCAAACTGGTGGTACAAGATCCCGCTCTGCTAACATGATGAAACTCTTTGATACACCAAATGTACACTCTTCCCACCCTCTATCAACATCTACTTCCTGACCGGACCGCTGACACCAGCACCAATCACACTCGGCAGCTCCTCCGCTCCCATCGAGTACAGCATGCCAATTCCAGCTGAGATCAAGAAAGCCAGCACCGTGCCGACCATGACGAACAGCCAGAATTGCACCGAAATGTCCTTCTTCTGACAAGCCGGTCCGCCCCAGTACGTAGTCTTGTTGTGGCTCTCCATACCGCTATCGTGGCTCTCGACGGTCGGTACACACATGCAACTATAGCAGTCGAGCGCCTTCCCGCGGCCCTTGCGCTTGACTGCGCATTCTCCGTGGCCGCTGCAGCCGTGTGTCTGCTTCTCGCACGCAGCCTGGGTGTCGAAGCAACTAGGGAGGATGCCACGAACGGGGCTCGTGTCGTTCGCCTTGGTGATGACGACAGGAAAGTCTTCGAGGTCAGCCACAGGGGCTGGGGCGGACGACGGCGCGGCGTTGGAGGAGAGGATCATCTCGGGGTTCTCGCGGCGGCCTTCGTTGGAGGCGGGGAGGTCGTAGGTTCCCCAGGCGTTGGCAGCGCGCTTGGAGTGTGCGGAGGCAGCGGGCATGGTGACGAAGGTGATGGCGAAGTGGTTAGTCCTTGCCTCGCCCTTGAGTTGATGGAACATGGAGACCATGGATTCGGGAGAGACGTTGTCGGTCTTGTCAAGACGGAGGATATTCAGGTACTCGTTATATGCTTTTACGCGTAGAGTCAAAGGCAAGGAGGATTTGATCTCGTGGGCTGTTCTATACGTCTTCTTCTTCGGATCGGAAGGTGTTTGTAGCGACTCGGCTTGGGAGATGAAGTCGTTCATGAGACGGTCGTTGTCTGCTGGGGAGGGAGCAACTGAGATGTCAAACTCCTTGGTCTCAGCCGTTCCATCATAAGTAACAACTGGCATATCTCGTCAGTCCTGCATGTGTATTGATAGGCCACGGAGGCGTACCTGTGGCGCCCTCTGAGGCGAGCCCGTCCTCTCTCCATATCAGCAGGTGTGCCTTTGATCTGTCGTCGTCGCCGCCAAACAGCCTCGGCTGCGGTCCGCCGTAGGCATTGATGTGTCTGATCGTCTCCGCGTCGGGGGTCTCGATGGAGTGGAAGCGCGAGAGGCCCAGCCGCTGGGCGATGATGAGGCGCGCTGTGTTGGGCGAGACGGTCGGGCTGGTGGCGGCTGCGGCGCAGGACAGCGACGAGAAGAAGAAGCCCCAGGACAGCTTCATTGTGGCTGGTGCGTGGTGATGGTCTGGCTAGCAGTGGGTGTCTTGGTGAAGCTGCGGCGAACGTCACCTCGAAGCTCCGGCGCACCATTGCTGCGACTTGGCGGCATTTGCCGCGATCCTCCCTCGCGTCTACGGCATCGCAGCAGCGCGCCACCATTTCACGAGCTGCGAGTTTGACACCTTCACACTATCCTTTTCAGCAAATAGAACCAAATTGCACCCGGCGACCCCCTCTATCTGCGCCTCTATGTCTACCCTACCGCCCATCAACTCGTAACCACGCTCACTCCCCGCATCGGCGGCATGTTCAAGCCACAGATTCTCAGACGGAACTTCTCTCTCTTCAACAGGATCCCACACTCGCGCATAGTGCGCTCAGCAGCGCGCGATGGTCACGAGACAATCACAATACAGCGCTTTCGCCTGCACAAACCCTTCTTCAGCCGGTCGTAAGTATGCGCCACACCAGATACCAGAGACAATCGTTGACCTTGTGATAGGCGACTAGTCGGAGCACTCGCAGTTGGAGCCGCCTTCTACATCACATCACGATACATCAGCGTGGAGATCACCGAAGAGGTAGTGGAAGATGACAAGCAGCAGTCGAAGCGCTTAGGCAGTCCGATCAGCGACGAGGACGAGGCGGAGGAGTCAAGTGAAGAGGTTGAAGAGGACGACGAGGAGGAAGAGGAATACGACGACGCCCTCATCTTCCTGCCCACCGGCTTCTCGCGACCCAAGCCACGGACATTCTATCGAGGCTCAGATCCAGAGTGGCAGGAGTTCAGGAAGCTCGCCACTGACCGCCCACGGATGGAAAAGATACGCAGTACGGATACCATGAGCTACCAAGCGGACAACTGCTAACAATGAAGTAGACGAGCTGTCGTCGATGTTACGCACCAGTGCGAAGAAGAACCCTTCGTACGCCGCTCGACTAGGAAACATCGACACGACCAAAGGCAACGCCTGGGTGGAAGTGCGGTTCCCCGACGGTCCTCCCATTGAATTTGAACGGCCCGGCATCGAGCTCACCGAAGACCTCGAGTGGCGAAAAACCACACGCCCAGTCGAAGAGCTTCACCACAAGCGCCTCACCAAGCTCCTGTACCCGTCAGAAGTGACCAAGGCCCTCTACCAAGACACGAAGCGGAAGCTCGACACAAATTGGAAGAGCTTCAGAGCATATGTAGGATGGGAAGCCAAAGCGGAGCCAGAAACCGTTCGAGACGTGATACAGCGCGTCGTCACAACCCCTCCGTCCGCCTCGGGCCCTGCTCCACCCTCCGCATCCTCACCACCAAGCGCCCAAGCAGCTGCAGCGACAGACACTAAACAGCCCACAGACCCCGCGTCTCCCCTCGACAACGCAACCAAACACGTCTGGTTCGCCCTCCCCGACCCCAAAAAGATCACATCCGACATGTCCCAGTTCAGCACCGACTTCCGCAAAACCACAAAGCCTTACACTATCCAAGCACCACGGGGCACTTTCGTAGTCCTCGGCTTGATTGAAGTACATGGCGACCGCGCGAAGATGACGCTGAACGTTACGGCTGCGTACGATCCCAAGCAGGGCAAATATGTGGGTTTGAGCGCGGCGCTATGGAATCTAAAGGACCATCGGCAGCGACCGAGAGGTGGGCCGTGAGGACGTTGGACTGGATGTACGTCAACGGCGTGATGCAGTGTATGATTATAAGGTTGGTTGCATGGTTGGCGTTATAGATTGACGAGATATAGCGGCATCGTAGGCGTAATTTTAAGCTTGTATTGTAAGCGTATACCCACTCATATATTTCGGCATCTTTACTCGTCCATTTTGTTTGTGCTCACGTGTCCTCCTGTGTTCAAACGCTTCCATGAGTATAAATCCTGCTCACACACTGCCAGTCTTGTTCTTACATCGACGACATTCTTCTCTGTCCGATAAAATCCAAAACTATACGTACCTGGACTCATGTGGAGTGAGCGGTCTTCTTTCCTCTTTTCCAAAACACCACACAGATTATCCAAGTGGATTCGTCCAGTCGAAAGTTCGCGCCTGCTATGCCATGGCCCTTTCTCTCGTCTGTGTGGAATGCAAACACAAACCACGAAATTATTCGAACACGCGCATTCATCAACATCCCTATATATGACTTCTTTTTTGAAATTCTATTACTTCATCGCTATGTCTCCACGCGGTATTTCGAATCCGAAAAGAAACCGACATCTGTCCAAATCGAAATCCTAACGTATCATGGCGATTCTTCCTTGTGTCATTTCCTTCCCCAAAATAAAAGAAGTCGGTTTATTCCATGTGGTGTCGTCGCCAGCAAGAAACACCGAAAATGCTGCACGTACTGCTTATGGCTCGCTCTTCGCGCCCCTCTCATTTCTATTCTACCTAAAAGTCAAAAATCCAGACAAGGGCATCAAAATGATTCTTCATGCCACATACCCAGCCCTGTCAAATCCACAATCAAGGATTCTAAAATCCCATGCCTTTCCCGCCCGCTCGCTACGCTGAGCCGAGTCGTATATCAAATCCTTCTCAGTCTTCACCTCCTCTTCTTCACCACCACATGAACTGTTTTGGCCGCCTTCCAAAACGCGTTGTATTTCAACTGATGTGGCGGGCTGGTTTCTGCTTCTCCAAACTCATCCGCATCGTCGCCATGTGTGTTTCTTGATCTTTTTCAAAGCCACAACACAGGGAGTCACATGGACTCTTCCT
>Ga0265780_10003801_pt1 | contig 19691 bp, 17 predicted proteins | sample P1T30metagenome_FD_192432 | JGI IMG/M metagenome (GOLD analysis project Ga0265780, IMG submission 192432) | Plant litter microbial communities from East Loma Ridge, Irvine, California - P1 T30 | ecosystem: Environmental > Terrestrial > Plant litter > Unclassified | place: USA: California...
GCGCGTAAATAGGCACGAACGAACATGCTTCAGTCCTTTATAAATGGTCTGTTGATGTCCAGTCTTTTTTGAAATGTCTTTTCACGAAAAACGGACCGGTCGGGCGCCAGTCTGCCAGAAGTATACCCAAAAAACCCGTGCTAAATCGATCAATTTCGCAATCTGTAACGGGGCGGGCAGGGGGAGTTTCCGAGTGGGGGGTGCCCCGACGTGGATCTATCGGGGCCAGCAGATAAAACGGACTCGGGTAGGTCAGCCTGCTCATAGGCTGGATCACGCTGGATCCGCCTCGCCTCCTGGATCAGCTCGTTCCAATAGGCGAGGGCGTCCTTGTAGACCGGATGGGAGCGTAGGAGACGAGCACTGGCAAGCGCGTTGTTGAGGTTGTCCAGGATCGGACCATGGAATTTCATCGCGGCGGGGTAGCCCGGTGGTGCCTCGAATAGAACGATGAAATCGCCCGTTTATGTCTCGTTTTGGTGGCGCGGAGGGTTCGTCGTTTAAGATGGTCAGGTGGCGAGAGCCGATGCGGTCCGACAGACGGGAACGCTCATGCTGACGTGACGTTCGCCAGGGCATAATCAACGATGTGGGGCGACACTGGTGCAGGAAATAGCGGGCTGGGTGGCACCGGCCGCCACGATGATTGCAGCAATGATGACGGCGGCAAACTTGGGCGCGCGCGTGACCGGCTGGGGCTTCGTGATTTTCACGCTTGGGTCGATCTGCTGGTCAATCCTGGGTGCAGGCACGGGGCAGCAGGGATTGCTGGTCTCCAATGTCTTTTTGACAATGGTGAACCTGGTCGGCATCTGGCGCTGGCTCGGCAGGCAGGCCAAGTTCGGCGATGGTAGCCGGCGCGCGATGGAACGGTCGGAGCAATCGCGGGGGCCGACGCTGGTGTCGAGCTGTGGCCTAATGAGCGCGGCCGTTACCGATCTCGACGGGGTTCGGATCGCAACGGTGGTGGACGCGATGCTCAGTCGCGAAAAGCGTGACCTCGTGTATCTCGTCGTCAGCCGGGGCGGCGTGGGTGGGGTGGGCGAGAAGCTTCACCCGCTCGATCCAGACGCTGTGCAGTTGACGGCGGGGGGCGTGGTGTCGAGGCTGTCGGGAACAGAGATCGATCGGTTGCCGACGCTGGAATCTGATCGCTGGCCAAGCGAGCTGCCGTGCGCAGCGCGAATGGCTCGGTCGGGCTAAAAGCGTTTGCTGATGGTCGAGCCGGCCAGGGCAGGGGGCTGGTGCGTAAATAACCCTTCCAGACCAGATCAATAAACGTTCGAGATCAGGGCTTACACCCTAAACAGGTTTGTCTACGTTCTTGCCGGACGCGAACGGGCCGATGCTGCATATACCGTAACGGCGAGTTTTTCCGGATAGGATAGTAGCATGAGCCTGGCACCTATCGCGCTGACGCCACTTGAGCCCGGCCAACGGACCGTGATGCATCTCCACGCGCTTCTCCCCTCGCTGCTGCTCGTCATTGGCAGCGTCGCCCTCGGACTCATCGCGCAATTGCGGCTCGGATGGGTGCCTTGGCCGCCCGTTCTCCTGGCTGGGTTGGTTGCGATCTGGATGCTCACCGTCGCACCGCGTCGGCGTTGGGCGGCTTGGGGCTGGGCGTTGACGGGCGACGAGCTTCATGTTGGACATGGCGTGTGGGCTCGAGTCCACACGGTCGTGCCGCTTGCTCGCGTCCAGCACATCGACGTTGCCCAGGGTCCGGTGGAACGCGCCTTCGGCGTAGCGCGGCTCGTCCTCCACACTGCCGGCACGGCACACGCCACCGTGTTACTGCCGGGCGTATCGCGGCAAACAGCCGAGCATCTACGGGATACCATTCGCGTCCATATCCAAGCCGAACCCTGGTGAGCGATGCAGGCGTCTCCGCAGTGGCAGACGACCCGGAGGAAGCACCACGTCGGCTGCATCCCGCCACCATGCTCCTTGGCGTCATCCAGGGTGCGCCGTCGACGCTGCTCGGCATCCCGGCCATGCTGGCCCTGGTCGCGCGCGCCGACCTGCCGTTTATACTGGCAGGCACGGCAATAGCAGTATCATTGGCCGCGTTCGTGCGCTGGCTTGCCTGGTACCGGTTCACGTATGCGCTCACCGAAGATGCCGTGATCATCGAAAGCGGTCTGTTCAGCCGCAACCGACGCATGATCCCTTATGAGCGCGTCGCCGACGTCGGCATCGAACGGCGACCGCTCCAGCGCATGTTCGGGCTGGCTTCAGTGACATTGGAGACGGGCGGTGCCGGCGCGGACGAAGGCGCGCTCAGCAGTGTTGTGCTGGCGGAGGCGGAAGGCTTGCGCGACATGGTGCGCCGCCGGCGAGGGAGGACTGACGCGGCATCATTGAGTGTCAATGTCAGCGTTGCGCCTCTCGCGGCTCGGCCCTCGTCAGGTACAGGGCTGGTCTTCGCGATGACCGGGCAACGCGTCCTGCTTTGGGGCTTGTTCAACTTTTCCTTGGTCGGGATCGCGGTCAGCGTTGGCGCGGTGCAATCGGTGGCGGGCGCGGTCGATTGGGACAGAGAAACTCTGTGGAACGCCGTGGCGGCCCGCACCGGCGTGGCGCGCTCCATGCCCGCGCTTGCCTGGGCGGGCGCGGCGGCGGTCGGCAGCGCGATCGTGCTGGCGATCGGCATCGCCACCGGCCTGATCCGCGCGACATTGCGCGATCATGGCTTCCGGCTGACGGACGAGGGCGGCCGACTACGCCGCACGCGCGGTTTGTTGACCCGCAGCGAGGCGATCTTGTCGTTGCCGCGTGTACAGCTTGTCACGATCGACACGGGTCTCGTTCGACGGAGGCTCGGCTGGTCGCGCCTACGTGTGCAGGTGCTCGGTGGCGAGGGTGCTGGCGGACGCCAGGATCTCGCGCCGATGGCCCGGGCAGAGGAGATCGACCCTCTTCTGGCCGTGTTGCGATTAACTCGGATCGCGCCTGACGACATGGAGGTCGTTGCGCGAGGCCACGTCTGGCGCGCAATGCTTCGGCGTGTCGGCCTTCCCGCACTAGTGATCGCCGGAGCCGCACTGGTCACACCGCTCGCGTTGCTCGCGTCGCCGATCCTTCTGCTCCTGATGGTCGCAGCCACGCTCAGCCGCCGCCATCACCGCTACCGGGCGGCGTCGGGATTGCTCCACGTTCAGCGAGGCGTGTTTGGCCGCACGATGTGGATCGTCCCCATGGCGCGTATCCAGGCCCTGAGTTTACGCCGAACTTGGCTCCAGCGACGTCTGCGGCTTGCAACGGTTCTCGTCGACACCGCCGGGGGCGGTCAGTCGTGCAGGCCGGACATCCACGATTTGCGGGAGGCCGATGCCTGGGCGCTCATCGACAAGCTCCGGGCGACCGGTACACGTGTCGAGGCAACCGACGAAACCTTGCCGGACTGACGCTGCCTCTGCTCCACCAGCACGAGTCGGGTATTTAGCGGCTGGCTTCACTCCAAGGCGGGGTAGGTTGCGATAGGACGAGGATTGCAGCTTTCGAAATCATGCCGGCACCGTTGCCGCATCGCTTGGCGCGTGACAATAACCTGAGCCAACTGGCGGTTGGCACATAGGCTGGATCACCGGTGGCATCTGCATGGTCGGCAACATCGCCTGCTTCGACATGGCCGGAGTGCTGGCGACAGCGAATACCCCTGTCGAACTATTTGAGCAGGTGACGGCACGAGACGCCAGCTAATCAATAATCAAGACATCAGGCCCGTCGTAACGCGCGAGATGGCGCAGTACGGGGGCGAGGGCGTCCAAGTTGAAGGCAAGAACAGCAGCTGGAAGGGAGCCCGGAGCCGGCTGCGGCAGTCGGTACCGCTTGATATTAAATCTGCGTTCAGATCCGTCAACTCTAGCCGTGAAATTAAGATCTAGGCCACGAAACTGGACCGTATCCCATATAACCTTAATCCCGTCGGCCATTTCAATCTCCACGGCGGTCGCCGGGACAGTGTCAGCAACATTACGGCGGTGCAAGGCAAAGCGAGTCAAGGCGGCTTTGCGCTCTGCAACCCTGCGGAAGTACTTGTCCGATGACGCCGCGTCTGGCCGGCTATCGCCCGCGCGAGTGCTGCGCAGCTGCAGCCACCCGCATCCTGCGCGAACGTGAGGCGCGGTATCCCGCCCTGATCGAAGACGGCAGGCTAAAGGCGGTCGACGCTGCCACCAGCCTTGAAGCGGCTCGCGTGATCGTCGCCCGGTGGATGTGGGCGACGGACCCAGCCGGGACGATCGATCCGTCATGAGATGCCGAGCGTGGCGTTTAGGGGCCGTCTTTAGGTATCTCGACGCGACACACCCGGTCGATACATCGATGTCGCTTACCGACGCGTCTATTCGTGTTGGTTAAAATTTGATTAACGAATGGTAAGTTTAATACTGTTTAAGACATATTAAAATATATGGTTAACGTGATCGAGAATAGCTAGTCACATGCGTCGTCGTCTATATAATCCCCAAAAAAATCACGGCATGCCTATTCCTATTGGATCGATGCGGTCGGTTTGTTGTTCGGTATAATAACGAAGATAGGCAAGTGGGCTGGTGACGTCGAAGTACGAGAACCGGACTTTATTAACGCCACCTTCGATCGGGGGAGAAGAAATGCGTTCGGTACGTTCGAAGGGGAGCAAGATGCGATCGATGGAAACCGCACTGCGGACTCGTCGCCGGCTGATGGCAGTGGGAGCCGTAGGGCTAGTTGCGGTGCCCACCCTGATGTTACTGGGCCATGGTATGGTAGTCCAAAGTGCGCTGGCCGCTGCGATCGCTGATCCGACATCGATCCTTGCCGACCGTTCTCCCGGTCGTCGCGCGCCTGGCGCCCTGACCCAGACCAAGCTGCGCTACATTAGGCTAGGCGTAGGGCAACACCGTAAACCAACCGAGCGCGTACTGGGGCAGGCGCGTACCCGGCCGATAGGGGCCGCGCCTTTGGGCGACGCCATCGATCCGCTGATCGATATGCCGCTCAATAGCTCGCCGGGTATCTTTAGCGGTATCGTTGATGAGGGACCGGTACTTAATGGGCCGGGTGTGTCAGGGTTCGGCAGTGCACCCGTCGCCGGCATAGGTATCGTAGGCGGCGGTGGCGGTGGCGGTGGCGGTGGCGGTGTGGGTAGCGGTCGGCCATCAGCTCAGCCAGTCAGCGCGATTCCTGAACCCTCGACATGGCTGATGACAATTTTGGGCTTCTTCGCGGCCGGTGTTGGGCTGCGTCGTCGCCGCGTTAGAGTATCCGTTGTGCTCAAGCGGTCTTTTCGGTCCACGCGCGGTTCGCTTTGAGTAGTGAATTGGCGAGGACGATGAGTTTGCGCATGACGGTCACGATGGCGACCTTGGCAGGCTTTCCGGCAGCGACGAGCGCCCGACCGCTGTAGTGACTGCGACAGCTGACAAGAATTTGGCTGCAAGTTTGCCGTAACGGGCAGCGATGTGGCAAAAGTGCTTCAGACCACCCGCATCGGCCTGCTTGTGAAAGCCCCCCAGCACTGCCGACATCGGCGATCCCAGCGTCGAGCGGGTCTGCTGGGGGACGAGGACGAAGCGGGTGCCGAGCTGCCTGAGTCCATGCCGATCGAGCCGAGAAGCTGATCGAAATTCTGCATGCTATTCTTGGAACAGCCAACGCCGGTTCAGCCGACAAGTGCCGTAAATCGACGACGGCTTGGCGTCGTCGGAGCCAAAGCGGAGAAGGAAACGTATAGCTGCCGTCAGTGACGAGGGAGTAGCGGAAATGAACGCCATCGGCATGTCGCGGCGACGCTTTATTGAATTGGGTCGTGATACCGCAGCCGTCACGCTCGCTACCGCTGCGGTCCCTGGGGTGGCATTGGGGCAAACGAGTGGGAGACCGGCTGCGAGCGGTCGTCCAATGCCTGACGATGTCAGCCTGCCGTCAATGCCGCAGCGATCAAGGCGGCCTGACAGCGTTGGTTACGCGATCGTCGGTTTGGGTGATTACGCGCTCAACCAGATGATGCCCCGTTTCTCGCGTTCTCCGCGGTCGCACATTGCCGCGCTGGTGTCGGGCAACCCCGAGAAATTGCGCCGTGTCGGGGAGGCCTATGGAGTGCCTGCCGATGCCCGTTACTCCTATGAGCAATTCGATCGCATAGCCGCCGACAGGCGCATCGACGCGGTGTATATTGTCCTGCCGAGCGGCCTCCACGCCGACTATGCCGTCCGCGCGTTCGCTGCAGGCAAGCATGTGCTGTGCGAGAAGCCGATGGCACTCACGAGCGCCGACTGCGAACGAATGATTGCGGCCGGACACCGTGCAAATCGGCGACTGATGATCGCTTACCGCGTGCATTTCGAGCCCCATAACATCGAGGCGATGGCGCTGATGCGGCGCCAGGAAGCTGGCAAGATCCGTTTCGTGCGGACTGAGCAGCTATCGCGTACCGACCCGTCGTCACGGCCGGCCGAGAACTGGCGAATTGACCGTGCCCTCGCTGGCGGCGGGCCGCTGGAAGATTACGGCATTTATGGTTTGCAAGCGGCACTCTACCTAACCAACGAGATGCCCGAAAGCATCACCGCCGCCACGTTTCAGCCCGCTAACGATCCAAGGTTCGCACAGGTATTTGCCTCAGTGGCGTCGCAACTCACCTTTCCGTCGGGCGCGATTGCGCAGTTGATGACGTCGTACGATTCGAGCGGCTCAAACATTGTGCACGTTCGCGGCGACACAGGTGCGCTCATCATGGACCCTGCGACAGGCTATGAAGGCCACAAGGTGCGGCTGGAAGGACGCGAGCGCCGCGAACTTTCGCTTGGCGATCCGACGGTGCAGTTCGCCGCGCAACTTGATAACTTCTCGGCCGCGATCCGCGATGGTGTGGCGATCCGTACACCCGGTGAGATGGGGTTGCGTGATGTCCGGCTAATCGAGGCGATCTATACCGCAGCAGATACCGGACGTGCGGTACGGTTGAGTCCCGACGGAAAGATGCGGCGATAGCGAGAAGCTTTCGAGCTGCAATTTCGGACCGAGATCCATTCGAGGTTTGCAAGCTCGCGCTGGGGTCGGCGCTGACGGGTTCGGCAGAAAGACAAGGTTTTTCTGCTGATACTTCGCCAGAAATCAAGCTTTTCGAACAGCTTCACGATATCGGTTGCACAACAGCCAGGTCATAGCGGTGACATAAGCTATATAGATTTCGCTCGCTACATGGCTGCGAGCATTATCTTGATCCCAAGACGGCAAAGTACCAATCACGCAATCTCCGAGAGTCTCCCGCACTATGCCCGTTCCTCCACAATCAGGGCATTGCTCGCTATCGATGCGACCAGTTCCACCACAGGCTTTGTTGCAAAACTGACGCTGGGGATTCCGCGGAGGAACTGAGCAGGATAAATGGGCGCGATGCCCAAACCTGCCGCCCCTGAATATCGTACGACGAAATGGCCTGAGTATAATGCAGCGCTGAAGCGGCGTGGGTCGTTAGTAAATATGGTTTGATCCGCAGATGCACTGGCTGTCGAAGCCGTGTGGTCGTCCTGGTCGGCCGATGCGGTTTACGAACAGCGCGATTGAGTCTTGCCTGACGCTAAAAGTGCTGTTCAATCTGCCATTGCGGCAGGTGACAGGGTTAGTGGCGAGCCTGATCAAGATGGCCGGGCTGGACTGACCGGTGCCGGATTACACGACGCTGTGCCGACGGCAGAAGACGTTGGTGATCGAGCTTGCCGGGCGGCCCAGCTCAGGCGGCTTGCACCTTCTGGTCGACAGCACAGGGATCAAGATGACGGGTGAAGGTGAGTGGAAGACGCGCAAGCATGGTGCCTCTTACCGTCGCCAGTGGCGCAAGGTGCATCTGGGGATCGACGCGGAAACGCTGGATATCCGGGCCATCGAAGTCACGACGAATGCCATCGGCGATGCGCCGACGTTGCCGATCCTCCTGGCGCAGAACCCCCAGGACGAGCAGCTACTTAGCGTCGGCGGAGATGGCGCTTACGATACCAGGACGTGCCATGCTGCTATTGCTGAACGTGGCGCAGAGGCAATCATCCCGGTCCGTCGCAATGGCCGACCATGGACGCAAGACGGCCCCGGCGTCGACGCGCGCAATGAAGTACTACGCGCTACCAAGCGCCTCGGCCGCGCGATCTGGAAGAAGTGGAGCGGCTATCGTCGTCGCAGTCTGGTCGAGGCCAAAATGCACTGCTTCAAGCTCCTGAGCCAATGCGTTGTGGCCCGTATCTTCGATCGTCAGATTACCGAACTCAAAGTCCGCGCTGCTTCTCTAAAATAGGAATGCCGATCACTGTCCGCATCGCATAATATCTTCAAGAAAAAGGGCGGCCATGCTTTCGAAGTATTATGCAACAAAGCCCAAAATTTGCCTGTCTGACAAACTCGGGGCGGCTCTACATGATCCAGATCGCTGCAACCCGCCCCTGCTCAAATCATCTACGCCGCCTAGCTAATCTTAGTTTTGTCAGGCGCGCACCGAACGTACCGAACGGTATGGCCGTGGCGCATATTGCAGCTTCTGTACCCACGGGAAGGTGGGCACGCGATGCTTATTAGCAATGTGTGGGATGTCTTGATCAATTGCGCCTGGGGACAGCGCCATCAGGTGCGGATTGGCCAAGGGCTTCATCGTCGGGTTGAGATAGCCGCACTTCAGCACCACGATTTTGAAAGCGGTTGGCTCCAGCTTGAGATCACGGAACGCCTCGGCCGCGTGATAAGCGCGGCGTTTGGACGACAGCGTCATGGTGATGCCGTCGAACTCGATCACTGCCTGGCCCTCTGCCGGATCAGTAACCGGGTGAAGATATTTAACGGTCGCGTTGACCTTCACTGGCTTGCTTTCAACAGGATCAAGCGTAGCACCGACCGACAGCGGGATCGTCTTGCCCACGCCCGCAGCGTAGCAGGCGTCGGTCGCCGGCTTGTCAGTCATACCTCCGATCAGAACGTTCTTCGCACCGGCCTTCATGATCGCCTGGAGGAAGTGTGTTTGGTCGGCATTGCCGCCACCGCCAGGATTGTCGCCGGAATCTGAGATTACAACGGGCTGCGTTCCGGCGGCCATCGCAGTGGCGATCGTCTCCCTAATCGTGCCGGTCGGGCTGCCGAACTTGAACTCCGCGCGGGCATTCCAATAACGCTGAGCCAGTTCCGCGGCGATACGTGCCTGCAGTGCGGGATCGAAGCCGGTGACGCACACTGACGCCGCCGAGCGCGGCTCGTCCGCCCAAACGTAGCCGACTAGCTGCGACACATCTAGCACGCCGGGCTGGCGGTTGTATTCGCTGAGGTAGGCCCATAGCCGGCGGCCTGGATCCCATTCGGTGCTGCTCTGCTCGCCGGCGAGGCCGACCGGGACTGTCGCCCAGACGATGCTGGGCTTCAAGCCATAGCGCAGACAGTGCGTAAGCATGTCGGTGGCGCGCATCGTGTTCTCAACGCGGTCGACGTGCGGCGCAGTACGATAAGCGGTGATACAATCAAGATTGTCGACGATCTTCTGGCTGACGTTGCCATGTAGATCGTAACTCGCTGATATCAGGCAGTCAGGGCCTACGACCTGCCGTGTCGCCTCATACCAGTCGCCCTCGGCATCGGTCATACCCTCTACGAACATGGCGCCGTGCATCGCGCAATAGACGCCGTCGAGCGGTAGCAACGCACGCAGCATGCCGAGATATTCGGCCTTGAGCGACTCATAAGCGTCGCGCGAGATCGGGCCGCCCGAACCAGCGTTAGCGACCAGCGTTGGTAGAAACGGCACATCGTAGCGCTTGAGGAAAGTGAATTGCTCGCTGTTGGTGATCTGCTCGCCGCGCAGCACTCGGAAATTCTCCAGTCGCGAGCGGATGCGGCTGTACGTGCTGCATTCCGACGCGATGCCGCCAATCGCGATGCGGGGAGACTTTTTGTAGGGCGGGATGATCTGCGCGGCAGTGGACGTGGCGGTCGCCGCAAGGGCGGCGACGGACGTGGTTTTCAGGAAAGAGCGGCGTTCCATGGGATAAATACTCCACTGGGCTTCTTCGAGAGGTGCCGACGCGTCGGATGCCCGACACGGCGCTAAGGGTGCGTCAAAAGGCGGCGCTGAGTGATGCCGTGATGCCAAAGCCGCCGCCGATCGTATAGGTCGGGTTGGACGCCGGGATCAGTATGGACCCATCCGTGCTACGCGTGGCCACCGCGTTCGACGTCACACCCTGGATGCCGACAAGCTGCTTCTCGTTGGTGATGTTGGTCATGTTGAGCGTGAACTGCGGCTTTTTGATAAAGCCTATCGTGTCGAAGCGGTAACCGAGCGAGGCGTTGGCATTATAGTAACTCGGCAGCTCTTGGTCGTTCATGAACGTCGAATATTGCGAACTGACGTAGCTGCCCTCGACCAGCGCGAACAGTCTGCCATTGTCGAACCGCACACCCGCTGAGCCGACCCATTCCGGACTAAGCGCGGCGCGCTTGCCCGACGTCGGCAGGAAGACGCCGCGGGTTGGGTAGTCGTTCTTTGTCGTTGTCTTGAGGTACTGGCCCGAGACATATGGACTGAACCCCTTGTACGGCACGAGGCCGACCTCTGCCTCGACGCCATGCGCGCTCTGATCGCCGACGTTGACCGCGAAGCCGACGTTGGTGCCGCCGACGATTTGCGTGCCTTGCACAAGGCGGTCGGTTAGGTCGTAGTTGAACGCGGCGATCGTAAAGTGAACAAGATCGCCATGGTGCCGGAAACCGATCTCTTGCCCAACTGAATATTCAGGATTGAAATTTCCCGACGGCGTACTGGAGGCGACGCCGGTCGCAACGTTGTAGATGTTGATGTACGAGGATACTGCTGACGGTGCGCGAAACGCGGTGGTGATGTCAGCGAACACTTGGTTGCGGTCGTCGAAGCTGTAGCGGATCGAAGCCTGCGGCAGGGGCTTTGCGGCAAGGCTTTCGGTACGCATTGCAGTGCCAGGCAAGGGGCTGGTTGCCAAACGATCGACCCAAACGAACTTGAAACCAACGTTGATCAGCAATTTGTCGTCGGCGAGCTTGGTGGTCATGTCGGCGTACACGCCGTTGACATCCTGCTCGATCCGCGCGGCGAAGTTGCGCAGGATACGACCATCCTGCAGCGTGACCGAGCCGGTCTTGCCGAACGGGTCGGCCACGGTGCCGTTCACGCTTACCGGCTGATAAGCGGACAGCTCCGTGTGGATGAAGTTCGAATACCAATAACCTAGGCGGAACTGCGCCGCGCCGACGTTCCAGCGCAGGTAACTGTTCTGGCCGTAGGTCTTCTGATCATAATAATCGACGTTCATCATCGTCGCAGTGCCATTGGGATTGATCACCGCATTTGGCGCAACGAGCGGTCCCGTCGGCTGGTTACCGTAAAACGCGCCGCTCAGATTGAGGTTGCTTGCCCCATTGGTGATGCCGTGGGTGTAAAGAAAGTACGGCGTGACGACGATATCAAGATTGTCCGTTAGCGTGAAAGTCGAGGGCATGGTGACCGACAGGCTCTGGCGATCGTTGGCGCGGAGGCGATAATAATTGTTGTTATCGTTGCTGCCCGGTACGTACGCCTCGTTCCAAGCGAAGTCCTTTCCGAATTGGGCATATTGCGCAAGCGTCGGGTTGCGTGCGCCGGCGAACGAATTGGATTCGTTATACGTCGCAACGAGCGAGATGGTGTCGCCGTTGGCGAATTCCTTCACGAACTTACTGTCGATGTGGTTGCGGTATGCAACACCCGGACCGCGCCACGCCTCATTATAAGTGCGGGACCCGGAAATGAAACCGCGGATACCGGTGTTGCCGATCTCACCGGTTTCGAGGCGCAAAAAATAGCGACGCAAACCATAATTGCCAACGCTGACCGCTGCGAAGGCACCGGGCGTCTTAGGCGGCGAAATCAATTCGGTCTGCAGTAACGCGCCAACAGAATTGTACACCGGCGCCGTGATATCGGTCGAGCCGCGCGTCAGGTTTAGCACGCCGACATTCTCGCTGTCGGACCATTCGCTCGGGAAGGCGCTATACGACAGCTGGTCGCCGATCGGGGCCCCTTCGAAGTTGAAGCCTAGTGAGGTCTGGCTGAGGCCGCGGATCGAGAGATTGGGTGCGCTGCCGAACGGATCGCCGCTGCCTACGACGACGCCAGGTAAGTTGCGGATGAGCGTGAAGCTGTTCGTAGTGCCCGCTTGGATATCGATATAGTCGCGCGTGACCGTGCTGCGCAGCTTCGTGCCAGTCTGCACAGACATGAGGCCACCGCCCGGCGTAGTGTTGGTCACGCCATTGGCCGAGCTGCGGGACCCGGTGACGACAATGTCAGTACTGCTGGCGTCGGCCGTACCGTCGAAGCGCTCACGCTCAGTCGAGCCGGGTGTCGATGATCCAGCCTCCTGAGCTGTGTCGACCATAGTCTGTGCATAAGCGGGAATGATTATGAACGTGCTGAGCGCGGTGGCAATGAGCAGACGCATAGTGTCGTGGGTCTTCAACATAGGTCCCCCTTGGGCGATGGATAGTGATGAATTCCTCATTCTTCCTGCGGATATTTCGGCGCTCTTCGGCACCTCGGGTAATTTGTCGGGGTACGGTCTCTTGATATTACTCAGACGCGAAAGAAGCCGCGTCCGGCTGCGATGCTTGCGGCGCCGTTGGCCCAGGCCCGGTTCTCCAAGCGCGTGATGGTGAGATCGAGGCGCCTGTGCTCGTCCGGCATGACGTTCGCCTCAACCGTCTGACGGACGACGCGGGCGAACAATCCGGCTACCGGCCCGTCGGTCATACCAACGACTATGCGCTCGGGATCGAGCGACTGGACGATCTGTGCGATCGCCAGCCCCAGCGCAGCACCGGCACTGTGCAGGATGTCAATCGCGCTGCGATTACCGCGGTTGGCCTCTGCATCGAGCGCCGTAAGTCCCCCGTCCAAACCTTGGGCGCGCGCCGCTGCGGCGATACTGCGCACCGACGCCAGCGTGTCGAGGCAGCCACGCTTGCCGCACTGGCAGGGCAGCCCGCCAGGTTCGACGGTCGCATGTGCGATCTCGCCGGCGCCATCGCGCGCGCCGCGGTGAAGCTCGCCATTGATGATATGGCCGCAACCAATGCCGTCGCCCACCGCAATCACCGTCCCGTGATCGCTGCCGCGCAGGCTGCCGAAGAGATGCTCGCCCAGCGCTAGCGCATTGGCATCATTCTCGACGAACGCCGGCAATCCGGTCGCTTTGGTGACGAGCGCGCCGATCGGTAGGTCGCGCCATTCGAGCAACGTCGAACGGATGCAGGTGCCCGTCGCGGCGTTGATAACGCCAGGCACCGCCAAGCCAATGCCCGCGACCCGCTCAAATACTTGCGGATGACGGTCGAGCAGCACGTCGATCGTTGCGGCAATGTCCGCGACGATGGCGTCGGGAGTGGCACCGTGCGGCAGATCAGCTCCGGATAGCACCTCGCCGCGTAGATTGGTGAGCGTCAACGTGAACGGTGAAGTCGCCAGTGAAACGCCGACAAAGAAGGCTGAGTTGGGTGCCAGTTCGAGGCGGACGGACGGCCGGCCGGCGCCATAAACAATCTCGCCCTCGTTCAGCACACCGCGCCTGATCAGGTCGGCAGCGAGAGCCGACATCGAGGCCTTGCTGATCCCCAACTGGCCAACGAGCTCAGTACGACTCAGCGGACCAAACTGGTTAATCAGTCTGAGGACATTGGCATGGGCATCAGTCAGCATCGTGAACAACCCATCGCACTTCGATCATGATTCGAATTATGTTAGATCATGTTTATGGGTATGTTGCAAGCATATGACGAAGATCTCCGATCTCACGCACATAAAGGTTGTTTGACACGTGTGGCACAAGCCCTTTAGCTAGACGGAGACGCCCGGCACTACGCCGGTTCCAACCGTTTGTTCGAATTTCGAACCAAGGGTCCCAGGCATAAACATACCGCCACGGGAGGCGCAGATGGCTACTGATAGCAGCACAACGGGGCGGCAATCGCCAATGACGATCGCGATCATTGGCGCGATGTTCTTCATTTTCGGCTTCGTGACGTGGCTGAATGGCCCACTGATCACCTTCGTGAAATTCGCCTTCACGCTCGACGATGTGTCCGCCTTTCTCGTCCCGATGGTGTTCTACATGTCGTACTTTTTCTTGGCCTTGCCCGCCGCATGGATCCTGCGACGCACCGGCATGAAGAAGGGCATGACGCTGGGGCTGGTAGTGATGGCGCTAGGGGCAGCGCTATTTGGCCAATTCGCCACGATGCGCCTCTTTTCCGGTGCACTCGCTGGACTGTTCGTGATCGGCGCGGGCCTGTCGATCCTGCAGACCGCCGCCAATCCCTACATCTCGATCGTCGGCCCGATCGAAAGCGCCGCGCAGCGGATTGCAGTGATGGGCATTTGCAACAAAGTTGCCGGTATCTTGGCACCGATCGTACTCGGCGTGCTCGTCCTGCACGGCATTGGCGAACTAGAGGCACAGCTTGGCGAGATCAGCGATCCGGCAGCGCGCGAACAGTTGCTCAAGGGTTTCGCCGCGCAGATTCACACACCCTACATGGTCATGGCCGCGCTGTTGGCTCTTCTAGGCGTGTTCGTGCTGTACTCGCCGCTTCCCGAGATCCAGCCAGCCAGCGAACGACAGGTAGACGTGAGCGCCAGCCGTCAAGGGCTGGGTGCCTTTCCGCATCTATGGCTCGGCGTGCTGTGCCTGTTTCTCTACGTTGGGGTTGAGGTTATGGCCGGGGACGCGATCGGCATCTATGGCCAAGCGTTCGGACTGCCGACGGAGCAGACCGCCTTCTTCACCTCGCTAACGCTCGCCGGCATGTTGCTGGGCTATATCGTCGGCCTTGTGTTGATCCCACGCTTTGTGTCCCAAGAGCGCTATCTCGGCCTATCCGCGGCGCTTGGCATCCTGCTCACGCTGTGCGCCTTCGCGACTCGCGACTATGTGTCGGTCGGCTTTGTCGCGGCGCTCGGTTTCGCCAACGCGATGATGTGGCCAGCAATTTTTCCGCTCGCAATTCGTGGCTTGGGCCGCCACACCGAGACTGGCTCGGCAGTCATGATCATGGCAATCTGTGGCGGCGCGGTCATTCCACAATTGTTCGCGGTGCTGAAGGCACATGTGCCGTTCCAGTCGGTCTTCCTGCTGCTGATGGCGCCGGCCTATGCCTACATCCTTTATTACGCGCTGTACGGCCATCGTGCTGGCGGCGTAATTAGAGTGTCGGCGGTACGCAGCGATGCCGCGCTTGGCATGTCGGAAGGCTGAGCGATGACCGGTATCTTAGTCGAAATTTGCGTCGACAGCCCGCAGGGGCTGCGCGATGCAGTAGCTGGCGGCGCCAACCGCATCGAATTGTGCTCGGCACTGGCTGTGGGCGGCCTTACCCCGACACCGGGAATGATCGCGCTGGCCCGTGACTGTCCGGTGCCGGTCCGGGCCATGATCCGGCCGCGCGACGGTAATTTCTTGTTTGACGATGACGATCGCACGGCGATGCTGCGGGACATAGATGCGGTGCGCACGGCCGGCCTTAGCGGCATCGTTATTGGCGCGCTTACCCCCGAGGGCCACCTCGACATCGCGCTGCTCGGGGCGCTGATTGCGTATGCAAAGGGACTCGACGTCACGCTGCATCGGGCCGTCGATCTATTAGCCGATCCCGTCACCGCAGTCGACATCGCCGTCGATTTGGGCATCGCCACAATTCTTACCTCGGGTGGCGCTTGGACCGCACTTGAGGGGGGTGCCACGATCAGGACGATGCGCGAACGCGCCGGTGACCGGATCGAAATTCTTCCCGGCAGCGGCATACGGGCGGCAAACGCGGCTGAACTTGTCGCGATGACGGGCGTGAGCGGAGTACACGCCTCCTGTGCGATGCCCCGCGCGGCCAACTTGCCTAAGGCGGTCGAGCTTGGCTTCGAGATGAAGCATGCTCGCTCTACTGACCGGTCCGAGGTCGAGGCACTGCGCGCGGCTCTGCGACGGCCTGCACCTGCGGAGACGTCCTCGACGCCGCGTCCCTTACGTAACCCCGAGACAACGCTGATGCACATCGAGGCGGGCGAAGCACCGGGCGTCGTTGCGCGTCTACTTCAACGCAATGCGGTTGTGATCAAGCGGATCGCAACACGCCTGCGCAACCAGCCACCGCCGTTTGTGGTCACCTGCGCGCGCGGCTCCTCCGATCACGCAGCGACCTATGGTAAATATCTGCTCGAGACGATGATCGGCCTGCCGGTCGCGTCAGTCGCACCCTCGACCGCGTCGGTCTATGGCGCGCTGGTGCAGGCGAGCGGCGCCTTGTGCCTCGCAATCTCGCAATCCGGGCGCAGCCCGGATTTGCTGGCGAGCGTGACCGCCTACAAGGGGGCGGGGGCGTTCGTCATCGCGCTGGTCAACGACGAGGGATCGCCGCTTGCCGCCTTGGCTGATGAGGTGCTGCCGCTATGCGCCGGGCCAGAGCGATCGGTGGCGGCAACCAAATCCTATATCGCCTCACTCGCGGTACAGGCCGCGCTGGTCGCAGCTTGGAGCAATGACGGCGCGCTAGAGAGGCGCTTGTCAGACCTGCCGGGTGCCATGTCACGCGCGTTCGATCTTGATTGGAGCGCGGTGGTCGAGCCATTGCTTATCGCGCGCAACCTGTTCGTGCTGGGGCGCGGCTATAGCCTCGCGATTGCGCAGGAGGCCGCGCTAAAGTTTAAGGAGACGTGCGGTTTGCATGCTGAGGCCTTCTCTGCAGCGGAGGTGCGGCATGGCCCGATGGCGATCGTCGGTAAGGGCTTCCCAGTGCTTGGTTTCGCCACGTCCGACGCTACCGGCGACGACGTACGCGCTGCCGCAGCGCTTTTTGCAGAACGTGGCGCAGTGACGATGCTGGCTGACCCCAAGGTAGACGGATTGCTAGCCGCGATCACGGCTGATCCAGTGCTGGAACCGTTGCTGATGATACAAAGCTTCTACCGTTTCGTGAACATGCTTGCCGTTGGGCGCGGGATCGATCCCGACGCCCCGCCGCACTTAAAGAAAGTGACCGAGACACGATGACGAGCATCCTATTCGAGAACGGCACCGTCGTGCTCGGCAACGAACGCACGGTCGACTGCCTGTATGTACAAGGCGGCCGTGTCGTCGCTGCGCTGGACGGTGGGCCCGACCGTACGGTCGACCTTGGCGGGGGCTGGCTGCTGCCGGGCTTCGTCGATACGCAGGTTAACGGTGGTGGCGGCGTGCTCTTCAACGACGATCCCACCCTCGAAACAATTTGTCGGATAGGAGCGGCACATGCGCGCTACGGTACCACTGCCTTCCTACCGACGTTGATTTCGGACACGCTCGACCAAGTCGACCGAGCAATGCGCGCCACCGAACAGGCGATCGCGCAAGGCGTACCCGGCGTGATAGGCATCCATATTGAGGGTCCGTTCCTCAATCCGGCACGAAAAGGGACGCACGACGCAGCCCGCTTCCTCCGCCTCGACATCGAATCAATCAGACTTCTCAGCAGTCTGACGCATGGCCGTACGATGGTCACGCTCGCGCCTGAGATGTGTACGCCGGATGACATCTGCGCGCTTGTCGCGGCCGGGGTGATCGTCTCCGCCGGCCACACCGACGCCGAGTACACAGTTATGCGGGACGCCTTTGCCGCTGGCGTAACTGGCGTTACGCATCTCTTCAACGCCATGTCGCCACTACACCACCGCGAACCCGGCGTGGTCGGCGCAACGCTGGAGAACCGCGACGCTTATGCTGGGCTGATCGTCGACGGCCGGCACGTCGCACCTGCCGCGCTGCGGGTGGCGCTCGCCGCGCGTCCGCACGACCGCTTCATGCTCGTTACTGACGCCATGTCTACCGTAGGTACCGACGCGACGAACTTCAAACTGCAGGGCAAGACGATCCAGATCGAAAACGGCGTCTGCGTTGAAGAGAACGGTACCCTCGCTGGCTCTGCGCTCGACATGGCGACGGCGGTTCGCAATGCCGTTACGCTGCTCAGCCTGACGGTACCGGAGGTGGCGGCGATGGCGTCGAGCGCACCAGCTGCATTTCTGTCGCTTGAAGGACGCGGCACGCTGCTATCAGGCGCGCGTGCGGATTTGGCGTGGCTCGACACCGACCTTCAGCCGCAAGGGACATGGATCGGCGGCCTGCCCGCCGCAGCGAACTAAGCGCACAGCGCAAGCGCGATAAATTGGGAGAGAGCGAGTGAGGCTTTGCGCCGACATTGGTGGATCGTTCGTCGACATGGGCATCGTCAACGAGCGGGGCGACATCCGCGACCGGCAGCGCCATCCAACGCCGGTCACCGACTGGGAGGCGCTTATGGCGCTCTTCCGCGTCGAACTCGAGCGCCATGCCGACGATCTCAATGCAGCGGCTCCGGTCTGCATCGCGCTCGCTGGCATAGCCGATCCCGCATCCGGCACCACCGTCAGCGCGAATATCCCATGCATACATGGCCGACGCTTTGCCGACGAGCTGAGTGTGGCGCTGAGCCGTCCGGTCTCAATTATCAACGATGCCGATGCCTTCGCACTGGCCGAAGCCACGCTGGGCGTCGGGCGTGACCACCGCCGCGTGTTCGGGATCATTTTGGGCACCGGCGTCGGCGGGGGGTTGGTCGAGGACCGCTCCGTATTGGTCGATGCCCACGGCATCGGCGGGGAATGGGGGCATGGCGAAATTCTAATCGCCTCGCCACTCGCACCCGGAGCAGTGCCGGTTTTCGCCTGTGGATGTGGACGCACCGGCTGCCTCGACACGGTCGGCGGTGCGCGCGGCATGGAACGGCTACATGCATTTCTTCACGGCTGTGACGAGACGAGCATCTCAATCACCGCCGGTTGGATCGGCGGGGATGATGCATGCGGCGCGACGATCGATTATTACACCCGGCTCCTTGCCGGGCCAATCGCGACCTTCCTCAATAGTTTTCCGGCCACGATTGTCCCGGTGGCGGGCGGGCTGTCCAATTGCCAACCACTAATCGAACTGCTCGACCGGCGCGTACGCATTGGCATGCTGACGCGGCCAACCGCGCCTGTCTTGGTCAAAACGGAACTGCGTGATCGCGCAGGCCTGCTTGGTGCAGCACTCGGCTCTGGGCGCATGCTGCGTCTGCCGGAAGCGGTTTAGAACGGGATGAGGATTGGTTGAATGACGCCGCGCTCATATTTTATCCGACATGACAGAGGCTCCTTACAGGTGCGTCGGCGGCGCGATCTACACCCTGCAGATGGCCGGCTTTAAAGATGTGCGCTTTGTCGCGGAGCCCTCTCTGGAGGCGAAGTAGGCCGATGTTCGCAGCTGGGCGGGAGTCGAACGGCAGCTTTTGAGGAACAGGGTCATCCAACCGCTTACCTCGGCTGACGCCAAACACCTGTTTGTCGCACAGTCACGATTCAGACCGGGTTTTCCGCACATCCGGCCGCTGGAACGGTAATAAATGGTGGAAAGCCGAACGTCCGCTTCGGAACGACGCTATATCCGAGCAAGGTCATTCTCTTAGGGAAGGCCGCAGATTGTTCGTTCCGTTCCAACGATCACGGTGTGTCCTACCGCAGCAGCCACGCCGTGGTTCTGTTCTTACTGGTGGAAGATCACGCTTTCCTCAATTGGCGCTTTACCGATCCGGTATTTGTTCGCTGCGTGCGTCTCATCGGGGTA
>Ga0265780_10003802_pt1 | contig 19689 bp, 14 predicted proteins | sample P1T30metagenome_FD_192432 | JGI IMG/M metagenome (GOLD analysis project Ga0265780, IMG submission 192432) | Plant litter microbial communities from East Loma Ridge, Irvine, California - P1 T30 | ecosystem: Environmental > Terrestrial > Plant litter > Unclassified | place: USA: California...
ATAATATAATATTAGTTATATTATACTACGTAGCAGTAAAGCTATTATATATCTTACTACTATAGACGTAATTAAAGTATATTAGCTAGAGTATATGCTACTAAGTTACTATATCTCTTATAATAATACTTATATAGATAAGCACGCGCTAGAAGCGTAAATAGTAATACTTATAAACTAGCTAGCTAAATAGTAGATAAGGCTAAAGCTATATATATATAAGAAAGCTTTTATAGAGAAGCTATAGAAGCTAGTAAGCATTAAGTAGATAGCAATAATTCTAAGAGTAATATATTTAATATAGTTACTTTGCAAAATACTTATAGTAGTAGGTATTAAGCTAAATAGTATATTTGCAGTATGCTTATTAGATATTAGGTCTAGAGTATTAGTATTTAATATTTATTACTCTAACTTATATATTAATAGATAGCTTAAATAGAGCAGAAAGAGTAGTTACTATATTATATTAGTAAGATTAACTAGAGTATAAAACAATATTACAAAATTTAGTTTATAAAGATAGTAGCTAAAGCTAATCTTAGCTATTCTATAAATAATAATTTATTATCTATCTTATAATCTTTTTTCTAGTAATTTTAAATAGTAAGTATTCTAGTTCTAGAGTATAGTATTAGTAATTAAGCGATAGCTAGATACTAAAATCTATCGTTGTTTCACTAATTATAGATCGCTCTCTAGGTATTTTTGCTATAAGAAGATAGCAATACAACAATCTACAAACGAACTGAGATATAGCCTTAGAGAGATACGACTACTTAATCGCAATTAACCACTCCATACCTTTGGTCCAGGGCAGTTGTAAGTAGTAATAGCACTGTTGTAGGTATCGATCGTGACCCCGGGGTCGCTCTGTGATGCATAGCCAGGGATAGTCGCGAGGTATTCGCTGCTAGGCTGTGCCGTGCCACTGCCTGTAACCTCAATCTAGGTGCTGTCAGCATCGTAACATCAATAAGTCCGCGGATCACTTGTACCTGGGCGCACTCGGCGTAGAACTGTGGCGTCTTTGCCTGGTGAAGAGCGAGAAGCTCATGGCGCACGAGGTAATTGCCCGCAGCAAGCGTCTTGGGGATCGTAGACTCCCAGTATAGGTTCTTCAGCACCTTTGCCGTACCCTAGTATCGTCAGCGTATACTTGGTTGTATTTCGTGATTGTGCATACCCAGTTGCGACCACTGAGAGGTGGTGCGGTCATGCCCTCCTGGTCCACCTGAAGGGAGACAGGTCAGTTATGTCTTCTCGAACTCCTGCACCCAGTTGTAGCGTACCTTGAACCACTTCTTTCCACTGCCGTCACAGCTCTTGAAATCCCCTGCACACTTATACAGCCAAACCATGACAGGTCCTTGCTCATGTGTCCATTGTCCCCAGATCGCCTTGATCTTGCCACCGGCAGCCACCTTGGCAACAAGGTCCGCAGATGTACCACCATTGCACATCACTTTTCTGTCGGTGATGGTCATGGTGGGGTTGTAATCTGGCCACTGACGTTGGATCGTCTTAGGAGAGGATGCTGGGGAGAAGCCGGTGTATCTTCAAGGCTCAAATTAGATATCAGGTGGCTTTTCACATTGAGTCCCGTGATTCGATACAGTGTGAGGCTTACCCAGGGTAGGTCACACCATCAATAACATAGCTGGTCACGGCACCGTGTGCAGTGACTTGAGCGGCAAGAATGGCGGTGGCGGTGAAGATGCCTGAGAATAACATCTTAAACAAGTTCAGGTAATGAAGATAGGATTGGGAGATCAGTATCATTCAACAAAGGAAAGATCGTGCTCTTATACGAGGAAGTCCACGGTAAACCATTGGCATATGCGTGTTGCGTCGATTCAATATCGCTTGCATTGTGCAACGCGCCAGGTTTTATCACGGCCATCAACTTCCTCACTAGCACGAGGCATTTGATCATATTACATTGATGGCAAAGTGATCATCTGTTGCTTCGCAATATACATATGCGCTGTGGCCGGACCGGCTGGCGCTTATTGGGCACCGACCACTCTATTCGACTCGCTAGCAACGAGCCTCAATGTCGGCTGTTGCACTACCGGACCATGAGTAGAAATAGTGGTTGTCTCGTGCAGTGCCCCAGGCTTGCAATATATTATTGCCATGCCATCAGACATGCAGGATGACGTTTTCAGCGTCTTCAATCGTTACTTCGGGCGCGTCGCAGAGGACCGAGAGATTTGGGGAAACGGCCCACCCAGGTGAATGATTCAGAATAATATATTATCGAGTAGACCTTTCTGTCAAGACGACACACCAATGCGTTGCATTCTCGTGTGTCATATGAGGAAAGTCACCTATGCTATAGAGTACCTGCGAATAACCTAGAAACCTTTCGAGTGTGTGACATCGGTCTTTGGCTCGCGAATGCCTTTGCCACCGCCTTCATGCATGATCTCTTCATCGTAACGATCGTTGTCGCTATCATGATAGGCAACAGATATGTCCGTGATCTCGTCACCAACCTCCATCCAAGTGTTGCTTGTTGCTGGAACGGGAGAGATCCTACAGAGTACCCAATACGAGAGTGACGACACGAGAAAACCCGCGAAGAAGTTCAGATCGTAGATACGCTTTGCACCAAGTGGTACCTCTTTACCGATGGCTCCCACGAAGCCAACAATGTTGATGAGCACGCCGGCAATGTACGCCGCGTACCCGCGCCAATTGAATCCCAGGGTGAAGTAGTAAGGTCCTGTCTTCTTGCCCGAATACAGATCCTTGATCTGCAGGTAGCCTTTCCTCACCCAATAGTAGTCGCATATCATGACACCGGCTATTGAAGACAAGAATACAGAATACGCCGAAAGGTAGGTGGTGAAGCTATTGGTGTCCTTCAGTAGTTGCCACGGGCACATGACTAGCCCGATGAGCGCGCAAATATAGCCACCACGTCGGATACTTATCCAGCGCGGAAGAAGGGCTGTCATGTCTGTGCCGGCAGAAATTGAGTTCGCGGCGATGTTGGTCCCTAGTTGCGCTAGTGTAAAGGCCGATGCAATGACAAACACACCGAATCGTTGCGCATGGCCGGCATCTTCTTTCAGAAAGCTCTCCAGCAGATTCAATGGGTTCCATATTGCTTCGCCAAATATGACGGTGGATGATGAAGACACAATGATACCAATGAAGGAGGTGACCGCGAAGCCGATGGGAATCGTGAGCAATTGCGGCAGGAAAGCATCCGAAGGTTTGCGTGCAAAACGGGCGAAATCCGGGTCGTTGACAATGAGTGTCGCAAAGTTAGCAATAGCACTCATGATTCCCCGGACCATCAGCCATCCTAGCTCGGAACCACGCGCCGTTCCAGGTTGGTGTACGATGGGGCCAATCCCCCTAGCCCGCACAATGGCCCAGATAAAGAATGCTATGCCCGCTGTAGGTACGACATATGCCTTGACCGTAAATAGATGTCGAATTTTGTGTACTGGCGGGTAGAGGAATGGTAGAGACCCGAGCCAGAACAGAAAGAACGAAACAAAGTGCACAGTCGTGGTGCCCGAGCTGGGGATGCCATTCCTAATGCCGCCAGAGCCATCACCAATGTCCTGTTCGAGTCAGCTTGACATGCTGTGGGACGAGTGGATACACACATCGCGCCAGTTGTTCCAGATAGAACGTATCATTAGGTAGACGCAAGTACCTCCGATCCACCCCTGCACGCCATACCAGATGCAAGCCATTGCTGCACGGTTAAACACGGGCCATAGAGCACCCCAGACCCCAAAGGATGCGCGATTGACGACAGGGAAAGAAATATGGTAGGTAGCGCCGATTCGACCTGTCATACACACGAAGCAAGCAGCGATAGAGTAGCCGAGCTATGCATATGTCAGCAAATGAGGCGACAGGTAGTGTGTTGAGCATGCGTACCCATACGCAGATCCATGATTGCCACCATGAGAGGCCATCAACGATGTTGGAAGAAGAAATCATCCAAGTGTTGATGTTGAACGAGTCGGCTATCCAAAAACCAACAAAATTCCAAGCACCCCATTGCCGCCGGTCAGGTTCCACCTAGTAGACATTAGCACTTAATCTGTAGCAGACAGAGTCGGCAGTACCCACAGGCTTGAGGTCATGGTTGAACAGCATAAGCTGCGCTGTGGTGAGATTGGGCTCGCTTTCCACGGCAAACCTGCTGCTCCAATGAGCAACCTTGGAGCGCTTCAGTCTCTCCATGTCGCTGCTACAAAAACAAATTGTGTGGTGAGAAGAAGAGGCAGCACCAGGCCTTTTAAAATTTTGGGTTCGGCTGCTCGAAGTGGTCGCTTGGTAGGATAGATAATCCTGGTCAAAATGACGTGGGGGATGGTTCGCCGCGGATGAAGGCCTTGGAATGCCTGGCCTTTGCAAGGCTGGGCATTGGATCAGTGGTTCGCGTTCAGGATCCAGTGTGGCGGCAGATGCAGCCTAGCGACGGTTTATCGTGACCTTGGGTCTCGCAGCTACTGCATATCTTGTAGTGGGAGATTCGCCATAGTTAAATAAAAGGAATGGTCAAACCATGCGCTCGTCTTTCAGTAGTGCACCCCAAATGCATATGTGATCTGCTTCTTACTGATAAGGCTACCACGCAATGCTCAATAGTAAGATGGTGTGATCTGGCAGAGCGTAGCCGAATATCCATGGATGATGCACCATGATCCTAGCGAGAGCCCTTGAGCTACTTCAGCTTTTTGACTACTAGCGCATCAGCATCTTGATAGCAAGCCTGATTGTAGAAATCATGCCCCCGTAGTGACTCGATAGAATGTTGTCACCGGTGACGCGGAGAAACCTCTATCTCACAGTATCGGTGCCATGGCTAGTTGCCGCGAGGTTGCATATCTCCCTGCTCGGCATCTCGCTTGGTGCATGTTCTACGTTGTGAAGGGTAAAGTTGCCAAGATAAAGGATAAAGGCGATAAAGAGTTATGTGGGGTAGAGCGGTGCGCCGAAGCAGCCAATGAGGGCACCCTCTTACCAGTTTATTCCATCTCATCGAGTAATAGCAGATTTCTGAAAGGTCCAGCTCCGAGTTTTCCCTCATTTACGAACAAGTCGCGAAAGTCTCCGAGTTAGTGTAATAGTGATATTTTCAAAGTGGATCTTGCATCCCTTCAAGAGCCTTGCTGTGAGCTGCCAGGAGTTAGGCCTGCTCGGGACCACCATCCTTAGAGACTTGTTCATACTTGTACATCGCACGCCGATAAGTTCGATTTTGCTGCCACTGTTAAGATCGGCTGGCCTAATTGGTCTCCTGAACTATAGTCCACAAACAAGGGTATAATGGTTGACCATGTCAACTTGAGCAGTTGATCAAAGCAAAAAGACACAAAACCAACAACGCCAACCTGACCCTTCGGGGGCAACAGGACTTCAAACGCCTTTCTCTCTGCCAACACCCAATTCCAGATGATTATCGTATCCATATGCTCCCAATGTCCGTCCGCTGTGTGACGATGGGCCTGTTCGTGAATGCCCATCGCAGCTTTCGATACCAGCCTCCATTTTGACTCGTTTAGGTCCACGGACAGGCTACGTTGCAGACACCAACGGCAAGCTTCGCCTACTGCCTTGTCCTCTCACTGCAGATTTGCCAGCAGTCCGCATCGTGTGTGGCGGCACACGCATGACTGGCTTTGGTCTCGGAGGAGAGGGGCGATTTTCGGTTTCAGAGTCAGATGTAGCTTCTGTTGAAGCAGTATCTTCAGACTCTGCCCCGCTTGCCTCTGTCATGGTATCATCTGTGGCCACTTGCATAGGCAATGTGTCTTCCTGGTGCTGAGACCACAGAATGTGACTTGGAACGTCACGTGTTGGTGTGATTTCTCCAGCATCCGAGGGCGTAGAGAGGCTATGCTGGTTGATAGAAGGCTCAAATGGGATGAGATCAAGGTCTTCGTCGTCTTCGTCTTCGGGCAGAGGAGCCTGAATTGCAATGGTAGAATAGTCCATCAGCGTATCGGAACTTTGCACGACTTCGGGTGGTAACGGCGCGTCTTCTGGGATATGCAGGAGCACTGGGACATATTCCGAGTCCGTTGCTTCTGGAGCATGGGGTGCGTCGATTCGTTCGTAGAACAGCATAAAGACGTTAGCTTGGTGGGCCTGCTCCTCTGGTACAGCGTAAACGGTATCGTCGCTAAATCGCCACCACTGTTCCTCTGTTGAAATCTGCTCGTTAACCTCGTCGCAGCATTCGGGTTGCGTTGAGGTTTGAGCATGTGGTCGATAGCAAACATAGTGTCCATTTCCATGCGACCCGAAATGGGTGACGGCCGCTCGCAGTCTATACTGGAATGGAGATGTGGTCATTGGTTCATCGGTCTGCAGAAGCATGGACTGGGTTGGGTCTCGTGGCCACTCTTCCAACGACATGTCAGGCTGTCTAGAGCCGCTTGGTGCACTGCCCAGGCACCAGTTGCCCAAGTCGAGGATTCTTGGATATGAGACACCAGCAGTATTCTTGTAGGAAGCGCCCGTCATTTCGTCGAAGTTGCTGCGGTTCACGTGTAGTACAAGTGACTTGGGTGCTCGTGCAACTACTATCTGCTTCGACTTGGAGCTCTGCACCCAATTCTTCTTGGCAATGTTCAAAGTCTTGACCAGAGTGTTGTCTTCAAACTTCTCGTCGTCGATCATGTCCGAGACGGCTTTCAGCTTCGCCTCAAAGGGCGAGCCGGCAGTGGCTAGTGGAGTAAGTGTCTTCTGCAGCTTGAGCAATGTGCACTTTGCGCACTCAACGCCGTCGATATACTCGAGCTTGGTATATTCGTCGAGACATTCGCGGATATCATAGCCATAGTTGTTGCCGAGCGAGACAGTGATGCAGTTGAAATTGATCAGCGACAAGCCTTCAGAGTAGCCGCAAGATGTGCACCCAACGCGCTGGGCGATTAAACCATCGAGGGGGTTCGGCACTATCTTAGATTGCTCCGTTGCCCAGTGTGTTTGTTGAAGTTTGTTGGCCTCGCCTGCGTCGATGGGTTGCCCAGTGTCTGGTGTGCCTGGTGCGTTAGTCAAGCTCTTGGTAGCTTCAAGCCATGAGACGGAGGACCGTCTCTTACTGCTTGAAGCCTTCTTGACCTCATTGTCCATCTCATCTAGTATCTTTGAGAAGTACTCTTGAGCGTCTTGCTGGGTGAAGGTACTCATCGACTTGAGCTTCCCTGGTATCCAGAAGTGTTTCCCGAGATTTGCTGGATCATTGAGATTGTGGATCAATTCATGGAGTGCGCCGTTGGTGGAGTCGGCAGTAAACGAAGGATGTTCAGAGGTTATGGTGGCAAGGTAATGGCGTAGAGAGGGCAAGGCGGCAAGACCCTGAATAACACTGTTCTGGTAGCAGGAGTTGCTAAGATTCCCGAGGCCAGGTGGAACGTTGCTGGGTCCAGTCGACAAGGCGTTTGTGAAGCGAGTGACGCCCTTGTTCAGCAAGCTCTGGCTGTGAGAGCCGAAGATATAGCCCAACAAGGCGCTTGCTTTCTGCATGCCGAGCCGGATAGGGAAGCCGGCAAGCTCGAGTGCCTTGACGAGAGCGTATGCGCCAAAGACAACTGTGAGCAGAATCCACGTGAGGGAAGTGCTGGACGTCGGTGGCGCCCACGGCCGATGCGGGGCGTCGGACGCGTAGTGGCCGTAATCGCTCATAGCGCTGCACGAAGCGATGAATATGGTAGTGGTGGTGGTGGTGGTGGTGGTGGTGTCGCGTATGGATGATGGTCGTCTGGAAGGGTCTTTCAACCTTTGGGCCAGCGCATAGATTGTGAGGGACAGAGCAAACACGGTGGAGTTGAGTTTGCCTGCGACATGGAGAGGGGAGACGGCGACGCGGCAGCAGGGGGGGTAGTGATGAGCGAGGGCGGCGGTGGGAGTGGTGGTAGTGGAGTGGATCAGCGTGTTGAAGAGAGGAAGAGAGGGCTTGTCACGGTCTCGTCTGCCATCGGGGGAAGGAGCGGAGATGGCCTAAACGGGCCTGGCGCGAAGAGTGGATCCCGAAATTTGGTCTTTGCGACAGCGCGCACTGTGAACGGGCTGGTGGCATGTCACGATGCGATGCACACGACGGCATCCTTGAAATCTTAAAATGGCCAAGACAGCAAAGATCAAGAAGCGGGGTACGTTCACCAAGAGACGGTGAGATATTCAGCGACTAACCACTAACCCACGTCCAGAAGTCACGGTGCACTCGCGTGCTGCCCGCCGCGCCGCCTCGCCCTCAATCGACCTGGACAAGAAGCTCAAGCAGACGACGCGCGACTCGACGTCTCCCTCCAGGCCGTCGCAGGTGAAGCCGCACGCCCTCGCCGCACAGAATGGCGGCATCCAGAAGAAGCAGAAAAAGGGCACCATGACCCGCGCCCAGCGGCTGCGGCACCAAAAAGGCCTCGAGCGCGCAGCAGACGTCATGGACAAGCGCCAGGTCAAGGTCGTCAAGAGCCTCGGCAAGGAGCGCAACATCAAGGAGCGCAGCAAGGGCTGGGAAGACGTCAACGGCGACGGCAAGAAGCGCAAGAAGACCACCGGCCTCGACGACGCCGCCGACGACGACCGCAACAACGACCGCGAGTGGGTCAGCGATGAAGACATGGACGACACGGTTGCTCCTGCCGTTGTAGAGGACGAGCTGCTGTAGATATGGCTGAGCAAAGTCATGTTATTCGAGCGCCGCCCGTCATGATAGTCACGACTTATGATACCCAATTCTATCGAGACAAGCATCTTCATGTTCCTCCACCTTCCATCACCCTTCAGTGCGCCAGGAGCATCCCGTCGTACTCGTTCAATTCCTTCTGACGCAGTTCGTCGCTCCATCGCGCCAACGCTAACGCACCCTTCGTTGTGTCAGAAGGTCCAGCATGTGAACAATAGTCAATTGTCTGGCCAGCAGAGCCTTCGCTACTACACAGTGCCTCGCCCCGTGCACTTTGTCCAGTATACTCTGGTACGTAGTCTTGTCGAAGCAGCGATCGAGCTGGGATAGGAGGCGTGTCTTTTCGTCGTGGTGGCGGCGGCTGCGAGTCGTCTGCCCGTGTTACTTTAAAGACTCGAGACATGCCATGTGTCTCTGCGCTTCGTTTCCTCGGTGGTGTCGGTACCAACATCCCTGCTCGCAGTATCGGAGCCGCTTTTGGCTTCACCTGCTGTAAGACATGCTTGAAGTAAACAAGCAGAGCTCGTAGAAACTCAATACACCGTCTGCACCACGACCTTTGCCTGTTGGCCTGGATAGATACAGGTGATATTGATGCTGGAGATACATTCGGTACACTACGTTGGTGCTTCAAGCTATTCTTCGCCCTCGCTTCATCATCTTGATCAGTCACGGATGCGCATAATCTCCCTTCGTTCCCTCCCCCGCTGTTCAACAGAGACAGGGAATTGACCTGGAGAGATGAGCCCAGGGAAAGGATCAGGGAACAAGGAAACTCACTGTCTCTATTCTTGCGACACGGAAAGGTTCCTGGATTGTTCTTGACGCTGTCGTAGTACGCGCGCCAATCATCTTCTCTGAAATGCCCGTTGCTGTCGTAAAACGCTAGCCCGGTATGAGGCGGCGCGAGAGGTGGACGTGTTGGGCTTGGTGCAGACTCTCGTACAGAGCGTACATACTCCTCCTGCCGACGCCATCGTCGCCTGGTGTTGCCAGCCCCTCCCCTCAGGTGAAGCTGTTGCTCTTTGTCAGAGGGCATGTCAGCGCCTTCGGGCTTCCAACTGATCCCTGTGAGGAGAGCGTCCCAGTCTTGATCTGAGGTCATCTTCTCTTCCCAGGGGTCATTGGCTTCATCTTCGTGATCAACTTCATCCTCATCGTCCGAGTCGGGGGAGTCATACCCATCATCATCGTCGTCATCATCATCATCATCGTACGGATCGCCGCCGCCGCGCACTGATACCACGAGAGGACTCTTCATTTCAGTTGTGCTGTCGAACACGGCGTCTGCTGCACACAAACTGCAAGAGCATACCGAATCGGCTAGCTCTTCGTTTCCCGTGCCAGGTCTGTAATCGAATGAGTTGATAATATGGGCGAGTTGAATGAACCGATCATCCTTGGTACGCTGTGGCATACTACGTACCGGAGTAAGTCGCCTGTTGTCCTGTGCACGTGGTACAAATTCGACGTAGTCGTCGCTATCAAGCGTCTCCCAGGCTGCAATTCTGACGGTGTTGTCGCTCATGCTATGTGCCAGGTGGCTTTCTGGGATGCCAACGAGGACCACATCGTCGAGCAAGGACTCGGGTAGGTCGATGCCCATCCTGTCTCGAATCTCTATGATCTCTCGTACTCTGGCTGCACACGTGTCGGTCTCCAGACCGTTATCGTGTTGATGGGCCAGAATCTCTCGAACATCGTGTAGCTTTGTGCCTTGGGGGAACTGAAGGATTCGTGCGGGGCCTCCTGGTAGGACTATGACTGAGCGCAGGGGATAGAAGTAGAAATACATGACCAGTGTTCTGTCCGCACTGAGCTTTACACTTGATGCCATCGCGGACTCCTTGACGGCGGGGCTGACAGGGACTTTAGAAATCCGTGAAGCTCCCTGATTTGGTGTTGGATTTGCAGGTCTCTCCGCCTCCGTCTCCTTGCCTTTATACTGGCCCCTCTCATCCTTTCTCTCCATCGACTTCTTCAATAAGCCTAACTCCATCAACGCATCTGTCTTCCCTTCCTCAGCTGTGTCCAGATTTTCTTCTAGGCGTGCAAGCGAATTCATGTTCCATTTCAAGTCTTCAACGATGCTGTCATGCATCTCCTTGAAATCTTCGAGCTGTCGCTCAAGATATGTGTTTCGCATTCGCAGAATACCTGCGACGCTGATCCAAGCCATGATGCAAGCTGACGGCCGTTCCTTCCTACAGGCTTCTAGCATGTTACGAACCAACTGATCGTAGATACGGTCGAACTCTTCTGCCAGGTCGGCGTACGTGTCCGATGGTGCTTGGATGGTAGTAAGTATCTCATCTCGTCCACCACCTCTCATTGTTGGCTCTTGTTCTTCAACTGGGGTCTGGCATGGAGGCATCAGGCTCTGATCAGTCACGATATACGTCTCGCCTTGACCTTCTGGTGCCCACGAGCCCTCATTGAGAAGACCAAGCCGAGCAATGGCCTGTCTCACGGTATGGTCGTCCTCTACCTTGAAAAGGCAGGTAGCCTCGTTGCCATGACCGTATTTCTTCAGATGGTTGAGCACAATGTTCTTCCAGGTATCGTTATTGCAGGCACCGCCGCTGGGAAAATGGCAGACAATGATTGGTGTTTCAAAAACGTGGTTGTCGGCACCACAGTCGACTGTAAAGCGTTCGTTGAGATAGACCATGTGGATACCAGAGGGTCCAAGAGCACCATCTCCTTCCTGTGAACGTTGATGTGCATCTCCAGAGCAGTGGCCGTTTGGAATGCTGCCAGGTCCACCTGCGCTCGAGGCCTTGGTATCAGTCTGAGCCTTTGATGCTGTTGCTGATGCAGCGGCAAGCTCTTGGTCCACCTCATCCCAGTTCTTGTACTTTGCATAGCTATACACGTGCTCTTCGTCTTCGAGTTGACCGCCCATACCGCCCCTTATTTCAGGACGGGCCTCGTTGAGATCTCCATCACAAGTTTCAAGGTCACTCAACTGCACCAGTAACGAATCGAGATCGTGTTGCAGCCTATCGAGATCCAGGATGTCTGCCGTTATTCCTCGCGAGTTGTGCTCAGCGTCCGCCATCAATGAGCCCCTTAATTCCTCATTCTCCTGTTGTGGCTCATCGACTTCTCTGTTCAGTTTTTTGACCTCCTGATTTAGTTGTTGCTTCCTCTTCTCCAGCTTTTCAAGAGCTTTGTCGATCGACGCCATCATCGTTTCATACCCATGCTGTTGTCCGGCAGCATGCATAGAACAACTAAGGTGATTCTCCCAACCTTCTGCCCCGATGCACTCCAGTTCGTCCAGAAATGCTTCAACCTCTTCGCCATCATGTACCGAGTCAAGTATAGTTTGTCGCATCATGGGTATCTGTGAGACAAGCGCATGGAGGCGTGTGTGGTGCGCAGGAGAGACCGAATCTGGAAAGCGACAGAAGTGCCTGAGGATCTCGGCATAACTGATTGCTGTTGTTTGAGCCATGATGTTTGCGAGGGGTTATTGTTGTTGGCCGAAATACTTGTGGGTGGTCGCTATCTTGGTTGGTTACGTGCCTGTTAGGAGGAGCTGTAAGATGTGTTACAAAGTCGCAGGAAATACACAGATGCGCAGGACCGGAGCTCTTTATCGAGAAGCGTACATTCAATAATTAAACGCCCTTGAAGTGTTCAATATGAACTTCATTTCCGTGATGATAGTCACAGCCAGAATATGTGAAGTTCGTGGAGGAATTCGATTGATACAATGACCGTAAACAACCGCTAGGTGTAATTTTTCGATTGTATTGACAAACTACAGAAAACGGCAAAGTGAACGTGGTGAGCAAACAAATAAGCACAAACGCGGGGAAACGTACACATGAAAATGAATATCGTTGAATTGTGTCATGCATCGTGCTTCTATGTCTATTGTACGAACGAATGAAAACAAATGTTGGCTGATATCATGCCGGGGTATACCGTACTTTTCCCCCCTGTAACATTGCGCCTTGCGAGAACTGTACAAATGTACAAGTAAAACCTTGGTGACCAGATACAATAAACCACTAAAAACAAACCCATTGCAATAGAACGAACTGGTTACCGAATTTGCCATCAGAGAAACCAGCGCTGCGTAGTGCGTGGCTGCGCTGTTAGCCAAACGCCGTTGACTGCGCCGCAAACAGGATCGCAATGTAGCATACACAGGGGAGAACCAACACGATCCTAGCTGGCAACGCGTGTTATAGGTCGTCCACGTTCGACGCTGGGAACAGCGTCCGAGGAAACAGTACGCGTTCGGGCAGCAGCTGCGGCCGCGACGGCATCCTGATGTTCTTTGGCCATGAGTCTCAGTGCAGCTTTAGCCTCCTCGAGAGGAACACTGTTGTTGCGCCTTGGACTGTTGCGCCTTGACTGCGCGCGGCTAGAAGGAGTGGAAATTGGAGAAAGAGGCCCCCGAATGCTGCTGGCTCTCGTACTAGGCGCGCTGGGCCCATCTCGGACACTGGCAGGACCAGTGCGAAAGGCAGTGCTGACAGACTCTTGACTACGAGCATCGGCATCGGGCTCGTGCTCACGTGAAACAGGTCGTGATCGTACGAAGTTTGGGTCGTCGCCTTTCCGCATGTGTCGGAATTCGTTGGTCGCAGAATCGATGCACCAAAGCTTGTAGCCAGTTGTAGATCCAGGAATGAAAGTGCCATGTTCATCCCAGCAGTGAACCCATGCAACGCCATTATCGAGTTGAAAGAAGCCAGCTTCAACTTTCCTTCCGCGCTCATTCTTGATCTGGGTCGTTCGCTTGCGGCGCTTGTAGTCGTCCTCTAGAAGGTAGCGCCCCAAGACACGGGAGCGGTGGACCGGGATCGGCATTTCCAACTTGTCAAACTCGCGTGCCTGCGACGACGTCGCTGGGAAAGATGTACCTCCTCCAGAAGCTTTAGGGCCTGTAGATTCAGAAGGTACGTCCTTGACTTTTGCAATCAGAAACCAGCCACGGCCCGGGATGTATTCGTATTGGCCAGGCACAGGGGTGGACCAGTATTCAGTGACCCTCACAGGCCGCTCAGTCTTGGACGCGCGGAACCATTTATGCGGCTGGAACACCTTTTGGGTCGCAAGAAAGAGGTTGGGTGTCATGGTGGTGTTTGAAATGAGAGACGGAAATTTATCCTGAGTGTCGTGTGCTGTACCAGTTTCAGAGTCGACCAGCGGTTTTTGAAAAAGCTAAGTTGGTGTTGTGTAGTTCTGACTTTATACACGGCTACAAAAACGCGTTACACCACGTGAAAGCCGACCGTTGAAGGAAACCGTTACGCCGGGCTTTGAAAGGAGGCGCAATACGCGTGAAGGGGGTCGAAGATCGGTCACAGGAAGCGCTCGCCCTGGTTGGTGAGTGGCCAAGCGATGTCGATCGCTGCGTGCAAAGCACGACTGTGTCGCCAGGGAAAGCAGAGCAAGCCTCCGGATAAGTGTTACCAGCTGTGAATATCAGGAATCGAGAAATCGAGGCCGGGGCCCGTGGAAGTATTTAAAACGGCTCGGGAGCTAAAATAGTAGTACGGGCCTAGCAAATATTTCCAGGCTGACGGAAAGGAAATTTGAAAAAGGCGCTTTGGTACCGTGGTTGATTGTGCAGAACTGTGGGTCGTTGAGCTTATTGCGAAGGAGTAGGTAATGGCATCGGTTTTGGTGCTTTCTCGTGCGAATTTGCCAGTCGAGGCCCCAACTTATCCGAATCCCAGGAAAGCAGGACATGATGATTCGTCATCGCTCACCACCTTATTCAAGTGTGGTCGGCGATACCGCTCCGGTTCTTCCCTCCTCTTGCTATCGCACACATGCGCATCTGCTGTCGTCCGCATGTGGGATGCCCCATTCGTACCTCCCTCAGAGCATCCCACAGGCTGCAATGGGCCAATCAGCCGCCATCCACATGCCCGTGGCGTCAAAACGCAAGATAAAGCGACTGGCGCAGGGTGTGATAAAGGTGTGTGCCTGTTTGTGTGAAATTGCAGGGCAGGCACAGACAGGAGAGCGGTGTGAGCCTAAGGCATATTTGCAGTATGAACAAGGTGGAGGTGGAGAGGACAGTCAGGTTAGGCGTGGTACCGGCAGGACGCGGCGCTCGTAAGCGTTCCCGTAAGCGAGAGATTGCTCCATGGTAACACTGGGTGACTGGGAAACATCGTCGACTCCGCAAACAGCAAGACACTGGTGCCCGTTTGACACACGAGCATGCGGGCAAATGCTGGCCTACCTGACGCCCACGAGGCAGCCTTGGGGCATCGCGCGACAGCGCCAAGAATCGCGAGCCAGGCCGATCGCAGCAGCTTTGCGGCTGTACAACTGCCAATCTGATGCTTGACTGCGCCGTCGCATGGACATACGGTGAACAGGCACTTGTTGAGTCGCCATGGCGAGCGGAAAGGGGATATTGGCAAATGGCGTTTGGCTCCGTGCTTATGCAAATCTAGCGAGCGATAAGAATAGCGAGCATGGACCAGCTGCAAGGCCGTGAGCCTGAGCAAGCATGCCAGCGAGACCCATAACACCAACAACTATCTCTGCTGTCTTTTCACTTTCCTACCATCTCAACCAATGCATAGGACTGGTAATGCTTTCGCGATATTCACATGTGTACGATTTGTGATTGCTCAATATTCAAAGGCTGAACGGCCGTGAGACATCGTCTCAAAGCGATGGCTTGATGTTTTCTTCTCTGCCGTAATACTCGGTGCCTCACATCAGTGGAGCTTGAGCCAATTGTACTCGCTGGTGACGAAGGTACACATAAAAGCCTAGGTTAGTACATCATGAGACACATGTCATAATGAACCGTTTTACGAGTCATACTGTCATAGTACACCTAGGGAGAGAGTGAAATGGGTATTGGCTCTTGTTCATTGCATCCCTGCTGCTCGTGCTTGTCCCTATCCTGGGTCGTATCGCAGTTTCGTGTCACAGTGACTTTTGATGTACATGCCTCTCCTCACATCCACACCTTTACAGTGCGAGCCGAGCCGAGCTAAGCCGAAGAGGATGAAAAGCCTTCCCATTGAGATCGTAACTAATCACAGAGACGCCTTGTATGCCCCGACCAAGTTGAAACCACATTCGCCTATGACTCGGTCTTGACGCGAGCCTTGCCGTTCGTCACCTTAACACCGAGCTGCTTTGCGCGGGCGACGATGTCGATGCGCTTTCGTGCGGAAACGGAGTGAGCGATCCTAGTGGAAAGTCAGTAAGATACTCGGACATTCGATATGGAAACGGTGGGTATGCGTACTCTGCGGCGAATGTGTTGTTGTGCATGAGGAGAAGGTCAACATCGGCGACTGAGGTACGTTAGCCACTTGTCGTCTGGTGGTAGATCTCAGCGAAGCCTACCGTTGGCGACGAGGAAAGCCTTGTGGCCGGAGGGCATGAGGTGGCGGGTCTTCCTGTTGGATCCGTAACCGATCTAATATCGTGCGTCAGCTCAAGTTCGAAACGTTCTTCGCTGGCATGTCCAATTCATATCCGAACACTGCAAGTGCCATGGCACGAGGGTCGTAGAGGTAGTCCGTACCTTAGGCATAGCAGCCTGGCCCTTGAACCGCCTGCGGACGCGGTTGTCAATACCCTTAGGCTTGCGCCATGAGGGGTCGACGCCTATCCAATGTCAACACTGCTGTTCCTCCCTTCAGATATTCGTAGTCCCTCACATTTGAAACGGTCGGACTGATGGCGGTTGAAGCGCTTGGGGTCTGTATACAATTCCGTCAGTTGCGAATTTTCCGTGTCATAGTTTTCGGTGTGGCATACGCTTCTTGACGATCGCAACGTGCTTCTTAGCGGCAACCATCTTCTCTATCGTCAGCGAGGGCGTCGACGGTAATTGTGGAGGATACGCACTTTGTCTGCTGTTGGGGTTAGTTGTCGTGACGATTTCGACGTTCGAGCATCGAATTCGAGCCGCAGAGGTGCGCTTGGCACGCTAGTAAGCGAACCTGCACTAGTTTTCTGCGACCGAGGAGGCGCGAACAACACGAACATCACTGAGACGGCGCGGTCTACCGTCACTCATGGAACTCTCAAGTATCTTGATTCGTAGAATTATTTGCAATTTTACGTCTCACTCGATTACAGCTGTGAGGATTGCAGCAGTGAGAGACATACAAGATTGTAAATTCTTGCTGAGCTAATCTGTTATGCTAGAGTATGCTGCTCTACGTCCTTCAAGCGTGCCAGTCGAAGCCAGGGTATGTAATGCTCCGGAGAAAATCATGTCATGCGTTATGTAGGCCCTTGCGGGCACTCGGTCTGTCGTGAGGGTCGCCGTTCTGAATGCAGCACAAAGGACCTCACCATCGTACTCAGTACTCCTCATCCATCGGTTCGTCCTTTGAACCGCCGCGCTTCTCTGTCTTGACCCACTCCACAAAGTCGTCGATAACTGACGGCCAAGACGATTCCTCTGTCCAGAAGGTCATGGCTTCGTCAGCAAGTGTAAGCTTGGCGAACTTCAATGTCTCGTTCCACATGTCCTTGTTGACGCTCTTCTTGAACGACGTGGTGAGAAAGTCCTTCCACCAGTCTAGCCACGGCGTGCTGGCGCTTGACCACTTGATGGCAGACAGGGGAGAGGCGAAGAGGAGGTCCCAGAAGGCGATCGCTTGCTCGAGAGCGGCTTGTTTTGAGTTACCGGCTTTCGCAATGGTGAAGGCGTACTTGTAGACGCGATCGAAGAGTTCTCGGTTGCCTGGGAGCTCTGATTTGATGTTCTTGATATAGGCCTTCTGCTTCTCAATTGTGTCGCAGCTACACAATGTTAGAAATGTGGTTTGTGGGCTCGGGCGAGCATACTTACTTCCGCTCTTGCCAGCCGTTGACGAATCCTTCTCGACCCAGTTCTCCCATAGCAGGAGCTTGAACAATCTCGTGTGCTGCGAACGACTCTAGCCCTTCAAGGTCCACGTTCAGATCACCAAAATACTTCATCGTTCCCTCGATACCAACCATATCAGGCTCTGCCTTGGGATCTTCACGATACTGATCGAAGATCTTGTTGAGCGCGGTCTTCATCAAAGAAGAGCCCGTTGAGCCGCCACCGCCGCTGAAGTGCCTATGTAAAATCTGTTAGCATACATCATGGCATATCTAATTGTTGTGTCATGATTCAGAAAAGATTGTGCTTGTCAGGTGCGCATCGTACTGCGAGTGCTGTTCAAAGTTGGGAGCACTTGAAGACCGAGGATTCTTGTTTGTTGGGGCCCGCCATGGCCCCATTACCGTCATCGGGATGCTGGACTGCTTTAGATATGTCTCGAACTGAGCCGTATCCAATAGAGTCGGGCTAGGATGAAATGGGCGTTCTGTAGCCTCCAATAGATGGTATAGCATGATCCCACCCGCTGGAGGACGTAGCGGAAAGTGTTGAGGGTCTCTACCGCCACCTTTGATAGACAGTAGTTCCTCAGCCCTGACTCCGATCAAACGATCGAAGAGACCTCGGCGATGGTTGTCGAGCTTTCCGTAGAAGTCGCGACGCGCATTTGCAACTTGCGATACACAGTATGTTGGCGGTTGACCACAGCCAAATAAAGCGAAGAACGTGTTTTGTATATATGAGGGAAGCGTGAGCAGGAAGTCCCGAAGACTGCCTCCAGTGGAAATTGGGACAGCCCACGCAGGATGTGCGTAGAGTAACTCTACCCAGTCGCGAGTCCGGGCATATTCACGCTCAGGATGATGGTATCTGGTGAGGTCTTGCAGCCCCGAAGCATCCGCTGCACTGCCCATCAAGGCATCTGCTTGCTGTGGATGCCCAGATTCAAGGGCTCGGATGTTTGTGTGACGTCGAGACAGGGGCGCGATCTCAGCTCTTTCATTCTGCGAAAATTCTTCCTCTCGATCACCGCCTCGCAAGAAGACCATTGTCTGGGCTTCGAGGTGCTTGTCACGTTCTGTTTTGGATAGGTGAGGTGATGTGGTGACAGCCAAAGGAGGCTGGGCAGTGAGCGCGAACGAGTACTGTGACTCGAGAGATGCGACTGGCGTAGTGACAGTTCGTTTGTGGCGAGTTTTTGTCAATCTTCCCAATGGCCCATATTTGGGAGGCTCCATCATGGGTACGATAGTGGCAGCTGAGTCTATACCGGATGTTGCAGATGAAAGACTGTCGTAAAGGACTTGACTCAGATACTCGGCCTGAAGGCTGTGTCGTTCGGCGAGAAGATGCTGCGCTTCTGTGGTAGTGATGGGTTCACAGGACGACAGAGTTGCTGCCACACACGCATGGCCGGCGAGGATGGCACTGGGCCGCAGGGAACGGTGATTTCCCGAGACTGCTCTGGGAGCAGCATCTTGGTCTGGGGCCGAGGACACGCGGGATCGCTGCGATATACGACTGGCTGAGCTGAGCGAGCGATATGTAGAGGATGAGCTTTCCGATGCCACTCTGTCCCTTCGCTTGCGATAAGCATGCTGTCGTGCTCTATCCTCGGACGCCCCGAACATATTGTGCCAAGGCCGGGTATGTAGTGTGATGCTCGATAGCAAGTGTTTGGTTATATGGGTGGTCGATGAGGTTTCGACGCGTGGGAACGGTAGGTGACATCTGTGGTGGGTACCTCTGCTCTGTTGACCACGAGTATGGAAGCGACGGAGGTATTGCTTACAGCAAGCGCTTTTCCATAGTGAGGAGCTGCCATAGCTCATGTACCTCCTTCCGCTTTGTGGCCCATTCTAGTTGTGCTGCCAGCACCTCTCCACGGGCATCGCAACCAGACCATTGTGATGTCTCCAAGTCGGGCTGTGAAGGATTCATGCCCAGCGGCGTGGCGAGTTTGGAAACGTGCGCAACATGTTCAAGAAAGAAGAAAACTTGTACTTACGTGTTGATAGCTGCCTGTGTATCCCAGTTGTGGCTCTTCAGCACTCGCGCTGCCGCAGTTCGATCCACGCTTGTGAAACTCATGAATTGCGCGATCGCATTCTTCTGCTGGGTGGTGTAGGCTGGCGGCATATTTGGTCAGCTCCTGTCGTCGAAGTTGTGAAAAGGTGCGCAGTGGACT
>Ga0265780_10003803_pt1 | contig 19684 bp, 14 predicted proteins | sample P1T30metagenome_FD_192432 | JGI IMG/M metagenome (GOLD analysis project Ga0265780, IMG submission 192432) | Plant litter microbial communities from East Loma Ridge, Irvine, California - P1 T30 | ecosystem: Environmental > Terrestrial > Plant litter > Unclassified | place: USA: California...
CACCCAGGTAAAAACCGCCTCCTCCCATACCCCCCTCTTGAACCCCCAAAAAACTAAAAAAACTAACGCACCAGATTGGAAAAAAAAGGCGAGCGCGAAGTCCAGCCCTCGCACGCAGTCTGGGACAACTTCGACCCGGACTTGCACGGCGACGCGTGGACGCTGATGGAGTACGAGGCTTTTGCTTGCGGGTTCCGCTGGTCGTGCTGCAAGCGCGAGGTCGGGGGGGATGAGGGGTGTGTGGTGGCGGGGAGGCATGAGGCGGCGCCGGTGGGGCCGTTGGGCTTGCCGGTGTGGGAGAGGGGGAGGCGGTGATTGTGGACTTTTTTATTTTTGTTTTTGTTTTCATGTGAGGGTCGGAAGAGGGGGTAATGGGAAGGCGAGGGCTTGGTGAAGAAATGGTTTGGTGGATATTGATTTGGGGTATTGATGGGACGATACATGATGAGTTGTGTCTTTTTGCTTGGTGCACTGTTCTCGCTAAATGTGAATCCCGCAAGTGGTCGGTTCAATTTATCGTCCGGACTAGAGGTGTATGTTGAATGAAGTCCCAGTGGTCCGATGCGTACATATTACCATACCAGCCCTATACATACGTCCGTGAATTCGAACGTGCTTGTGGATTCGAAGTCGACGTGTGTAGTTAGGTTTTCGAGTTGTGGGAGACGGGTCGAAGGAAGCCGCTCAGTGCATTGTCCGATGAGAGTTTGAAGTCGGAGAATGTTGCTGAGAAGTGCTATAGCGTGACTGGCGACGACGAAGAATCATGATGCAAGAGCGTCCAGTGCAAGCTCGCAAGATCGCGGATTAGCATTTCAGGCCTGTGATCTCTTCTCGGTGTTAGTAGCACTGCAAGGTTCATAATTTGTGTCCGAACCAAACGTGGCATTTTGACTATGCACATCAGCTCGCATTGTGATTAAGAGAGGAATGGAAACGGCCATCAGGTAAAACACAAGACGTCCTTACTCTCTTCTGTGAACAGATGAAAAGCATAAGCTTGGTGGTGATTGTGGCAGCGCATGAAATGTGGTGATTTCGTCAAATCCGCGTACTCGTCGTTGGCTGTCCTCCCCCGGACATCACACCGTGCACACCTTCGTTCACTGACAACAATTCATGGCAAAACAGCTTCAACCCAGGATGTAGGGACCTTCTCAATTTCGCAGGGCGTATAGATGCGTTTCCATCGCTGTCGTAGGTGATGACAGTGGCGCTCGGTATGCGTTCGTCCAAAAGGTATGAAACAGAATGTCCCAAGAAGCGCAAGTTTCAACAGAGCTGAAGAAGGCTGGCATTTTGGAGTTCAGGTATTCATTTGATCGTCCCGCCGAACCGCAGGGTTGGCATCGAAGTCTCCGTAACGCCAAACAACAGCCGCACGCCGCTATGCATGCAGCCGTCCCTGAAGAAGAACATCGCAACGAAGCTTCTTCCGCAATCCTCCTCGCCCTGCTTCAGTCCCATAGATCGCACACGCACGCATTCGCGCGCTTAACGGAGCCTCCTGGCCTCGCGCTCGGACTCGAGCAGGCAGAGAATGTCGTCCTCGCGAACTGTATCCTGTTGTTAGCTTCCGGGGTTCCGAGGGGGAGGGTTTGTTCGCGGTGTCGGTGTCGCTTTTCGTACCTGGGCCCTTGACGTTGCGGATGATGGAGCGGGTGGTGTCGTCCATGAACTCGACGCGGACCTGGGTCACGCCACCGCGGGAGCCTGGGGGTAATGTGTTAATGCCTTCCTCTTGCCGTATGTATCTCTCTCTTTCAATATCGTGGGACCGTACCGGTGCGGCCGAGAACGCGGGTGACCTTGACGAGCTTGACGGGAACCCTTTTCGCATACGTTAGTCCGTATGTTCCCCCTCCAGCAGCATGGCGGCACTCGAGCGCAACTCACTTGGCAGAGTCCATTTTGGCGAAAGTGGATTATGTGACTGGGAGGTGTCGGATGGTCGTTGTCTTTAAGCGTCGTGCGTGCGTGCGAGGTCGTCGTCAGTCCAGCCAGCAATCGCAGGCGGGCAAATTCGTCGGCCTGTGGAAATTGTGCGATAGCTTGGAAGGTTAGCCGATGTTGCCAAGGCGCCTGCCGGACTTGCTTCACGTGATGGTGATTGACTTGTAGTTTCTCAACAACTTCATTATAACATGATGTTGGTTGGTTAGTCGTATTTTCTAAATGATACAACGCTTCTGTCCCTTCACGCACTCGGAGATTGTCTTGATCAATTGTTCCCGACGTTACAGGCCGATCCAATGTTGGTGGGGTCTCACGACAGTGAATACTATCAAGTTGAATCATTTATCATCGCCGGAGTCTCTCTGAGCATGGCAGAAAGGCAGTAATATCGACAGAATGGATACTCGAGGTTGGCTATCCGACCTTTGTATCTACTGTACGATCGAACCAAGACTCAAGTCAAGATTCACTCAAGTCACGTGCATGGCGAGGAACCGCTCCGGCGCTAAGATGCCTTCCATGCAAGATAATCGCGGCTCTGGGGAAAAATTGACTGCTAGGAAAAGCGTAATGGCTTTGGTGGGATGGCATTGAAGATTGAGGGGAAACAAGAAGAGTCATTATCGACCCAGGACAACACCAGTCACCAATCGTATAAACAAATCGCACAACGTTGTCTTCCTCTTCCTCTTCTCCTCCTCATCTGCCATACATACCAACACGTGGAATCTTACGGTAGTTACAAATCGCCCGGTACCAAACCAGCCGAGATAGCAGCGGCGCAAATCATCTTCTCTTCCGCAGACGGCCACCTCATAGCCTGGTTTAGCCTGGGGCATTGGCAATACTAGTGGCCCTCTCTGCCGTCTGAGTCAAGAAAGCCTACAGAACATATTACTTCATACACACATCGCCAGCACGCAATGGATCTCGTCAACTCGTACGTCCTTCCTTCACCCAAGCAACAGCCTTCGCCCAGCCCGCCGCCGCCGCCATGGAGAGACCCGGCATGAACGAGGACGGCACCATGCCCCGCCGCTTCAGCCGCGCCTTGCCCACCTTGACTAACCTCGTCGGCAGCCTGAACGACCGCCTCTTGTTCGCCGTCCCCAAAAAGGGCCGCCTGAACCAGGCCTGCATCGAGCTGCTCTCCGGCTCCGACATCCAGTTCCACCGTCACAACCGCCTCGACATTGCCCTGGTGAAGAACCTTCCCCTGGCCCTGGTCTTCCTCCCGGCCTCCGACATCCCCACCTTTGTCGGCGAGGGTAGAGTCGACCTTGGAATCACCGGCCGCGATGTCGTCGCCGAGCACGAGGCTGTCACGCCCGCGACCGAAACTTCCGGCATTCAAGAGTTGATGGACCTCGAGTTCGGTCGCTGCAAGCTGCAGGTTCAGGTGCCTGAGAAGGGCAACTTGCACACTCCCGAGTCGCTGGTCGGCAAGACGCTGGTGACCAGCTTCACCGGCTTGTCGGAGCAGTACTTCCGCGAAATGGAGAAGAAGGTGTCGAACGGCGAGAGCAACGGCGAGGGCTCGGACAAGCTCAAGACGACGATCAAGTTCGTCGGAGGCAGCGTGGAAGCCGCCTGCGCGCTCGGCGTCGCAGACGGCATTGTCGATCTTGTCGGTAAGTTGTCTTGAGAGAATGCGACATGCACTTTGCGCAAAATGCTAACGCGCGCAAAACAGAATCCGGCGAGACGATGCGCGCCGCCGGCCTCAAGGCCATCGCAACGGTTGTCGAATCCACCGCTGTGCTCATCTCGAGCAAACACCCCTCAGACCCCAAGCTCGTCAGCCTGATCACCAACCGCATCAAGGGCGTGATCACCGCACAAAAATTCTGCCTCTGCACCTACAACGTCGAGCGCAAGAACCTGGCCAGCGCCTCCAAGATCACTCCCGGCAAGCGTGCGCCCACAGTTACTAGCTTGGACGACGAGGACTGGGTGGCCGTGCAGGCCATGGTGGAGAGGAAAACGATCGCCACCGTTATGGATGACCTGAGTGCCATGGGAGCTACGGATATCATTGTGACGAAGATCGAGAACACCAGGTCCGGTTGAAGAGAGGGGTTGGATACGTGGATGAAAAAGACAAAAGGAAGCGTGGGGAGGACGGCAAGAGAGGCATGTTGTTATGGCATGGTGTCCGGCGCTATGTGCAACTTGGCAGGAAATAGATTTGATGGCTTATGATCCAGGTCGAAGATGAAGATACGCTCTCATTGCCAGCTATTTGTGTCTCTGGATCGAACAAATCCGGAGGAATGTAAAACTGGCATTTCCACATTTGCAAAAGCAACAAGTTGCCCTGGTACACTTCCAATGGTATAGGTTGGGTCACCTTGGGGAGAAGCTTTAGGCGTGTCTGCAACTTGAAAGGTGCTAGAAGCTGTGTTCTTGTCAATCTCTAGTCTTGACCGGGTATAATATATACACCTCATGATAGCTCGGGTAGCAGCAGCCTCAGCATGTGGATTGAAAGTCAGAGAACATTGACTTGCGTCTTTTAGAACTAGGTCAGACATTGTTAACCAGATGCCGCAGCCGAGACATTTGGTGATACAATTAGGTGGAAACGATGTGTTGTGGTGCTACTATATGGATTCGATTCGATGAAGCATTGATAGGTACCTAGAATCTGAGACTACTTCTTCCAACCGTAATCTAGTTACAATCGCACTTCCACCGTCGCTCACGACCAACACGAACCCAACATGTCTCTGTTTCTGGTGATTTTAGTCGGACGGTGACATCTGGTTGAATTCGGCATTGATAAGGTAATGGACTCGAGTCTGGACCTCGAGCATCAAACCACGCGTCCTCGAAATTCCCCCAGGCCCCCACGGACGGACGCCTGCAGCGGCTGGCTGGCCTCCTGAAGCCTCTTGTGCAACCAGTTCCCTTCTCGACAGACACGACATTGTGATTTACGAAATGGCGTCGACTATACATCCGTACCTCACGCAGCCGGATATCGTAGTTCTGCAGAATCTTTTCAAGGACATCGACGAAGCAGGGCCCAAGAAATCGGACAATGCAAGCGAATCCGAGAAAGTCAATGCCGACGACAAGACCGAATACCTCAAGACCGACGATGGCGCTCTCAATCGATTGAAAGCCCTGAACGATCCCAAACACCCCGAATTTCAGCCTACAGTGCTGGTTACCTGGGACGAAAAAGACATCCCTCCCTTCATCAATGAATACATCGTTCGCCCTTACACCAAGCTCGCCACACGAATCGTCCGCCATCCGGCAGATGTCGTCTTCCTGACACACATCCTCTTGTACATGTGCGTCAACGTCCCGAGTGCAGTCTACCTGTTCTACAACTTCTCTTGGATCCATGGCGTCGTCCACACGGCTTTCACCTTTTGGTGTGCGGGCTCTTTCACTCTCTTGATGCACAACCACATCCACAACAACGGCGTTCTGTCGAAAGATTGGGCGGTGTTCGACTTCTGCTTCCCTTATATTCTGGAACCTCTCATGGGCCACACTTGGGATTCATACTACTACCACCACGTGAAACACCACCACGTCGAAGGCAACGGTCCGAACGATCTGTCTTCCACCCTCCGATACCAACGAGACGATATCTGGCACTTCCTGCACTACGTCGGGAGGTTCCTGTTCCTCATCTGGCTCGATCTGCCTCTCTACTTTGCACGCAAGAAGAACTACAAGCTTGCCTTTCAATCTGCCGCCTCTGAGTACGGAGCCTACTTCTTCCTCTACTTCATGACCGCACATGTGAACGCGCGCGCCTCGACCTTCACCCTCATCATCCCGTTCATGCTCCTCAGACTCGGCCTCATGATCGGCAACTGGGGCCAACACGCCCTCGTCGACGAGCTCGAGCCGGACTCCGATTTCCGCTCTAGCATCACTTTAGTCGACGTACCCGTAAGTTTCTCACCAACAGCTCAACCCACATTGAAATTCTTGACAATTCCCCCCTGCTAACATATAAACCAACCATCCCCAGAGCAACCGCTTCTGCTTCAACGACGGCTACCACACCGGCCACCACCTGAACCCGCGCCGCCACTGGCGCGACCAGCCCGTGCACTTCCTCGAGTCCAAAGCCGCCTACCGCGACGGCCGCGCCCTCGTCTTCCACAACATCGACTACCTCATGATGACCCTCAAGCTGATGCAAAAGGACTACCTGTACCTCGCCAACTGCCTGGTGCCCATGGGCGACCAGATCGGAATGTCGCAGCAGGAGCTCGCGGACATGCTGAGGACGAAGACGAGGCGGTTCACGGAGGCGGAGATTGAGGCCAAGTTTAGGAAGCCGGTTTCGAAGGCGGAGAGGGAGAAGGCTAGCGTGCCGCTTACGGTTGGGGATGAGAGGAGGGGGGTTGCGGATGAGACGCTGGCGGCGGTTACGGCGAGGGGGGAGGCGGAGGCAGAGTGCAGGAGTCGTAAGTAAGTGTTGTGTTGAGCGTTGTCTATTGAGTTGGAACGGCTGAGCGTTCAGATGTACGAGACCGCTTGTCTCTGACCTCCCCGCCGCCGACATACCACCCGCGAAGCGATTTCTTCCTTCGTCCTTCGTCCTGCTCGTACGTGATCGGGTCGGGGCGAGTCGGGGTAGTCTAGCCAGCGATTCCAGACGTCTTGCGCAGCCGCGTTTTCATACGTTAAACTTGCTTTCTAGATTGGAGTTTTCGTCTTTCTGCCAGTCATGATACCGCTTCTCTATCCGTGTGGGTTCTGTTTGCTAACGAATAGTTCACTATTCAATGTATAAAAGCTGTACACTAGGAACTCCCTCTCAGAATACTATCCCTAATCGACCCCCGCCTTAGAACATACCGCCCCCCTTCTTAACCTACCGTCTCTTCGTCGACCTACCTTCGTATAGTGTCGCCGCCTCTCCTAAATTATTATCCTCTGCTCACAGTCTAATAATAGCTTAGCGAGATCTGTCCCGCAGAGAACTTTTTTGAGAAGAAAAGCAACGCAAGAGCCCCCCCCAAAAAAAGAAGCACGATTGTTGGGAACAGAAGATCCATCAACACGTGATTTCAATCTGTTTCTTCCACATAAGTAACTACCGGCCTCGCGAATCTAATGCGGTACGACCAACTAGTTCCGCCTTGGCCTAGCTCTTTTCTTCCGACGAGAGACACTCGACACACACGCACACGCTCTCCGTCTCCTATACATTGCACATCTCAAGTGGTAATACCTACCATCGATCCTCTCATCGAAAACAACACATTCCCGCCGCCGACAACGACCCATAGTTTCGATTCGTTTCTTCGCACGTCAACAAAAAGAAAAAGCATTCATTTTTCATCTCTTGTATGTCAAAACGACCCAATCATATCCAAATCAAACGAGTTCAAACGCAGCCGTGTTGACCACCCGCATCTTGTTGATCGGGAGAACGGGCAGCATGCCTCCCGCCACCAAAGTCGAAGCATTCTCGAGTGCATCCGGCCTCATTAACCCCCCCATACCCGAAGAGGACGATTGCGAACGCGCACCGCCGCTGTTATCACACCCGCAACTCTGCAAAGCACCGGCAACACCACCCAACTCACCTTGCCCATCCTCGCCGCCACCATCTCCAATCTGCTTCCTCAACGCCTCAGCCTGCTCCTTGAACGCCCTCCACAACGCGTACTGGTCCAGCCGGTCCTCCCGCCTATACATTCTCAAGTGGTAAATCGAAACCCTCTCTCCTCCTTCTTCTTCTTCTTCTTCGCGGGCAAGCGTCAGCAACGCCGCGACAAAACACTCCTGCAGAAACGCAAACGAAAACCCTTTGGTAATCGCCGCCATAGCCCCACACAGCCTATGCGGGAACGCAACCTCCGCCTCCCTACCCTGCAGCTTCCGCCGCCAAAACTCGCAGTAGAGCGTGCGCTCGTGCTCGTCCGGCAGCGGGAAGATGTACGTGCGATCGAACCTGCTGGGGCGTTTGGCGAGGCCCGGATCCAGTTTGTCGAGGAAGTTGGTGGAGGCGACGACGAAGAGGCCGTCGTTGTTCTCGAGGCCGTCCATTTCGTTGAAAAAGTAGCTGCGGGTGCGCGGCGTCACGATCGTCTCGATGTCCTCGAGCACCAGCATGCAGGGCGCCAGGCGGCGCGCGGTCGTGAAGACGGCGCCGATGTCGTAGGTCTGCGGCGCGTTGCGGACGTAGAGGGTTGGGATCGGGGCTCCGCCGCGCTCGAAGAGGAGGGTGTGCATGATTGCTTTGATGGAGATTGTTTTGCCGTTGCCGGGGGGGCCGGCGAAGATGAGGCCGCGCTTCCAGGGGACGCCGAGGTCGCGGTAGAGGGCTTGCGAGTCGAAAAATTTGGCCACGACGCTGGTGAGGGCGGCTTTCATCTTTTCGTCCAGGATCACTTTGGCCCAGCTGGCTTTCTGCGCGGCGAGCCACATGTCTCTGCTGCGCTGCCAGTAGCCGTCGTAGACGAGGACGGTCTGGTTGAGGCTGGAAGCCTGCCATTCGCCGACGGTTAGGATGAGTTTGTCGGTGATGTGCGAGGGGCCGAGGGGTTGCTCTGATCCCACGCGTTCCTTGAGGACGTATTGCACGTTGCCGACGGTGTAGAGGACGAAGTCTTGGCTGCTCCATTGGTAGTGGTATTTGGCAAAATGGATCTGCTCTCCGAGTTGGCCAGAGTCGGACCTCACGGCGGGAGCAACGTAGCCCCTCCAGCTGGCAAACGAGTCGGTCGAAGTGTCGAGCTCACAGGTGGCGAAGCCCGATGCGGCGAAAGCGCGCAGGTTGACGTTGTAGGCTGGGATGGTTGTTACGATCATTTCCGGGTTGGCTTTTCGCAGGGCAGCGACATATTGGAGGTCGTGGTCTGCTGATTTGGCAGAGGATAGGTCGGCGACGTCGTCGAAGAGTTGATGTGGGCCGGAGCTGGTGTTCTCTTCGACGAGGGTAAAGGGTTCGGTGTCCATGATTGAGGTATTGATTGTAGATTGATGGGATTGGAATGAATTGACTAGTGAACTTCGGAGTGATGTTAGGGAGAGGCAGGTACCTCACCTGCTAACCGAATGGCCATTCATGTAGTCGAGTACATGAAGGATGCAGCTCCTCAGTGGGGCAGTGCTGCCTGGAAGCTGGCGCTTGCATCGCAGATCATGTCGCCAAGAAGGCAAGGTAGTCGGCAGGATTCCCGTTGGAAACAGGAACCGATTCAATAATTATGGAACGAACCATTTGAACGTTGATGGTTCATGTTAATTAGTGTTAGCCATGAGAGTCTCGATGACATGTGAGCCCAGTCAAACCAAAGGGTTGAAAAATGGACTTCATCAGCACGACCAAGCAACTGTCAAACCTGGGCAGAGCGGGCTTTGTCACATTTTTTCATAATTCATACTCGTCGCCAGCTCTCCCTCAACAGAGGAGAGTCTCGGGCTTTCTACTATGACATTAAAAGGAAGAGGAAGCCCAGACAAACCGAGGGATTCTCAACACCAGCCATACAATCCCAGCTAACGACGTCTGGTCGTAGTACGCCGCAGCCTACGCCGGTTCCGGACCTCTTCCTCATCCTGTTCCTCTTCACTGCTCAGAACTTGAACCTCCGACCTCAAGCTATCTCTGCCCTGAATCCTACGCATCCTATTCCGCTGTTGGCGTTCCTGTTCGCTGTTGGGGTCGATTGTTGGTGTTTCGGTGAGGCGTAGAGGATGATGGGGGATTTCGGCGTCCGGGCCAAAGTCACGGTCGGCGGCTCGGCGTCTGCGTCTTTGTCTCTTACTGAGGCGGTGAGTCGGTGCTGGCTCTGGGGGTGCATTGATGATGGTGGCGGGCATGGGCTCAGTCCGAGTATCTATTATTCATCATTAGCACGAGTCGAGGCAAAGCAGCAAGGGAGGGAAAGGGAGCGGACCCAGCTGTCGTACTTCTGACGCCGTCGTCTTCGCCATCTGAGTAACCATTGCCATAATCATCGCCGAAGTCGTTGCCGTAGCCGCCGTTAGCAACATCACCGTCTTCGTCGTCGTCGTCATCCGGGCTCCCATAGTCCGAGTATCCGAGTTCGTAATCTCTGCGGGGGCTGACGGAGCCGTAGGGGCCACGGTTTAGGCCGGGAGACCCAGTGTCAGCGGTAGACTGCATGGGCGAGAAAGTACCGGCGTTGACACCGCCATTATCAGACTCCGAGTTGGAAGGAGAGTCACTGTCGTCGTCATCATGGTCTTCGCTGTTATTGGGCGAGGTATCCTCATCGCTCGAGATTGCTTGCACTACTGGTGCACGCCTCGTTCCACGGCTGACCTTGCCTGCCCGCTGATTGTTGCGTGCCACTGGCCCTTCTTCATCAGAACTGTCCTCCACTACCACAGCGCGGCGAGGCTGTCGTGGCGCATCGTCAGAGTCGGAATCGTGAATGACTGTGGGTCGAATGAGTTGCCTGTGTGTGTGCCTGGGAGTCTCCTCGGCCTCTTCCTCGGAGTCGGACTGCTCGTTACTGGAGTCGCTACCGGATTCCTCGATCGCTTCGTTGTCGAGGAAGCCTTCCATGAGCGGGTCGTTGTCGGGGTCTTCCGAGTCCTCAGACTCAGGCTCGCTGTCGAGACTGATCCTTTCTCGATGTTGCCTTGCTCTGCGATGGGCTGCCGGGGGTAGGGGCATGGGCCCGAATATGTCAAGATCCACGCTTCCCTCCGCCTCGTCTTCGAAGCGGTGGTTTCCGTCTTCGTCCAAGTAGTCGTCCTCGTCGAAAGAGCCTGGGTCGTCCATCCCGTCGTAATCGTGTGGAACAACATCGACGTCCAGCTCGTCATCATCGTCGTCGCTGTTCTCCGACTCCCCAGTGTCCAGACCGAAACCGTCTTCGTCGCCAATATTCAGTCCGCAGCTACCGCACCTGCCTTCTTCCAACTCCCAGTGACAGTTCGGACACCTGTCCACGTCGTCCCCAGGGTCGTGCAACGGCATCCAATGCATCCGCGCACCCTTGAACAGCCCGCTGAATAGGCCTCCAGTCTCCTTGTCCGTAGAAACTTGCGCCACCGCCTCTTTGATGTACTCGTCATGCTCATCCACAGTCTCGCCGTCGGGCAGAAGCTCCTGCCGATAAGCAAACACCCTCGTCATTTCGCGGATCAGATATGATGGCACCGGTTGCTCTTTGATCGTTGCGCGGCAGTCTGGACATGTCCGCTTCTTTTGCGCGACTAGCCAGGCATCCAGACAGACGTAGCAATATGTGTGGCCGCACGCGAGGCCGTAGGGTTCGGAGAGGAATCGTTGGCAGATCTTGCAGGTGATGAGCTGTCGCATAGTGTCGAGGTCGGGTTCGAGGCGCTTGAGCTTGAGTTCGTGCTGACATGCTTGTTGTTCACCGCTTTCTGCGGCGTGAGGAAGCCTAGGAGCTGACGGCATGGTGGGCGGAGAGCGAGAAGGAGCCTCGTCGCTGTCGGAACTGTGGGCTCGCTTTTGTCTCTTTCGTGGGTTGTTGCCGTGTGAGTGCGGAAGGCGTGCGAACATGGTCGGGAGAAGTGATGCTGGTCGAGGGTGTAGTGTGGAAGGAGAAGCTTGGTGCTCGAAGTCACGAGGCGTGGATAAGGTGTGTGTGTGTGCCTAAGCGGTCGGCGTGGTCAGGCAGGTGGTGAGGCGACGAGAAGAGCAGAGATGCACTCAAAAGGCTGAGCGGTGCTCGTGCTATCAGTGGTCGAGTTGATTTTGCTGCATTCTCTTGTTTCCTCTACCTTAGTGATTGAGGGGGTGGGAAGTCGGCGGATGAGATGTGTTGAATGTTGTGAGGGCGTGTTTGTTCGGTGATGGATGGACAAATGGCTTAAGTTAGCGGCGCAGGGAAGCGGATCTTATCGCCTTAGCGTACCCGCGTCCTCTACTCTCACTCCTCGTGGCGTCTACTCGGACGAGGCAGGCATGTGAAAGTCGACTTCATCACAGTGGCATTGGCGTAATCGACTCATCAAAAATGTCAGACTCGGCCGACAAAACACCAGAAGACACAGGCACCTGGAAGAAGGGCCAGTCTCGTTTCAGCAGGTAAGTCGATTCGCCCCATCACCACGAAACTACTGTACCAAGCATGGATCAACGCCCCATCTATATCGACTTGATTGATTCGTCTTGACGTATTCCGTCGAGAGTCCAAGAATATCAAACATCACGACTATATGGTGGCACCGTCGATCCAATTCGAACTCGCATCACCGCAACACATCAACAATAACACCACTAACCATCCCAACCCTCCCAGCAAACGCAACAGCGAATACTTCGACCCCTGTCAAGAAGCAGCAGACAAAAGCCTCAAGTGCTTACGGCGGAACGGCGGCGACAGATTGATGTGTACAGACTACTTTGAGTAAGTCCAAGTCCAAGTTCAAGAACAAGAATTATCCATCCCAAGGTCGATCTGGAGATTCTTCACTCACGGAATCCATTACCGAACCATGAAGACTGACTGATTTTCTTCCCCAACAAAACAGCGCGTACAAAGAGTGCAAGAAGAACTGGGTGGGTTGTATTATCTCCTATTCGTTTCACCTTTTCTTTTCTCCCGATAACAACAACAGCTTTTGCAAGAGGGATTTTATTACCAAATGAACATGGGGCTGACCTGACACGCCAACTTGTAGATGGAGGAGATGAAAGAGGAGAAGCGCAAGAACGCCAAACCTTGGTTCTGAGCCGATTCGAGTTTCTCTTCGTGAAACGACGCCAACTACTTTGTGAGAAGCAGCAACCAAGAGAACACGATTTTTTTGTTACGAGCGTGTACGGTACCATGTATGTATAGTGGAGGCAACTTTTTTTTCTCGAGTCTCAACACCATCACCCGAACGACCCCTATGGGACGAGGGAACCCATGCAACAGATATGAGCCAAAGAGGAAGTCGTTGATATTAGAGTTCAGAAAAAAAGAAGTCTGTTCTCGTAGCCGGGTGTATGTGCTACGTAAGAAACCTCGATTATAGTACACGAAAGAAGCCAACTTAAGCCGCCATCTCACCATACCTCGTTCAACCCAAGACCCATAGCATTCTATGCCTTGGATACGTTTTGAACACTGGCGGGCCCGTTCATCTCGGCATCGAGCAGCAAGAGCTCGGCCATGGCGTCTTTGCCTCCGCGCTCTTGCAGGTAGCGGGCGTACTGCGAGCTCAAAGCTCTCACCAGCTCGGGCGAGAGGCTAGACTTGCGGCGGATCTGCTGGTGGACTGCTTTGATGCGCTTGTGTGCGGTCGCCTCGTCGGATTCGTTGGTCGACTGTTCGATTTCGAACAAAAGCCAGCTGCTCCAGAAGGGCTGCGAGTCGAGGAACTGCTTCTGGGTGCTCTCGAACAGCTTGCGGGCGCCCTTGCTGTCGTACTTGCCGCGCCACATGATGCGGGCCCACTCGGCTACCAGGGCTCCGCGGGTCTGAGGCGAACAGCTTCCGTCTTCGTTGTACTTTCTCAGCACCTCAATCGCCGAGTCCGCGCCGAACTGTCTTCTGTGCAGGTTTGCTAGCGATCTGATGGTGTCCAAGTGGTCTGGAATGTGCAACAGAATGGCCTCGTGGATGGCGATGGCGATCTCGTGACGACCTTGTGATTCCTCAAAGTTGGCGTAGGCCAGGCGGATTGCGGGTTGTGCGATGGGGATGTAAACGTAGCTGGCGCGCTGGTAGACGTTTCTGAGTTCTTCCTCCTTGCCTTCCTGTATAGCCAGCCATCTCGCAAAGCGGAACCAGACTTCGTCGTAATTGGCCGCGGTGATAAGGCATCGCTCGTAGAGGAACTTGATTCTATTATAGTTCCCCTCGGCCTCCTCGTAGTCCAAGTACTTCCCCCAGTTAATGAGCTGTTCATCGTCGAGTTCGGTGACGTGGTAGTAGGGACGCTTGATGCCTTGCTCATAAGTCCATCGTTTGGTGACCTCAGATTGGGTCCGATTGAAGATCTCCCAGTGGATGGCCTCGATCCTGACACGCAGTTCGCGCTCGATGTCGGCCGGGTCGCTGGTGGTCTGTTCGACTTCACTGCGTAGCTGGGCCAAGACGTCAGCAGCCACAAGCTTCTCCACAGGCTGCTGCTTGCCCATGTTGTTGTAGCGCTCGTAGTAACGCGAGTACTGGTGGAGTGGCAGATGGACAACTTTGCTGAGGATATCGTAAATGCGATCCTGCTCCTCGAGACGCTCCTCGAACTCGATGTATTTATCCCAAAAGGGATGTGCCAGGAAATCCTGGCCACAGCTCTCTGCGCCACGTTCAAACAACCTAAAGGTTTCAGGTCAGTAACTGGTGTCATGTGGACGGGAACGGAGCTGGGGAAAAGAAAGTGATGGCGAACATGTTGCAAAAAAGAGCGAGTTTGCTCGAGTGGCAATCTGGGTTGCAGGTGCGGACCGCAAATGTGTTGGCATAGACAGGCTCGAGCAGGAAATCAAGCGCGGCGTGTGTATGTGCTGACGAGGCAGACGTGAGACATGATCGCAACCTTGAGCAGGGCTGGAACTCTCACCAAGCTTGTTGCAGACGCGCTATACGTGCGAATATGCTCAAGGAGCATCCGACGTGTTCGCGCTGTGGTTATGGGCATGGGCAGAGTGAGGAGAGGGAATGCCCGGTACTTACTCTCGAATCATCTCGGGTTCGTGGTTCGTCTCGACCTTGAAGCCGCAGTAGTTGGTCCAGAGGTCAACGGAAATGCCGATGCTAGCGATGCCGCGCTCGTAGACCTGCCCCGTGTCAGCGCGTGGATCGTTTACTCGAGGTATGTTGTGCTCACCATCTCTGCAGCCTCGGTTCCAGCAATCGCAAACTCCAAGTCGGCATATCTCTTCCAGAAACCGTAGAACAGAGGGTATCTTGCGAGGAAGCGGTCGTAAGCCTCGCGCGTGGATGCGATCGCTTGCGGGCTAGAGTTGCGGTTGAGGCCACCTTCTTGCGCCTCGGCTGCGCGGACCAGCTTCTCCCAGTGTTCGAACTCCTCGGGGTCGGATGCCTGTGTATAGAGCGTCAGCTTGATTGAACGCGCACACGATTTGCGACAGCGCATGTAGTAGGCCTGTCGTGAGGTGGCTTACGACTTGGGCGCTCAGCTTCTGGAGCTCTGCATCATCGCTAAAGCTGAAGTCAATCATCGTGGCCGTCTTTGGAAGTAATGAGCGGTTTGTAGTCTGCAGAAGGATGGATCGAGCTTTGGCAGAACTGGCAGTGCTGGCAAGGCAAAGGCAGTTGTTTTGTTAGGAAGAGCACGAACACGAGCTGGAGATTATTAGAAGCTCAGCTAGCTCGACGCTTGCGGGAGGAATCTGCGGCCAACCTTCCTCCTCCCCGCAATTCACATGGATTTATGCGTTTGATCTGCGTGACTTGACGTGAAACGTGTAACGTCAAATCCGGATTGATATGGAGGTCAAGGTAGGTACTGAGGTATAGAGTGGACAGCGCCTGATGATGAAGAAATAGTGATAATGAAGTTTCGGTAGATCACGTAAAGAAATATGGTTTCGTGATTCGATTCGCAACACCTAAGCCACCAACCCTCCAAGGGTTAAATACCATGCCTCATAACGCGTGAAACACATGCATGCCAGTCTCGCAGCACTCGCAGATATACCCTCAACGCCTACGCTAAAAACCTCAAACAACCAGACGGCTCATATCTCGCGTGGCTGCAGCAATGGAATCCTACTTCTCGTTCTGCTCATCACCGATACGGGGCGGACTCTTGCTCTTGGAACCGGCCTTTCCATCCCGAGACTGACTCCTGCTTCGTCGTCGCTCGCCTTCCTTCCGCCTGGACTCGATGACCCTCAGCATCTCCTTCCGCCCGTTGTACGCATCCACTTCCTTCCCGCGCATGCTCATGCTAATCTTATCTTGAGCATGGGCTCGCAGTAACCGTGACATGAGCAGGTGCTGCATGAGCAGGCATACGTAGACTCCGCAGTCGGAGCTGTTGTCCTGCTGCGGGGAATCCTCCAAGTTGATGAATTTGAGCGGCTTGCCGAGGAGTATACTGATGCGATAGGCGACAAGCTTCGCTTCGCTGACGTTGGAGGGCGAGAGAGAGTCGTAGTGGAAGGCAACACCATCGATGACCGAGACTAGCAACAGACTCCAATGTGAGCCGCCCTCGGCGATGTCGACACTGCGGCAGTCGTTGATGGGCAGGAAGATGTGTGTCGTCTTTTCGAAGTTCGGCAGCGCAGACTTCAGGCTGAGCGGATCCTTAGTGTTGAGCAGCAAGAAAGCCATGGACGGTCGGAGGAGGACGATGTTCGCCTTGGGGTATTCGCTAAGCTTCTCGTGTTCGAGGTATTCCTGCCAGAAGGCAATCACGTTGTCTGTGAGCCAGTCATCCTTGATGCACTGGACATCTTCGCGCGTCAGGCGGACGTCGTGGTAAGACAGATAGGCATCCTCGGGAGACAGCTGCCAGGCGTCAGCTCGGACGGACAGTGTGGTGCTGCTAGAGTGCTTACCATGTCGCCGAAATGTTTGCTCACGCGGCCACCGAACGGATGGCGGAAATGAGAGCTTTTGCCTGCGTGCGCAGGAGAGTTGCGCCCGGGAGAAGGACCGCCTTTTGTAAGCGGCATGTGAAATGCGAAAAGGGCACGGTGGATTGCAGGTGGAGATGGGAAGTGGAGATGACAGGCAGGCGGTGGTTCGGTGTGGTACTGCGGCGCACAGATGCTCGAGAAGAGCACAGGGTCCTTTGCAACTCTGGATTGCAGATGGAAGGGAAGACTCTCGGAGGTAGTCACAGTGAAGTGAAGGGTTGAAGATTGGAGTAGAGGTGGGATCGCAGGTTGTTGCTGTGGAGTGAGTGAGACAGAGCACAAATGCGGACGACTTTTGCTTTTGCTTTGACGCGCGCTGTGCTCATGCTTTTGTGATGCAGCGGGGCAAGCGTGACATGAGTGAGGGACGGAGTGAAGCCGCCTCCGCCGGGATGACGTTGCTTGTGCCAGCCACCAAACGCCCAAACGCCTGGCTTCTGCCTTGCTGGATCCACGTCGATCTACTCTACCTAACGACTACACTTAGCTCGCCTCGGGAGCTTACTGTAGCTGACTACCTATTCACTCACGACCTCGAGATCCGCAACACTCGCACATGCCTGTAACTCACAGCATGATTGAGTAACAAGTCGATTCACGACAACCCATCTTCCAATCCAAGCCAGATCAAGATGCTGGAAACGCAAGGCTCTGGCTATGGTGGCCACCAGAAGTCGGAATCTACTTCTGGAGCTGCAATTCTCGCTGCCTTTGTCCCGACCTTCGTTTCTGCAGTCATCTATCTCGCCATTTTTGTGGCCATCAGGAACAGATTCCATAAACACTACGCGCCTAGGACCTTCTTGGGCACAGTCCCTGAGGAGAACAGGACCCCAGCATCCAGCTCGACAGGAACAGGCTGGTTTCATGACTTCCGCAAACTCCCTTCACGCTTTGTGTTGACGCACAGCTCGTTGGATGCCTACCTCTACCTTCGATTCCTCAAGTTTATCATCGCCATTTGCTTGTTGGGGAGTTGTCTGGTACTTCCCGTCCTGATCCCGGTCAACGCCACCGGCGGTGGCAACGCCTCACAACTGGACAAAATCTCGTTCAGCAACATTGCTAAGAATAGCCACCTATGGGGCCACACCGTCATGGCCTGGGTTTTCTTCCTTGGCGTCTTGCTGCTCATTGCTAGGGAGCGTCTGCTACTGATCGGTGCGCGGCAAGCCTATCTATTGTCACCATCCAGGTCGAAAAAGCTCTCACCTCGCACTGTGCTGTTCTTAAACGTACCGAAAGAGGCGCTCCTCCAGGAGAACGTCAAGGGGTATTTTGGCGAGCATGCCGAGCGCTCGTGGCCCGTCAAAGACACCGGCGATATCTCCGATCTGGTCCAAAAACGCAACGACGCTGCGATGAAGTTGGAGTCTGCAGAATACGATCTCATCGTTCGAGCCAACAAGCAGAGACGTCAGGGATCTGGTTCGGCGTCTTCACTTGAGAATGGCCATTCCAGCTCGAAGGCTCATCGCCCGACGGCTCGACAGCCGCCGGTTGTCGGAACCAAGTACGATTTGATCGACAAGTCGAGAGCTTCCGTTGCGGATTTGGCGAGCCAGACTGAAGAACACAGAGCTTCGCCTGGTAGCAAGCTGCCGGGTCAGTCAGCCATATTCGTTGCCTTTTCCGACCAGGCTGCCGCGCACAGAGCCTACGAGACCGTGACCTTCAAGACGCCTGCGATACCCTTGCAAGACCGATATCTGGATGTGCTTCCCAAAGAGGTACTCTGGGACAGTCTGGCCTTGCCCATGGAGAAGCGCCTCTCAAAGGCATCGCTTGGCTTGGTGTTTGTGATCGCTTTCACCATCTTCTTTTCCATTCCGACCAGTATCCTTGGAACCATCAGCAACATCAAGTATCTCGCCAAGCACTACGAGTGGCTTAGCTTCTTGAACGAGTTGCCAGATTGGCTGATTGGGCTGATTTCTGGACTTGCGCCACCGTTCCTCATCAGCTGGCTGGTGTCGTACGTTCCCAAACTCTTCCGACGTGAGTATCTCTTGACAATGAACTTGCCCGTGCAAGATTGGGCTTGACGCTAACACACTTGTAGACATCGCTAAAATGTCCGGAGAGCCAACCACCCCTCAGGCCGAACTGAAAACGCAGGCTTGGGTGTTTTTCTTCCAGGTATTCCAGGTCTTCCTGGTCACCACGTTTTCTTCTGGTGCTGCTGCGGTGGCCGCCCAAATAATCAAGGAACCGCACATGGCCCCAACGCTACTTGCAGAAAGCTTGCCCAAGGCCTCCAACTTCTACCTGACGTACTTCTTGCTGCAAGGTCTGACAAGTGCAGCAAGCAACGTCCTAAACTACTCGGATCTGTTCGAATACTTGTTCTACCAACACTTCTGGGACAAGACGCCGCGCGAGAAGTTTGCATCATACTCGCAGATGAAGGGTATCTCCTACGGAAGCCTTTACCCCAAGTTCACAAACATGTTTGTGATTGTGATGGCCTACTCATGCATCGCGCCGCTGACGCTTATCTTTGCAACCGTTGGCCTGTCCTTGTACTACATCAGCTACCGATACAACCTTCTCTATGTATGCCTGAGTAAGATCGACACGCGAGGCGAGGTTTACGAACGTGCATTGAAGCAGATGCCAACGGGAATCTACTTGGCCGAGCTGGCTCTCATCGGACTCTTCAGCGCACGCAAAGCGACGATACAGACCATCTTGATGATAGTGCTTCTGGTCCTCACAGCTGGAATCAACCTGGTCCTCGACCGCACTCTCCGCCCACTGGAGCTATACCTCGGGTATGACATGATACAAGCCATCGAAGTGCCGTTGCTCGCGCGGGAAGATGGTGTATCGGAACATGACGAAGTCGCCTTGCACATGTCCGCGCACAACCGCCGTCTCGGCGTCAACAAACTAGGCACCGGTGCGGCCACGGCGCTTTCGAAATTCTTCGACACGTTCATTTCATCGTCACGCGACGAGATCAAAGGCTGGCTATCGATGCCCGATCGCGAAGACGAGTCTGCGGCCCCGACTGAAGAGGAGCTCGCCAACGCCTACGAAAACCCTGCCTTCACGTCCAAGACGCCGAAGCTTTGGCTTCCGAGAGACCAGGCTGGTGTTTCTCGGGACGAGATTGCGGAGAATGAGGAAGCCGGGATTCCGACCACGGACGAAGCGGCTGAGATTGACGAGAATGGAAAGCTGTGGTACGAT
>Ga0265780_10003804_pt1 | contig 19683 bp, 14 predicted proteins | sample P1T30metagenome_FD_192432 | JGI IMG/M metagenome (GOLD analysis project Ga0265780, IMG submission 192432) | Plant litter microbial communities from East Loma Ridge, Irvine, California - P1 T30 | ecosystem: Environmental > Terrestrial > Plant litter > Unclassified | place: USA: California...
GTGTATGAGCGGGTCGGGGAAGCGCTGGCGGAACGCGGGGCAGGCGTCGTTACCCATCCGGAATTGTTCGATATCCTGGCGCTGGCCGGTATCGAGGACAAGGATATCGGGGTACGGGTCGAATCGCGCGTGACGCTCGCGCGCGACGGCAGCGTGGCCGGCGACCACGCCCATCCGCAAGTCCTTACGGCATGGGGGCGCCTGTATGGCTTGCTGCGCGCCGCGCTGCCGGCGAACCGCTACCACACCGGCAAGCACCTGGTAGCCCTGATCCAGGATGCCCAGGGTGTGACGGCGCGGTTCGCGGACGGCGGCATGGCCGGCGCCGACGTGCTGGTGGCGGCCGACGGTATCCGTTCGACGGTACGCGAACTGCTGGCGCCCGAGGTGCAGCCGAGCTATGCCGGCTACGTCGCCTGGCGCGGACTGGTCGACGAAAGCGCGCTCAGCCCGGAAACCCACGGCCGTCTGTTCGGCCATTTCGGCTTTTGCCTGCCGCCGCGCGAACAGATGCTGGGGTACCCGGTGGCCGGGGCCGGCAACGCGATGGCGCCCGGTGCGCGGCGCTACAACTTCGTCTGGTACCGCCCGGCCGACGCCGCGGAAGTGGCGCGCCTGTCGACCGACAATGCCGGTCGCGTCTACGAGAAGGGCATTCCGCCGCCGCTGATCTCGGATGCCGTCCTGGACGAGATCCGGGCCGTCGCAAGGGAAACCCTGGCGCCCCAGTTCGCCGAGGTCGTCGAGCGCACCGCGCAGCCTTTCTTCCAGCCGATATACGACCTGGAATCCCCCACGCTTGCCTTCGGCCGGGTCGCCCTGCTCGGCGACTCGGCATTCGTGGCGCGTCCGCATTGCGGCATGGGCGTGACCAAGGCGGCCAGGGATGCCCTGGCGCTCGCCGCATGGCTCGGCCGCTCCCCGGTGGAGGCGGCGCTGGCAGCCTATTCGCGGGATCGTGTCGCCTACGGCAGCCGCATCGTCGCCCATGCGCGCCACCTGGGCGCCTACATGCAGGCGCAACTGGCGACAGCCCACGAAGTGCGCATGGCCGAGCTGTACCGGACGCCGTCGGCGGTCATGCGCGAGACGGCCGTACCGCCGCGCTTCGAGGACGAGGCCGGATTGCCGGTTACCGGCTGATTTGTCAAACGATAATCGACACCCTATACTCGGCCCATACTGGAAAAGGTTGACATGAGTTCGATTATCGTAAAGAAGCCACGGGCGGCGAAGGCGGTGGCGGCGGAAGCGCTGGCGCCGGCGCCGCGCGAGGTGACGCGCCGGCTGGCTCCCGAGGACCGCGAGCAGTTGATCGTCCAGAAGGCGATCAAGTACTTTGCAACCTATGGGTTCTCGGCCAGCACGCGGGAGCTGGCGAAGGAGATCGGCGTGTCGCAGCCGCTGCTCTACCGTTACTTCCCCAACAAGGAGGCGCTGGCCGACCGTGTATTCAACGAGGTCTACCTGTCGCGCTGGAATCCCGAGTGGGAAGACATCCTCCGGGACCGCGCCAGGCCGCTGCACGATCGCCTGCTCGACTTCTACAAGCAATACGGACGCGTGATCCTCCGCAGCGAATGGATCCGCATCTTCATCTTCGCCGGCCTGACGCGCGAAGGGATTAACAACCGCTACCTGGCGCGCCTGCGCGAGCGCGTGTTCGACGTGGTCCTGGCGGAGCTGCGCCTGCGCTTCAAGGTGGCCGACCCGACGCCGCAGCAATACGAGGACGAGATCGAGTTCATCTGGGGCATGCACGCCGCCATCTTCTACGTGGGCGTGCGCAAATGGATTTACGGGATGCCGGTCCCGAAGGACATCGATCGCCTGATCGAGCTGAAGGTCGATGCCTTCCTGGACAGCGCGCCGTCCGTCCTGAAGCGCATCCGCAAGTCCTGACCGTTCAGGCCAGGCCGAGCATGCGCCGCGCGTTGCCGCCCAGGATCGCTTCCCGGTCTTCATCCGAGAGCCCGGGCGTGCCCAGCACGTGATCGGCGGGCCTGGCGGACCAGGGGAAGGGATGGTCGGACCCGAGGACGACCTGTGACACCCCAACCTGGCGCACCAGAGTCTGTAGCGCTTCCGGCGTGAATACGAGGCTGTCGAAGTACAGCTGGCGCACGTAGTCGCCAGGTTTCTTCTGCAGGGCCGGCCCGTGGGCGCAGGCGCCCGGATTGACGAAGCAGCCATGGTCCATGCGCGGCGCCGACCCCGGCAGGTAGCCGCCGCCATGCGCGGCGCAGATCTTCAGCGCGGGGAAGCGGTCGAGCACACCTTCGAAGATGAAGTGCTGCAGCGCCGTGGTCGTTTCCAGCGGATACCCGATCACATTCGCCATCCAGCTGTTGCCGGCGAAGCGCTGCGCCATTTCCGGAATGCCGGTCGGATGCACGAACAAGGTGGCTCCCAGTTCTTGCGCGCGCGCCCACACCGGATGAAAACGCGGGTCGGCGAACGGCGTGCCGGCGACGCTGCCGCCGATCGCCGCGCCGCGCAATCCCAGGCCGCGTACGGCATGTTCGAGCTCGCGCACGGCCAGGTCGGGATACTGCAGCGACAGCGAAGCGAAGGCGGCGAAGCGGTCGGGCCGCGCGGCGCACAGCTCCGCCAGTTTTTCGTTCTGCAGGCGCACGATCCTTGCGGCGGTGGCGCGTGCCTGCTCGTACCAGAACGGATTAATGCTGAGCACTTCCATGTCGATGCCCTGGGCATCCATCGCCGCCAGGCGCTCGGCGATCACGATCACGTTCTCCTGTCCTCCGCGCATCGTCTTCGGATAGAGGGCGAACACGTCCATGCCCATCAGCGCAAGCGCCTCGGGCACCACGCAGTGCGCATGCACATCGATCGTCCGGGGGCGGCGGCGCGCCGGCGGGGGCGCGATTCCGCCCGGCTGCGGCCCGGCGGCCTGCGCCGCGCCAAGCACGCCGCATCCGGTGAGCACGATGCCGCCGACCGCCAGGGCCCCATGTGCCAAAAATCGTCTTCTCTGCGTCATCGCCATCTCCTGTGTAAGTAATTATCCGATCAGTAAAAGCTGCCACGCGTCTGATAATTTTGCACGTAAGCAACAAAAAAATCGCGCTTTGGCGGTTTTGCGAAGCCATTGTTTTACATAGTTAAGTGATCGAACGATAATCCAATTCATCGTTAATCACAAGGAGGAAACATGAAGACGGCTCATGCCTTCGTCAGCCTGGCGGCAACGCTGGCGATCGGGGGGAGCGCTTGCGCGCAGACGGCGCCGCAGGTGTATGGCGTGCTCGACCTGTGGGGCGGGCGTTCTCAGGCCAGCGGCGAACGGGGGACGCCCGTGGTTGGTAACGGCGGCTTGCAGACCTCGTTCTTGGGCGTCGGCGGCGCCGAGGCGCTGGGCGGCGGCACGCAGGCGATCTATGCGATCGAAGGCTATCTACAGGTGGACAGCGGCGCGGCCGGCCGGACGCCGACTGATGCGATGTTCGCGCGCAACGCCTTCGTCGGCATCCAGGGGAAGGCGGGCGAACTCAAGATCGGCCGCATCCTGAATCCGCTGTTTGTCGCCACGGCGCAGGCTAACCCGTTCGGCGGCTCGATCCGGCTCGCGCCGCTCCTGGCCCAGATATGGTCGCCGCAGATGGGGCGCGCCGTGTCCGGCGACACCAGTTGGGACAATGTGGTGTCGTACACCACCCCGGCCGTTGGGGGTGTCCGGTTTGCCGTGCTGGCGGGTCTCGGCGAGACCAGCGACAGCGGTGCGACCCACAACCTGAATGCGACGCTCGGCTACAGTGCAGGGCGCACGATGCTGGTCGCCAGCGCGCAGCGTGTACGGGTGGGTCCCGGGCTGGCGGCGGTCGGCAAGTCGGAACAGCGCACCTGGTTCGTGGGTGCCAGCCACGACCTGGGCCGCGTCAAGCTGTTCGGCTCCTACGACCTCGCCGACAGCGACGGCCCCGATTTGCAGGCGCGCACCTCACAGGCCGGCGTGGCCATCCCGGCCGCGGGTGGCAGCATCATGGCATCCTGGGCTCGCACCAGGACCGATGCGGGCAAGGCCATGCCGTCCCGCCGCGACACCGGGGCCGCCGGCTATGACTTGCCCTTGTCGAAGCGGACCGACGTCTACGCCGTCGCACAGTGCGACAAGCTGACCGGCAACGCCGGGGCGAGGACCTACGCGCTCGGCATCCGGCACCGGTTCTGAGGCGGGAACCCATAAAAGGCCATGCCTGGCCGCCTGCAGGAAGGCCTGGTCCCGACCGCGATGCCTGAGATACTATACGGTGCAAGGACAGCCTGGGACAATCAAACTGATGGATCGATTCGCGGAATTGAAAACCTTTTGCCTGGTCGCGTCGACCGGCGGCTTTTCCAATGCGGCGCGCCAGCTCGGCATGGCCACGTCTTCGGTCACCCGCCTGGTGGACGCGCTCGAGCAGCGCCTGGGGGCGGTGCTCCTGAACCGGTCCACGCGCAGCGTCACGCTGACGGATGCGGGACGCACCTATTACGAGGACGCGCAGCGTATCCTGGAACAGCTGGACGCCGCCGACGATGCCGTGACGGACCGCGCCGGCGGCATTTGCGGCGTCCTGTGCGTCGCCGCGCCCGTCACCTTCGCGACGATGTACATCGCGCCGATCCTGCTCGAGCTGCGCGCCCGCCATCCGCGGCTGGCGGTCGACCTGCGCCTGAGCGACAATGCGAGCAACCTGATCGACGAATCGATCGATGTCGCGATCCGCATCGGCAGCATCGACCCGCAGGCCAACCTGGTGGCGCGACGGCTGACCGCGCATCAGCGCCTGCTGTGCGCCAGTCCAGCCTACCTGGCGGCCCGCGGCACGCCGCAGCGGCCAGCGGACCTGCTTGCGCACGACTGCCTGCAGTTTTCCTTCGCCGACAACCGCCGTATCTGGCGCATGCGCCGCACCGGGGCGACCAGCGGCGCCGAGCTTCCGATCGAGGAGATCGCGGTGAACAGCGTCGTCCAGGCCAACAACGGCGAAGTACTGCGCCAGGCCGGGATCGCCGGGCTGGGCATTGGCATGCTTGCGCGCTGGCTGGTGCAGGGCGACCTGCAGACCGGGCGCCTCGTGCAGGTCCTCGCCGACTACGAGGTCAATCCCGGTCCGATGGATGTCGCCATGTACGCGCTGTACCAGGCCAACCGGCGCGGCTCGCGCAAGATCCAGGCCTTCGTCGAGCTGCTTACCGGGCACCTCGCGCGCATCGACGCTTCAATGGACGGTGCCGCCGAGTCCCATGATCCGGTCACCGAGCTGGCGCCCCCAGGCGGTCATGCTGCTGCCGGCGTGTAACTGACGGCGTTCCCAATCGGGCAAGCGCCGCTCCAGGCTACTTCCGTGACCCTGCAAGGCCTGGGCCAGCGAGAGTGCGTCGGCGGCTGCCTTGGCGGCGCTGCCCGCCGTATGCGGGCGCGGCACGAAGGCGGCGTCACCCAGCAGGATGGCGCGGCCGAACACCATGGCGGGCGTGTCCAGGTCGAGGATGGCCTGCACGAACGGCGAAGCGGTGCGCCCCACCAATGCCGCGAACGGCGGGGCCAGCATGGCGCCGGCGTCGGTCCGCAGCCGGTGCGCCTGCGTATCGGCCAGCGCGCCCGGCGGCAACGACCAGGCATGCGCCTTGCCTGTGCGGTCGGTAAGGAGCGCGGTCAGCGCCGCTTTCTCGACCCTGCGGTACCAGACCCAGTTCCAGCGCCGCTGTCCGCGTGCGGTCGCGCCGGTTTCGCCCGGGACCATATACTCGAGCAGCATGTGGCCCTCGCCCTGCTGGAAGGCGAAGGTGCCATCGAGGACGAGGCGGCTGGCGGCGTCGAGTTCCGCTTCTGGTACCAGGCCACGCCAGGCGACATATCCCGCATACGCCGGCTGCAGCCCGGGCAGCAGTTGGGCGCGCAGCGCCGAGCGCGCACCGTCGGCGCCCACCAGCAAGTCGCCGCTTTCCCTCCTCCCGCCGGCAAAGCGGGCCGTCACCTTGCCGTCGCGCTGCGCGATCTCCTGCAGGGTTTCTCCCGCATGCACGCAAGCGTCGGGCAGGGCGCGGCGCATCACGCCGTACAGCATGTTCCACGAGGTCTGGGTCTGCGGCTGGTAGCTGCGCTCTAGCACCTGGCCGTCACGATCGAGGAAAATCCTGTCGCCCGATGCCACGCCGAGGGTTCCGCCCGGCGCCAGGCCGGCGAACCGGAAGGCATGCAGGAGTTCGGGCTGCAACACGAGGCCGCCGCCGCGGCTGTCGAGGGCATGCGGCGAGCGCTCGAACACGTCGACGCGCCAGCCGATCCGGCGCAAGGTGAGTGCGGTCAGCAGTCCGGCGAGCGAGCCGCCGATGACGAGGGCGCGGGGTGGCGTATGGTCAGTCATGATGGTCTCCAGGATAAAGCTCGGCCGGTGGGGGACCTGCGCCCCCTCATTCAGGCGGTCTTGCCGGCGTGACGCGGCATGCAGAACAGCTCGCCGATCCAGACCAGCAGCGCGGCGGCAGGGAAGGCCATGCCGGTCAGCAGCGCCGCGGTCCAGCCGTGGTGGGCAAAGACCCAGGCGCCGGCCGCTGAGCCGAGCGCGCCGCCAGCGAAGAACAGTGCGAAATAGATGCCATTCAGGCGGCTGCGCACTTCGGCGCCCAGGGAAAAGATCGCACGCTGGCCCAGCACCAGGTTGGCGGCGACCGCCATGTCGAGGATGATCGAGGCCGCCGCCAGGATCCCTATCGCCAGTACGCGCGAGTCGGGCTGGTACAGGGGCAGTGCAAAGCCCACGATACCCAGCAACAGCGCCGCTGCGGTGGCCGGCAGGGTGTGGTCGGCGTCGGCCAGGCGGCCGGCAACCGGCGAGGCCACGGCACCGGCCATCCCGACCAGCGCGAAGACCGCAATGCCGGTCTGCGACAGGTGGAATTGCGGGCCCTCCAGCACCATGGGCGTGACGGTCCAGAACAGGCTGAACGCGCCGAACAGGCCGGCGTGGTAGGCCGCGCGGCGGCGCAGCACCGGGGTGTGTGCCAGCAACTGCCAAAGCGAAGCGATCAGCTGGCCATAGGACAGCTTGTGCACCGGCATGCGCGGCGGGAGCTTGCTGCGCAAGACGAATGCCAGCACGAAGATGGCGACGGCGGCCCCTCCGAACACCAGGTGCCAGCCGCCATGGCCGGCGATCAGGCTGGCCGCCGGACGCGCCAGCATGATACCCAGCAGCAGGCCGCTGACGACCTTGCCGACCGCCTGTCCGCGCGTCTCCTCGCGCGACAGGTGAGCGGCGAACGGCACCAGGATCTGCGCCGCCACCGAGCCGAGCCCGATCCCGAGCGAGGCCGCCAGGAACAGCCAGGCACTGGAACTGATGGCGGCCATGGCCAGGGCCGCCGATGTGGCGATCAGGGCAGTGAAGACCAGCCTGCGGTTTTCCACCAGGTCCCCCAGCGGCACGATGAAGAGCAGGCCGAGCGCGTAGCCGACCTGGGTCAGGGTGACGATCAGGCCTGCGGCTTCCGGTGACAGCCCGGTGGCGGCGCTGATCGGACCGACCAGGGTCTGGGCGTAGTACAGGTTGGCGACGATCAGGCCGGCGGAGGTTGCCAGCAGACGCACCATGCCGGGCGAGATGTCCGGGGCGTAGCGCTTGGGCGTGTTCATGTGTTGCTCCTTGTCGAAAATGTGCCTGCTTTATTGAGCATGCGATCAAGTGGGTGACGTTACTGGGACGCGAGTCGCGGTCATATGCCGTGGCATCGATGGAAATCATTGTAGACCTGTTGCACGCCGTTATTTATTGCGTCTGGCGCAATACAGATCGCATGTGCAATAAGATGATCGTTCGATAAATTATGAGCTATAGTCAAGTTGGATAGCGGCGTGGTCAGTGGTTTGCCGCGACGAATCGAACGTTCAACTGCCGCACCGCAGGGCACATATGACACCTGTTCCGGCACCTCGCCGGCCAGGGTGGAATGAAGGGAGGTCTCATGCAACACGATGCAAACGACAATCACACCACCCGGCGACGCGACATCCAGGAGTGGCTGGCCTGGGCGCTTGCCCTGCTGCTGGCAAGCTTGCTGTGCGTCGGCCTGACGTGGTCCCAACGCGATTTCACGCTGGCGCAGGAGCAGCAGCGCATGAGCGAACAGACGCGCGTCATCAGCCGCAACCTTGTCAGCCAGCTCGGCGCGGTGCGCAGCGTCCTGGAAAACGTGCGCGCCATCCTCGGCCAGCGCAGCCGGGACTGCGGGCCGTTGTGCCACGATGCCGCAGTGCGCGCCCTGCGTGGGGCGATGCCCGGCGTACGCGCCCTGATGCTGGTGGATGGCCAGGGACGTGTCCTCTTTTCCGACGCCGGGCCGGCCGACAGGGCACTGCTCGGAAGAGCCGACTTCATGGGCGACCTGCAGCGCGCCGGTTCGCCCGATACGATGGTCCTGTCGGCGCGGGTCGTACCTGGCCGTGCCAGCATCGACGTCCGCGCGACCTTGCCGCTGCCCGCGGATGCAGGCATGCTGGTGGCGGTGCTCGATCCCCAGTATTTCGACGTCGTGATGCGTTCCGCACTCTATGCCGCCGACATGACCAGCGCCGTCACCGACGACCGCGGCGCACGCCTGCTGTTCGTGCCCTATGACGGCCAGTTGCCCTTGTACGATGCGCCGGGCCACACTGCCTTCTACGAGCGCCACCTGCGCAGCGGCCAGACCAGCACCGTCATGCAGGGGCCACTCGGACGCCAGGCGCAGCTACGCCTGGTGGCGCAACGCAGCGTGGACGTCAGCGCGTTGCGCCTCGACCGCAAGCTGGTCGTCAGTGTCAGCCGCACGATGGAGGCGGTGCGCGCGCCATGGCTTCATGCGGCTTGGGAATACGGGCTTGCATGGGCGGCCTGCGCGCTTGCCGGCAGCATCGCCCTCGGCCTGCACCAGCGCCGCCGTCGGCGCGCCGGCATCGTCCTGCGCCGCCAGGAAGCGGAGCGCGCTGCCGCGGCCGAGCAGATCGAGCTGGCCCTGAGCGGCGCCAACCTGGGCGTGTGGAGCTGGCTGGTGGAAGGCGACAGCCTGAAGGTCGATGCGCGCGGCTTGGCCATGCTCGGCTATGCCGGCGGCGAAGCGTCGCTGACGACGCGGCCCTGGATCGAGCAGATCCACGTGGACGACCGCCGTGGCGTGCAGCAGGCGCGCGCCCGGTCCACCGCCGCCGGCAGCCCGTACGAAGCCGAATACCGCGTGCGCCACCGCAGCGGCCACTGGATCTGGCTGCTGAGCCGCGGCAAGGTCGTCGAGTGCGACGCCGCCGGGGCCGCAACTCGGCTGGCGGGCACGTACATGGACATCAGCGCCCGAAAGCAGGCCGAGGCCGAGATCGTGCGGCTCGCTTTCTACGACGGCCTGACATCCCTGCCCAACCGCCGGCTCCTGCTCGACCGCGTGGGACAAGCGCTCGCCAAGTGCGAGCGCAGCAAGACCCATGGCGCGCTGCTGTTCCTCGACCTCGACAACTTCAAGGGGTTGAACGACTCGCTCGGCCATCAGGCTGGCGACAAGCTGCTGCAGCGGGTGGCCATGCGCCTGCAGGATTCGACCCGCGAAACCGATACGGTGGCGCGCCTGGGCGGCGACGAGTTCGTGGTCCTGCTCGAAAACCTGGGCACCTCGGCGGCCGAGGCTGCCCTGCACGCGCAGAGGGTGGCGGCGAAGGTGCTGCACGCGCTGGGGCTGCCGCACACGATCGATGGCCACGAGATCCGCAGCACGCCGAGTGTCGGCATCGCCATCTTTGGCGGCGCGACCCATTCCGTCGACGACCTGTTGAAGCAGGCCGATATGGCCATGTATGAAGCCAAGGCGGCCGGACGCAACGTCCACCGCATGTTCGACCCGGCGATGCAGGCCGTGGCCGGGCACGGCGTGGTCCTGGAATCCGAACTGCGCCACGCCCTCGCTGCGCGCCAGTTCGTGCTGCATTACCAGCCGGTGCTCGACCAGGACGGCCTGATGACAGGTGCCGAGGCCCTGGTCCGCTGGCAGCACCCGCGCCGCGGCCTGGTGGCGCCAGGCGATTTCATCGAGCAGGCCGAACGCTCGGACCTGATCGTCGGCATCGGCAACTGGGTGCTCGACACCGCGTGCCGCCAGCTCACCGCCTGGAGCTTGTCCGAGGCGACCCGCGACTGGACCATTGCCGTCAACATCAGCGCACGCCAGGCGCGCCAGCCGGATTTCGTTGCGACGGTCCTGCAGGTCCTGTGCGCAACCGGCGCCAAGCCAGCGATGCTCAAGCTCGAGCTGACGGAAAGCATGTTGCTCGGTAACGTCGACGACATCGTCGACAAGATGCGCGCACTCAAGGCGCACGGCATCGGCTTCGCGCTCGACGACTTCGGCACCGGCTATTCGTCGCTGAGCTACCTGGAGCGCCTGCCGCTCACCCAGCTCAAGATCGACCGCTCGTTCGTCAAGGACATGTTCGAGTCGTCCAAGGCGGCCACGATTGTGCACACAATCGTCACGCTGGCGCGCGAGCTCGGCCTGGACGTGGTCGCCGAAGGCGTGGAAACCGAGCAGCAGCGGCTGGCGCTGCGCGGCTACGGCTGCATGCACTTCCAGGGTTACCTGTTCGCGGCGCCGGTCCCGGTCGCGGGCCTGCAGCGCTTCGTGGCGTTGGCCGATCCGGTCGGCACCGCCTGAGCGCCGTGTATTGCTCCAGCTGGCGACCGTTGGCCACGCGCCAGACATGGCACGGCAGCCGCGAAACATAATCGCGCCAGCATGGTTCGTGGATCCAGCCCGCCGTGCTGGCTGGACATCCGTGTCCACGCGGGAAGCGAGGGGGCGCCACGTCGCGGTCCCTGGGTACCCGCCGGTTCCGAGTGGGGCGGCGCGGCCAGGCATCGTAATAGGGGGCGTGAAGCAGGTAAAAGGCGTGTCCGACTTGCCGGGTACCGTTTCCTGGTGCAGCAGCTGGGCCTTCGACAGGAGCAGCGCCCGGCCGTCCTGCTACAGGGCAGCGCAGGCGGTCCGCGGGCCCCGATCGCGAAACCCCGCCCGCATCGATGCGACGCGCCAATACCGAGATCACCTCCCGCGGGTCTCCCTGCAGCGCGCGCAGCCTGCCGCCCGGCGCCGCCATGCGCCGCCCAGCCCGGCGGCGCCGGCATGGACGAAGACCACGCGGTGGTCGCCACGCGGTGAGCTGTCGAGGATGGTTCTGTCATGCACGAACAGGCAGTGAAAAGGCCGGAAGCGGCCAGCACCGCGTGCAATGGCACGTTGCCGTGCGCACGCAGGTCGCGGCGCATCCGGAAAATCGAGCGTTCCGCGGGGGTCTCAGGTCCGACCGAGCAGGGGCAAGTCGACGCGGCGCTGGCCGCTCGCTTCGGCCAGGGCAGCGCTCAGCGCAGCCGCCATCGGACCCTGCGCCGCTTCGGCGACGCCGAGGAAGGGCATGCCGGGCTGGTCGAGCAGCTCGACCTCGATCCGTTCCGGCACGCCGGAGAACCGCAGGATCGGGTAGCTGCTCCAGTCGCTGCTGGCGATGCCGTCCGGGCCGTAGCGCAGGTGCTCCATCAGCGTCCAGCTGGCCGACTGGATGATCGCGCCTTCGAGCTGATTGCGTGCGCCGTCCGGACTGACCACCTGCCCGCAATCGGCGGCGCAGGCAACCCGCAGGATACGCACCGCGTTGCGGTCGGGGTCGAACTCCAGTTCGAGCGCGATCGCGACATAGGCCATCAGGTTCTTGTACTGGCCGAAACCGAAGCCGCGTCCGCGCCTGGGCAAGGAGCGCGTGCCCGGCTTCCAGTTGAACATGTCCGCGGCCCGCGTCACGACCGCGCGGGCGCGCGGCTGGCTCGCCAGGTGGTCGAGGCGGAAGCGTACCGGATCGGCCTTGGCCAGCACGGCCAACTGGTCCATCGTGCTTTCGATTGCCGTGATGTTCAGGTGGGCCCCCAGCGAGCGCATGGCCGAGGTGCGCAGTGGCGTCACCGGCAGGAAGTGGTTGACCACGCGCGCGTTCGGCAGATCGTACAAGGGCAACGCATTGCGGTCGCCACCGCCTTCCGGCTGAGGCATCGGTTGAGAGGGGCTGGGCTGGATCGGCTTGGCCAGCAGCCAGGCCGGCACCAGTTTGCCCGCGTTGCCCGGCCGTTCGTTATGCGAGCCGCTCCACAATTCGTAGTGCCACTGGCCGATGCGCCCATGCGCATCCAGGCTGGCTTCCACGGTCGATACCATTGCCGGCGCGTAGGGCTCCCACAGGTTTTCCTGGTCGCGCATCAGCTGCACGCGGACGGGTGTGCCCGGCATGGCACGCGCCAGCAGGGCCGCATCGGCCGCCACGTCGTCGGCACCGTTCTGGCCGTAGCAGCCCGATCCTTCGGTGTGGATGCAGCGCACCTGGTCGACGGGCATGCCGACCAGCTCTGCCAGGGCAGCGCGCAGCGGATATACCCCTTGCGTGTGGGTCCAGACGGTCAGGATGCCGTCCTTGAGGAGGCCGACCGCGCACGAGGGGCCGATAGATCCATGCAGTACGTACTGCTTGGTGTAGCGTGCCCGCACCGCCGGCCCGGCGGCCGGCCGCTGGCTGCCGCGTTCGAGGATGACGATATCCTGTGAAGGCAGCGCCTCCAGCGTGGCATGGATCGCGTCCGGGCGCGGCAGCACTTTCCCTCCGGTCCAGCGTGTGGCGAGGGTCATCGCATGCATGGCCTTGACAGCCACCCATTCGTCGTCCGCTAGGACAGCGAGGTAGTCGCCATCGCGCAGCACCAGGCGTACGCCGGGCATCGCACGTACGCCGGCGAAGTCGGCCCGGGCCAGGCGCGCGCCGATGCGCGGCGGGCGCACGACGCGGGCATGCAGCATGCCTGGCAGCCGCATGTCCTGCACGTAAGCGGCGCCGCCGCTCACCTTGGCGGGAATGTCGACCCGCGGCACCGATTTGCCGATCAGGCGGTAGGCGGCCGGGTCGCGCAGGCTGGTGTGTTCGGCGGCGGCGCGGTGGAGGCCGGCGGCACCGAGGCCGCGTACCGCCTGGCCGTAGTGCATGCTGCGTCCATCCGGGGCCACCACATGCCCGGCGCTCAGCCGCAGCCGGTCGGGGCTTTCGTTCCATTGCCGGGCGGCGCCCTCGCGCAGCAGCGCCGCGACCTGCGCCGATGCATGCAGCAGGGCGGCGCCGCTGTCGGCGATGGTGTGGCTGCCGGCGGTGAAGCCCTCGTTGGGCGTAAGCAGCGTGTCGCCGCCGATGAAGCGAATATCGTCCATGCCGAGTTCGAGCTGTTCCAGCGCGATCTGCATCAGGGCGGTACGTACGCCAGTGCCGAGCTCGACTTTTCCGCTGCAGACAGTCACCTTGCCGTCGGCACCGACCCGGATCCAGGCATCGAGCATGGGCGTGGTCTTCAGGCTGCCCGCCAGGCGCGGATTGGCGACGACGGGCATGCCCATTGCATTGAATTCCGCCCGCGCCACCGCCGGCAGCAGGGAAAAACCGACGATCAGTGCGCCCTGCTTCAGGAGCGCGCGGCGGCCGCTATCCGGTCCGTTCATGGGCGGCCTCCGTGCGCGACGTCCATGATCGCAGCCAGGATCCGGTGGTGGGTGCCACAGCGGCACAGGTTCGGTTCCATGTGCGCGCGGACCTGCTGTTCGGTGGGATGGGGATGCTTGTCCAGGAGGGCCTGGGCGCGGGTCAGCATGCCGGCGATGCAATACCCGCATTGCGCGGCCTGGTGCCGGATGAAGGCCGCCTGCAATGGGCCCGGCGCCTCCGCGTTGCCCAGTCCTTCCACGGTACGGACGCTGCGCCCTTCGAGGGCGGCGAGCGGGGTCATGCAGGAAAAAACAGGCTTGCCGTCGACGATGACGGTGCAGGCGCCGCACTGGCCCATGCCGCAGCCGAACTTGGCGCCGTTCAGTCGCAGTTCGTTGCGCAGCACGTAGAGCAGGGGGGTGCCGGGATCGCTGCGCAGGACCTGGGTCTTGCCGTTGAGGGTCAGGTTGGTACTCATTCTTGGGTCTCCTTGCGTAGCTTGGCACTGGTCCTGGCCACGTCGTGCCAGGCGGGGCGGGCGGCGATGCCGGTGCGGATGTAGGCGGCAAGCTGGGCCACCTGCTCGTCATCCAGCACATCGGCGAACGGCGGCATGTAAACGGGCGACGCCGGGTCCCATGGCACGCCGTGCAGCACGGTCTGGATGAAGTTGTCGGGACGCGCGCCTTGCAGTGCGCTGCTGAGCGCCAGGCCCGGCCTGCCGTTGATGCGCGTCAAGGGGGCGCTGGCGGCGTGGCAGCTGGCGCAGGCGGCGGCGAACAGGCGTGCGCCCGCGGCGCCGGGGGTATCCGGTGCCGTCGCCACGGACACTAGCGGGGCGGCGCGTGCGCCCTCTGGCGCGGGATGCGGCGCCTGGATCGACATCAGGTAGAGCGCGATCGCCTCGACATCCTCGCGCGGCACCGTGGCCAGGTGCTCGGTCACCGGACGCATCGGGCCCTTGGCTGCACCGTGGCCCAGCGACAGCCCGCCCCGCAGGTACTCGACCAGCTCCTGTTGGCGCCACGGCACCGGGCCGTGGGCCAGGCCGGTCAGCGCCGGGGCATCCCAGCCGTCGATGTTCCCGCCCCGGAAAGCAGGCTTGCGCTCCCCGCCCATCGGGTTCAAGCCGCTGTGGCAGGAAGCGCAGTGGCCGAGCGTATCGACCAGGTAGCGCCCGCGTGCGAGCGGGGTGGCCGTCGGGGCGGCGGTACCGGTTTCCCCCGGGCGCAGGTAGAGCGCGTTCCAGAAGGCCAGCAGCGGCCGGAAGTTCAGCGGAAACACGAGTTCGTTGGCCGGTTGCATCGTCCGCACTGGGGTGCGCGACATCAGGTAGCGGTAGGCCAGGTCGATATCGCCGTCGTACATCCGGGTGTAGTGAATGTACGGAAAAGCCGGATACAGCAGATGGCCATCGCGCGCCACGCCTTCGCGCAGGGCGCGCCGGAAGGCCTGCGCCGACCAGCGCCCGATACCGGTGTCAGGGTCGGGGGTGATGTTGGTGCTGTAGATGGTGCCGAAGGGAGTGGCCAGCCCGAGTCCGCCGGCATAGGCGGCACCGCCCTTGGCGGTATGGCACACCATGCAATCGCCCAGCGCCACCACCCGCGCCCCGGCCGCGAGCACGCCCGGTGCCGGCGCCGGCAAGGCCTGCGTAACCGGTGCGATTGCGGCGGGGCGGGTCCAGGCGTAAAGGGCGCCGAACGTCAGGGCCAGCATGGCTGCCCCCGCACCCGCGATTGTGCGTATCTTCATTGTCATCTCGTCCTTGTCTGGGGCTTGCGGATCGCCTTGCCGGCGCCTCATGCGGCCAGCATCGGGTGCCGTGCCGCGGTTTGCGCAGGCGCCGCGCGCCGTGCGGTGCCGCTTGCCGGCTGGCCGGCGAGGCGGAAGCTGTTGACAAGTGCCGACAGCCCGCCGGCCTGGTCGTGCAGGCTTCCCGCGGCCGCGGCGGCTTCCTCGACCAGCGCCGCATTCTGCTGCGTGACCGCATCCATCTCGGTGATGGCGATGTTCACGTGGCCGATGCCGGTGCGCTGTTCGGCAGAAGCTTCGCTGATCGCGGCGATCATCGAGGTGACGCTGGCCACGCTGTCGACGACTTCGTTGATCGTCACGCCGGCGCGCTCTACCATCTGGCTGCCGGCGCCGATGCTGCGCACGCTGTCGTCGATCAGAACCTTGATTTCCTTGGCGGCCGCCGCGCTGCGCTGAGCCAGGTTGCGTACCTCGGTCGCGACCACCGCGAAACCACGGCCCTGGTCGCCGGCGCGCGCCGCTTCGACCGCCGCGTTCAAGGCCAGGATATTGGTCTGGAAGGCGATGCCCTCGATCACGCCGATGATGGCCTCGATCCTGCCTGCGCTGCCGTTGATGGTGTCCATGGTCTGTACGACCTGGGCCACCGCTTCACCGCCGCGCCGTGCAACGTCGGACGCCGATGCGGCAAGGCTGTTGGCGCGCAGCGCATGGTCGGCGTTCTGTGTCACGGCCTGGGTCAGCTGCTCCATCGAGGCTGCGGTTTCTTCCAGCGAGCTGGCCTGGGCCTCGGTGCGGTTGGACAAATCGACGTTGCCGGAGGCGATCTGCGACGACGCGGTGGCGATGGCGTCGGCACTGCTCCTGATCGAGCCGATCATGCCTGCCAGGTTTTCCTGCATGGTCTTCATGGCGAACAACATGCTCGATCGGTCCGACGGCGCGGTCGCCACCGTTACGCTGAGGTCTTTCGCCGCGATCTGCATCGCCACTTCGGCGGCATATTCGGGACTGCCGCCGAGCGTGCGCTGGAGGCTGCGATTGACCCCCACGACGATCGCCGACAGCAGGATGCAGACGGCACCGACCATCAGCACCGCGGTGGTCACCGATTCCATGAAGGCCTTGTTGATGTCGTCGACGTACACGCCGGTGACGAGGGTCCAGCCCCAGGGCTTGTAGGTGGAGATGCGCGACACCTTGGCCGATGTGCCCTGGCGGCCCGGGCGTTGCCACAGGTAAGAAAGGAAGCCCTCGCCGTCCGGTGACGCCGCCAGCCTCGCGATCTCGCGGAACACGTAGACGCCGTCCTGATTGTGGAAGCCGGTCATGTCACGCCCGTCCTGCGCCGGGTTCCCGGGGTTCTGGATGACGTGCCCATCCATGCCCACCAGCGAGACATAGCCGTCTTCACCATAGCGGATCGTCTTCAGGACGGCCTTGGCGCGCGCTTTTGCCTCCTGCTCCGTGATGCGGCCGGCAGCGGCTTCGCCTGCAAACCCCTGGACCATCGACAGCGCCGACTTGCCGACGTCGGCAAGCGCGGCCTTGCGCTCGCTGAAGCGTTCTTCACGGGCCTGCAAGACCTGGAACAGCGCGATGGCGCACAGGCAGGCAAGGCTCGCGATCAACGGCAGCCATAGCTTCTGACGGAATGTTAAACGTCCCATGGAGTACCCCTTGTTCATTGTTGGAAGGCGATCGACGCCCGGATGTTCTGAATTGAAAACGAGAAACGAAACTTCCGAGAGATTAAATGATCGATCGATCACCAGCAAGCGCTAATGCGATAAATTGGTTTCGGCGCAACAGTCAGGCCTTGGCCACCAGTTCGGCGTAGTCCAGGTATCCGCGCGCCGCGCCGCCGTAGAAGGTGAACGGGTCGGGCTGGTTGTACGGGCCGTCCTGGCGGATGCGGGCAACCAGGTCCGGGTTGGCGATGAATTGGCGCCCGAAGGACACCATGTCCGCGGCCCCCGACGCGACCAGGGCCTGGCCGGAAGCTGGATCCAGTCCGCCGTTGGCGATGATGGCGCCGTTGAAATTCGGCCGCAGGATGCCGAGAATGCGTTCCATGTCCGGCGCGCCGCCCCAGGCATTGGTGTCGGCTGCATGGATGTAGGCGACGCCGGCCGCACCGAGCAGCCGGGCGACATAGGCGTACGTCGCCTCGGTGTCATCGTCCCCTGCGTTGTTATAGACGGCGAAGGGAGACAGCCGCACGCCTACCCGGCCTGCGGGCATTTCCTCCAGCACGGCACGCACGACGAGATCGAGGAAGCGGGCGCGGTTGACGAGGTCACCGCCGAACAGGTCGGTGCGGCGGTTGGTGTGCGGCGACAGGAACTGCTGCGGCAGGTAACCGTTGCCGGCATGGATCTCGACGCCGTCGATGCCGGCGCGCATCGCATTGCGTGCGGCGGCGCGGAATTCCTCGATGGCGAAATGGATCTCGCTGACCGTCATGGCCCGTGCCGGCGATGCCGCGATGCGCGTGTAAAAGCCGTTCTTGAGCGCCCCATAGGCTTGCAGCTGGTGCAGGTCGTCGTTGACCGCCGACGGCGCCAGCGGATCGCGGCCCTGGAGCAGGGCATAGGAACTCACCCGTCCACTATGCCAGAGCTGGGCAAACAGGGTGCCGCCGGCGGCATGGACCGAATCCATGATGCGGCGCCAGCCCAGCACCTGCGCCGGGTCGTAGAGGCCGGGCGCGAGCTCGAAGGCGGCCGAATTGCGCGACACGTTGGTGGCTTCGCTGACGATCAGGCCGGCGCTGGCGCGCTGGGCGTAGTAGACGGCATTGTCGCCGGTGGGGATGCCGTCGGTGCCCGAGCGTGCGCGGGTGACGGGCGCCATCGCGATGCGGTTGGGGAGGATCAGGTCGCCGAGCTTGATGGGGTCGAATAAGTTTGTCATGGCAGTTTTCCGGTGGAGAGGACGGCTCGACTGTAAACGCCGGGCAGGCACTTGATAATCCTGTCAACGCCGATAACACCATTGCGTGGAGAGCAAAGGTTCCGGTCGCCTCGATTTGTCAAACCTTATGCCAGTCTCTATACTCGCCGCACTAGACCAAAGGCCAGGCATGAGTTCGACCCCATTGAAAACGGCACGCGCCGGGTCCGCCGCGCATGCGCATGCGCAGACGGCGCCGGCAACGACGCGCCGCCTCGCGCGCGAAGACCGCGAGCAGTTGATCGTGCAGAAAGCCATCAAGTATTTCGCCACCCACGGCTTTTCGGCCAGCACGCGGGATCTTGCCAGGGAAATCGGCGTATCGCAGCCGCTGCTGTACCGTTATTTTCCGAGCAAGGAGGCACTCGCCGACCGCGTGTTCCAGGAAGTCTATCTGTCGCGCTGGGACCCGGAGTGGGAAGAGATCCTCAAGGACAGATCGCACCCCCTGGACACGCGCCTGCTCACGTTCTACAAGCGGTATGGACGCGTGATCCTGAAGAGCGACTGGATCCGGATTTTCATTTTCGCGGGGTTGACGCGGGAAGGCATCAACAAACGCTATCTGGCGCGCCTGCGCGAGCGCATCTTCGACCTCGTACTGGCCGAGATGCGCATGCAATTCAAACTGCCCGACCCGAGTCAGCAGGAGTACGAGGACGAGATCGAGTTCATCTGGGGCCTGCATGCCTCGATCTTCTATGTCGGCGTGCGCAAGTGGATCTACGGCTTGCATGTGCCAAAGGATCTTGATCGCCTTATTGAGCAGCAGGTGCATGCTTTTCTCGATAGCGCACCGAAAGTGTTGAAGCGTATTCGCCAGGCTTGACGATCGTCGCAATGCGGGGAGTGCGTTCGACTTGCAGGAATGCAAGGCTTCGTTGGTCTTAATAGCGCGCTCGCCAGGTCAATGAGGCTGCGCGGTTTTCGCTGTTGGATCACACTTCAGGCATCCCTTGGCCGTTCTTGTGAGCTGCCATGGTACGGTGCGGGGCATCCGTTGAACTCGGTAGTTGAAATTCGCGAGAAATCATAGCCTTAGCTGTGCAATTAATATTTGAGTGGGAGTAGGGTTTCCTGCTGGAAACTTTGCTTTTGTGGTTTTGAAAAGAGCTCGCTTCGGCGAGCTTTTTTTTAAATTAAGCGATCCAACGAGGGTAGTCTTAAGGCCGCTCAACATTGATAGTCGATGCGATCGAAGCTGGCTAGTCGCTATCGAAGCAGGAATTTTCGGTCAGCTTCCCTACGTAAGACTCCGCTATAGCGGTAACGGGCTTTGCAGCGGCCGGCCGTTGCGGGAATAGAATTAACACCTACCTTTACTTCAAGCATTTGCGGATCAGGGTTCCGCACTAGTCTTCATCCCTGAGTTTCGGATCCTACCGTATTTTGCAATCCCACCAGGTAGGGAAAGTCCATTGCGCTGCTTCATTGTTGCG